>Ga0233415_10000126_pt1 | contig 36246 bp, 58 predicted proteins | sample Na_anoxic_12_MG_FD_188631 | JGI IMG/M metagenome (GOLD analysis project Ga0233415, IMG submission 188631) | Seawater microbial communities from Saanich Inlet, British Columbia, Canada - Na_anoxic_12_MG | ecosystem: Environmental > Aquatic > Marine > Inlet | place: Canada: British Columbia...
ATATGGAAGCCTGGCTCCCTGGAGCAATTCTAAGCACAACCTCATCCCATCCATCGACCAACCTTGACACGGCCTGTTGTGCCCACTGAGAAGCTTTCCTAAATGCCCCCTGCGTTCCCGTCCTCTTCCATGCCTGAATATTATTGCCACCGGTAACATGATTGTTTATCTGTATAGCAGCATTATCAACAGCAATCTGTCTGCCTAATACTCTTGCCTTCGCCGCTTCTCTTCCTTCTGAGAGAAGAATATCTAATACATCTGCCAATTTCTTTAACTCCGCACTGGAGACATTCCTTGGATTAGCTTTCATATTAAGTATGGCATTGCCAAGAGGATCGTTAATCTCATCAGCAATACGACTATCCAACAACTCACTGGCTGCAGACTCGCCTGTGTCCGGATTAACTTTACCACTTGTCTTATTAAGGTCAGAAAGATTATCAAGAACAACCTGAACTTCTGCATCAAACTTGCCCTGCTTCACTCCACTGATAACATTTGGCTTCAATGTCTTCCTGCTGAGTGATTTATTTATACGCTCCTTCTGCTCTTTGACAGCAAGACGCTCAAACTCACTGGCAATCTTACTCTTAAGCTTCGGAATATTCTTAACGAAATCAGCCTCGCCTGTTACAAACTGAGCAATGATCGCATCCTTTGTTGCCTTCGGTATCGATGAGGCCCTGATAAGTTGCTTAGTATTTTTAATTGCCTGTTTTATGTCCTTCTTTGCCAACCTCGCACCCTCACGTAATCCTTTGGCCAATGCCCGGGATTGATCTTTCAGGCTCCTCTCTTCAAGTTTGACTATTTTTTCTCCTTTTATGAGAATATCCTGCGATGTATCGATATCAACATCCTTCAAAATATCTTTATTCTGAAGAGAATTAAATAGATCTTCTACAGTAGTTTCGCCACGTTCAGCAGCTATGTCTGCAAGATCTCTAATAGAGTTTCCTCTAAACGGATCCGCAACACCAACTCCAGGAGAGAACCGTGGCTGCTCATCATTCAATCTATCTTCAATCAAGTCCAGGATCCTCTGATGTAGCGCAGCAGCAGCCGGATCAGAAAGAGGAGCCTTACCATCAACCACTCGTTGAATCGCAGCTATAACCGTTTTCTTCCTTCTTCTATTAATCTTCTTGCCACCCTGCTTCAATCCAACTATGTCTAAATCTCCAAACAAATAAGGAGGATTTGTTGACCTGGCCACACTGACAAGTTCAGGATCAACAACCCCCTCATCATCAGTAATAAATACTTTCTCCGGAGCCGTACCCTGCTTAAGCTCCTCGATCATCAGTCGGGCTTCTTCTGACTGTATAGCCGCCTCAGTGTCAGCCTTTTGCTTTTTCTTGGCCAGAGGAGACTTTGCCTTCTTCAGCTTCAGGTTATTTGCAAGGCCAACAATCAATAAATTGTCACGCTCAACGTCTAATTCCTCACGATTAAGCAGAAGTTTTTCGACCTTATTCTCAAGAGCCTTAGTTGTTTTCGCTGGCTTATCTAATTTCCTCTGAACAATCTGCTTCTCAATAGAATCTATCTCTTTGTCGATTGCCAGGATATCTTTATCAATGACCTTAACACGACCACGAATCAACGTCTCTCTTGTCTCCGGAGACTGAGCAATTTCCTCAAGCGACTCATTGACTTTGGCTATTGTCTCAATTTCAGACCCCCTTCCTCCTCTGCCTTCTACTAATGCCAGTTCTTTTGCACTTAGATCTTCTTTAGTCAGAATCCCTGCATCCAAAGATGCTTGCAAATGCTCTCCTACCAGCAAACCAGCCTGATCTAATCCGTCTTTCACCGCTTCATCAAACGTATCAAACTGTGTATCACTCAAGGGAATCCCTTTTTTATTATCAAATACCGTTAGCTGAAACTCCTTACCCTTTTCCTGTGTAGATGGAGTTATCGAAACCGTTAATACCTCTCCTTCAATTTTTGCAGATTCTCCTGGAGTAATAATTTTTACTCTCGGATCCAACTTATTAGCTTCAGTCACAATAGCCTCAACTTCTTTAGATACATTAGCAGAAGTTTCTGGCGTAATATCCTCAACCTCTTCAATTTCAACCTCTGCCTGTTCAGCTTCTTTCACTCCGCGTTCTAATGCCTTGGTAGCAGATCTACTCTGAGATAAGTCAGATGTCGCTCTCGCTCCTGCAACCGGAACTGTGATGCCACCACCCACAATCGCACCTTTAAGTCCAGCCTCCTGTATCCTAGCCCACATATCACCGGTACTGACAGGCTCGTACTCACCTTGAGCGAATGCCTTTAGCACTTCACCTGTTTCAATCTGAACGCCTTCCTGTAATGATTCTGTTATGCCTTCAGCCGCAGCCACCTTTGCAATATTAAATAAGAACGTCTTCATTGCCTGTGTAGTGGTAGGAAACTTAAGAGCTTCAGTTGCCCGGATCCCTGCTTTCTGGAATATTTTACTGGCTCCTGGCATTATCTTCGCCAACAGTCCAAATGGCAATGCCTCAAGACCGGTTCCAATAACTCCGGACATTACAGCTCCAAGCTTCGCCATATTATCAGGCAGCTTATTTCCTTCTTTATCCGTGAAATCCCTATATTCAAGATAAGAACTTCCGGCTATTTGATTGAACGCATAATTCATTGAGCCTGTTGCAAATCCACCACCGAATGATATAGGTACTAATGGGGCCACGGCAGGAGCAGCAGGACCAGCCAGAGCCGTTGCAGCCATTGTAGTAGCTCCGGCAGCAGTACCAGCTTCAATTCCCTCATGAGCCATTCCAAGAAGATTAGGGATCTGTTCGCTAATGGCCGTAGCAATATAATTAACCCAACCCTCCGGAGGAGGAGGAAGAACACCTATAGTCGGATCCGGACCTTCAAGAGATTTCTGAAGCTTCTTGATCTTCTCTTCAGTCTCCGGAGACTTATCACCAAAGATGACACCAGCTCCCAATTCTCCAAGCTGAGTAGTCTTATCGCCAACATTAAAGCTTCGCCTCATCAGCTCCCATGTCCGGCTGATACCACCTTTAGGAAGCTCAACATTGACATTGCGACCAGGAACAAACATATATTCCTTATTGCCAGCATTGTCATTGAGCAGATTAATCCTATCCTGACTATCTGGAGTTATGTCACCGTGGCCCTCAATCTCCTCAAAGGGATTAACACCCTGCGCCTCTTCTTCTATCTGTGTAAATGGATTTGGAACAACCATAATTATTTTCCTAAAATTTTATCTGCTGCACCTTTGCCAAACTTCTGATCAAAAAACTTAATATTAGCTGGCGTTGGATTCGCCTGTAAGAAATCGACTGACCTTTGAGATGCACCTGTAGGCTTAAACTCTATTACAGAATCGGTCTTGAGCCCACGAAGAGAAGGATGATTCTCATTGTTTAGCATTTGAATTGCCTCATTGCCGATTTTATTTATAGCCTCAATCCGCTTGTCTACATCTTCAATCTTATCAACGTCCATTTCTTCTGCTAATTGAAATGCATACCTCACAGCCTTTGACTGATTAGTTGTAGAGTTTTGAGCAGGAGTACCTTCAAGCAATGACAGCACATTAGAAAATGCATCAGAATATTTGTCCTGTTCTCTCTTGACCGGACCGGTAATGCCAACCGCAACATCTGGCCTCCACCATGGACGAGCTATCTCTTCAAAATGCTTAGAAGATATCTTGCTTCTCATCACCGGAATAAGTTGCTTAAAAAACATATTTCCCTCTGATTCACTTAATAACTGTGCATCTTGGGCATCTGAAACCCTTGTCCAGAAATCTAATATATCACTCATCCTTGTGTTAGGATTATCTTTATCTTTTAGCTCAAATTTATCTTTAGATTCAGTGGTCTTCGCCCCAGTTGACACAATATCAAATCCCTGAAACTCATTAACGAAATCCATAAGAGCATTGCTTCTCTCTGAGACAGAAGGTTTTGTCGCGTTACCTGTACCAGTTATCTGCTTTGCCGCTTCAGTTGCCTTAATACCCCTCACCTTCTTCTGTGTCGCCTCTCGAAAAAGATCCTCTTCAGACTTATTGGCCTTGTCTCTCGCGCGTTCCAACCATGCCTGTTGGCCAGCAGCAGTCTCATCTCCGGCAGCAACCGCAACGTCAAGAGATCTTACATGCTGTTCAAGTTCCTGGAACGTAGCAGTTTTGTTATCAATCTTTTGCTGAAGATCCTTCCGAGTAGACAAATAAGAATCTTTTATTGTCAACTCCGCTTTTTCGTCTGCATTCCTGGCAGAGCTTATTGCCTGAGCGGTCTTTACCCTCTTATCATCTTCCGTCAACCCGGGCAACAGGTCTGCATCTATCATGCTTACCAACGCAGCAGGATTATCCTGAATAAGAGAGTTAGCTACTTCGAGATCAATAGCCCTGAGCGTGTTCTGTATCACAACAGATGAGTCCTGTTTCTGCCCTTTACCATTTATCAAATAACCATTGGCATCTGCCTCATTTATCAGCCTTATCGACTCATCACGGTAAGACTGAAGGTTTCCGAGATCACCGGCAGCAGCATTAATCTGATTAGATATATCAGCATTCACAGCGTTCCTGCCTTGTACAACCTCTTGTGTCCGAGCCCATGTCGCAGCATTCTTAGCCATTGACGTTCTGGTGGCCAGAGTCTTCTCGTCAAATTTAAGCCTTGCCCTGTCAGAAGAAAGTCCCTGCCTGATAGTATCCATCCTCTTGTCAAACTCTTCGGTCTGCCGTTTCTGAAACGTAGCAAGATCTCCAGGATTCTTCTTAGCAACTTCAAGCGAATTCAATTCACTAATCGGAACATCCCTGAATGCAGTCGAAGCTTCAGTCGAAGTCCTTCGCGCCTCCACCCTTGCAAGCCCCTTGCCTATTTCCTGTGCAGAGAACTGGATATTGTTTCCCAAGTTTTCAATCGCACGTCCTTCTGCTCCACCAAATGAATCACTTGGAACATTTATCTGCTGAGATGCCCGGGTTAAATCAGGAGCAGAAACTGATGGGGTTTTCTTAACATTTATTCTTGGCATTATATTCTCATTTTATAAATACTGATGCAGTCCTTGCCGCACCTGTTATTAAAGTTCCTGCCGCATTGATCTTTCCTGATTTTTTCTGACTCTTAGATGCGAGTCTCCCTAATGATGCCTCTGTCTCAAAATTGGATGATTGCTGCTTAAAATTATCAGATCTATTCTTAGCATCCTCTTCTATTCTTAATACGTCAACTTCTCCTAAAACTGATGTGTCTGTTAATATTTCTATAGAGGACCCAGATGACACATCAAAACCTGCACCGGCCAACTGCGCTCTTTGAAGACCTATAGCTTGACTGGTTTCTCTTCTTTTATCCTTAACATCCTCCGAACCTTTTTTAAGAGCAATGACTGAATTCTGATTTGCAATATCAGCATTATTAGTTGCAATTCGAGATTTAAAATCAGATTCGTTTGAAGCTGCATTTGCCTTTCTAATCTGGCCTAAAGCTGCTGTGGCAGCACCAACTATTTGAAGCGTAACCACTGCCGCTGTTGCACTACACATTATATACACTCCTTGCTAAATCTTCTGAAAGTCACGCCTGTAATACTTTTAAAATCTCCTCCTATTGTAAAACCCAAAGCTATCAGCCATCTAAGCGAACATTTGTTTTCTATTGAAACATAATTTTCCAAAGAACTAAACCCCTTAGACAAGTTCTTTAAAACAAGCCTACTCATTCTCAAAAAAAGCTTCCTGTCTTCTACTAGAGCATCAGTACCCAAAAGCCATATAGTTCCCTTACTACACAAAAGAGTACCCCTGCAAACACCTACCATGCCTATAGGGATCCCATTAACCACAATGGTCCACGCGCTCCCTCTTGATTTGATGCCCTTAACCAATGCCTTGTATGGAGAATATCTATTTGAATCCCAAATCTCTTTGACATCTTCATCTCTCATATTAACCGCGATTGGCAATATATCTTCTTGTATCGATTTTCTTATATCAACTGTTTTTAACAACTTCAACCTCCGGCAATATATTAAGGATTGTCATTGGCAATGGATCTATTTGCCTGGCAAATACAGTAGCATCAGCATTCCATTCTGGCAAAAAGCTTTTCCCGATAATGCCATTTAGAAATGCCTGTCCTTCGTTTGCGTCAACTGTTTCAGGTTTATACGGTTCAAGCGCATCCTTGCTAGGGCCTAACCTGATACCTGCACTATCCTGGACTCTTATATTCACATGATTAGTTGACTTGACTTTACCAAAAGAATCTCCCAACCCATTAACAGAAGTAAGGTCAACGCCTATTGTCTCAAGGTCACTTATATAAGGCAATCCCACATGCACCCGGGAAGCAGCATTGTTCAAAGTAATAGATCCATTCGATACTGTTTTTGTGTCCAAAGCTGAATCATTTGGATTCGATTCAGACCCTCCATCTGCCAAGACCGAGACATCCTCTCCTTCAAGATGCTCTAATCCAGATATTGTAGTTACGGCTTTCCTGGCTTCTCCTCCACTGATATATGCCGTAAAATCAGAACCATCAACATCATCATCTATCTCAGCGATTCCATCTGATACATATGCTGTGAACGCAGTTGCGTCAAGATCAACCCCTGCAATGCTTTTCAAAGTAACACCAGTTGCAGTTGAAGCCTTTACCTGATAAGTATTGCCGTTAAGTTCAGTCGTCCCAACTACACCGGAAACCTTTACCTGCTGGCCTTCCCTGTGGGTATTTGCGCCAATGGTAATTTCACATGGGTCTGCTAGAGACACCCCTGTTATTGTGTCATTGATAGGGGTCCTGTTGAATAGTTCAACACTGTTAGCTGTTTTATTTCCAATCTTATACCTGTTTCCATTTAGAGCAGGAGTATCGTCACTACTTGAAGTCTCTACTCCTACTATTTCAGATAGATCTATAAAGTCACCATCTGTCAGTGTAGCCGTACTTGCAAGTGTCAAGACAACCGGCAATGCGGCAGTTGATCCAGAAATAACAATAGGAATATCCAAACTCAACCCACTATCCACAAAAAAAGAATCTTTAATGTCAAGAATGTCCCTGTTGTGAAGCCTCTCCATATATTTCATTGTCTGTCCGTTTACGGTTCTCTCCACAACAAAATACACACCGTATTCGCTAGTGGTTTCAGGAATAGTCTCTACGGACTTAAATAGTCCATCTGTAGTGTGATGTGACCACGCCCATATCTGATGCTTCCTGAGATATGTCAGCGCATTCACAGTTCCATCATCCATGACACACCAGATTATACTATCCGGATCCCTGGCGTATGCCCACTCAACAATCTTCCTTGTTTTGAATAAATGGCTTGAAAGCAATGTCAGTTCATCTCCGGAGAAGCCGGTTCTCTCAAGCGACTCCTGAAGATCCCGGACAACCTTCTCTCCATCCTGTACGTACAATAAAGACTGACCAGCCTTAATAGCTCTTATATCACTAACTCCCCAAGACTCCTGCTCATCAGAAGCTATATTCGTAGAAGTAAATGCCAGCGTATCTCCAGTGACAATCGCAAAAATTCCTGAAGAAGTAAATAAAAACAAATCCTTCTGCGACTTCATATCTCTTATTTCATTAACATCATCAGCCACCACATCAAATGTAATAGCATCATCTGCCTGAGATATCGCAGAAACATTCATGTTATCAAACTGTTTTATCCTACTTGTAAAAAATGTTGAAGGGCTATTATCAGGCCCGGCATATAACCTTCTCTGCTGATGATAAGTTACACATCTTGGCGCAAACCCTTGTTCGGAAACAGTTGCTATTTGAGTGCCACCTGCTCCCCATGCACCAAAGCCTGTGCCATCTAATGATGTTCCTGTTTTATCTTCAAGGTCTATAGATGTCGCTGTTGATGCCTTAACAAAATAAGTGTTATTATTCAACTCAGTCATACCAACAATGCCTGTAGGATCTACTTGGTCACCAGCAGCAGGAGTCCTTGCCCCAGCAGTTATAGTCAGGACAACAGGATCGGCTTGAGTAGCACCTGTAACAACGAAGCCTTCAGACACAAACAACGGACTTCTTGTTTCCGGAGGAGTGAGCGTATAATCAGGAGTAATAAAATTATCTTCAAATGTATTAGTCGATGCATCCCCAATAAAACCAAACACGCCAGAATTATTATCATCACAATATACTTTGTAATTAGAAGCATTTGGAACCAGAGTCCAAGTGCAGTCATTTTTATTTGCAGCTACAGATAAATCATTTGTTGCGTTATTAGTGTTAGAAGCAAGGCTCTCTTCTGCTGTATCATCGTCAATCGCCGTAGCAACATAGTTTCTTATCTGCGTGCCAGTACCTGGATTTGGAGTCGCAGTAAAAGACGCAGGAACTTGTGTCTTAGACGTAAAATCAACAGCAGTTACAGTCCAAGCATCATGCGCAGTCCTTGTTATATTGTAAATTGTATTATGGTCTGGATGGGTAACAGTTAGAGTGTCTGCGTTTTGAGTAAACTTCAACTTAGCCAAATCCGCTTGTGGCCAGAAAGTGTCAAAAATCGGAGATGCCTCAGATGTACCCCCGGTTGTATAAGTGGTAAACGCGGTACTGTCTATAGTGGTTCCAAATATATCCTTGAGAGTATACGTAGTTGCAGTGACCGTATTAACCCTATAAGCCTTCGCACCAAGCTCTGTCATATCTCCACCATCTACAAAGACATGTTGCCCCACAACCAAAGAATGAGCTCCAATAGTTACTTCACACGGATCTGCCTTACTTATAGCTGTGATTGTAACTGCAGAATTAAGAACTAATGCCTGATCCTTATACACCCTCATTGCAAAGTCGCTGAATTCCAGGATATATGTCTGCTCTGTATTGAACCTGAATCTTATAACCCTTGTAGTTTCTGAACTGTCATGGCATACATCTATATACTGAAGACCGGCTCTGTTACTTGCTCCACCTTGGACATGCACAATCATGTTCAACAAAGTACGACAGGCTGAGTCAAATTTTTGCAAGTCTGGTCTTCCGTAAATCGACGGATCTACCGCTCCTGCGGCAAATGAAAGTTTCTTGTCAACCGGCATTTAATCTCCTTAAGGACTTAAGTTGAAGGACTCAGCTTAGAATCATGACCAGCAACAAAGCTGCCCCTGGCCTGTATTGATTCCGGATCAGGAGCTTTTCTCTGCGAAGCTTCATTGAAATCATGCGCCGCTGCCAGAGAAAGAGCAACTGCATATGCATTTTCGGCATTAGATTTTAGAGTCAAATCCTTTGTCAGAGGAATAGCAATCAGCGTTGCAAGTTTCCACCCAACGGCCTGTGCCCCACTAGGACTGAGCAATGTTACATTGGCTATCCGCTGTGTATATCTCAACTTTGCCTGATATTTATCAGTAACAATCACCTTCCCATTTGAATCGGGATTAAGCATGACATCAAAAGGAACAACAGCTTCATTAGTCGTGTCACGCAGAATCTCTCTTGCAACAACACAATCAGAAGGATATGTATATTCATATACCCACGGCGCAGCAGGAGGAGGATCATCGTTTGAATCTCTTTCCAAAGCGAGTCCGTTTTCAGTGAAAGTTGACGCAAATTTCCAATCATGATCACCAAGAAACGTATCAAACGCACTATCAAACACCGCGCTACAGTACTTACGCTCATTACTGTTTTCCTGTAATGAGTTGACAAACGCTTTCGCAGAGACACCTGCCAGTGCAAAATTAAATATATCTATTTTACTTGCCATGTTTTATTTTTTAATAGTACCCTTGGATGCGTTAAACTCCTCTTTTTCTTTCTTAAATGCAGCCTTCTCCTTTGCAAAGTCGTCCATCTCTTTTTTAACAGCAGGAGATATCTGTTTTGCCATCTCGCTCAGAGCAATTGGTTTCTGCATGACACTCGGATTATGTGCTGGACGAGTAGCAACGCCCTTGCCTACTGCCTTTGCCCATGTAGGAAGGTATTTCTTCTCTTGATCCTTAGTCCCAATATTGGATTTTAGAGTACTCATATGAGCTTTATTGAAGTCAATAATATCCCCTTGATCATGCATAGTCTCATCGCCTTTGTTAATACTGTAATACGCATTCTTGCCAACAACTTCAACCTTTATCAAATCCATCTCTGTCTCCATAACACCCACCTTTCTATAAAATTCCAATTCTTGATAATAATGTCAATATTCCAAAAATCACAATAGCGCTAATTGTCAGTATTCTTGTAACTCTGTCAAATATAAGGTTTCTGCTTCTTCGGTCCTCACCGTCATGCTTTTGTTCAATGTCATATGTAGTCTCTATGGTATCCAACCTACTTGAATGATCATTCCTGTCATCATATAAACCACTTATCAAGTCTTCATGCCTGCTAACATTGCTTGTGTTGACAGCATTTTCTTTTGCACACTCTTCTATATCTTTGTGTATCGTATCCAACTTCCCCATCAATGCGCTCACGTCATCGCCAGACATATATTCTCCTTTAAGGTGCTACAGGAACTCGTTTAATAGCTTCGCCAGCTACATCCAATGCCTTGCTCATGTCGTTGCTTTGCTGCTTGCCAATCTTCATCCTGACTGTACCGTCTGCCTTTTTCTCAAAAGATACGTCAGATAGGTTCTGAGATCCAAAACGACTATAAGTAATCTCATTACCGTCTGTATGAATCTTTGCACATCCAATAATGCCAAGTACTAATAAAAAGCAAATAACTACTGATTTAACAGTAATCTTCATTGGATATTCCCTTTTTCTATTTTATCAAACATGCCTTGCTTCCATGCATCTACACCACCCAAAGCAGCAATAAACATCATTGCCATTAGACCGCCATAACCAATGTCCTTATTATAGGAAAGATGCATAAATACAATCACGGTAATAGCCATGACACACCAGAAAACTACTGCCATCTTACGGCTTCCCATTGCGGCTCTTTTAATAACATCTGCCATTATCCTACCTCGATTTCTATAACTTCTGATAAATTACCTTCCAATAAATCTATTGGGTTTCCCAAATTCGCTGGAGTATATTCATTACTCGATACCTTTTCCGGCAGCAATCCCCATCGTTCATACATTTCAGCAACAAGCTCCGAGCAAAACACTGAAGATAAATCTTCTTCGTTGTGACCAAAAGGACCATCATAGGCAGACTTTGCCAACTCAAGCTTGTTTTGCTCATATGGGCGATCCTTCATCTCTGCTCTGAAATCAGCCAATGCCCTCATCCGACTCTGATTCATTTCCACACCCTCAAGACTTCTGATACCTACCAACCCCTCATAAGAATCAACCCTGGCACTTAAACCTACCATTTGGACACCCTGCTTCATTGTGTCGCTATGGATATCCTTTAGCTTACTGAGCGTCGTTGACTCCCACAAAAGAAGCATATCAAGCACCTCAGAGCGAATTACCATGCCAACGTGTGACCATGGAGATCTCGTCATAAACTTAATAAGGTTGCTGATAAAGCCTTCTCCGGAGAAAAGAACAATATCTCCTGTCTTGAGCGTGTCTCTGATTTCTGAATATTTCATTGTTTACTTTTTTAATTGAAACGATTAAGAGGATGCGCCTCTAAGGACAACAAAATTGATAACCATGGCCCCTGTGTCTGCAGTTGATGCATGAAGATTTGTCAGAGTAATATCAAATGAGCCAGATCCTACCGCTGAAACTATAGGCACAGACGTTCCTGCTGTCTGCCCTGAAGCGGCATTGACTATAATGGTATCAAGAGCTGTCACTATCGTATTCGTCACCGTAAACGTAGCCTCTGCTCCTGCAGCCAAGGAAGTCGTGTCAGTCGTAATCTGACCGGAGTGAGTACTGAGCGTGACTCCAGTTGCCCTGGACGTTATCTGCGTCACAGTTCCTCCGTCTGCCAATATTATTGTTCCTGTGGTCAACGTGGTATCGTCAGCAATAGTCGGAGTAGTCGTGCCAGTTGGAATCACAATAACGTCAGCATCGGCATCATTTTTAATAGTGACATCATTTGTGGATCCCTGACCGGTAAGAACCAATCCCTCTGTTGCAGTATATCCATGAGCAGAATTGTCTCCTGCCGCCGTATCACCTGTCGCCTCTATTGCACCACCAGTTATATCTCCAGTGGTATCAATATTAGATGCGCCATTATTAATCGTTCCAAAATTTGAAGTTATAGATCCAGAATCCAATGCTCCAACAGTTACAATAGTTGCTGCACCTATATTTGCAGCAGAGGCCACAACATCAGAAAGAGCCACCTTGACAGTACTCGATCCCACATCCATATGAACAGTGCTTCCGGCAACCGGCGCGGTACTTGCCGGTAAATCAGTAGTCTTTTGATAACCTGCCTTGAATACAGCAAAGGCAGAAGACATCGGCATTATCAGCAAAAGACAGATTATTAAAAGTAAAGAATTAAGTTTTCTCATCATTTTTCTCCTTGAGATAAATAGTTTAGAGCTTTTTTAATTTACAACTTTATTGAGTTATCAACGCATAGCTATTTTGCGTAGTAAGCATTTTGCCGCCTTGAGTCATTAAAACAGTAAAACCAGAAATATCTGTTTTAATGACACCGCTCCATCCCGCAGATACATCCATGTCATTTGTTCCGCTAGAAGACTGTAGCTTTGCTATTCCTGGTCCAATAAGCAATCCGTTAAATCCGAAAGAATGCGATGCTTCTGAACTGCCTACGGTCTGAAGTCCATATGTTTTCTTAGTAAGAAAATTTGTTAATTGCGCATCAGGTTCCGGGTTATACAATAAGGCGAGATCCAATAGCCCTGCAGCTCCCCCTGCCTTATTTATGGAAGTGTCCATGCCATCCATCACAAGAGCATCCAAAGACGATATTCCCTTAATACACTGTTGTGTTTGTCCAAGTCCTGCCCTTATCTGGCTAGTTATTGTTGAGTCTGTATCAGCTGTTGCTTTTATAATACCAACATTTACATTTGTAGCACCTTTTGTCAAAACCTTCATACGATTAATAATAACACATGAAGGAAGGGCAACATTTGTAGTACCATCCATCACAACGTCTATTGCCATCTCAGGAGTATCCCAATCTTTTAAATAATACACCCTGACTGTTCTCGCACCAACACCAGCAGGATCACCGTCATCGCTTGTGCTTGACGAAACCAATTGATGCACCCTTGCCTGAGTGGGAGCAACCCATATAAGAGACACGCCTCCACTGGCAACTGTATGACCACCATCCCACACATCTGCAACCACTCCAGAATCAACCTCAATATTCTCGCCGAACTTTCCCCCATCTGACTCATCGGCAATCAAACCTAAAGCCACATCGGTTTTGTAATCCCTGACAGTAACAGTAACCAACCCATCACTTCTTCTTATGTTATCAGTAAATGCCTTGTCAGTAGAGCTACCAGAAAAACAAGATGGTGCAATAAACACCAATGCCAGAAATGACAATAAGGCTACTTTAAATTTCATCATTCTATAACTCCCGAAAAACATCTAAACTCTTAATATAAAAAAGGCAAGGGAAGCAATTAACTCCCCTTGCCTCTCAATAAAAACTATTCACCCCATGTTACGCAGGGGGGAAAGTAGACTTGCTACTCTGTTCATCAAAAATTATACCGGCAGTGATTTTACCAGCTGTTGCATTAGATCCGGCAACGGTCATTTCAAGTCTAATAAACTCCTCATTGTTTCTAGGCATGAAGTCTATATTAAACTTATACCCTGCAACCAAAGTCGCAGCCGCTATTGCAGTACCAGTATAGATATCAGTAGGAGATCCAAACGCAGCAAGTGCATCAGTCTCCACATCAATCTTAAGAGATGTCAGAGTTAAAAATGTCTCTGTCACCTGTACCAGCAATCTCATTGGCTTACCAAAGTTTGATCTCTTTGGAAGCTCGATTATGTTCTCGGAATCCGCAGTTGCCGTGATCGCTTGATCATCACAAAGCAGAGCCTGTGTATCTAAAATCATGATTACCTCCCTTTTTAAAGGGCAAAATTATAAAATATTAACTGTACGGTTTTTACGTACGGTTGTTTTATTAAGTCACTTGTGCTTCGGTGATCGTAAGCGCATCCACTCTCTGAACAGGGATACCCTGGAAAGCCATAACCCTGTTAGGCCCACCAAAATCTTCGTATGTCAGATTGACATTCGCCTTTGCTACAGCCTTCTTTGTGAGCGCAGTATAAACTTCACGGCCACAGTAGAAAGAAAGCTTTCCACCCTCAAGGTGCTCCATCTTTAGATGCATAGCCTCAATCATTAGGTTGATAAGGTCTGCCGATGTATCTGAACCAGATTCAGCTGTCAGCAAATCACTTATGTCAAGGTTAGCAATCCTAACGATATGACGGTAATCTCTGACAGACAAACCGGTTTTCCATTTGTACTGAGTCTGATATCCTATCCTTTTTCCACCATTAGTATCAGTCTCAGTCTGTAAACCCATATCCTTATGAGTCAGCCCCATTTCTGTACCTTTAGGGAAGAAAGAATGAAGATAGTTTTCACCATGCTTTAAGAGCCACACTGAAGTGTTATCACTTCCAGTACCACCACCATCTATAATCTGGGTACCAGAATTACCAGCAGTAGTGCTTATTGAACTGAACCTTGGGGAAAGACCCATGAACTCTTCAGGATCAGTGTCAGTGTTGCCGTAGAAATATGTCTGCATAAACTCCTGATTCATTGATTCGAAAAAAGGCTTATCTTCAGACAGTCTCAACGCAGCAACATCTCCGCTTAGACTTGCAAGATCCTCATCAACAAACGAGAAACCTTCCAAGATACCAGCAGCATCATCCACCTGTACTGTGGTTGATTTACTTGGTTGCGTATATCCGTACAACTTTCTCCATGTTACTGTAGGCAACCCACTTCGCATTGTGGTTCTATGACCGGTCTGCGTATTGCCTTCCTTCACGACAATATCACGCATGAGCAGGTTTGTCTGAGATAACAACTCAACCACTCTTGCAATTCTATTGTCCGGGTCCTTTCTCTTCACATCATCAGCGATGGTGAGATAAGACGTTCCAACTGTAGCCATAATAAAATCCTCCAATTTACACTGGTCCGGGCAATAAGAAGGGGAGCAAAAGCAAAGAGAGTGGGCCTCCCACTTAGGCTACCCCTAATTATTGCCCTTCTATATCGCCAGTTATAAAATACTACTTCTTTACCGGTTCGCCGTAAAGAACCTGTTCATCTGATTTAGGCTCTGTACCGCCTCCTCCAGCTCCTCCGGTTTTAAATGAATCTTCACTGATTACCTTTCCAATCTTTACAAACAAATCAAAGATGACCGGATGGCTGCCAAGCCCTGTTTGCTCTCTTGACATTAACTCCGGTAATCCTTTTATGTCCACCATGTCCATCGCCTTCTTTGCAAAAGCGCGATTTTCATTTAACTTGTCTCCAGTGCCACCAATAAACCTTTTATCAAGAGACACTTCTTTCTCCCATGCATCAATCTGGTCCTGATGAGCCTCGGCCTGGGCAGCATATAAATCCTGCTGCAAGTTAATAAAAGCTTGTGCTTTGTCTGCTGGAGACATCTCTTTGTCGTTTACCAGCGTAAGAAATTTCTCCTGAATATCCTCATTTGCTTTTATACCTTCGGGAATCTCAAGGTTTTCTGCCGTGACAATACCGGCTTCCAAATCAGCCTTTGCCTTGTCGTCTGCAATTTTCTTTTCAGCATCCTTGTCCTTGTCATCGTCAGCGTCTTTATCTTTACCATCATCAGCATCTTTATCTGCGCCCTTGTCCTCATCGGCATCTTTATCGGCATCTGCATCAGCGTCTTTGTCACCACCTGCTTCATCATCTTTATCCGGATACAAAATCTCCTTATCACCGGTTTCCTCTGCACCAGACTCATCACTCTTGTCACCAGTCTCTTCACCGCCATCAGTCAAGATTTCCCACTTTTCCCCACTATTAATCATCTTGGTTTTCCCCCATTAGTCTGTGTTCGGCATTCATCATATCGTGTTTCTCCGGACATGCAGACAATATTAAATCTAATAAAATTAATCCTGCTCCTGCTAAACCAACTTTCCTTGCCATGATAATAGGATTCTCATCAAAAGAATCCTGATATACTCCGTATCTGGCTAACAACTCCCATACAAAATCCCTGCCAGCCTTATGAGACATAGTAGAATCAACCATAAAATGCAATCTGGCCGCAGCCACTTTTTCATCTGCTGTCGGCTCCGGTTGCTCATCCTGTATGCCTAAATTTTCTTTTCCGTCGCTCATTATGTTCCCACTAATACATCAAGTGCACTACCTGTACCAATCGGCGCGTCAGCTAAATCTTTAGCTGCTGCAGCCGCAGCAACTCCTGATTCCAGTGCAACCTGCATGTTATCTCTCTGTTGATTGTCAGCCCTAATCTTAGCTGTATCCTCATCAGATCTTATAATTTTAGACGGAACATCAAGCGCCTCTCCTGCCTCATCGATCACTTGATCACCGTCTATTTTATCAATAGTACCAGGAATAATTGCGTCTATCGTTCCTGCCAAACTTACCATTCGTTCCATATTACTTATTCCTGCAAGTTTCTGAGCCTTGGCCAACGCGGAAACATATTCAACCTTCAACTCTTCTTGGTCCAAATCATCAGGAGGTTCAGGAAGAATACCAGCATCCTCTGACAACCCAAAAACCCTGTCTATAGTAGGGCTCAAGAACTGATTACTGAAGTTGTCAAGTGCAGGTCCTAACATCAAAAGTCTTTCCTTGTCTATCTGGAAAGCAACTTCTGCTTTCATATCCTGTGGCCTGTCATTGGCCAGTATACTTAAGAACAGATTTACATAATAAGCATTTCTAATCCTCTCCTCAATATCGTTGTTATCCTGAATTATATCTCCAAGTGGCACACGATTATCAAACATAGACTTGATACCAGCATTCCCACTGCCACCAAACTGATCTACATAGGTAATCCCACCAGGCACGTAATGAATATTTGAATTCTTTAAATTAGAAGGAGCCTGTAATGGAGGACGCATATTTAGCTGTAACCCTCTTGCCTTTTCATAGGCTCCTGACTGTAACTGTTTTGCATCTCCCAATGCAATAATGCCTGGTTGGTCAGTACCATAAGGGCTATTACCATTAACAGACCACCTCGGCACAACATAAGGAAATGAATCAAACCCAGATACACTAAGAAAAGCTTTATCTGTACTCAGAGCATCTACCTCATAGTAAACACTCCTATATGCTTTATTCCTTGCGTCTATCATCCCAGGGACGCGAGTATCATTTGGCTCAACTGCATGTATAATCTTAACAGGCGTATCTGCGTTGCCACCCTTGACCTTTTCTTTCGTTGCAGCAGATACATTTTCTTCTCCAAATTCCTCTATAAGCTGCACAGGAGTCTTGTGTATCCTTCGATAAAGGACATCCACCATTCCCCTATTATTTACTGCTATAAAATATTCACCAACCGTATACGCTTCGAAATGAGCAACAGTCTCAAAGTCTGCTACAATTGACATTGGCCCCTGGCCAAATCCCAAAGTCTCCAGATAAACCAGAGATGCTTGTGCGTAAAAATTAGACCGGTTAAAAACCTGATATAATGCCTCTTCAACTCCTCGTAAGTATGCCCTAACATCTGCTCTTTCATTAAGTGCAGTATTTGCCAGTGCCAACCTAAACCATGGTCTGGATGGACTTGTTATCCCTGCCGTGAGGCCAGCTTGTGATGTTCTCGCTGAAAGCCCCGGAGTGCCATTAAAGATCTTAAGGTCCTTCCTTAAACCTTTAGTACCAATATCTTCAACAAAATTACCACGATTAGGAATCTGGTAATCCCTTATGTCTTTCCAGGATCCCTGATATGGAGACTGCATATTCTCCAACTCCTTAAACCTTACATCAAATTGACTCCTTGCTTTTAATGTCATATTCTAATCAATACTCCTTATGCCCCTGATAATGTTTTTTTCTCATCAGTGATCAAAGTACTGCCTAATTTTCGCAGAGCAGCAATCTCCTTCTTGGCCATCTTCTTTGCAGCTGAAAACCTTTTTGGATCAGCCTCTATCTTCTTTGCGGCCTTCAAGGTGTCCATGTCCATTTGAGCCTCAAAATCTTTATCTGACAAATGCGCCATGTTTATGCTCCTAATAATGTTTTTTTCTGTGTTGATGCTGCCCCGGACAATCCCCCTGCACCTGTGACCAAGGTTCCCCCTCTTGCAGCAACAGCCCTTGCCTTATTTCTCTGCGTATCTCTAGCCTTGTTAATTGCAGTACTTGGATCTCTTGATGTTTTAGGAGGTAACTTTGGTGTTGTCCTTACAACCGGCGCTGGTGGTGGCGCTGGCTCTGATGGAGTTGAAAATGGATTGCTAACACACATATTGTATTTCCCTTTATAGAAAGTACTATACCATGTAAATTTTACATGGTGTGTAAATATTACACGGTTATCTATCAGGTCAATATATATTTGTCAAGAAAAAACTTTGGAGGGTATTTCAGAAATACTAATATGCTGCGAGGTGATAACTACTGATGAACATTGTTTTTCAGATCAGGAAGTTTGATATCAAACGGATCCCATTCGGTAGTGACCTTGCCTTTATTGGCTTTATTGTTCGCTCCCATTGTAGGAGCTACATCGAATGCAAATCCCAATACAAGAGCTGTACCGAAGTCAAGAGAAGGAAGCCCCCTCTTTTTCATTGATTCGGCGCTTTCCAACACTTTCTTATGTGTTTGGTCTGTATAACTGTAGGCAGGAGAGGAAAGATCCTCTTTGAGTCTTTGGTGGTCTGGTATCACACCGCCAGCTGCAAACCACTCAGCGGCCTTATCCCACATCTCAATGCGTTTGTTCAGATACAAATCCTTGCGATCCGCACTGCCACCTTCATCTACTTCTATTACATTAAAGCCCAATTGCTTCAGCCTGTCAATTACGCCTTGGCCACCACCGGATCCGATTATAATAACGTCCGGCTCCCATCTAACTGCAATATTGGCAATAACTCCAGCCAACTTCATATTGTCCATCTTCGCAAAATGGATAGGCATTTCTGCCAACAGTCCTTGCCTTTGCTGAATAACAGACAAATCATCACCATATCTGGCCACATCTACAGAAAGAACCTTCGCAGAGCCAGCAACGTCTTCCCTCTTAATCTTGCCCTTACATGCATCGTTGACCGTATCCCAACCAATCAGCTGATTAGATCCAGTACGAGGGAACTGGCCTTTTACTTCTACCCGGGTAACATCGTCATCTTCGCCGTTTTCATCTACGATCTCCTGTAGTACGGCCTTGTCCAACCCTTCTACATCCCGTGAGTCAATATGTTTTGTGCTCCATGACTTACTATTTTTATGAAAACAGTTATAGAAGGCTCCTGATGGTCTACGAGGATTAGAGAACACAATCCACAGTCTTAAAAATATTGGTTCAGTAAAAAACCCTTTAGACACATTCCATATGGATTCAGGTATTCCGCTGGCCTCATCAAAAATCAGAACCATACCATTGGCATTATGAAGACCAGCAAATGCATCAGGATTCTCTTCTGACCATAACTGAGCCTGTGCGTAATAATATGCCGTATCAATACCTGTCTTACTGAGATCTAAGAGTTTAGAAGGTCTGAGGGTTGTCGCTGTTCGATCAAACCAATGAGAGTTGAGCATGAGAGTATGCCACTTGCCAAGCTCCGGCCAGGTACGAGACATGAGCTGCTGTTCTGTGTTTGCCGCAATTACGGTTGCAGATCCTACGCGAGTTGACATTGCCCACAGAGCTATCCATGCGACAAGGGCACTTTTCCCAGGCCCACGCCCCGAGGCAATGGCTAATCTATAAGGAATGGGAGTTTCGCCAGCAATAATCCTTAACTGGTTTTGATGGTTATGCAGACCAATTTTCTGCAATTCTTCAATCTGCCAAGCCCGAGGTTCTTTGAAATCTTGAAGAGGACCGGGCTCACCCCACGGAAATACCATCCGGACAAACACTTCCGGATACAACAAGCACTCCTCCGACCAGAGCGCATTCATCAGCTCCAGCTCACCTTTCTTATCAAACTTGCCTGTTTTTTCAGCCATTGTATTGCTTTATTAAACGGATAATAACTCTAGCTTCTTTTTGTAGTACGCCAACCTCTTTTCTATACCGATTATTTCGGCTCGCTTACCAATTAAGTAACCACCATCATTCTCAAACTTCCACAGCAATTCAACTTCTTTTTCCATTGAAGCGATTTTGCTCTTAAGTTCAATTATTTTCTCTTCTGCCGTTTTCTTTTTAAAAATATTAAACATCTTCAATTTTCCTCCGGTTTCAATACGCCATCGCCTTCTGCTAAAACCTTATCCGATTCCTGTTTAAACAGTACATCCTTTGCTCTTTGCAATGCCCCCATCACAACATCGATAGAGGCTATTTCCGTAAACACCATCCGTATCTTCGTTCTGATTTCTCCAGAATCTTTACCTTGATTATTGTCCATCGTAACTATCTTATTCTTAACGCCCTCGCCCAACAAGACACCGGCAATTGTACCTTCCTCATCCTCCATCTGGAAGTTTGCCACAACCACCTTCTTATCGCCGAACACAACGCCTTGGGCTCCGTCTTGATCTTTAAAGAACATATTATTTATCCCACGCTTTCAATTCATAAAAGAATCTTATTGTTTTCCAGAAACAGTACAGGATTCCAGTCTTAATCATTTTTAGATAATATATCATGATTTAATTGCCCAAGAATATATATGTCTGGTCCTTGTCTCCTGTTGCTGTATCGAAATACAATTTTTCAAGTTGTCCTTTAACCACAAATACTCGATCTGGCTCGTCAACATATATCGTTTTGTATTTTCTGCTGCGCCGCATAAATCCCCTCTCAAGTTCATGCAGTGCCACAACCCTGATATCCTTACCGCCAAGATACGCCTTCAGCCTCTCTTTATCCTTGTCCATCGCAACTACTATCAAATCGCCTTCTACCGCGTTCTGTACAATGTACTCGGTTTTTCCTGCACCACGACTAATACAACATTTAATGGTACAAAAATTCCTTACCCATGAGACATCATTGATGCCTTCATTAAAATACCTTTCAGCATAGACATCCCTAAACTTTTTGTTCAGAGCCACAAGATCATCTATCATTCTATGAAACTCTATTTGAAGCTCTATCATCTTAACCTCTCCCACTAAGGATTAAAATTACTTGAGTGATTTATACCAGGATACTCAACCCCTGGACCTACCAATCGCGCTGCTGTTCATAAGGATCGTCATAATTATTATCCGGATTAACACCATCGTCACTGTCTATCACCCACCCTTTCAATCTAAAAATAAACAAATAAGCTTTCCTATAGCCGTTCCTGTTATCGTAGCCACAGCACCCATAACACCACAAGCAATAAATGTTCCACCAATCATCAAGTATCCGAAAAACCTCATATCCTTGTCGATTTGATCATGCAATGGCAACCTCCGGAGGAAGATGATAATTGCCATTGCATTTAGGACGTAAAGCCTCCAAACGGTGAATATCCCTATCAAAGCGCCCCCTCCTTGCATCATCTTCTGTGACAATTACACATTCTCTCATATTCACTCCATACAGATGTGCAAGCCGACACGCATCAATATAGTGGATTTGTCCGTCATTTCTAGAAACAACTCTTCCCGGGTATAGTGCATATTTTATTTTATTCGCCATCTACTTCCTCCTCTTCCTGTTTCGCTTCTTGGGTAGATTTCTCAAAGACCTTCGTTTCAATAAATTGTTCCCGGCCTTATATAGCGTAACAATCGAATCATTGCAAACAATAAAAACCCACTCACCTAAACGATAATAGCTCGTAGCAGAAAACTTATGATTAATCAAAGACGCTACTCTGAACCCAACTGGAGGCTCATAAGGAACGGCCTTTTCGAACATCCTCTCTATCCGGCCTCTAATACTTCTATCGGACTTCGTAGACTCTGCTCTCTCCCTGAACTTCTCTACTGCATGGATGGTTACTTTGATTTTTTCGACCATCTCTTATTTTTCCTAAACCGGGCCTGTGTATAATCCAGACTATGATCCGGAACGCATTTATCACAAAGATACCGCTTCTTTCTCGCAGTCAGGAACGGATCCTTGCAATGCTCACAGACCTGCTTCCTCCTACGCTTCTTAGCTTTCTTTGCCTGTGTATCAAGACTCTTCTTACCCTTCTCAGTACGCCTCCATTTCTTAATAGTGCACTTCGGGCTACATATCTCCTTAAGCATCGTCTTTGCAGGAAACACAATTCCGCATTCAGTACATATACACTCGAACATTATATCCCTTTCTTCCATCTAAAATCACCACACCATTCATTTAATTCTACATATGGGTATACTGTTTTTTCTTCATATTTAAAACTCACAAAAACAGGAGCTCGCTTTTTACATTTATTAAAGTCTGCGTAGAACTTGCAATTACTACACTTCTCTTCAGGATTCTTAACTGTATCTGGAGTGAAAAAATCCCAAGTTTCTATTGCCCCTACTTGCTTCTCCTGCCACACAGACCGTTTACACCTACAGCACTCTATAAAGGTTCCGGGAGTATCACCCTTATCATTGTACCTAACTGTCATTACAGGGAACAGGCCACAGCACTTCTTGGGTCCAGTAAAAAGTGCCTCTTTCATGCCGGCATGATATTTCTCCCTGAATTCATCAACCGTCTCTGCTTTATTTATATACTCCTCAATCTGATTCTTCTTATTCACACAGGTACTCGTACCTTCCTCGTAATGGCCTACCATCTCATACGTAGACAAAAGAGGATTGTTTAGCTTTTCAGCAAACTCCTTAAGTTTTTTTATCAACCACTTACACATCTTCAGCTCCCACATCCATGTTTATTCATAAAATAATTAGCTATAGCAATATTGTCAGAGCTTTTAAGCTCATGCCTATACATTACCATTACCTTATCTATTACGGTGATAACTTCTGCAGACTTGCTTGCATGCACTTCAGGTATCGTAAATTCAAGTGTCTTCACTACAGGATTTTGTATCTTCTTCTTCAGATTCTCAATTGCTCTCCGATTATGGCAGCAGCTTACACACAATGGTGGAGTACCTGCCTTTGCAGCACATTGCGGACACTCCTCAAATTCAAAAGCATTTGGGATATAAACCTCCGTATCTGGCCTCATAAAATTCCTATATTCCTCTGGCTTATAGCCCAACTTTTCAAACTGCCAGATCATGTGATCTTCAGCCGTACCGTACCGGAAACGATCTGCATTAACATCAGCCGACTCTAAACATCTATCAGCAATTTCATCCTTATGGGCTACGTCCTTAGATCCACAACACAGCCAATATTTATTCATCTGTCCCTCACATCCCTCGTATATCGGTTAGAAGTTGTCTTAGATGCCACAGGACTACCGCCAGTAAGAACAGGAGTACTACCCAAAAACTTAACCTCTGTAATCTCATCAGGCTCCATATTCTCATTATGAAAGAACTGACTATGGTCCTCACATATCAAACAAGGCTTAGTTGGCTCATACACACAATTTTTGCAGCATCTTACTATACTCATGATTTAACTAAATTTAATTGTTACGCTCTCGCCTATAATGCCATCTACTCAAGGCATGTACCTCTTTAAGGTTTCCTTTCAAGAACCATCGCGCTCTCACGCATACATGCCCTGAATGAATCACACCTTATCTATCTCGCTGCCTCTTCTCACCGACATCAATACATTTAATCATTACCTTACTAGCCGCATCCATACAGCCATCACCCTTTGCAATATAAAGATCATAAAGCCCTTGAGCCCCTGGAATCTGAGGTATAAACTCTTTCATCCTGGAATCAGGAGGCCCCACAATAAAAATTTCAACTTCCCCTGTTTTATAATTTTCCCAAGACAGACCTACAGTTTCATCGCCCCCTATACATTCATTTGCTGCAAAAATTAAGCATAAAATAAATACAAAAAATATCTTCATAATATTCTCCTCTCTCAAAATAATAAAATAATAAGCCCGGGTGATCGTCTGTTTGCCAACGTCTAGCTTTCATGGATCCGTCATCCCGTCTCAGACGCATACGGATCAAGATGCGCCAACCAATTAATACTCTTCCTCTAATTTACCAGGCTTATACTTAACGCGCAATGCGCCCAAGACTAGCTTAAACTCAACATCCGAAGCTTGCAACCTAACCCTTAACCACTCGATAACCCTCCTTCGTTGTTCAACGACAGGATACGCCAGCATGATCTCAGGTATTTCACTTTCAGAAATAGTAACCGTTTCAAATATTCCTTCCATACCCAACCCTTATAACACATCACACATTGCAAATCAATAATAAAATATTACACATTAGATATTTCTGCATCGCAAGATAGATGCCAAAAAAATAACAGACCAGACATTTACTTCCTCACAGGAATAATCTTATCCAAATTCTTCAGATGTGCAGCCTTCCACTTTTCATCCACACGGATCTCATCCACAGCAAACTCTGACCGGCCGCCTTTACGTACAGCCCCATGATGATCCTTACACAACCAAACTATCTCATATGGCTTATCATAATCAGGATGATGACGCTCCCCAATGTCCTCGCAACCCTCAATTACACATACCTCCACATCAGGAAACCTACGCTTCGTCCGCTTACCCAAACTATCCCTACGCCTGGCCTCATCCAAATTCCGGGAACGCCAATCCTTCACAGCCTTATACGCATTCTTCTTACGATCCGGCTGACTACGCCTACACTTCTCACTACAATATTCACCACCACGATTACTATTAACAACCTTCCTACATCCCTTACCCTTACATACCGACTTCACAATCGCCTTGCCCTCAACACTTCCATATCGATACATAGCTTGATTATGCTTCTGACACAAATCATTTCCAGTACACCAATTGCCGCAGCCATCTACACTACACTGAACTCCTTTTTGACGTTTTCGTTTTTTCATAATCACTTCCCCACTTATGTCTGTAATAATAATAACGTCAGCATAACACGAAAGAGATTACAGTCAATAGTAAAATAAAATAATATATACCTTATCTTAACCTTATGGAAAATCACCGATCACTTAAACAAACCTTATGACAACCTTATGGAAAGAACAAAGAAGCTTACCTTCGAAAATATAAAAATTCGTTGGTGGGGATAGGTGGAGGGGGGAGCGCCGCGTTTTTCCCCCGGGGGTAGCCCAAGGATATATTCAAGATTACTTTGAAGGATTTGAAATGTGTTTAAGAATTGAAACGATAGTAGGACATGAGATTGATTAACCCAAACTGAAATTGATTTGATGCTGTTGTGTGTGTCTGTAATACTATGAGATGTTAGGCTGAGAACATATCTTATGATACTTCCAGACTATTCTATCTGTTTGGCTGATGCTTCAATTAGTGGCTTAATTGACTGTATCCTACTCATTGCAAGTTGTAATGGTTTAGAAATGTCAAGCTTGACCGTATGTTCAACGTCGATCCGGTCTCCATACTTAGCTCTATTAATCTTAGCAGCGTACCAGGTAGATACTTTAAATTGAACATCAAGCAACTTAGCGCGCTTTGCGTCTGTCTCGTCTTTGATATTGTCAAATGCTTCCTCAACCACATTATCAGCAAAGCACTCAGATGCCAAGATAAACAGTTCATCAAAATCAGGATTGTCCTTGCGCCATCTATAAACAGACCATCGAGAGGGAAAATCCTTATTAGCTTCAAATATCTTACGCATAGTTTTACCGCTAGCGTACAAATCAAGGAATTTTTTTGCTATTTTTGGATCGTAACCATAAGCCATAGTTAAACCTCCTATGTGTGAGTAGCAATCGTTATTTGATTTACCTAGTACCAGTTATTAATCTTTTAATCTGTCTTTTTATCATAACTCTTTTAGATTCAATCATTTAGATATAGACTTCATAACCTAGACAAGCTTTCAAGCGGTTTCGCCTTTTACAGGTCTATACTTATTGTCTATATCTAATCCCTGTTTGATTAAGGTAACAGGGCAAACCCTTTTAGATTCAAATAACATATTGATTATTGAATTGTCAAGTCTTTTTTGTTGATGTTGAGTAAACAGAGAAGATCCAGGAAGGTCTTTAGGTGTGTTTTAGAGCTTTAAAAACAATGTATAGTTATATACATAACGCGCGCTTAGATCATTACTTCAATAGCTCCCGTATCGCTTTTGTTAGCTCATAGCTTCACTATTTAAGTGATTATAAAGATATTTAGACCGAAGGAAAAAGTCAAGCTTTTTTTGTAATTAAGTTTTAATGTGTTGGTATGTTGTGAGTTATAATTGATAGGTAGCTATCGTTATTAGGTGAGATGAGATGCCAAAAGGTTTAGTTTTTGACACCTCATTGATGAAATGGATGGTTTAATTATGTATTTGTTAGCCATAAACGAAGGTCTTTATCATAATAAGAAAGGGTAACAACCAAGTTATTAAGGCCGAAGAAACCCATTATATATTCATCACCGTCCGGATTCTTTAAGTAAAAGAATTTATGTGCTTTCTTGTTTAAATACTGCTCTTTGTGTAATATCTGGCGTTTGAGACTTGCAGAGAATCCGATCTTATTATGCTGAGTATAAGAGCAGCAACATATCCTTTTGCCCCTGAATAATTTAGTGCCTTGAAGCTTCATTTTTTTATCATCCTTCCTTACTAAGATTAATCAGACTTTAAATTTAACATTTCAATTTCAAGTAGAAACAAGTCTTTTTCTGCTACTCTGTTGACTGCCTCTATAACTGCTGATGTCATCTCTGCTTTTATGCGTTGTTTATGAGTGCTTCCGGTGTTCAAATCATATTGATTGACAATGCGAATTATATTCTCTTTGAGTTTTTTTGTTTCGTCCACCTTTTCAATAATATGATTGCCTTTATTAAGTGTCTGTATGTCCATTTGTGTATCCTCCAGGATTATTGGAATAGATTAAACTATTATTTAAAGCTAAGAAACTGGATAGAAAAGCCCCTTGTCTGATCCTTTAGGATTTGGAGCCCCTCTTCAATTCCTGATAACAGTTGACAACTGTTAGTCATAAGTTTCGCGGCAACTATTTCGAGCGCTACCATCTGAATGTCAAACGGTTGACATGATTCCATCAATAGTATTTCAATTTGAGACGCTAGTTTTTTGTTACTTGAATCTGTTGTTAGCTTGTCGATATCTGTCATTTTATTCCCTTTGATTAATGCCGGGGGCCTGAGTAAGCAGCTCCGGCGGTTGAAATTATAGATTATTTGATATTATTAAGATATTACTTGTTCAAACGGCTGGCCAACTGCCACAGCCCTTGCCTCTTCTCGTTCATCTGCAGCCAGGTACAGCCACCATGTCAAATATTCTCTGTTGTGATGCCCTGTCAGCTTAATAACTTCCTCTCTAAACTGTTCAGCGTTTCCATATGTGGCAATAGGTCGCGTCCTGTCCGCTTTACAAATACTATAAACTGTTTCATCAATGTGATCATGCCTTGAAATAACAAAACTATCAATTTCTACAGCATCCGGGCGTCCGTTCACCATTTTTTTAAATTCTTTCTAAATTAGTTGATTAAATTAATTATGCGGGCACGTATGCCGCAATTAATGCGTCATAAATTGAATCGCTTGATTTACATAATACGTGTTCTTCTTGGTTTTCATAACTCCAATCACAACCCAGGATTATTTGATTGTCGCAGTTAAGATATAAAGTGATTTCTGAGAAATAACCGCTCTCTTTGAATTCCTCAAAATCCAGATTATCCAAGCTTTCCGGCGTGTTTTCTCTCCCTTCATTATAATTATCAAACTGAAACCCCTCATTGATTAGATATGAGCTATCGTAAAAATCTTGCCTGTCTTTGGTGTATCTCATTTCAGTGAACCGGAACGCCATCAACCGCTTGATTGTATCTTGATCCGTTTCGTGAAAATAATCATTTGAGATCGCAACGCCTCCCATGCTATTGTCCAGGTCTTCCATGTCGTCACAGTACAGCCACAGATCAAGCAGAGCCTCAAGAAACTCGCCTGATGCTGTCACGGCATTGGTAGCGATATAAAACGAGCCTACGCCTATGCTACGACTCCGGCAGAGCGTAAGAAAATGTTGTATTGCGCTAGGATTTAAAGAAGGCTCTCCACCTGTAAAAGTTACATTGTTTATATACTCGAACTGGTCTACAACTTCACACATGGCAATAAAAGAGATCTCTTTATTTTGAGCCGCGCCCCTGAGACAATGATCGCATACTAAATTGCATTTTCGCGTGACTTCAATTATTAAATCACCTGTTAATTTCATGAAAGCTCCCCAGTATAAGAATAATTATTATACTGTTCTGGATGTATTTCACCATCTTTGCATAACATATCCGACCAATTATTGAAAGTTTCATTCAATAGTGGCTCATCTTCGAAAGATTCACCTTTTACGCCGTATTGTTCTATGAGGCCAGGAAGGACGTCTGTATCAAATCTCGCGGATAGATCATCCTCGCTTGATATATAGCCCATTTCCTCTGCATATAATTCAACCATCCCTAGTAAGTTTTCGTCATTATAATTCATAGTATCCCCAATTTATTAAAATTTCTAATCCACGCAGAACCTTTGCCGGAAGAAGGTTCTATTTGTAATTCTGGTTGATTGTAAGCGATCCGGCAACCAGTGATGCGGACATTGAAAACCATTTTATTGACTGAGAAAACAGCAATTTTGCCCACGTATTTGTCCATGTTTTCTTTAGTTAATGACATAAATGCCCTATTCCGAAGATAGCGGAAAACTCTTCTAAAAGGTTAGAAATCCTATTTCTGATCTGTACCGCGTTAATATCTGGTTGTGTCAACCCTATTGCTTTACTGCCACACTGGCTACACCTTTGATTATGTTCCAATGTATCATCCCATCCGTGACAACAGCTAGAGCATACGTATATATATATAACCTCATTCATAAAACTCCCTCCATTCCTGATTAAATTAATGTGTTAAAATATAAATTGTTGCAGTTACGTACCCATAACCTAAAATCATACACAACATGACCTTATACGGCAGCGGTAATGCGTTTAAAAGCTTAATCATAATACCCCCATTAAGAGTTGAAATTAATCTGTTTTAATTGCTCTCTTGCATCCCTGATAAGTTTTATTGGTTACCTCAAATCAATTCCTGTTTGCTTATAGAAATATTCAAGGCTCGATACTTCAGGATCAAAAACGATAACGACAGGCGCATCTCTTCCGTCAATTGGTTCAAAACTACGAATCCAGCCATGCTTAGATACGTGTTTTGCGTGCGTCCTGTCTTGCTCTTTTACTACTCCGTATTTACTGTTAAATTCTTTATCTAATAATTTCATATTGTCCCCTTTTAAAAATGTCTCAATTATAGTATACGGCACGCCGTTTGACTGCTTGATACTATAGCAGAAAGCGTGCCAACCTTGCAGCCTGTAGCCTATAGGCGTAAGGATAAGCCTATGATACGTCAGCACATAGAGAGAAATAATTTATTTTATTTTCTTTTTGGCATGATATTGGAAGAATTGCGTCAATGTGTAATGTGTTATAAATCAGCCATTATTTATGGAAAGTTTTAGGAAGTGTGTTTTTCGTGTCGTAAATCCAATATTTACACAGTGTTACAATCTGCATAATTTCAACCATATCAAAACGTCAAAAAAACCATTCGATTTATCTCAAGATTTGATCATGGCGAATTGACGAATCCTACCTGGTGAAATGTCCCTGGAGAAGTCTACGTTTTTGTCAATCGATTTGAGTTTTTGGAAGTGAAGGATTTTGTTCAAGAGTTATCCGCAATCTCTATGGTTTGCACTACTGCTTGCCATACTTTACTGCTCTCAAGATAGCTTCCTGAAACACTTTCTTTATACGCCTCGTATACATCTCGTATAGGCTTCAATATTTCTTCAATATCGTCTTTGTTTTTAGCCAATCCCATTTGATAATTATGTTCTATAGTTTCGTCAATGTTGTATTGAGAAGCCTGCACTATCTTCATCTTCTCTTCTTCAGCTTCCTTCTTTGCCTTATCATAGCCATAATCATGTCCGCAGTTATATGCTACTACGGATTGAAATTGTTCACGCTTATCTGCGGTGGATTTGAGGAGGTATTCATATGCTATAGGGCTATTTATATCCCTTCTGTCTAATTTACATATAGCTGAACCCGTTTCTCCATTCAGCCATACCCTCTCAGGTGCATTCTCTGAATCACTCATTTTGTTCCACCTCTCCACGCAGTCTAATTCTGTAATCTACTTAATAAATCAGGATAAATACGGACATCGGTATATCCCGTTGTTGTGCCTACTTTGGGAAGGATGGTCTATCTGCCCAATATACAACTGCATCCATTTTTAAAGAGTCTGACCGCTTCCATGTTTTTTCTTTTATGTCATACCATCCCATTGCTGTGTCTTTTCCATCATCATTCTTATCTGCACAAAGATACTTGTATGCAATTAAAACTGTTTCGCAAAATCCAGGCAGTTTATCCTTTACATTAATCCATTTTATACTGTCAGCACCAGTAGGCTCAACCAACGCATCGTGCGGCTTCTGGGGTTGGTACTTTTTTAGTTCAAGCAATGGTGCATCATGTATAAAGTTTAAAGTAAAATTAGAGTTGCCAATATCTCTTGCACACCTATCAACATATTTATGAATATTATCTTTTTGAATCTGTAATAACTTTAATACTTCTTCTTCAGTGTACAATATTTCACTCCTTTCTGTACAAAGCCGCACATGCAGTGCATGTTAAACCGCTTTCTTTTTTATGGTAAACTTCATGGTTGTAATATCATAACCACGATGTTCAAGTTCTTGTCTAAGATTACGGCCTTCAAAATATTCCACACCCTCTACAAAGTGTCTCAATAAGCTAGCATCACATTTATAGGCTTCTTTACCACCATGGCAATAAAACAAATCAAGATCGCCTTCATATTTACCGTAGGCGATCTTTAATTCATTCGGTTTTGCTCTTGGCACTCCCCAACGTTTCTTCATATTGTATCCCTGCGGTTTAACCAACAAATCCAACGACTGTAACTAATACCTATACCACAATCATAACCTCACATCCAGATCGTTGATCCTGAACTGTTAAATTTGCTTAGATCATTTAAAAATAATATCACAAGCATTCATAGCAGTTTTTTCTACTTCAATATTATTAGCATTGATATGTATTCCTTCATCGTTCACTGTTATCCGCACTGTCTTATTTATTGATATTATCTCAAAATATAATTGACCGTCTTTGCCCCATTTTTCAGATTGTGCTATTAGCCTTGCCATATTTCTTATATTTCTCCAAGCAAAATTTAACCACAAATTCACCAACTGTAGTTAATACTTTACGCCAAAATCTAATCCTCCTATCCAGCTTGGTGATTCTGAACTGTTAGATTTTTGCGCCTAATTTCAATACAAAATATCTACGTGCCTGTATTGCACCCCATTTTGCTTGCCCAGTTCCAATGGATATATCTTTAAGTTCTCTTTCTGTTTGGTCTCTATCTTTAGCATATCCATTTGAAAAGATCACTTTCCATTTTTCACCTTTTGGTATTCCAAAATGAGAATGAAAGGTATTGTCTCCCTTAATAGAAAAATACTTGAAAAACCGAGAATACCAATAGTCACTAAGCCTGCGATATTCTTCGGGCTTTTGCATGTAATGAATCATATCAAACCATTGTTTTTTAACATTTAAATGTAATATTTTCATAATTTGTCCGGAGCAAAACACCTAACCAAGTAATCCAGTTGAGCAGAAATACACAGGTGAACTCAGTACCCCCCTTGGCGCCTCTTATGGTTTCGTACTTCGGCCAATGCTTTTTTATCCTGTCTGATTTCTGCCCACTGATCCTCGCTGTTAGATTTTCAGCTTTTCTTCAAGTTCACATATCCGCCTTGCGGAAGCACTCAGCACTAAATCAGCATCCCGATCTAATTCAGCAGGTATACGCATATCAAATTCTTTGTTTATCGAATCACGCCCTTTAGTAACGGCTTGTGATAATTCTAACAATCTCTTACAGAGGACATCGCTCGGAACCTTATCTCCGTGTTTATATTTATGACTCATAATATTCCTTAAAAAGCTAAAATATCTAACCAACGCATCGAACGTCCTCACAAAGAAGGGGGATTCCTGATCGTAACTCCATCGCTCTCACCCCCGACATCTAGGGCACTCTGTAAGGACGCTCATGCAGTGCATGTTATAATTTATTTAACATAATTTCTATGTCGCTGTCTATTTCATTTCCCCACGAATCCCAATCTTTGCGCTTGCGTCTCGCAAACATCTCAAGCCTAGGCTCATTGCTAACAGCCTCAATCATCTCTTGAAAGTACTCAGGTTTCCTGCTATGAACATTAGTTCGCTTTATATGCCACCAAGTAGAGTCAAGTCTTTTAGTTTTAACCATTTTGCCGTATCTACCATGAAGTATAAACTCAGTAGTAGGGCAATAAACCCCGCCTTGTCCCGTTCCCATCGGAGACTTACACCATGTTAATGTTGTTGAGTATTTGACACCCCATTCTTTAAAGCATTCAAATGCTATAGGTAGATATCTTTGAGTAGTCCACAAATATACTTCACAATTAGTTTCAGCCAAATCTCTAACAGGCAAGGATTTTATTTCGTCATTGCTCATTGTTGAATAAGGTATATCGCTATCTGCAGGAATATGATTCTTACTTCTCGGTATAGATGCCTTTCCCCATTTTCCATACTTCCAAGGTGGGTCAATCAAAAGAGTTCTGTATTTTTTCATAATTCCTCATGTTAAATAAATTATAACCCACGCTTAGTGCGCCGGTTCAGCTCTCACTGTTTGCTTCTTCCGTGACCGGCGTACAAGCAGTGACTGTTATAAATCTTAGCTATTAAAAAGTGTCTCTAGTTTCTTGTATGGTTATCACTTCAGCATTATCATATTCGATTTCATCCAATACATCTTCAATCTCATATAAGTCTCCATTCCTATCCAGCGTAGCAATAACTACTTCCGTTACAGTTCTTGTTATTTTAGCTTTAACTCTAAACGGTTTTCTATCAGACATAATGGTCTCCAAACAAAGATTTATAACCAACTAATGATACGCCCTCACAAAACACACACCAATTCACAGGAGTAGATAATTTACAACTGGAACTACCCGGCCATGCTTTGCAATAAGGGCGCATATCCTGAACTGCTGTAACGTATCTTAATTCTAAGGCATTGCCTCTCTATATGCGTGTGGTCATGCCATACTGCCTTTTTGCGCGTGACAAGCCTCACAGGAGCCGCATTCCTAGCTGAATCTACTATAGGGTTAAATATCAGGAGAGGCATCATATATGCTTCGCTCTTAATAACCCAGAATTGTGCTTTTTATGCAAAAGAAACTTCTTGCGCTTGAGCCGGTTATTTTTCATTGCTATACTATGGCAATAATCCTTTATGTGTGGCATCTGATACCAGTGGATATAACACAGACCTTTAACATAATGCGAATTAGTGCAGCCAGATTCAGTGCATCCTTTATTTCTCACGCTTGCCCAAACTCCGCTTTTGACAATATCAGACCTTTTGAGTCAAACGACCTGTAAAGAGAAAGTCCTTTTTCGCATAAACAAAATGCGCTTTGATCACTCATGTATGTATTCGGATCATCATAATGCTTTTTCATATTGGGATCCTGATGGATCTCTCGCCACCTGTTAAACTCCCATAATTCTCTGTGGACCACATACCGGCCACTTGTCCTGGTCCCTGTTGAATCTGTTCTCCATTTGATCGCCAGGATAAGAGAGACCCGGCCAGTGCTACCGCATTTTGCACAATGGCTAAAGTTTTCAGAGTGGCCACCCGGCTTCACTAACTGTATGTATCTTAATATAGTCGAATTTTTAGGAAAGAAGTCTTCGCTATCACAAATTAATTGAATAGCTTTATTAAGAACAGAGCTGTCAACATGGCTGAATCGCCTTTGGAGCTGCAGAAATTTCTCCTGCATAATTGGAGACTTTGCGCTCTTGTTGAAATTCGTACATAAGTCCTTGAATATTTGGGTAAACTTTATCATGGATTAACATTAGCAGTCTCTTGTTTTTTCTGGATACCTACCATGATCTTTGTAGTAGTTTGCTTCTTCCAGGTTTTTAAACCAAATATTTGAAGCCAGGCCCCACATACTATCTGTCTTTATTGCACCACATCTGTCGCATTTATTATGGTCATATACAGTAATCCATGACTCTCTAGGATGATCACATTTTTCATCTTCCATATCTCTTCCCTTTGCTAAAATCTCCAATATAACTATTCGGATCCTTGCTGAATATCGGCGGCTTCTTCCGAACACGCTCAATCTTAGTACCATCTTCATTGATTATGCCATGCTGGATCTGCATACGCCGGTGACAATCCCTGAGTATTGCATCTATTTCTTCGTCTTTGGATAAGGTCATTTTTCACTCTACAAACACAGGTAATAGTATCGGATAAATTTTACAATATTCTTTCTCAGGTAGGCCCTTATCACTAAATGCTTTTGCATAATGATAAGTCCTGTTTATAGCAGAACGCGCCTCCTTCTTATTAGGAAAAACATGACGAATAAGTGGCCCCTCCTGCCAAGAAAGTATACCTTTCTCTGGTAAACCATGTCCAATATCAAGGCAAAGCACTTGCTCATAATCCTCAGAACATTCAACAACTATATATCCTTTTTTCATTGTCCAGCCCTCTCTGCTTTCTCAAATTCACTTAATGGACCTTCTTCGATTTTGTTATCTTTCTCTGACCATTTCAGGATAGTATGGTAATGAGAATCATACTTCGCAAACTTCTTTTTAAATTGATGACCGTACAAATTCAACGCATCAATCTTTCTATTTGCGATCATAGCACCAAATTTAGTATGAAGTTTCGCGTACTCATCATCAGACAGCCGGACAAAATCCCGGTACAACGTCTTTCCATCATCCTTCTTCTTGGCCGATTTCTTCTTTGCCTTGGTCGTATTGACATCAATTCTCTCAAGTAAAGTAATTACCTGTTCGAGAAAACCGTTCAAAGCTTCAAGTTCAGACTTTTTCATTCGTATGTCCTTCTGCCATATTCAGCAATTAAAGCTGCATCTACCAGACCATCATGTGCGACTCTACACCTGTCATTCTTGCGCCAATCCTGGTCAGGCCACAACTGACTCGCTACCTTGAGCGCTGCAGCCTTCGTATCAAACTTAACACCCTTTGGCATCTTAGGCTTCGACCAGAACATTTTTTGCCACTTCTGAGGAGTTATAGGATCCCTTCTGTATTTCCTCATTGCCATTACAGTATCCATTTTTGCAAATGAATCTGCCATAGATGCAGCAGCGACAGCCGATTGACTACCTCCTGGCTTTTCATATGTAACAAAATGAGGCATATGCGATATGTAGTCCTGTAGGATTCTGTCAAACTCCAGCGCATCAACTCGCTTCTTTTTGCCATCACCAGAAACCGGCATCACATGAAGGGTTAATTCCCCTTCATGCAATATCGCAATTCCTCCGGTCAGGCCATTGTCTATGCCTATATGGATTGTCAATCTTTTGCTCCCTCGGTATCCTCAAAAGATAAATTTTCAGTCTGCGCTTCACCTTTAGCATCTTCAGCCTGAGTTTCCTCTTCATCAACCTCTTCAGGGTTGGCCAACGGAAGCATTTTCTGACGGTCATTGTCAGTCACCTTGACCATTGAATTAAGGATCTCCCCGGTATCAAGCCTGACCAAATGCTTCGTACCTTCAGTGAAGTTAAATATCCACTGGCATTCAACATCACGCATCTCTTTCCCTGTGCTGACTTTTCTGCTGTTACGAGACAGAGAACTTTCCAAGCTTTGAATGCTTGAAGCAAAATCCTTTGCAACATCCTTTGCCTTTTCCTTAGTCTCACGATGATCAATTGTGTCCCTTGCTAGATCTGTAGCATAGCCAGCACGCTCTTTAGATGTCAGATCACACTCCAGATGTTTATCGAACATATCTCCTTTAACAGCAGTCATCTCAAGATGATCCTCACTTTGATCAACCGACGATTTGTCTGTTAC
>Ga0233415_10000127_pt1 | contig 36238 bp, 82 predicted proteins | sample Na_anoxic_12_MG_FD_188631 | JGI IMG/M metagenome (GOLD analysis project Ga0233415, IMG submission 188631) | Seawater microbial communities from Saanich Inlet, British Columbia, Canada - Na_anoxic_12_MG | ecosystem: Environmental > Aquatic > Marine > Inlet | place: Canada: British Columbia...
CGCCGGAGCCGGTGGTCGACCCGGAACCCGTCGTGGAGCCCGAGCCGGTAGTCGAACCGGAACCCGTCGTGGAGCCCGAGCCGGTAGTCGAACCGGAACCCGTCGTGGAGCCCGAGCCGGTAGTCGAACCGGTACCGGACCCAGAACCGGTCGTGGAACCCGAGCCTCAGCCGATTGTCTCAGAACCAATACCGGACCCAGAGCCAGAGGCCCCCGCGTCGGAACCGACCCCCGAGCCCGTGGTAGAGCCCGTGGTAGAGCCCGTGGTAGAGCCCGTGGTAGAGCCCGAGCCCGTGGTAGAGCCCGAGCCGGTTATGGCCCCGCCCGAGATTGTGCTGGACGATCCAGTCATGGACCCCCAACCTGAGCGTCCTGAGCGTCCTGATCGCCCTGAGCGTCCCGAACGTCCCGAACGTCCCGAACGTCCCGAATGTCCCGAACGTCCCGTGGTGCCCGCTCCTGAGCAGCCTGAGCAGCCTGAGCAGCCTGAGCAGCCTGAGCAGCCTGAGCAGCCTGAGCAGCCTGAGCGGCCCGAGCAGATCACGGTACTTGGCGATCCCATTGTCCCATGGGAGGACACGAGTCCCAAGAACACCCCTCAAAAGGGTGGGGTTCACATCCTCCCAGTGGTAAGTAAGGTGGCACGGGACGCACTGGCAGACGAGATCCCGGCCATCAAGGTCCCCGAACTGATTGATTGGCTTACCGCACAAGATGTGCTACCGGAACCCATCACACAGGTACGTCCTGTGGGTGCCGGGAACTACCGCACGTCAGTGGATCGAGTCCATGGGAAAAAAGATGTTGACTGGCTCGACACCTTTATGGTATAATGGAAGTTTGGAGTAGGGACGGCGGCCCGCCGCCATAACGGGTCGCCGTCCATTTTGAAACCACAGGAGATGTTGAGATGCTGACTGACTTAGCTGTTGAAGTGCGGGCCATGGTGGGTTTGATTTCCGAACCAGCCCGGTCCACCATAGCCCGGCGGTTAGCCTTGATGCTCACGAAACAAGTACAGAAGCACACACCAGAAAAGATGCCACACTGGACACAGTTTGGTATCTCCAAGTTCCTCAAGGACTGTGAGGTGGCTCACATCCCCGAGGGTTGGGTGCCTAATCGTTTGGAAATCGAGACAACAAAGCTGGCTGAGTTTTGCAACCGGTGGATGCAGATGACAGCTTTCCGCCAACCGGGTGAAGAAGAGTGGACACCAATCACGGTAGACATGAATTCGATTCGAGCTACCATGGTGGCTGAACTCAAGGCTTTAGATGAAGCATGAACACACAGTGGACCAAGATGTCAAAGTCCAAAGGCAATGTAGTGTTGCCAGAGGAGGTGGTACGTGGGGTCTACAAGCTAGAGGCGGGGTATGAGTTTCGTGTGACCTTGCCGGGAAGGTAGTTGACTGGCAAGTCCAGGGAGTGTGGTTCGAGGCGGGTGCGGGGTTTCGCACTTCAACGAAGTACCACCGTCAACCTGTGTTTATGCATGAGATCGGGAATCCCATCCCGGCTTGGTTGACCACCCTAGAAAAACTACAGCACGAAGATGAACACGAGTTTTGGCTTGAACTACTTCGTGAGCACGAGGCGTTGGAATGACCCCTACATGATTCTGGTAGGTTTGGCTGTTGTGACATACTGGTACATGATATGGGTGCGGGCTCACCGGTGTCCGTTTTGTAACGGGTGTGTTAGGAAGCGTAGATACAAGATGCCATTGTATCCAAACCTGTATGTTTGCAAACGATGCGGTGGGACTCATTACTCGGAGTGACGAATGGATAAACCATTGGGACGTAAGACCTACGGGTCGATTCCCCACATCCCTGGAAGTCGTGCCGATAATGCTGGCGACCATTACATAACTCAGGGTCAAGCGAACATTGCTATTCTACAAATGCGGGACAACAATGATGTGGTCATTTGCCAGGAGAAGCTTGATGGTAGCTGTGTTGGTATAGCTCTGAAAGACGGGGTGTTGATTCCGTTGGGCCGATCCGGCTACCCAGCAATTTCATCACCATACCTTCAGCATGTGTACTTCCACAATTGGGTACATCGGAATGAAGATCGTTTTCGTCCCGTACTGAAGGAAGGCGAACGTGTTGTTGGTGAATGGCTGTCACAAGCTCATGGTACGCGATACGACTTGGATGGTCGGTCGCCGTTTGTACCTTTTGACATATTGAAGGGTACGAAGCGTATCCCATTCGGGCGATTCGTGGTGCGGCTAAAATATGGTAGATTTGAACCACCGCCCACAATCTCACTGGGAAAACCATGTTCGGTCGAAACCGCCATGGAGCGACTCGGTGAACATGGTCTCTACGGAGCCATTGATGGACCCGAGGGTTGCGTGTGGCGCGTCGAGCGCAACGGTAAGGTTGACTTTCTGTGTAAGTTTGTGCGAGCCGACTACCAAGCTGGAAAATACCTAATGCAAGACCCCCATATCTGGAACTGGAAACCATGAACGAAGATTTTATGCTTGAACATGCCGAGTTTCCCCGGCGGTTCAACCCGACCTTTGAACCGACTGCCAAGGGCAGACATGTTCATGCTGCGTGCAACGATGAGATCGAGATCAGCATCTTCATTGACGAAGACGGCGTCATTGAAGACATTGGATTCACCGGCCATGGCTGTGTAATATGTATAGCGTGTGCTTCGATATTGTGTGAAGGTATGCACCGCTTGTCACCAGATGAGGCAAAGAGTTTGGCTCCACGATACATGGCCCCGTTTCAAACTGAGGTAGAACAGGGACGGGAACGGTGCGTCACCGTTTCATTACGAGCGTTACAAAAAGCATTGGAGGCAACCCATGATTGATTTTAAGGAGTTGGTACTGACAGAAGACGAATCTCTTATTCGGCGTATGGAAGCCGTTCAACTTTTGCTGGATGATAACGACATCGCACTGGAAGGTAGTCATCATGGTGTTTTCGCTGTGTGTCAAGCCTTTGACCTACCCAGCCACACACGCGGACTGCTCCCGCAGAAAACTATTCTGGTGGTCGATGACGACAATGCCATGTTGCGTATGATGTCATGGGATCTTTATGCCAGTGGGGCCAGTGTGTCCAGCGCTAACGATGGTTTCGAGGCACTACAAATCGTCGGAACCCTGCATTCCGAATATGATCTGATCTTGATGGATGTCAAGATGCCAATCGTTGACGGATTCGAGACCGCAAGACAATTACAACACATGAACTACCAGGGGTCGATTGTCTTGTTTACCGCAAACTTTGACTCGGATTGTTTGAGTCAGGTAACAGCCGCTGGGTGTGCTGCATACATCGACAAAGCCGTGGGTCCCTATCATCTCCTTGCTGTTGCTACCCATCTGTGTAAGGATCGTGCATAATGACTACACAAGAAGCATACGACCAGGCTGTTAAAGAACTGTGTGCTGCCAGCCATCGAAAAGACTTCGCTACAGTTCAGTGGATTGCTTGCGCAATCGAGATCATGTGGGATCGGCTCAAACAAGAGGCTACCGCAAACGAAATGGGTGCTTTTTATGGGCACCAAGTCGTGAAGTTCGTAAACATGAGCCATCATACCCGACGCGCGATTCAAGATATGAAAGACCGCCCTGAAGATTTTGGCGGTCTGTTTAAGAGCGAGATTGGGGCTACGAAATGAAGGTCACCAACACCTGGCAGATACGCAACGGGAAGCTCGCACCATTGGATGGCCCGGAGTTTATCCCTGAAGAAGGTGAGTACAATCTCCTTGAGCTTCTCGCTGAGGTTGGATTCAATTCTGATATACGACTCATTCCAGGTCGCGGTGCGCTCAATGATACTACAATCCTGGAAGGTCGCCACGAGCTACCCGAAGGTTTCATGTATGTCATGTTGTTGTCCCCAATGAATGAGGTTGTGTTCTTGGTGTTTCTTCGGGACTTCGGAGAATACATCGAAGCTCTGAATCAGTTCCACAATCTATTTCGCCTCAATATGTTAGACCAGATGATGGCTGAATCATGCGGCGGACCTGACGATGACGATGACGATGACGATGATTGGTATCCACATGGAATCGAACCTTCGGAGAACTAACGATGTCCCTACATGATTCACACCTCAACGGCCTGATTGACCGTTTCCTAGAAGATCACCGCGAGAGTCTTGGTGGCGGGTGGGCAGAAATCACACCAGAAGACATAAACGATCTGTACGAGATTATTCGTGAGCTTATCGACCTCAAGTGTGATAAGGACGCGGACGGGGACTTCCCCATTCAAGTTAAGATCGTGAATCGGCGGACCCATGAGCACCTGCATTACGATGCCGTCCCGTACCGCGAGCAGCGTACCGAGGACAATGAGGTTGAACGGGAAGTTCCATTTATGGACATGCTGCGGGTTCTAATGATGAATCTGAATATGGCATCCAATCGACTTGATACAGAAGTCCGAGTCCAGCAACACAGAGAAATTGAACGGAAACTTGACAAGGGTGAGGAAGTGTGATATACTTAGGATATGAGGACATACCATAAAGACAGTGCAGGCGGTTATTTTGCAGCAGACCCACACCCGCTAAGGAAACTTGGTGGGACGGTTTGGTACGTCAAGGGAGCCACCACCCCAGGCGACATCACCACCGTCTGTGAAACTGCCATGGCCCCAAAAGAGATCCGAAGCTTCCCTGAAGTCTCTTTGGAAGACCTACCCGATGAGTGGATCGCTGCCATTGGATTGGACTCCGTTCCGGATCGCACCCCTGAACCTGAACCTGAACCCGAACCTGAGCCTGAACCTGAGCCTGAACCTGAGCCCGAACCTGAACCTGAACCTGAGCCTGAGCCCGAGCCTGAGCCCGAGCCTGAGCCTGAGTTGTATCTTAATGTACCGAAATTTGTTGGTGGATTGGTTGGTATATTTGGGTTGGTTGCAATGATTCTAACCCTCTTCGCATACTTCCCGGCCACTACCGTTCTTTGCCCAATAGTGGGTGTCTCTTGCTGGTGGATGACAAAATTATGACACTTCCATACAAGCTGTACCAAGTTTCGATCAAGCTGTGTAACGACCAGCAAACTCACTTCCACCCGTTGTTCATAGGTTTGCCAGATTGGGTGGAAATAGAAAAGTCCCTTAGCCTGGAGATTGCCATACTCGCTGAGTCCGGTAGCGAAACTACCGTGAGACGCGATAATTTGAAGTCAGTCTATGAGTTCATTCGGGTTTCGCAGGACTTGAAAGCTGACTTAGCCCACTGTGCAGTGGGCGAACCGGCCAGGTGGTGTACCATACGAATTGCAGGTGTGGATATCGGCACACTTAGCTGTCAAGAAGTACCGGCGTACCTAGTGTCTGGAATGAAGTTACAGGTAAGTGATGCCAAAAACAACCGTAGTCAACCTTCGGAATAGTCAGTACCATGTGTTTATCGGACGTGGCTCCCCGTGGGGAAACCCATTCCACATTGGTAAAGACGGTACACGCGCGGAAGTGATTGAGAAATATCGAGAGTGGCTTATGACACAACCAGAGCTACTCAAACAAATCCCCTCTCTTCGTGGTAGAACGCTGGGATGCTATTGTAAGCCCTTTGCGTGCCACGGTGATATCCTAGTGGAGCTTGCTGATGATTGTTCAAGAGTTGATAGATGCTCTAGCGACACTTCCCCCTGACCTAGAAGTTGTGGCCTATGCCGGTGACAGTTGGGACTGTGACTACCAGGATCAGAGCCGTATACCAGAAGTCATAGTGGTAGCACAAGATGACGACGGTATCCATGACTGCACCTTTGACTCGCGGCCGAACCAATACGAGGTAGTAGTGTTATGAAAACAGGACCGCTGGCCGGGTTGGTTTCGGAACAAGATTTTCGGGACACAGCCGATGGCATGACAGACAAACAGTTGCGAATGTTTGTGTATTGGTGTGGGCTAAAGGGACCAGGTGGGTTACAAGCGTTGCTTGATCACGACACTGAAGAGGAAATCACTGAAGAGATTTTAGCCGAGCAAACGGATCAATGGCCTGCTGGCTATAATACCTTGGTGGATATTGCTGGGCAACGCGATATCGAGTTGGTGCCCTTAGAGACGCCTATAGACCCAGAGTTTACAATCCACCGTGGAGAAACACAATGTGGCGAGTGACTATTAGACATGAAATCGGGTTCACATACTCATTGGAGTTTGAGACACAACCTACTGGCATGGTTCTTCATACTGCCATGGAGTTGGAGACTGGCGCGATAACAGCACCACGACCCCAGCCTTTTACACCCGAACAGGCATTGGAAGAACTCTGTAAGATCACCGAGGAGATTTCCGAAAACACTGATCTTCTTAGTACAGGTACGCTTAGTATCTATGAGTCTTGGACTGGTTTCGACACGCTCATTGGCAGCATCACGACGGAGGACATCGGATGAGTTATCCTGAATACCAAAAATATCGAATCACGGTCGAATGGTTGATAGGAGAGGAGTGGTTTCGAGGCTACTTTCTTCAGATGTATGACTTCACACCAGAAAAGTTCGCTGAGCTTTCCGCAAACCTGCGGCTAAACTGGTGGCCTGAGTTTGTGAAAACACTGAACGCCCCCGCTGGGGTGCGACTCAAGGGCCCCTATCTCAACGTGACCCATGTCGGTGAGGATACCTGGTGTGCCAACGATGGGTTCTATTGGACATTTGATACCGGCCAGAACAATGAAGAACTGCGGGCGTCATGGGCCGATTATTGCAATCGTCATTTCTTGGAAGTCAACACATGGTCGTGCCGCTGCGAGATGTGCCGCGAGAATGGCATTGTCCGTATGCAGATCGAGACTGAGTAAATTAACTGGGGTGCCTGTTTGAAAGAGAGAGAGGTTTAGGAATGGAACAGTATGGAATGATGACGGTGGAGCGATACATCCGAGAGGGCTTACCACCGGGCGTGCAAGCCTGGTTTGAATTTCGTGGCAAGGCAGCGTGGCTGAATTACATTCGTAGCGACGGCGGGGCACTGCGGTTCTTTGGGCAACATCCTGAGACAGGGAAGCGAGTATCATTGACGATAGCTGGCCTGTTGGACACACCACTGTATCTGTCAGTTACCAGTATCTCAGGGATGGACATCCAGGATGTGATCGCACAGGCTCGTATCATACCCAGAGATTTGCAGCGTGTTGCTGCATGTCAAACCAACCAAGAACCTGCCGATGGAACCCTGGTGCCATCAGGGCAGTGGCATGGCTGAACCAATACTTGAACCGGTCCCTGATGATTTGTTCCAAGCCCTCAAGGTTTTGGAAAGTGAGAGCATCCTCTCTGATCACTTCTATGCAATTCGTGAGAGTGAGGGCGAGGGGTGGCATGGACCACGAATGAATGCTTGGGGTGATGCTTGCAATGTGATTCAATTCTACCTGGACCACCAACCAACTTCTGATGATGAGGACACCTAATGTTCCTGTTTGCATACGGACCTCTAAAACGTGATTTCCCGTTACACCACCTTCTTGGTGAGCCTCATTACTGTCACGAAGGTTGGGTCGATGGTTGGAAGATGCTTGACCTCGGCATTCATCCTACGATACAGCCAGGCGCAGGGCTGGTGTGGGGCGAAGTCTATGAGATCACTGAAGACGTACTAGCAGCCATCGAGCGACATCCATTGTATGCCAGCACCTTCAAGCGCACAACGATGGTGGCCAAAATGGGTCCACACGAGTACAAGGCTGTGACATACATTATGAACCGAACCCTCGATTTAGGAGTCTACAAGATGATTAGCAGCGGCAAGTGGGAAGACACAGCAGCGATGACCACCCTGGAATACGACCCGGACTTCGATGACGACTTCGATGACGACTTCGATTTCGATTTCGAGGACGACTTCGATTACGATGACGACTTCGATTTCGATTTCGAGGACGACTTCGATTACGATGACGACGATGACTTTGACGATGACTTTGACAATGACTTTGACAATGACTTTGACTTCGAGGATGATTATGACGATAAGGGAATTACGGATTCGTTTCCGGCTACGACAGAATAACCAGGATGTTGCCGAGCCGGTGAAGCACCCGGACGATCTGGCAATCGAACAACTGGACATGTCGAAACCCTGGGGTGTAGTTGCAAGCTACACACAGGAGGACACTCGCGTTCTGGTGGCCACTGTGGAGCCTCCAGACGGGCAATACCTCATGTCCTTCCCAGACAGCCGCCCACCCTTGCGTCTGGAGCCGTGGGACTTCCAAGACCAGTTTGTGCATTGCCTGTCAGACCTGTACCAGCAGGGGGAGTATGACATCCCTGCCTGTATTGTGGGCCTCATTGTAGTCAAGGGCCATGCTTCTCGGGTATTCGGAGCAGCCCGTTGATCAAACCAATCCAGCTTGTTGATGTTGACATTGCACGATTTTGGTCCAAGATAGTTGTCCGTGGCCCGGAGGACTGTTGGGAGTGGCTCGGGTGCTGTGACAAAGTTGGTTATGGTCGTTTCCGTATCCACAAGGATACCTACGCTGCGCACCGGGTTGCCTTTGCAATTGTCAACGGTGATACTCAGTTACTCGTTTGCCATAAATGTGCTACTCCAGGATGCTGCAATCCAGCACATCTTTATGCTGGCACCCAAAATGACAGCGTGCAGCAGTGTATTGCTGCCGGTAGGTTTGCTAACATGCAAGGTGCGGGAAACGGACGGGCTAAATTGACTGTAGCCAATGTTCGTGAGATTCGACAGTCAGGGGCAGGTAACCGCGAGATCGCTAAGGAGTTTGGCATTTCTTCGGCACATGTTTCCATGATCCGGCTCGGTAAAAGATGGGGCCACATTTGACAAACCGATTCTATGTGGTAAGCTTTAGTATCTGAGCAACGATACAAGGAGCTTATCATGCGAATCTGTTACATTGAGAAACGATTCAAGCCCGCATCAATGGAATTGATTTGGCAGGCTAACGAGATCATTGAAGAGTACCAAGCGGCTGGGTACGATCTGACACTACGGCAGCTATACTACCAGTTCGTGTCACGCGATCTGATCCCCAATACTGACCGAAGCTACAAGCGTCTCGGAAGTGTTGTCAATGACGGCCGCCTTGCTGGTGAAATCGACTGGGATGTCATGGTCGATAGAACCCGCAACCTCCGCAGTCATTCGCATTGGGAGACCCCCGGCGACATCATTGACTCGGCAGCCCGCTCGTATGCCGTTGACATGTGGAAGAATCAGTCGTATCGGCCAGAGGTGTGGATCGAGAAAGATGCCTTGCTTGGTGTGATTGAAGGTGTCTGCACCGATAATGATGTCCCGTTCTTCTCTTGTCGCGGCTACACGTCACAAAGCGAAATGTGGCGAGCAGCCCGTCGATTCCGCCGGTACTCACAAGAGGGCCACGTCCCTGTTGTGATCCATCTTGGCGACCATGACCCCAGCGGTATGGATATGTCTCGGGACATTCTTGATCGGATTCGATGCACCTTTGGGGTCAACATCGACTTTGAGCGGATCGCACTCAACATGAATCAAATTGATCAGTATGATCCGCCACCCAACCCGGCCAAGATCACCGACAGTCGGGCGAAACGATACATGCTGAAGTACGGGAACGAATCATGGGAGCTTGATGCCCTTGAGCCCCAGGTAATGGGCCGACTTATCACCGAACAGCTTGACATTCTCCGGAACCAAGAACAGTGGGATGATGACAGTCGTAAGGCTGAGAACGAACGTGCCGAGCTTATTCACATCGCGGCCAACTGGGGTGCAGTGATTGAGAAATTCGGACTTGACTCTGACGAATAATGTGGTAAGCTTTAGTATCGACCAAACGCAATCCTTTACTTCGGAGAAACAACATGTCGTATCTGATGATTCAAAACCCCGGCGTCTGCCCCGTTGAAGGCTTTACCGTTCTTGGTGTCTCGTCCAGTCGTGGCCAAGACAAGTGCATCGGCCAGTTCGGATCGGGCAACAAGCACGCCGTCAACCTTCTCCTTCGTCACAAGCTGGCACCAGTCGTGTACTGTGGCGGCATGAAGCTGGAGTTCCTCGTCAAGCAGGATAGCATGAATGACGGTCTTTCTGAGACAGCTTACGGGCGTGTCTTCTGCAAGCTGAGCGGGAAGACCGAAGATGGCAAAGCCGTAAAGCGCACCGAAGACTTGCGGTTCGCCATGGAATACGGGGCCATGGATTGGTCTGATCTGGCCATGGCCTTGCGGGAGTTTGTCTCGAATGCCCTGGACCGCACGATTCGTGAAGAGGACGGCTTCAAGGACGCCTTGGAGTCGGGTCGCCTTCAAGTGGAGGTGGTGGATGAGATGCGTGCCAAGGCCGGGTACACTCGGGTCTTTGTGAAGCTCACCCCGGATGTTGAGCAGTTCAAGCACGAACTCGGTAAACGGTTCCTGCACTTCTCTGATCCGGATGCCATCGGGAAAAAGATTCTGCCCAAGGCCGGGCGCAACATTGGTGCCCACCAAACGGCAGTGATCTATCGGCATGGTGTCTTCGTCCGGGAAATCACCGGAACCAAGGCCAGTCTGTTCGATTACAACCTCAACGACCTTTCCATGGATGAGTGTCGTAAGGTGGATGACCATAGCGTCAGGGATGCCGCGACCAAAGCCCTACGTGAGGCTGACGCGGACACGTTGGAAAATCTCTTCAAGAGCTTGGTGGCTGGCGACGATACCTGGGAATCAAACTTTGATCGTTGGTCGCTCAGCGTGGATTCGTGGGTGGATACACCCGAGAAGAGTGAGCGACGTAAGGCTAACTGGAAAGACGGTTGGGTACGAGCAGCAGGTTCCGCTGTGGTGTGTGACAAGAACAATGCCGAGCAAGTCACCATGGTCCACAAGAAGGGTCACCGCGCTGCTACGTTACCCACTAGCTGGGTCGAGTCCGCCAAGAGCAACGGCATCGCGGGTGCCAATGACTATCTGACCCCGGCTGAGGAACAAGGGAAAGAGACCATGGATGCCTCACCGGCAGCAAGGGATGCTCTCGACACCATCTGGGGTTGGATTGAACTGTGCCACATGACCGCTGGGGCTGAGAAACCGGATATACGTTGCTTCCGAACCATCGTCACGTCCGCCTCGATCCTGAATGGATACTACGATGATGGAGTAGTCTACCTCAACGAGATGAATGCAACGGCGGTCACCGAGGATCTGTTGCAAACCTGCCTGGAAGAGTGTGCCCACCATATTACGAAGTCTGGCGACGGATCACGCGACCTTCAGTCTTGGGCCTTCCAGTTTGCCACCAAGCGTTGTACCCTTGGACAGAGGAATCGCTGATGAACATCTACCATCTGTATTTTGTTGGTGACCATGGACGGTCAGCCATAATTGTGGCAAAAGATGAAGACCACGCAAGACTCCAAGCTGCCATGCAGGAGAAACATGGCGGGTGGGATGAAGCCAAAATTCAAAGAGTGGGTCAAACTATTGATGTGGACTTTCGCTCGGGTGACGGCGGTGTGCTCGCCATTGAGAGAATAGGAAATGGTATCCGCCATGCAAATTGATTCGCCAACTGCCCGCCTTGAACTCATTGCCGACCGTGCGATTGAGGCACTAGAAGAGTACCCACTGGGGGCACGTAGAGACAAACTTGTCTGTGGAATAGCCAACCTTGACCAACGGATCGCCGAAGGCAAGCAAGGCATGGGTCTTGACTATCGAAAGGTTACCGATGAGTAAACCAACACGCTTCCGCTTGACCGTCACTGCTGTTCGGGAATACACACCCAAGCCAGCCAACTATCCTGACGTTGATGATGATGACATTGCAGGGATGGTTGCCGTGGATCAGGAAGCCCTGGATGATGATCCATTCGTTATGATTGATGACCCCAACGCTGACTGGAATGTCATTGTAGAAGACATCACTGGCTGCACCACCGATCAACAGGTCGATGAGGAAGGCAACGAAATCTGATGACCATCAAGATAGGGAAACTCAGAATTCGGGTTACGGAACGCTTTGCTGACTTCCATGCGTGTGTGGTCGGCAAGCGTGGTATTTGGGACTGCGGACGCACACCGGATGCCGCCATTGGGGCATTGATTCGGACACACTATGACTTCTTTGCAAAGGTGGGGACATGAACCAGAAAGTACGCGACCTAGCCGTAGCTTGGTGGAAGAAACAATGTGCCATCACCGCAGCCGAATGCACGATTGATACCGAGCGTGAGAAGCTGACTCAGTTGAATTTGCAACAGGACAGCTTGACTGACCGCATTGGTAAAGCAGCGTCACCGGGAACCAAGGTGATTGAAGTCGAGCCGGGTGTTTGTGTGGTGCTGGCATGGAATAGCGAACGTGAGTACCATGATATCGAGATTGCGGACAAACTTTCGGCCGAGAATCTCACTTGACTTTGGCGTAGAATGTGGTAAGCTTTAGTATCACCACAAGTCACGGAGCATATCATGCACACACGAACCTTCGATATTTACAGTTATGACGAACTTGACCCCCAAGTGCGTCAGAAACTTCTGAATCAGCAACAGGAGACGGCTCACAACGAGTTCTCTGCCCGCAGTCTCACGGAGGTCTTCCAGGACTACTTGCACGAACGCGGCTTCTATGTCCATGACGTGCGATGGAGCCTGAGCTATGCTGCCGGGGACGGTGTGGCCTTCTATGGTGGCGTTGATTCCGAGACGCTGGTGGCCAAGCAACCCGAAGTGGCAGCCGTATTCGCCAAGGCCGTCGCCCTGATTGAGGCTCGCCCAACTGACATTAAGGGCGGTGCTGAGGACGAAGATCGCCTTGACTTCTATATCAATATCAGCCAGATTGGTGTGATCCATGACAATCAGTATTCCATGCGGGTCAACGTGGGCTTGAACAACTATGATGAGAACCCCGAAATCCTGGACCCCTATGAACCAGGGAAGAATGGGTTCATCACTTGGGACGGGGAGGGCATCCCGCCCAGGAAGTACGGACTGACCGACGTTGCCAGGGAGCTTGAACTTGTGGTCTTGAATCTGTGTAAGCGGCTCTCCCTGGAGATGGAGAAGCTTGGCTACCAGGACATTGAGTATCAAACCAGCGAAGAGGTTTGCTTCGGGCAGCTTCGGGAACTGGGAGAAGTCTTTACTGAGAATGGAGATTTGATCGGATGAAAATAGCACCGAAGTGGTCGTTTGTGGCAATGATTTTGACCCTGTTGGTTCTGGAGACCCTCATTGATGGTTTCCTGTGTGGTTTTGCAGACTGGCCCTGTTGCATAATCAACGCTACCATGTTAATGACATTGAGCGCCACAGTCATTTTCTTCTTCGGTATACGTCCCTACAAGAGGGCACTCCAAGAGAACCAGGTGATTCTACATAGCCGTAGTGAGCGGGTCAAGGAACTGACTTGCATGTATGGGGTTGCTAACTCGATTCGTAAACGGAAGAACTCATTGGAGGTGATCAACGACATACTGGCGTTGATTCCATCAGGTTGGCATTACCCAGAAGTCACGATGGCTCGAATCACACTGGATGGACAAGCCTACAGCACACAGCAGTTTGCTGAAACCGAGTGGTGTTTGAAGGGTCGTATTGCCGCGAACGGGTTTTGTCAGGGTTTCGTGGAAGTCTTCTACATGGAAGAACGCCCTGAGCTTGATGTCGGGCCTTTCATGTACGAAGAGCAACATCTCGTCGATGGGATCGCTCGGGCACTAAGCGAGCACCTGGAAGGGGACATGGCCAAGCAAGAACTCTGTCAGCTACGGGATGTGGCCGAGGCTGCGAACAAAGCCAAGAGTGAGTTCCTGGCGAACATGAGCCATGAGCTTCGCACACCCATGACTGCCATCCTGGGCTTCGCAGAGATACTCAAGGATAACGAGTTTGACCGCGAGGAGCAACAAGAATTCTTAGAGCGAATCGTGGTGAACGGAAACAACCTACTGGCTCTGATCAACGGCATCCTTGACCTGTCAAAAATAGAGGCCGATAAGATAGAGCTAGAACCCCAACCCTGTGAGCCGAAAAAAATCGCGGAGGGGGTCCAAGATCTCCTGGGGCCCCAGGCGAGGGCCAAAGGGCTGACTCTGGACATCACAAGCCCGGAGGGGGTTCCCGAAACTATTCAGAGCGACCCGTTTCGCATCCAACAGATTCTCACCAACCTGGTGAGCAATGCCATCAAGTTCACAGCGAAAGATGGGGTGCGCATCCGGGTCCATGCTGCTGAAGGTCACGTCTATTACAAGGTCACAGATACCGGCATTGGACTCTCGAAAGAGCATATGGCAAAACTCTTCCAGCCATTCATTCAAGCGGATGGGTCAACGACTCGCCGCTTCGGTGGTACTGGCCTTGGGCTACACATCTCGAAGAAGCTGGCCAACCTACTTGGTGGGGACATCACGGTGGAGAGTGAAGTTGGTAAGGGCAGCACCTTCACGCTGGAAATCGCGGAGAACCTCCAATGAACACGGTCTACATACTGAGTATGAGCGAGTACCACGATGACATTCTCGATGAGTTTGCCACTGACTGGGGTGGCTTGAAGAAGATCGCAATCAACAACTACTGCTATGTTTGCTGCCGAGCACAACCCGACGACATTACCATAGAGATCGACATGGAAGCGATGACCCTCACTGTTACGGATGATGGGGACGATACCGTTTATCACATCTTCAAATTCAACAGAGTGGACATGTCAGCATGAGACTCCAAGACATCGGCTTCTATACGCTCTGTGACGAGCGAACTGAGAACCTAAGCGACACGTCACCCATGTGGCGGTGTGAGATTATTCTCACTGATCGCTGCAACTTCAATTGTCCCTATTGTCGTGGGATGCGTAAAGGTTGCCAAGGGGATATGACCTACACCCAAGCGGCCGTGACCCTAGACTATTGGCTGAAACAGGGGCTAAAGCATGTTCGCTTCTCCGGTGGGGAGCCTATGATGTACCCCGATCTGATTCCATTGGTCAGGCAGGTGCAGGATATTGACCGGGTAGCCATCTCCACCAACGGGTCGTTCCCGACGAAACAATACCTGGAACTGGTGCAGCATGGAGTCAATGACTTCTCCGTCAGCCTGGATGCCTGTTGTGCCTCCGGGTGCGAGAAGATGTCCGGCGGATACGCCAGTGTCTTCAAACGAATCACTGATAACATCCGAACTCTGGCACAATTGACCTACGTGACCGTGGGTGTGGTGCTGACCGATGACAACCTCCATGAGTTGGTTGGTATCGTGGAGTTTGCCCACCAACTGGGTGTGGCTGATATTAGGATCATCCCGGCAGCCCAAGAGGGTAACATGATCAAGGGGGTGGAACGCATCCCGCAAGAGATGTTGGATGCTCACCCCATCCTGGCTTACCGTGTCTTGAACATCCTTGAGGGACGCCCTGTGCGATCCATCCAGGAGTATGACAGCCACCGCTGTTTCTTGCCGGTGGATGATAGTGTAGTCGCCGGGAAGTTTCATTTCCCGTGTGTGATCTACATGCGGGAGCAAGGCGACCCCATCGGGTACGTGGGTCCGAACATGCGTCAAGAGCGAATCGCCTGGTCGGCAACTCACAACACATTCGAGGACCCGATCTGTAAAAAGAACTGCCTGGATGTCTGTGTGGCTCATAATAACAAGTGCGCTGCGGAACGTGGCGTACCTCACATGGGAGTGCTTCTCGATGATTGATGTCTGCATGATGAACGAACCAGAGCCAAGCAAACCTGTTGCATCCAGGGTAGAAGGCGTCATGGCTGAGCTAGCAGCCATAAGTAGATGTATCAAACTGTGGGACTTGATGTCTCGTTACATACCAACGTCACAGTATGTGTGGTCCAGCAGCGTGCTGATCTCACATGAGCACGCAGGAGTCTAACTATGCTCAAATTCACATACCATCAGGTGCTCAAGAGTGTGCTGAAAGGGAAACGATACAAGATGGTAGCCCGTCATACCTACTTGAGGTACGATGCCGCCAACAACATCATTCGCCTACAACACCGTGACATGACCCTGATTGAATGGGTACTGGCTGCCTCATCGGAGTACATCGTTTTGTACCATGGTGGACATACAGACTACGAGAAGCGTCTCTTTGCCAGATTCCTCTTTGATCGTACCAATATGGATTGGGGTACAGGCGGGGATCGTGTCTTTCGAGACGGGGATGACTGGTACATTGAATACATGGGGACACTCTATCATTTCACGGACGGTATGCAACTTCATTCACAATCCGAGCCACATGTCATTGGCGCACCAGAGGTTACGGGAGTGAAACATGAGCAAACGTAAGAAGAGCAAGATCAAACCCCTCGACCTGATCACGCCCTACACTAAGCGTGGCGGCTGGGAATGTGATTTCACCTTGAGTGGAGTCATGCGGTTCCTGAAGCAACAGGAAGATGAACGAGAGTACATCTGTGACTATGACCCGGACTTCCAACGTGGACATGTCTGGACTCCAAAGCAACAACACGACTGGATGGTCCATTACATCCGTGGTGGGGACAGTGGGCGTCGGTTATTCTTCAACCACCCTGGCTGGCAAGGGGACTATGGTAGTGGCTCACTTGAATTGGTTGACGGCAAGCAGCGCATCGAAGCCATTCGAGCCTTCCTAGCCGACGAGGTCTCTGTCTGGGGCCATACCTACAGTGAGTTCTGTGTCACCGATACTGATCGCCGACTGTTCATGGGTCTGAATACCGTGAGGATCAACGTCAACAACTTGCCGACACGCGCGGCTGTGCTTCAGTGGTACTTGGAGATGAATGACGGCGGCACCCCTCATACGTCTGAGGAACTCCAGAAGGTACGTTACATGCTGGAGGCCAACTGATGACACAGTACATCATGCTTCGTGGTGACCTGGAAGCTGGCTTCACTGCCTTTGGCCTCTACACGAAGAAAGAGGTCGATGAAGTGGAAGAGGACCCTGGCGGCACATTGCACGCTTTGAGACCAGCCGGGTACACCTTTGGGGACATGATACTGGTAGTCGGCACCATTCGTGGCTTCAGTTTCTATGGCCCTTTCAATAGCCTTGCTGAGTTACACTGGTGGCGTGGAGACCGTTGGGATCGTGAGTGGGGAGTAATGTATATTCCAAGAAAGGTTCCTTTGATATAGGAGACACATGATGGGATTGCTTGATAATTTTGAACGACGGAGTACCGCACACCGTCACCATGAATTTCAAAGTGTGGGTCGTTTCTTTGGGGGACTTGCTATGAAGGGGTTGCCTTTGGTTTTGGTTGGTTTTGTGCTGGTAGCTGCGATTTGTGGCTTCTGCTTTGACTATGGCCTGGAGACATACTTTGGGAAAGACATTCCCTGGTATGGTGATTGTCTGGCTGGTCTCTTTACATCACCTGTTGCTGTCCCGGCGGCCGTGGTCGGCTATGTGCTGGTAGAATGCGATGCGCCCACACCGATCTTCTATCCGCCGGAGCCAGAGCCACAGCCAATGGCTGAAGTTCCGGCTTGACATATCGGGTGGGGCTTGGTACAATAGAGTTTTACCCATATCTGGAGGTAGTATGGCTGGGACCTACTTGACAATCGATCTTGACTACTGGACCAATTATCGGGAGACACATGATGGGATTGCTTGATAATTTTGAACGACGGAGTACCGCACACCGTCACCATGAATTTCAAAGTGTGGGTCGTTTCTTTGGGGGACTTGCTATGAAGGGGTTGCCTTTGGTTTTGGTTGGTTTTGTGCTGGTAGCTGCGATTTGTGGCTTCTGCTTTGACTATGGCCTGGAGACATACTTTGGGAAAGACATTCCCTGGTATGGTGATTGTCTGGCTGGTCTCTTTACATCACCTGTTGCTGTCCCGGCGGCCGTGGTCGGCTATGTGCTGGTAGAATGCGATGCGCCCACACCGATCTTCTATCCGCCGGAGCCAGAGCCACAGCCAATGGCTGAAGTTCCGGCTTGACATATCGGGTGGGGCTTGGTACAATAGAGTTTTACCCATATCTGGAGGTAGTATGGCTGGGACCTACTTGACAATCGATCTTGACTACTGGACCAATTATCGGGAGACACTCTCTCCCAATCGGTTCTTCAAGAAGATCTTTGCGATGGACTGTCCCAAGGTGGTGGTAGCCTCCCATGAGAGCGTGGTTCGGTACGCCAACAAGAGTGGCTGTCGAACCATCATCAACGTGGACTACCATTCCGATATTGTGGACCAACCCCTACACGAGAAGGTGGATTTCAATGAGGGTACGTGGGCCAACTTTATCAAGTGGCGGGAGCAAGGCACTTTCATTTGGCGACATCCCCACGGGGTAGATAGCCTCAGAGATGGATATTGTCACTCTAACATGTTCCATAACCCATTCGATTTGGCTAGCCATGCTTCATGGAAAACAGTCCAACGCAAGAAAGGATTAGCCAATATCCCGTTAGACGATGTTGCCGAGGTATGTATCTGCTTGAGCCCATACTGGACAACCGTCATGCCTGTCCGGGACATCCTACTCACCATTGGTCAAGAGAAATGGTTGTATTGGTACGGCAAGAACACCTTTGGCTCAATCCATGGGAACACCACTTGGCATCAAGACTACTGGCCCGAGTCGTATCGTCTGCCGGTGCATCCGAAGATGCAACGGCACCCACAACCTGCTCTTGTTTAGCTAGCAAATTTGCGATAGCGTTTATCCATGCCAACGATGATTACATGGGTGAAATTGGTAAGCGGCTTGTGTTTTCGCGGTGCAAGATTTACCACATTCACCAGAACACGAATCGTCGTCATCTTGTCTGTATTGGTTGCGATGCTTATCGTATTGATCCCAATACGTCAAGTGGCATCTCTGATCGCACATCATTCGTTCATGCCCTTTGGTGGGGCCCAGAGAAGTTACCTACCTGGTGTGTCAAAGATAAAGGGCCTCAACTGACACTCGAAGCGACAGTTGTAGGCTATGACCGCTATGAAATACGCCGACAAACAGTTTTGAAGGACTTGAAAATACTACCGCCACCAGCTTACCGTGGAGTACCATATGCCCAGCACTGACATCGACGGCACACCACTACTGATTCTGGGTGCCCCTGTAGTACGAGACCTCTACAAGATGTTTCGTGGTCAAGGTGGTCCGTGGGCTGGTCGAAAGACACAGGCGGTATTCAGTTCCAAACTTCGTAAGTTCATGGAAAACCCGCAAGTAGTCAAATGGTTTGAGGAGAATCCCGATGCTTGATCTAATGCAACGATATGCTGTTGGTGCCCAACTGATCCACGGCATGGCCGAGCCATGTAACCAGTCGATGTATGATGCCATCTGCACCACCATTGGCGAGCTATGGGGCCAGGTTGGCTACGGTTACATTTATGAGTCGGTCAAAGTTACGGTGGTCGATGGTCGTCCCATGTATTGTCTTCCTGATCCATCAGCGGTTCATAGCAAGCTGGTAGACCTGATGCGATTCGGATTGATATAGGGAGGGTCTATCTCATTGGGCCCGTTTTGTATGTAAGTCGCATTTGCAATTGAAAGTCGCGCTTACACATTCTGTGGGAGTCATCATCATGCGGAGACGCTACAAAGACTTTAAGTGGACCACCGATGAAATCGTTGAAGAGGTGCTACGTTGTGGTGCCTGGCCCGGCTTTGCTGGCGAACAATGTCATACGTGCAAGAAGACTGCCAATGTGCTGGCTTATGGGCACGGCTGGTTCTGTATATGCGGAGCCTACAACGCACAACATTTTTCCCATTATCCGCCGAAACATGCACACCCAGATTTAGGTCCAGGCCAGTCCGTTATGAAGGCCGTCAGACGACAACTGATCTACCCGCCCTATGTTGCCAAGTATCTGTTTGTGCGTAGACGACAACCTGGGGACCGCAAGTGGCAGATCGTTCTCCGGGCTGCGGACGGCTCGGAACAACGGCCCAGTGGCCTGTATTATGAGCAGGAGGGCTGCCGTGAGGAAATGAACATCTGGATTGAGAAGATCAAGGACTGGCCACAACACCGTGATTATATGCTTCTAGCAGAGGCAGTGTGATGCACGAAGCAACCATGGTTCACTGTCGCATGTGCGGGCACCAATGGGCTGCGGTGTATCAGATCGGCACCGATTATGGTAACCTGGAATGTCCGCAATGCAGCCACAAAACTGGCGAGCCAGTTGATCTTCTCGACCAATCTGACGATGACTGATTGAGTTGGTTGATCCAAGAAATCTGAGTCCGGCTGATTTTGAAATCTGAAATTCAAACGGCCACCAGTTTCCTCACGGTTTCCAGTTTAACCAGCGGTTGGCACTGGCACCCCTCCTCGGGGTGGCATGGATTCCAAGACCCACCAGCCATCGCTACAATCGCGCAGGTTGTGGTCAGTCCATACGTTCCGCGCAGTCCACATGGGTTCTCCCCTTCTGGATTTGGTTCTATTTGAGTCTGGTTGAAGCATACCATATTTTTCGGCTCTTGTCAAATTGAAATTTTGGCTTGACTTTTTTCCATAGGCGTGGTAAACTTGAATGAAGTAGATTCTCAAATAGGAGTACCATCATGTTGTCCAGAGGTCACATTGTGTACGGGCCAGTAGACCCGTCTGACTACAATGACGAAATGCAACCTACCATGGCACGGTGCCCCGAAACTGGGAAGCTGATAGTAGGGCCACGATTAGCCGTGATAGAGTTGTTAGCCATTCTCCCCGCAGTCAATAACGGTCAGCGGGTATTCTTTGCAGGCCGTCAAGAGGTTGTGACGTACCATGAGAGTCGCTATCGCAGCGCCTTGGAGGTATTTAAGGAGTTGTGTATCGATATGGCGGCCGAGATTGAAGAGGCTCGCTACCGCTGGGGCCTGTCTCTGTTGTCCACCGAGCGTGATGACGTTGATTCATGGCACATGCCCGAACAGGAGACATGCCGACAATTCGAGACAAACTTTGGTGGGTGATTTGACTTTGGTGTAAAATGTGGTATGATTTAGTATCAGACACATCTAACACTTGGAGTCAAGACTATGAAGTTCTATCGCAAAGCTGAAGACGCTGCCAAGATGATCCTGGATGCTTTCGAGAACGGCAACCTACCGAAGGCCCTGGCCCCGATCTTCATTCATCGCAAAGAGACAGACATACCCTGTCGCAAGTGGAGTTGGTCGAATCAACTGATCGCGGCCCTGGCCGGGACCAGCGATGCCCGTGGCTACCGCCAATGGGAGAAGGCCAAACGCAATGTCAAAAAGGGTAGCAAGTCGTTTCCGATTCTGTGTCCATGTGTCCGCAAGGGCGAAGACAAAAAGACCGGCGAAGAAAAGACGTATGTCTATGGCTTCACCAGCGCCCCTGTATTCCGCCTGGAAGATACCGAAGGGGAGCCGCTGCCCGGTCCCGATCCCGAGACCATCACTTGGCTGGAAAACCTCCCACTGCGTGACGTAGCGGAGGCATGGGGTGTCTCGGTCGATTGCTTCAATGGGCAAGATGCGCGATACCATGGATTCTACAAACATGGTACGGCTATCGCCCTGGGCGTCGAGAACCTTGCAACCTGGACGCATGAGTTGGTTCACGCTGCCGATGATCGCAACGGAACCATTACCAAGAAATCAGGTCAGCAGACAGACAACGAGATTGTGGCCGAACTCGGTGGCGTGATCCTTTTGGAAATTCTCGGCCATGAGACCGAGAGCGACCGTGGCGGCTGTTGGGACTACATCAAGTCCTATGCCGCCAAGTCCGGGATCGAGCCAGTGACGGCCTGTCAGAGGCTTCTGAAGAGAGTTTGCAACTGTGTGGCCCTTATCCTAGACACGGCAGAGATGCCGGAAGGAGTAGCATGAAAGTCATCCCGCTCGACGACACTGAATGGGCCGAGCAGATTGTTCGCATGATTGATTGTGGTGACTTTATGGATGCCGTAATGGCCCTAAAGAACATCCCGAACCATACGTATGCGTTGGCGATCATGGGCCGGGTAGTGCGACACCTGATTGCTATGGATAAGGACCCCATGATGCTAATTTGGGCTTTGGAGAAAGTATGAGCGAAGAAAGTATTGCGGCCTTGCTGGTAGTATTCCCGGAAGCGGTCAATCTACGGGTCGATGCTGACCCGAACCCGCCGGAACGTGGCCCCCTGGAATTTGGAGGTATGCAATGGCCGAGCAACTAGAAGCCGGTGGCCCTGCGATTCTCAGAGAAGATCGTGCGGGAGACCGGGGAGCCTTCGGTCGTGGAGCAACGTGGCCGAGACTGGCGGGTGACCTTTGAGCATGGGATGATCCAATTCTATTCGCAAAGATTTCCATTTGACAAACGGCGAAAATGTGGTATGATTTAGTATCTACTAACTGACACCGGAGGGAAGCCATGAGCGACACCGAACGAGCCCCGATTGATGCTTACGCCGTGGGAATCAATGAGATTGAGAACTACCGGATCGATGCGGAAGATCGGCTGTACATCGCGCAGATGCGTGCAGTCTACTTGTTTGACCACAACGAACGAACTCACTGCTGCGAAATCACGCCAAGCCACTACTTGATTCACCTGTACGATGAGGTGATCTTGACCGAAGATGGGCACGCCTTGCCGGAGTCCGAGATTGAGGCCCTGTACGAAAAGTACGAACTACATGGCGAGAGTGAGTGCATCTACGTGCATTGCGACACCATCGACAAGATCATCGAAAAGAACGACCAGACCCGGCTCTACCATTATGGTGGAACGGAGCTTTCTTACGAAGAGGCTGACTATGACGAACAAATCACCCAACTCGAAGAGGAATTCCGATGCAACTACCCCTTCTGAGGGACACTGCGGAATCTGTGGCGAGCCAGTCACGTCCCATCCCGGAGCAGAGGTTTACCATTGGGCTTGCTTGCTCGACGATCTTCGGGAGGCCCGAGAGAAAACCACACCAGAATCCAAAGGAACCGATCCATGAGCGTGTTGCAATGTGACCGGGGCGACTGCCCGAATATAATGTGCAACCGCCTGTCTGACACGCACGGCTATATTTGTAACGATTGTTTCAGCGAATTGGTTGCCCTGGGCGTGAGAACCGATGTTCACGAATTCATGGCCAGCCATGTGGACCGGGCGGACCCCATAGCCACCCACGAATACTTTGCCACCCTTTTCCCAGAGACCGACCGATGAGCAAACAAGTCCGAAAGCGTATGTACGAATGTGAAGAGTGCCACGAACGGCGTTTCGTGTCATGGATGGAATTGAACCGAGCAGCCCGGCCAACGTGTCTGGGGTGTGGTTCGGGCCGACTTGAGCTAGTGTCCGAAGAGGCAAAGACAGATCGTGCGCGATTGAACCGGGAGCGACTAACGGGGACCGGTGGCTCTTTGAAGCTGGCCGGTTCGGCAATCAAACCAAACCGTAAAGTGAGGTAGCCATGACGAAAAATCAAGCTGAAGCGATTTTGTTGGCCGAGCGGGTTTTGCAGTCTGTAGGTAGTGAAGGGCCAGACGCCAATGATGGTGGGCCATGGAACAACTATGTTCACGAAGCCGCGTCAGCGGTGGCCGGTGACCCCCTACTCAAGGGGCTATGTGACGGGCTGCATATCTTGGAAGACACCCAGCAGTCAGCCCACCGCGATCTTAACGACGCCTTTATCAAGGCCGCCAGTGAGGCCGTGCAAATTCTGTGGGGCAAGCGGGTTGGCCACAAGCTGACACCGGAGGATTGCGCCGCGATTGATGAAACCCTGGAGGATTTCTTTGACAATCGGATTTGACTTCGGCTGAAAATGTGGTATGATTTAGTATCTACCAACTGACACATTACCGGAGCGACACCATGGAAATGATCACCTTCACGTACAATGGCAACCGGCGTCTGGCAGCCGAGTTTGAAGCCGACACGCGGACCATTGGCTGCCTGTTTTGCTTCCAAGTCCAACCGGAAGCTGGTTACCGTAGCTTCAAGATTCACAAGATGCAAAACATCGAGCGGTTTGACGCCGACCCGCGACAATACCCCGAACTCGTTACGGCCATGAAAGAGTATGAGAAAAAGAAGCAACCCAAAACGCGGAAGCTTGAATTCGAGTCGGCAGCCATGCAACTACACGACCTGATCAATGAGGCTGACGCTGACACCCTGGCGGCCATGTATTGCCAAGCCTTTGGCGCAGTGGCTAATTGCTGGCCTTCCAACGATATGGACTGCCTAGAAGTCGAATTCGAGGATGGCTTCGACGATGAAATGCTCCCGGAACTCGCCGAGTGCGCGGCCTGCGGTGGCAACTTCGATGAGCTACACGATAGCCTTTGCTGCGACTGCTATCGAAACCAGATGCAAAAGGCTTGACACCGACCAGAATCCATGCCATAATGGCGAAATCATGTATTACGCTGACTATGCTGTATTCGAGCAAGACATTCGAGACTTCTTTGAGAAAGAGAAGATCACCCATTTGATCCCCACGATGCCCCCGAAATGTGCGGCCTGCGGTGGGGCATGGGACAAAGAAGATGAGGTATGCGTCGATTGTGGAGCCAAGAGCGATGATCAGCGAGAGCCTTGGTTCTCATGGTCCAATTGCGATTGTTGCGGAAGCCATTTGGGCGGGGACCGCGAACATGCGGTTGGCTTCAATATCAATGACCGTGATGCCGAGAACGAGTGGTACGAGATTTGTTCGGATTGTGCCTACTATATCGAGAATGGGTGTCTTGACGACATGTCCATGCTCGACGTGGAAGCGACCCGCGATGACGCAGAGGAACACGAGACCGAGGCGGGGCTGTTTATCCAGCCTCCGGATGACGCCGGAGTGATTCGTGTTGAGGACTGCTACGGTAATACCGTAGATACCTATGAGCCCGGAAGTGGTGAATGGTGGGAATGGATCTCAGTCTTCAAGGAAGAGGTGCAACCGGGGTAAATGGGCCCGTCCGATGTGACTACAACGTGTTTATTCCGAATGTTCGGGTGGAGGTGTATCATGCGTATGTAACGACAGGTCGGCCGTTTTGCCAAACAGCACGATAGAATTGAGTTGTAACCCCAAGTGCGAAAGGAACTGTGATGCCGGGCGATAGCCAAGACCCTGGCGGTTCACGTCTCGCCACCGAGATACCGCAGAGGGCCACATAATGATGGCGGCCCGAGAGCATGATGTGATCGGGATATTCGGGTATGGAACAAGGGCATGGGTCTGCGATAGCATAAACTGGTAGACCCTTGCTCCCGTTTCATTCTCTAACCCAGGAGTAGTATGATGATCGTTGAGTTGCTTGAAGACTATGGGCCGTTCAAAAAGAACGACCAGAAACCCGTGATAGAATCGGGTTCCGATTGGTTCCTGATCTCGGCCCGTGGGACAACCTACTATATTGGCAAACGATTTTGCCGGGTGCTTTCTCACTGATCGCTTGATTTCATTTGACTTTCGCTCAAATTGTGGTATGCTTTAGTATCACCCAAACACCGGAGCGAAACGATGTACGAAACAACGATTAAGAAGCACCACTTGTCGGCCCTCACCGAGTACCTGGAAAAGGTCAACAAGAAGGCTCTCAAGTTGAGTCAACCGCCAATGAGTGTCAAGGTGGTCCGGGAACACACCCGGACAAGCCAAAACCACCTTGGCCTGGATGTGACCCAGTATCTACTTGATATTGAACTGCATGGCGTTGAGCCACGGGTCCAGGGGTGGGGTTTGGCTGGTGTCCTGGAATTCACTGAGGGTGGGACACTGGTTCGTGGCGTGCCTGGGATCGAACTCCCGGCCCGCTTCCGCCAAGCCACCGACAACTGCGATCATTGCGGCACCAATCGACGACGCAATAAGGTGATCGTTCTCCGCAATCTAACGGGTGGGGAATTCAAGCAGGTCGGATCGACCTGCGTGGCCGACTTCCTGGGTATGAAAACCGTTGATAGCTACCTGTCATGGCTTGACGTAGTTGCCAGGGTGGCAGCCGACATGGAGGATCTTGACGATGAGCGTGGTTGCTGGGGTGGCTATGTCGAACACGGATTTGCGATTGACGAATTCGTCGGGGCTGCGTCGATCATCATTCGTCGATTCGGTTGGGTGCCAAAGTCGCAAGCCTTCAATGAAGGGGATGCAACATCGCAGCTAACATGGGAACTACTGCGTGAATCATCTGGCCCATCGGAGCGCGCCTTCAAAGAGCGATGGATCAAAGAGAACAAGCTGTACGTCGAAGACCGGGACAACCAGCGGGCTGCTGCTGCTATCGAATGGATCAAGAGCGTTGAGGTTGACAATGATTACCTGCACAATTTGCAGGTGATCGTTCGCAAGGGTCATGTGATCTACCGCGAAGCTGGCTTTGCAGCGAGCTTGCTGTCGGCGTACAATCGAGCCATGGATTGGGCAGACGAGAAGAAACGAGAAGCCAAGCTCGATAGCCAGTACATCGGCGAGTCCGGGACCCGCTACCGCTTCGATGACATCACCGTAAAGGCAATGAAGAGTTTTACGGGCCAGTATGGTGTCAAGACCATGGTGCGATTAGAGGATGCCAAGGGTAACGTGCTGGTCTGGTGGGCCAGTGGTGAGCCCGAGTGGCTTGAAGTTGGCGACACCGTGACCGTGGCGGGAACCATTAAGAAACACGATGAGTATCGTGGAACAAAGCAAACGCTGATCAACCGAGTTAGCCAGAACCTACCTAAGAAACTGAAGGCAGTACCATGCTTACCGTAACCGATTTCGATGTGTTGCAAGCGGCTGGGTGCATCCAATGTGCGCATGGGAGTATGCACGAACTATGGGTCCATTTGCTTGCCGCAACCGAATTGGACCCATGCACCACTGGTTGTGCAGCCTTCGATGGCGGGGCTTGCCCGTGCTATCGACAGTATCGGGCCACCACACCACGTCAGGTCGGCTCCCTGCTAGATGCCACCAACCCACACAACGGAACCGGTGAGTGGGCTGGTTTATCTATGAAACAAATTGCAGCCAAGGAAGGCATCAGCCTGGGCGAAGCCCGCAAACGAAAGCGAGAAGGACACTATGCGTAACGATACCACAAGCCGAGCCATGCCCTGGGTCCGCGTCGGCGATGTTGGCGAGTATGAATGTTTCGATGACCTTGATGCCGCTATCGAGTACCTGAATGAGTTGGGTGTCGGTAAGCCTACCCGCTGGGTGCCGGGCGGATTCGAGACCGAGAACTTCTGGGGTCAAGACTACGTCAGTTTCTACTATGGGGATACAGACGCGAACCACCTGGCCGACATTGGCGAAGGCGAAGATGAGGGCCAACAGGCACACCGTGACTACGTCGATGGCAACCTGGAGCGTAGCGAGCTATGAAAAATTGGAAGCTACCACCCATCGGCGTTTTCCAAGAGGCCGGTGAACGCCGGGCTGCCGAGATTACTGGTGAACCACCTGGCCACGTCAACGGTCGATCAATGGAATACCGACTAGAGACCCTCATGCGTATCTCTGGTGTATGTGTCTCCTACTACATGCGCCGGGGCACCGCGTACTTTGTGTTTGGCCCGAAGGCCAGAGCTTGGAAGACTGTTTGCACATATCGCAAGGCCAGAGTGTTTGCCGAAGGGGTAGCCCTGGGCCGTAGACTCACAGAAGCGAGGTATCAATGAACAAGCTACGTATATGCCAAAGAGGGTGGTTTGCTAGTGAGTTTATCGTCACCGATGATAATCAATCCTATTCAATCGGGGACTACATTGAAGCCGTGCTTGTCGAGCCACCTTATACAACGGGGGAACTCTTCACTATACCTACGGGCTACGCTCAAGTTCCCATTGTGGCGATGCGTCTGACAGTGACAGAAAGTTGTCAAGCAGAACCAATCGAGGTAGTGATGGAACGGCCGCCGGGGCGTGGCTTGTCCCATTGGATGCGTTGCATGGAAGTCGGTAAGATTAGCACCATTGTTCCCGTGCGATTTACACACTGTGGACACGTTTGGTACATGCCGAAGATTGATGGGATGCTCCCCGGCCTGTTTGGTCCGGTCAAGGCTCCGGTAATTGGTTCAGAATAATTTGACTTCCGCTCAAAGTGTGGTATAGTTTAAGTATAAGCAAACGAACACCGGAGCAACACGATGAGCAACTACCGACAAGACGCCAAAGACGACGCGGAAAACACAGCCCTGAATTTCCAGGGTGAGATTGTCGAGATGCTGATTGAGAAAGAGGAGGCCAGCGACGACCTCTACAATGACTACCCGAACGGGGATGCTTGGCACCATGAGAATCACGTTGACGTGGCCTACAGCCTCCAAGAGGCGGCCGAGCTACTCGGCGAACTCTATTACTGTGAAGAGGAAGATAGCGGCCTGTGGGAAGGCCAACCGCCACGGCAGGCGATTAGCACCCAAGCGGCCTTCACCTATGGCAATGCCGTCATGGAAGCCTGGCAAACCCTCATCACCGAGATCAATTCCCAATTTGAGGATTGGCAAGATGATTGGGACGAGACTGAAGATCACAGAGTTGAGGGTTTTTCCGATGAGGAACGTGGTGGCGAGTTGGCTGACCGCGATGAGCGGAAAGCCGACGATCTGAGTACCGCTCTCACAGACTGGATACAGGCAGCATGATCTGCACCCATATTGAACTGACCTTGGAAACAACACAGCCGAGGGACGTGGCCAAGGCTATGCTGAAGTTCTGGCTTTACCAAGCCGAGCAGGCCCGCCAACAGCATAGCGTTGGTGCCCACAAGGTTGAGGCGTGCGAACGGGCCAACAGGCAAGCCATGCAGGATTGGCGGGACAGTGATGACGGGGGCGGGTTCGGGTTCGGCCCTGAACTACCCTTCAGTGAGTCCGAGATCCAGGGTCACAAGGACAGACTGCCGAAGCTACTCACCGACTTGGAGGAAGCCAAAGCCATGGCGGGCTATATGGTGAATTACATCACCAACAAAGCGCATCCAGAATCTTGACCCGATAGGGAAACCATGAAAGACCTATGCAACCACCAATGCAGCGAGTGTCCGATTATGAAGGATCGCCCTGCAAGGCTGGTCCTGGCAATTATCCTGAATGAACTGAACGATGAGTTTGGCGACCGGGTGTGCGAACTGGTGAACCGAGTATGTCCGAACCTTACGGTCTGCCCGGATTGTCAGTGGGATGATTTCACCCACGTCAACGGATGCGTAATGACAGCAAGTGCGGCCGAATTGCGGTCACAATAAGCGGAGGGACGGGCCTGTCCTGTTCCGGAGTGGGTCTACCGTTCGACTTTTAATCACTCATCGAACGAATAGATCCACTCCTTTTGATACCCATGGGGCGGTTACCCACTAGGCATCGGCGAGTCGGTCGATGCGGGCACCGCAGCCGGGCCTTGAAATTGAGGCTCGGTATTACAGGCGGGTCGTGCGCCATTGAATTCGTGGACCGGCCCGCCTTTTGAACCAATTGGAGCGGCCCGAGAGCGGTGTTTTATCGCCAGTGGTCCGCGAGCTAGGGCTGAAAACGTGCCCTAGCCATGGTGGTGGGCCACCGGCCAAGTTCGACCACCGGCTGGTGGACCCACCTTTTTTCATTTGACTTTTGCCTACAATGTGGTATACTTTCAGTATCAGCCAACACCAGCGAGCACTGCCATGAAGCGAAATGAATTACTGGCCGACGACCTACGCAATACCACTTTCGAGATGCTTGATGCGGAACTAGGCTTTACTGGCGGGGAAGCTGGGGAGGTGGCTGCTGCCGTCGAGCACGCCTTTCTTTGTGCCCTGGAGGGGCTCGAAGATGAATACAAAGTCGAGTATGACTGGACTATTCTCGGCGACCCCGATGCGATTTGCCGGAAACGGAATCCACTAGCTGACTGTGACATTATGGTGACAGCCCGCTGTGGTGAATACGAAGGCCACGAATACCTTACTGGGTCCACATTCGTAAACCAACTTGCCTTTACGAACTCGGCCTACTATGCCGAAATGAAACACGAAGCCCTGGCCGATCTGCTGAGTTTGTTAGCCTTGACGGCTATCAAGGGTCGAGTTGCCCGCAAGATGGTAGCGGCCCTGGCGCGAGACTGAACAAAATAACCTCGTAGCTTTACAGCCACGAATGATGGTGGGCGACCCTTAGTCAAGGTCCAACCCACCGGGATACAACGGAGCGTAGCAATGTCAGAGAAACCTCTTGTCAGTCTGAAGGCCGTTTGGGAAGCCATACGGGCCGATAACAACGGGGCTGCAATCCTTATCTATCGTCAACTGCGCGGTGGCAGTATGATCGATGCCAAGGATGCCGTTGCCCGAATGAAAGAAGAACTCGGATGAAACCAGTGCTAGTAGTCAGCGGAAGTTTTGCTTACGGATTCACCTTGACCGGTCCATTCAAGTATGATCATCAAGCCATCGACTGGGCTGAACGCTGCATAGGCGATGATGATGGTGATGCCTGGCGACTAATCGAACTCGACGAGCGGGCTCCCGACAACTTCGCCACTGGCAACATTATGATGCTGTTGGGTGATCCGATCCGTGGCTTCTCTGTGACCGGCACCTTTGACACTGTGGGCACTGCGCTAGCATGGACACGGACACGCGATGACTTCTTACGTGGCCGCAGCTTTTGGGTTGCAACCCCGGAGGACCCCGAATGAAACTAGAAGACCTCAAAAAGATGAATCACCGAGACATTGACAACATGATGCGTCAAAAGGGTTTCAACTGCATTTTCGGGCATGATCCAGAGACGAATTTGTTCTTTGCGATCTACAAGCATGAGGCCACCCGATTAGCGTGTATCACGATGGAACCGGGAAGGTACTCGCATGTTCCGATACATCCCTCATTGTTCCACGAAGCCGAGACATTTGACGACGCAGTGACACTAGCCGCCGAGGCGGCTCTGGCACCGTTATCCAAACCGAAAGATCCCGAATGAGACACTCAGTATCAAGCTACGATCATGCGGGTACGAAGCAACACACGGTTGACGCCACCGATTCGATGGATGCGATCCAAAAGATTGCAGCCAGAGAGCATCCGGACTATGACTTGTGATCTATGTCTAGTCAACCCTACACTACATGGCTTGTCTCGGTGTTCCAATTGTTGTGAATTGGAAGGCTTGATTCAGGCGAATCCTAAACTCGCCCAAAGAGTGTTGGACTGGTGTGAAATGGAGCGGCTTGTTAAAGTGCGCCCGGAGTCGGTACGACAAATTTTACGTGAACTCAGACAATAAGGATTACCATGAGCTTGACACCTGACGACATGAACATCATCACCCTGGAAGCTATTGCCTTTGAATTCGTTGGCATGGCTTCCGAAGACTTAACCCTACTGGAAGCTGGTATCTACCGGAAGCTGGCAGACCTGGGCCTTTTAAGGTTGGACGATGACGGGGTGGTGAAACGATGAACAACCTGAACATCTACCGGCACCGTGCATGGGCCGACACTGGCGGACTCACGGGTGAAGACTATGAGCGACACTTGCAAGACCCTGTGTCGCAAATGATAAAGAACTGGGCCGGGTACGCAGACCAACATCGGAAACGATACAAAGAGAGTATCTTAGACGATGGTGTCCTGGGGCCATGTTGGGAGGGGGTTGGTATGGATCTACGCGAACTCCTAAACGGACACCTTGCCGTTGATGCCGGAACCATGGATTCAATCATCGTTGCTGTTTTCCAAAATGAAGGGCTAGTAGTATGAAGAACGTAGACATCTTCCGGGATACAATCAGTGAGTTTGAGCATGGCGATGAGCAATTCAACATCGACCGTGACCGCCTATGGATCAGTGATCGTGTTGCCATGATGGTCCAAGACTGGGGCATGATGGCTGACGACTTTCGTGCCGCGAACAAGTGGGGTATCCTTGACCAGCCCAACCTAGCACCATCATGGCGTGACCTGGGGCTGGTGTTGCGTAACTGGTCGGTATCACACCTGAAGGTCGATTACGGTGTTCTGCACAAAATCATCGGCCGCATCTTTGAGAATGAAGGGGCTATCGTCTAATGGAAACAGTACCCTGCGAACTCTGTGGTGAGCCCACCTATATGAAGGGCACCAAGCGATGCGATATGTGCTGGGAACTTGAGACCCGGATCGGCCTTGACCCGGAACTTGCGAGAAAAATCCTGGCCCGACTTGACAAAGCCGAATAGTGTGGTATGCTTTAGTGTACCCAAAACAACACCGGAGCAACACCATGAAATTCAACGAACTCGACAAGTTCACGCAAGACTACATCATCTGTGCCTTTTGGAGTACCAACGATGATTCCGACCCGGAAGTGGGTGGGGACCCGCTTGATGACAATTGGCAGCCGGATGATCTGACGTGGTCTGCCATGCGAAACATGGTCCACGACTGCAAAGTCTTCCAAGCTGCGGCTGCCGGACGCATCGAAGACGATCCTGGTCAGGCGGGGCACGACTTCTGGTTGACTCGCAACGGTCATGGAGCCGGATTCTGGGGGCCCGAAAAGGATGAGGATTTTCTCACCAAACTCTCTGAGGCGTTCGGCGAGTGCAACCTGTTCGTGACCGACGATCAAGAATCCATTGATATGGACTGAACCATGCCGCTAGTGACTGTGAAGATGCAAGTTGAGGTGGGGGACATTGGTTCCTTTTACCCGGATGAGCCGCCCGGAATCACAATCGAGAATGTGGCGGGGTTGCTGCAAAACGTAGTGGTGGAGCGTGCGTATGCCATGGTAAAGCTGGCGGCACAAGAAACAGATTTGCGGAAACTGTGGGGTAATGAAGCCTATGACCGGCTTATGGAGGCCGGGGCGGATGACCATGAGGTGGCGAAACGATTACTAAAGTCTTTGGAGATTGAACTCGATGACACAAGCAACTGACGAACACCAACAGCTTCTAGCCATGGCCCTGTACCACTGGACGGCTGAAGAGCATAGCCTGTACGATGCAGAAGGTGTCGAAGGCTGGGCATGGGTTGAACCCGATGGCACCGAACACACTGCCGTAGGCGAATGGGATAATCTTCCACCCTGGCCCGAGTCGGCTCGTTTACGGATCACTAAACTGGAGGCGGAACGTACTGAACGAAGCCGAACAAGCACAAGCTGATCGTGACTGGTGGTATGCCGTCCGAGACATTGTCGATCCGGCAATGGAACTCTACGGATTCAGCTACCGCAATAGTGCGAGCTTTCGCAACCCCGATATGGAAATCAGTGGCCGGGTGGCTATAGTGCTGCTGACCCAACAGAGAACCATCAATCGCCTACATGGTGTGATTACCAAACGGGATAGAAATGCTGACTGACCTTTCACGACTACTATTGATTGCAGTAGGCCAGGGCAACCATGAGGCTGCCAAGATGCTGGCCGACACCATTGCCTGGCTGATCGAACCATACCGGAGCTAACATGGCTGACGAAATGAGCCGTGAGAACCCGGAAAAGATGAAAGAGATGGTGCGCCAGGAAATGCGTCGGCGGATGCAAAATAGGTTGTTGCCGGAATTGGAACACACCGAGACGTTGTACTTTGTGCTTTACGAGATGATAACGTGTCGCTTCGAGTTGTGGAAACACGAAGTTGGACGACCGGAACCACGATGCAACCCACAAGACCTGGGCGAGTGCATTGAAATCGAGACCATTGACGAATGTGGATTGCATCTTGGGGAGCCATGCGGTAAGATACAAATACACCAAAGCCTGATTCATACCGAGCCCTTTGATGCCTGGCTCGTGTTTGACTTTGCAACCCTGGTCTTTATGTTGGGGCGAAACCCGCCTGGAACACACTATCGCTTGCAAGGGTCGGCGGTACACCGTGTACCTTTAGTTGATGGTAAATATCTAAACAGGAAAAACGGAGAAGTAGATACAGCATGAGTACCGCCAAACAAACACGCGAAGCTATCCATGGCCAGGTCGCCACGATGGATTACGACCTCCGCACCCTGGAGTTGTGGGAGCAAGCCGAGACTCAAGGGATTGACTCCAGTGACGGCGGCGCTTTCGGCCTGGACACACGGCGATTTACTAAGGCCCAACGCCAAGAATATCATTGGCACACCGAGCGATTTGCTAAGGGTAGGAAGCCGAAGGTGTTCAACTACTTTCGTTATCCGGACGGCCGGACTGTAACCCTCGATCCCATGCTCACTGCGGTACACCGATGATCACACGCATCTATTCCTGTGGCGGCCACACAACGGCCAATGACTTGATGGCATCCACCGATGTTGAGGTAGACCATTGGTTCCCCGAATTGTATGAAGCCAATGGCTTGACCCTACCGAGATTGATTCCTGAGATCATGCAACACTGCCATGATCTGTATGGGCAAACCATTGTCACCACCAGCGAGATCATCATTCTGTGGTTCCTGCGTGAGGTTCGCCATGGTCAATTGAAGGCCGATGACTTGGAACTCTACTGTGACAATCGCCGGATTCGCGTCGATGATGACGGGGAACTGATTGACCGCTGGACCGATGGATTCTTTCGGGAACGAGCCAACTTACTCTTTGACTGAGGGAAACCCATGCGACGATTACGCGGCTTTGTTTGCCAGGCTGGCTTGTGGCAACCACAAATGCAATTGCAAATCACCCCGTTGTGTTGGGGTATCTCGGCAGCCTGGAGTGTGTCCAAGATTTCACTTCAACTGGGTCCGGTTGCTGTGGCAGTGTGGTTTCGATTCCGGGACTGGCAAGCTGTCTGTTATCGTTTCAATGATCCGGACGCATAAGAATCATGTATGCACAAATCACCACACGCTGCAATATGTCATGCGATCATTGTTGTTTTGATTGCACGGCCGAAGGCGAAGACATGAGCCTGGATGTGTTCCGCCGAATCCTAAATCGAACCACCCGGAACCTAACGATTGGTGGCGGGGAGCCAACTCTACATCCACAATTCTGGGACTTTATGGACCTAGCGATTCAGCATACTAAGTCCCCCGGAATTGCTACCAATGGGAGCATGACCGAGGATGCAATCAAGCTGGCGGCCATGGCCCAGCAAGGGGAGATCACTTGCGTCCTGAGTCAAGACATATACCATGATCCGATTGACCCACGGGTCATTGCGGCCTTTCAAGGGGCACCGGCACAAAATGGATACCCGCATATCGTAGACGATGATGATTACCGAATCATACGCGACGTTGCTGGTGGTGAGGTAAACAGTGGGCGATGTGATTTTGGCTCCTACAATTGCCCATGCCGGGGGCCGTTTGTGGAACCGGCTGGTAATGTGTTTGTCTGTGGCTGTATGGATTCACTGCATCTCGGCCTTATCGGGCCAGCGACCCCTATTGGTGCCGATGCCGAGCGGGTTTGCCACACGAAGCTGAACTCTGAGCAACGAAAACGTCTTGAGTTTTAGGGAGGGTCTGTTATGATGCGCTTAGCGATAGGGACGGTCATTTTCATACTGCTGGTTGCGCTTGCCTGATTCTGTGAGGCAAGGGAAATGCGCTTAGCGTTTTGCGCTTAGCGTTTCTACGGGGTTGCTCATACCCCAGTTGGGTGGTTCTACCCATTCTGTTACATCGCGTGACATACCTTAACTCCTGTCATGGTAAGGGGTTACGTGCTCCAGGGGCGCTGAGAAACGGGGCAATGTGACATCGCGTAACATACCCCGATGATTCACGAAAACTGATACGTATTCGTGAATGACTCTCCAAGCCTGTCAGTAGGTCTCCGTGCTGCTTGAAGGCCCAATAGGGTATCGGAACACCCCTGAGTCCAAGTGGCCGTGTATGAGCCTCTGAGGGCCTCTGGTTGATGTGTCGATGAAACCTACCTTGCATCGACACATTCGGCGGATGTGTCGATGGCTTCGACATATTTGAGCTATCCGGAATAGCCGGATAGTTGGAGGTTGGCGATCTTGGTGGTGAGCAGCCCGGCGGTTGGTCGATACCTGGCCATGGCTCCCTGGATCTTCAAGTCGATGACCTGGCGGAACCAAAAACTACCCAAGTCGGTTCCGGTTAGAGAAAACCTATCTGGCTGTGGCCCGGTTAGAAACCAAAAAGTACCTGAGTCGGTGCCGGTCAGGAAAACCAAAAAAGTACCCGGTCGTGGCCCGGTTAGAAAATGCGCCCGGCTGTGGCCCGGTTAGAAAACGCGCCCGGTTTGGCTCCGGTTAGAAAACGCGCCCGGTTGGGCTCCGGTTAGGGAAACGCGCCCGGTTGGGCTCCGGTTAGAAAACGCGCCCGGTTAGGGTCCGGTTAGGATGTGCGGCCTGGTGGGGTTGTGCCGATTCTCCGGGTTCCTCCGATTCTCCGGGTTCCTCCAATCATCCC
>Ga0233415_10000128_pt1 | contig 36198 bp, 51 predicted proteins | sample Na_anoxic_12_MG_FD_188631 | JGI IMG/M metagenome (GOLD analysis project Ga0233415, IMG submission 188631) | Seawater microbial communities from Saanich Inlet, British Columbia, Canada - Na_anoxic_12_MG | ecosystem: Environmental > Aquatic > Marine > Inlet | place: Canada: British Columbia...
GTCATTATTATTCAATTTTAGTAGCAGCGGCAAATCAAAAGCCTGAAAAGCTTTTACAAGCTATTAATACAGTCTATATCGAGCGATTTGGTGAAGACTGGCAAGAGCAGTTAAAAAAACTTTTTAAAAAATATCGCAGGCGCGCGCGAATTTTGGTTAAAGAAAGTTCATTTGAGCATGGAGGGGATGTAAAGGATTTTGTGCGTATGATTGAGCTGGGAGCTGCGATGGCAAATCTTTATTTTGAAACTAATCCCAATAAAGCGCATACAGCTAATTCAGCCATTGAGATGTATCAAGAGCTAGGGTTGTTGAAATAGTTTTGTTTAATCATTTATTTTCTATTCCACCATATCAAAAGTGATAAGCAGCATATGCTTCCGGCAGTAAGTGAAACGAGTAGCGAAGCGGTAGGGGTAAGCATTGTTAGTATTCCTGAAAGCATGTATGCAATGATACAACTTATGATTGCAGGGAGCGCATAGGGAAACTGTGTGTATGAATGGACGAGAGGCCGTGTTCCTGTGCTTGCTGCTGCCATAATGGTCGTTTCAGAAAGGGGAGAAATATGATCTCCGCAAACTGAGCCTGAGAAAATAGCGCCAAGTGTTGGCAGTAAGAGTGGTAATGCGCGTGGATCAATTGGCAACGGAAAGCCAGAAAGCGTAGTGATCATCGGAACTGCAATCGGAATCATAAGTGCAAAATTGCCCCATGCAGATCCTGTTGCAATTGTGCATACGAGTGATACTAAGAAAAACATAGTTGGCAAAAGCCATAATGGCACAGATCCAATAAAAAGAGATGCTAAGTACTGTCCGGTACCTACGTGGTTTGCAAGCATTCCGGAGAACGTCGCAGCCAAATAAACCATGATAATTGCAGAGATCATCAATTTATATCCATCATGCAAAACATTCGGTATTTGTTGTATTTGGATAAGGCCTCGTTGATAGCAGCGGATGAAGCCAACGATTACGGCAAGTGTTGCTGCAATGAACATTACTAAGAATGGATGTTCGTTGTATTTAAGGGATTCAATGAGAGAGTGTGATCCGCCAAATAGCCAAAATCCACCAGCTAAAGGTAATCCAATGATAATGCCGAAGACTAATACAGCCAAAGGAAAAAGCAGGTTGCTGGTATAGGCGGGGCAGTCTTCGATTTGGGGAGGCTCTGTGCATTCTTTTGCTTGTGTATCATACTCTTTCATTGGCCCGTATGAGATGTTTGCACGAATAATAAACCATACTGAAAAAATGATGAAGAATGAGTAAAAAATATACGGAATAGTTTTTAGGTAAATAAAGAAGGGATCGGCTGCAATTCGTGCAGTTCCTTCAGACTGATCTGGGGTGATTCCGACTTGGTCTAGGTAATTGATAATGGTTGCTACCCAACTAGAAACAGGTGCAAGAATTACAATTGGTCCAGCAAGAGAGTGTACAAGAAAGGCGAGTTTTTCTCGAGAAATATTGCAACGGTCGGTGAGAGGTCTTATTACGTATCCGGTAGTTAAGATACTTAAGTAATCGTCGATGAAAAGGAGCGCTGATACCATCATTGAAGCATATTGTACGCGTCGGGCCGAGCAAATTTTTTGCGTAACAGCCAAAGCGAATGAGGTAGCAGCACCTGTTATTGCAAAAAGAGATACAAGAGTCCCAATGGCGATTAAGAATGCATAAAGATAGAGATTGTCGATATCTGTTGCAGTACCTATTAAGGCAGTGAGCCCTAATTGGAATCCTGCTCCGATGGCGCCCTTAGTAGATATGATAGCTGCTGCTGCTATCCCTAAAAAAAGGGCTGCATGAATTCTCTGGGTAATAATGGCACTTAAGATAACGAAGGCAGGGGGCAGCAGGGTGAGCCAACTATTCAGCATGCAAAGAATCCTTTATTTGACGATTTAATGAATATTTTTTATTGTATAAGTATACCACTTATAGTCCTGATTCGAAATACATTCTGATAAACATACAGATTTTAAGGTAGCATGATGAACATGAATAAGTCATTTGTTCTGAAAAAAGAAGAAAGATGCCCTGAATGGCGAGTATTTGATGCTGAAGGCAAAGTACTCGGTAGATTGGCAACTCAAGTAGCAGATGCGCTTCGAGGAAAAGATAAGCCATACTACACTCCACACACTGATTCAGGTGATTATGTGGTTATAATCAATGCAGATAAAATTGTATTGACAGGTAACAAGTGGGAAGATAAAGAATATGTACGATATTCTGGATGGAGCAGTGGTAAAAAAGTTGCTACCGCTAAAGAGCTGAAAGAAAAGCATCCAACTCATATTGTTGAGTTAGCTGTTAAAGGCATGCTTCCTAAGAATAAGCTCAACAGAGAAATTCTGAAGAAATTAAAAGTATACGTGGGTGCAGAGCATCCGCATAAAGCGCAGGTTGCAAAAACAGCTTAAAGCTTTATCTGAATTCAATAAAAAAGCGCGGCTTAAAAACCGCGCTTTTTTGTGTCTTATATAGATCGTTTTATCGACCAAATCCGAGAAATTGTTTAACGCTTTCTACGTATGGATGAGCGAGACGGGCAATATCAAAAACAGAAAGATAAAGCACGAGTCCCATTATGAGTAGCCATGAGGTGATATGGATATATTCTTTTACCTTTGGATTGAGTGGGCGTCCTATTATTGCTTCTATGGTATAAAAGAGCAGCTGGCCACCATCAAGTATTGGAAGTGGAATAAGGTTAAGTACCGCTAGGTTAATGCTAATAATTGCGAGTAAAATTAAGAAAATGCTAAAGCTGGTTGTTGCTCCTTTAGTAAGCATAGATATGATTACTACTGGGCCACCGACGTTTTTCACATCAGCTTTGCGGAACATGCCGATAATTCCTGTGAAAGTGCGGACTATCCAGTCATTGGTGAGTGTTATACCTTGCTTAACTGCATTAAAGAATGAAAGCGGGGGCATTTCTTCCATTTCAAATGCTACGCCAATTGATCCAATGCCTTCCGAGCCTTTTCTGTGCCCTACGGTAAGGATGAGCTCTTGAGCTTTTCCATTTCTTTCGTAATTGATTTTCACTTCTTTTTGAGCGAGGGGCTGAATAGTTTCTACGAGCAGATGAATATTATCTGAAACGATATTATCATTGATTTGATTGATTTTATCGCCTTTTTGAAGTCCAGCAGCTTCAGCGGCTCCATTGGGCTCAACCATTTGGATAACTGTTTTGGTCTGAGTAGGCATAAGGGGCGTTTTGGGGATCCCGATGAGGCTGAGTAGGATAAAGGCAAAATAAGCAAAAAGCAGATTGCATAGGATTCCGCCTGTCATGACCAAGAATTTTTGATAATAGGGCTTAGTCGCAAATGAATCTTTATCTGTGCTGTGAGCGTCTTTTTGTTCTCCCTGGCCTACTTCTGCTGCTCCGGCTATCTCTACAAATCCGCCCAAGGGAATAGCAGAAAGGGTGAAATCAGTATCCCATACGCGGCGTTGATACAAAATGGGTCCAAATCCAATGGAAAAAGTAGGGGTTTTGATGTCAAATAGCTTGCAAAAAAGAAAGTGGCCAAATTCATGGAATCCAATAAGAAAGCCAATTCCAAAGAGCGCAATAATGATTGAAAGTGCATTCTGAGCCATTGAAATGGCTGTGGTCAATAGGTCCATTTGATTCCTTATAATAGTATGGATTGAGAGAGAAATGTATGCCGGCAAGCCTATCATGCAGGGGTCGGAAAGTCCAATTAGAGGTCGGGGAAGATAGTTGACGGATAGTATTAAAATGGAAGAATGCGCTCTCTAATCATTTTCTTAAAAGTGAGCAGAATGTTTTTCTTGAAAAAATGCGTAAAATAGGTAGAATAGCTAGTAACTATCATTGCTTAAAATATGAAAATAAGCGATAAAATGGGTAAAAAGTATGGCCAGTGTCTCATCTAATACATGCACAGGCCGATAAATAGATCCTCATTTTTACATATAGGAATTGTACGTTATGCCTACTATTAATCAGCTGTGTCGCTTTGGAAGAAAGCGCACTCAGGTTAAATCAAAGAGTCCAGCACTAAAAGGCGCTCCTCAAGCGCGTGGTGTGTGTACTCGTGTGTTTACTATGACCCCTAGAAAACCTAACTCTGCGTTGCGTAAAGTTGCGCGTGTTAAGCTATCTACGGGCATTATTGTTACAGCTTATATTCCGGGTGAAGGGCATAATTTGCAAGAACACTCTGTAGTATTAGTTCGTGGCGGAAAAGTAAAAGATTTACCCGGTGTTAAGTACCACATCGTTCGCGGTGCACTTGATACTGCAGGGGTAGAGAAAAGAAAGCAGTCTCGTTCATTGTATGGTACAAAGCGCGGCAAAAAAGAGTAAAGGTTTAAATTATGCCAAGGCGTAGAAAAGAAGATTATTCTCGAGATATCGGTGTTGATCCCCGATTTTCATCACGACTTATTCAAAAGCTCGTTAACGTAGTTATGTGGTGTGGTAAGAAAAATACTGCGCGTAATATTGTATACGGTGCGATGGATGAGCTCGTTAAGAAAAGCAAGGGTGATGAAAAGAAAGCTCTTGAGTTGTTCAAAAAAGCGTATGATCAGATACTTCCTGTTGTTGAGGTTCGTGCTCGCCGTGTTGGTGGTAGCGTGTACCAAGTTCCTGTAGAGGTTCGAAGCAAGCGTGCTCAATCGCTCGCGTTGCGTTGGCTTATTGATGGAGCCGCTTCACGGGGTGATAAGACTATGTCTTTACGCCTTGCTCATGAATTGATGGATGCTTCTGAGGGTAGAGGTTCTGCTGTTAAGAAACGTTCTGATGTGCAGCGTATGGCTGAAGCAAACAGAGCATTTTCACATTATGCGTTCTAAAGGTTGATACACTATGAGTTACCCACTAAAAAGATATAGAAACATTGGTATTGCTGCTCATATTGACGCCGGAAAAACAACGGTAACAGAGCGTATTTTGTTTTATACCGGCATTTCTCACAAGATTGGTGAAGTTCACGAAGGTGAAGCCACCATGGATTGGATGGAGCAAGAGCAGGAGCGAGGTATTACTATTACCTCTGCTGCGACTACTTGTTTTTGGAAAGACAACCAAATTAATATTATTGATACGCCGGGTCACATTGACTTTACCATTGAAGTAGAGCGCTCTTTGCGAGTTCTTGATGGTGTAGTTGCTGTGTTTTCTGGTGTAGAAGGTGTGCAGCCTCAGTCTGAAACGGTATGGCGACAATCCAATCTTTATCAGGTTCCTCGTATTATTTTTGTTAACAAGCTTGATCGTATTGGTGCTGATTATTTGAAAGTTGTAGGCGATATTAATAAACGCTTACGTGCGAATGCAGTTCCAATGCAAATGCAAGTTGGTTACTCAGATCATTTCTCAAACATTATCGATATTCTCACTCGTAAGATGGCTACGTTTAGTGGCGACATGGGTGAAAAAGTTGAATGGTCTGATGTTCCTGAAGAGCACAGAGAGCAAATGGAAAAAATGCGTGTGCATATAATTGAAGCAGCATGCGAATTTGATGATGTATTGGCAGATAAGTTTTTGAATGAAGAAGAAATTTCAATTGATGAAATTAAGCGAGCGCTTCGTAAGGGTGTAATTGCTCAAAAGGTTACTCCTGCGTTTTGCGGAAGTGCATTCAAAAACAAAGGTGTGCAGCTTGTACTTGATGCGGTTGTAGATTATCTTCCATCTCCATTAGATGTGCCACCCGTTGAAGGTGTTTTGCCGGATGCAGATGAAAAAATCACTATTCATGCTGATCCAGATGCAGCGTTTCATGCGTTGGTTTTCAAGATTGTAAACGATCCGTATGGAGTGTTGAACTTTATTCGAGTATATTCTGGTGAATTGAAGTCTGGTTCATATGTAATTAATGCGCGTACAGGCTCTAAAGAGCGTGTGAGTCGTTTGCTTAAAATGCACTCAAATAAACGTGAAGAAGTGCCGTTTGTTCGAGCCGGTGATATTGCAGCAGTAATTGGGATTAAAGAGTCCAAGACTGGTGATACGATTTGTGAAGAGGGAAGCAGAGTGCTTCTTGAGACAATCGATGTGCCACATCCTGTGATTTCAACTTCGATTGAGCCAAATAATAAAGCTGATTATGAAAAGATGGGTATTGCATTAAAGAAATTGATGCAAGAAGATCCGTCATTTAGATTTTCTTATAACGAAGAAACTGGGCAAACTGAAATTTCTGGAATGGGTGAGTTGCACCTTGAGATTATTGTCGAACGCTTGAAGCGAGAGTACAAGCTTGATGTAGCTCAGGGTAAATTGCAAGTTGCTTACAAAGAAACTGTTCAAACACCGTCAGATGCTGAGGGTAAGTTTGTTCGTCAATCTGGTGGTCGCGGTCAATACGGACACGTATGGATCAAGATGGAGCCACTTGAGCGAGGAAAAGGTTTTGAGTTTGTTGATAAAGTAGTAGGTGGTAGAATTCCAAGAGAATTCATTCCTGCTGTTGAAAAAGGTATCGAGGAATCTCTCACTAATGGGATTGTCGGAGGATACCCTGTAGTTGATTGTCGTGTAACCCTCTATGATGGTTCATATCACGATGTTGACTCATCTGAAATCGCGTTTAAAGTAGCTGCTTCGATGGCATTTCGTTCAGCAATGGCGAAAAGCTCTCCAGTGTTACTTGAGCCGATTATGAAAGTAGTAGTAGATACGCCAGAAGAGTTTATGGGTGACGTAATGGGTGACCTTAACTCTCGACGTGGTCGTATTTTGGGTATGGAAGACCAAGCAGGAAGACAAGAAATTTCTGCAGAGGTTCCACTAGGAGAGATGTTTAAGTATGTATCGTCGCTTAAGTCTATGACAAGAGGCCTTGCTGCTTATTCCATGGAATTCGAATGCTATCGAGAAGTAGCTAAGAATGTTCAAGAAGCCATTACAGAGAAGAAATAACGTATAGTATAAACATAGTCAGGAGTTACGCTATGGCTAGAGATGTCTTTGAGCGGAATAAACCGCATTTAAATGTTGGAACAATTGGTCACGTTGACCACGGTAAAACTACTTTGACTGCAGCTATCACGAAGCATCAAGCTTCTAAAGGGCAAGCAGAAGCAAAAGCGTTTACTGAAATTGATAATGCGCCAGAAGAAAAAGAACGTGGTATTACTATTTCAACATCTCATGTTGAGTATGAAACACCAAGCCGTCACTATGCGCATATTGACTGTCCTGGTCACGCTGACTACGTGAAAAATATGATCACTGGTGCAGCACAAATGGATGGTGGTATTTTGGTAGTGTCTGCAGTAGATGGTGCTATGCCTCAGACTCGTGAGCACATTGTATTGGCGCGTAACGTAAACGTTCCTGCGCTTGTTGTATACCTCAACAAATGCGATATGGTTGACGATCCTGAAATGATCGACATGGTTGAAGAGGAAATTCGTGAGCTTTTAAGCAAATACGATTTCCCAGGCGATGACATTCCTGTAATTCGTGGTTCAGCTCTTAAGGCGCTTGAAGGCGATGCTTCAGAGCTAGGAACAGCATCTATCGATAAGCTTATGGAAGCAATTGATACAGCTATTCCTGAACCAAAACGTGATATTGATAAGCCATTCCTTATGCCTATTGAAGGTGTATTCTCAATTTCTGGTCGCGGTACTGTAGCAACTGGTAGAATTGAGCAAGGCCAAGTTAAAGTTGGTGAAGAGGTTGAAATCGTTGGTTTTGGTGAAACAATCAAAACAACAGTTACTGGTGTTGAGATGTTTAGAAAACTTCTTAACGAAGGTCAAGCTGGTGACAACGTTGGACTCCTTCTTCGTGGCGTAAAGAAAGAAGACATTGAACGTGGTATGGTCGTTGCTAAAATAGGAACGGTTAAACCGCATAAGAAATTTAAAGGTAAAGCGTATATTCTATCTAAAGATGAAGGTGGTCGTCACAGTCCATTCTTTAAAGGGTATCGCCCACAGTTTTATTTCAGAACAACAGACGTTACTGGTGTAGTTACCTTGCCTGAAGGGCGTGAAATGGTAATGCCAGGTGATAACGTTGATATTGATGTAGATTTAATTTCACCGATTGCAATGAGCAAAGATTTGCGTTTTGCAATTCGTGAAGGCGGCAGAACTGTTGGTTCTGGTGTTGTAACCGAAATTGTAGAGTAAGCAATATGAAAAAACAACGCATTCGTCTCAAGCTAAAATCATATGATCATCGCTTGCTAGATAATGCTGTTAAGCAGATTGTTTTGACTGCAAGAAGAACAGGCGCCCAGCTTATGGGGCCTGTTCCTCTTCCGAATAAACAAAAAATCTTTACGGTATTACGTTCACCGCATGTTGATAAAAAGTCACGTGAGCAGTTTGAGATCACAACTCACAAGCGTGTGTTAGATATTGTTTCTCCTTCTGATAAAACAATGGATGCGCTCATGAAGTTGAGTATTTCATCCGGCGTTGATGTAGAAATTAAATAACGAGAGGTCGTCCAATGGTTTCGGGAATATGGGGAAAGAAAATCGGTATGACCCAACTGTTTAGTGGGGATAAAGTTGTACCTGTTACTGCAATTGATGTTGGTAACTGGGTAGTAACTGGTATCAAAACTAAAGAGCGTGATGGGTATAATGCAATTCAGGTTGGATGCCCAAGAAAACGGTATTTAAATCAAAAAGCTGCTATTAGTTGGATGAAAAAACCGAAGCAGTATTTCTCAGATATACGAGAAATACGTGTTGAAGTCTTGCCTGAAAACCTAGCTATTGGGCAATGTGCTGATTTCAATACTCAACTTGAGGAAGGTGAGCAAATCAATGTATTTGGCACTTCCAAAGGTAAAGGGTTTCAGGGAGTTGTTAAGCGCTGGAATTTTGCAGGTCCTCCAGGAAGTCACGGTAGTACTATGGGCAAAAGCACCGGTTCTATTGGTTTCATGCGAGCATGCGGTAAGGTTCTTAAAGGTAAAAAAATGCCGGGACACATGGGCGCTGAGCGTCTCGCGGTAAAGAATTTAGATATAGTGAAAATTGCACAGGACGCTCCAGTTATTTTTGTAAAAGGTGCTGTTCCGGGACATGCAGGTTCATTGGTATTTATTCAACGACAGGTAAAGTAGGTTTATTATGACTAAGCAAAAACCTGATTCATTATTTCAAGCAGTTACTCTTAAGGATTTAGGAATAACTGCACCAAAAAAACCTGCGTCTGCTCAGCAATTTGCGATGTGGGTACGTTCGTTGCTTCAAAATTGGAGACAAGGAACTGTTGGTGTTAAAGGTCGATCAGACGTGAGTCGCACTAACAAAAAGCCGTTTAAACAAAAAGGTACTGGTAGGGCTCGAGCAGGAACTGCACGTTCTCCAATTTGGCGTGGTGGGGGTGTGACCTTTGGTCCACAAGCACGCGTTAAAACATTAACCGTACCAAAAGGGCTGAAAAAGCAAGTTTTGGGGCAGATTTTAGCTGATCGCATTGCTGATAAAAAAGTTGTTATGGCTGACTGGCAGTTGACTGCTGATGCGCCGAAAACAGCAAAAGCAACTGAGCTGTTACGTTCATTGTCTTTGGACAATAAAAAAGTAACCTTGTTTCTTTCTGCGGGTGACATGATTCATTATGGATCATTTTCAAATGTTCCTGCAGTGCAAGTGCTCTTGTTTGACCAAGCGAATGCATATGATTTAGCGAATAGTCAGTACTGGCTTGTATTGAAAAAAGATGAAGATGCATTTAAGCAAATGGTGGAACAATGGCAGTAAAATTAACATGGTATGACATCATTAAAGGGCCGGTAATCTCTGATAAAGCTTATAAGCTTAATCAGAAGGAAAGCCAATTAGTGTTACAGGTTCACCCTTTTGCAAATAAGCCTCAGATTAAAGATGCGATTGAAAAGCTCTTTAATGTGAAAGTCAAAGAAGTGCGTACGTTAATTCGTAAGAAATCTTCTTTGCGTGCTACGCAAAAAAAATATAATGCAACTCCTGGGATTAAGAAAAGCAAAGTTGCGTATGTAACACTTGCTGAAGGGTATTCTTTAAATTTGTTTGAGCAGCCAGGAATGCCTCAAGCGCAGGAAACACAACAAGCGAAGGCAGAGTAGTCTGTTTTCAATTATGTTTGAAAAGGTATTAGTATGGCTATGATACGCAAAAAGCCACGAACAGCTGCAAGCAGGTTTCAAACAGTGCTAAGTTCGAAAGATCTTACAAAGAAAAAACCTGAAAAAAGCCTTGTAAAAGCTCTTAAGAAATCGGGCGGCCGAAATGCTTACGGTAGAATTACCGTTCGTCATCGTGGTGGCGGTGCGATGCGTAAGTATCGTTTGATAGACTTTGGAAGAGCTGAGCGGGATGTGCCTGGTAAAGTGGTTGCGATTGAATATGATCCAAATCGGAATGTTAATATTGCTTTGATTTCATATGCAGGTGGCGCAAAACGTTATATTTTGCACCCTGAAGGGCTGGAGATCGGTTCTGTTGTTATGGCAAGTGATAAGACAGAAGCAAAGCTTGGTAATGCATTGCCTTTGAAAAATATTCCTCTTGGATTTTTAGTACACAACGTTGAAATTCGTCCTCAATCTCGCGGTACTTTTGTACGAAGCGCGGGAACATCTGCTCAAATTATGGGTAAAACAGATGAGCGAATCACATTAAAAATGCCGTCAGGTGAAATTCGCATGGTTCCAGCTGAAAGTTGGGCTACTGTGGGAGTGCTTGGCACAGCAGATTTTAAGAACATTCGATGGGGTAAAGCAGGCCGAATGAGACACCGTGGTATTCGACCAACAGTACGAGGTATGGCTATGAACCCTGTTGATCACCCACATGGTGGTGGTGAAGGGCGTTCAAAATCTGGATCTCACCCTCGTTCTCCGTGGGGTAAAGGTGCTAAAGGTACCAGGACTCGTAAGCGTGTGAATCCAATGATTATTAGAAGAAGAAAATCAAAAAAGAGTAAATAGGTAGGTGCATTATGGCTCGGTCGACTAAGAAAGGCCCTTTTGTAGATGAGTCGCTCATTAAGAAAATAAAAGCGGCTAAAGAAAAAGGTGGACGAGAAGCGATTAAGACATGGTCTCGGCGTAGTATGATTACTCCAGACTTTGTTGGACTTACTCTTTCAGTACACAATGGCAAGAAATTTGTTGCTGTATATGTGACTGAAAATATGGTGGGTCACTTACTTGGAGAATTTTCTCCAACAAGAACGTTTAAATTACACAGTGGTCAAAGGTAATCTGGTGATGCTGCAAATTAATAAAAATTTGTCAGTATGCGTAAAATACGTTAGAATTACTAGAGAAAACCTTTCCAGACATATAATCAATTTTTGAGATAGTAAGGTTTAAAATGCAGTTTAATGCAAAGGCTCGATATATTCGTTTTTCGCCCTATAAACTTCGCCCAGTAGCGGATGTTATTCGTGGCAAAAATGTGCAGTTCGCTCTCAATTGGCTTGAGACAGCCGCTTTGAAAAAAGCAGTTCCTCTTAAAAAATTGGTTGCTTCTGCAGCAGCAAATGCTAAACAGCTTCATGATGTAGACGTAAAAGAGCTGCAGATTAAAGAAATTCGTGTAGATCAAGGCCCTGCTTATAAGTATTTTAAGCCAGGTGCTATGGGTCGGTCGAATATCTATAAGAAGCGTTTTAGCCATATAAGTGTTGTGTTAGAACCTGTTGAAACAAAAGAGGTTTCCGGTGGGACAAAAAGTTAATCCAATAGGATTTAGAACAGGTGTATATAAAGACTGGGATGCACGGTGGTTTGCGCCGACTCATGCTTATGGTAAGCACCTATTAGAAGATATTAAAATTCGTGAAATGGTTGAATCTCATTTAAAGCATGCAGAAATTGCGCGCGTTGAGATTGAAAAAGCGGGTGATAATCTTCGCATTATTCTTCATTCTGGGCGACCAGGTGTTGTTATTGGTAAGGGCGGAAAAGAAATTGATGAATTACGCCGTTACTTTGCAAATAAATTAAATAAAGCGAATGTTGAAGTATCAGTACAAGAAGTTAAAAAACCTGAAATGAATGCGATTCTTGTTGCGAAAAGCATTGCAGATCAATTGGTACGTCGTGTGAGCTATAAGCGAGCTATGAAGCGTGCTGTTGCAGCTGCTATGAGAGCTGGAGCGCAAGGTATTAAGGTTGCAGTTTCTGGGCGATTAAATGGTGCTGAAATTGCGCGAAGTGAATGGACTCGTTTGGGATCTATTCCACTTCACACATTACGTGCAGACATTGATTACGGTGAAGCGGAAGCTCTTACAACTTTTGGGCTGATTGGTATTAAAGTGTGGATCAGTAAAGGTGAGTATCAGCTCGCAAGTAAGCGATAAGGTATAGGTGAATAATCATGTTGATGCCTAAGAAAACAAAATATCGAAAAGTACAGCGTGGCCGCATGAAGGGCATTTCTAAGGGTGCTCGTGATGTTGCCTTTGGCGATTATGGATTGCAAGCAGTTGAGCCTGCATGGATGACGGCTCGTCAGATTGAAGCAATTCGCGTTACTCTTTCTCGACATTTGAAAAAGATAGGAAAGCTCTTTTTGAGAGTGTTTCCACATAAACCTATCACTAAAAAACCTGCCGAAACTCGTATGGGTAAAGGTAAAGGTGGTGTTGAAGAGTGGGTTGCAGTTGTAAAGCGTGAAAGAATTATTTGTGAAGTAGCTGGAGTTGATGAAAAAGAAGCTCGATCTATTTTGAAAAGCGCTGCGTATAAGCTTCCAATGAAGACTAAATTTGTAAAACGACCATAACTTTTGCGGTAATATTTTATGAAGGTAACGAAATTTAACGACGAATTAAAACACATGAACCTGCAGCAGCTACAAGAGAAATTGGAACAGCTGAGAGGGCAGCTTTTTAGTGTGAGATTAAAAACTAAAACAGCTCATGTAAAAAATAATGCAGAATTCAAACTGCTGCGCGGTAATATTGCGCGAGTGTTGACCTTCATGAAAAATACAGAGCAGCAAAGCGCAACACAATAGAGGGTTATTCATGGAAGAACAAGCTAAAAAAAGTCGATCATACACGGGTGAAGTGGTTTCAGATAAGATGGAAAAGACCATTGTTGTGAATACCAAACGTACTTATATGCACCCACGCTTTCACAAAATTATAAGTAGAAATAAAAAATATAAAGTACATGATGAGCAAGAAGCTGCAAAAATCGGCGACGTTGTAGAGTTCTATGAAGGCCCAAAGCTTTCTAAGTCGAAGTATATGCGTCTTGCCCGTGTTGTTAAGTCGCATTCTTAATAGGGTTATCATATGATTCAAAAAGAGTCTTATTTAGACGTCGCAGATAATTCCGGTGCTAAGGAGCTCCAGTGCATCCACATTATTGGTGGAACTGGTAAAAGATACGCTCGCTTGGGAGACATGGTAAAGTGCTCTGTCAAAAAAGCTATTCCTGGTGGAACTGTGAAAAAAGGACAAATTGTTACTGCTGTTTTGGTTCGAGCTCGAAAAGAGTTTCGCCGGAATGATGGTAGCTATATTCGTTTTGGTGATAATGCGGGGGTTATTGTTAGCAAGGAAGGCGATCCTGTTGGCACTCGCATGTTTGGGCCGATTGCTCGGGAGTTACGAGCTAAAGGATTTACAAAAATTATCTCACTAGCGCCTGAGGTATTATAAGAGGCTTTATGGTAGCAAGAATCAAAAAGAATGACTTGGTAAGAGTCATTACTGGAAAAGACAAAAATAAAGAAGGTTCAGTAATACAAGTTCTTCCAAAGAAGGGCAAAGTGTTAGTGAAAGATGTTGCTGTAATTACTCGGCACGTTAAGCCACGTAAAACTGGTGAGCCGGGTGGTATACGCAAAGAAGAGAGCTATATTCGTTTAAGTAAAGTTATGCCGGTGTGCACAGCATGCAAGAAGGCTGCGCGAGTGAGTAGCAAGCAACTGGAAAGTGGCAAAAGAGCTCGTATGTGCAGTCGTTGTAAAGAAATATTTTAAGGGGCTCGAGGAACACAATGGAAAAAGTTCGTTTACAAGAGCAATATGATTCAAAAATGCGTTCTGAATTGCAAAAGCAATTGGGCTTAAAGAACATTATGGAAGTTCCAAAAGTTACGCAAATTGTGATCAATGTTGGTGCTGGTAAAGAAATTATCGGTGACAGCAAAGTTGGCAAAGTTATTGCTGATATATTGGGCCGCATTGCGGGTCAACGTCCAGTTATGACTAAGGCACGTAAATCTATTGCAGGTTTTAAGATCAGAGAAGGTATGACGCTTGGCGCAAAGGTTACTTTGCATGGTCGTGCAATGTATGAATTCCTTGATCGTCTTATCAACGTTGCGCTTCCGACTGTACGAGATTTTCAGGGGGTTAAGGCAAACTTTGATAAATTTGGTAACTATAACTTAGGTATCAAAGAGTGGATCATTTTCCCTGAAGTTGACTACGATGTAACTGATAAGGTATTCGGTCTTAACGTTACTATCGGTACATCTGCACAAAAAAATGAGCATGCGTACGAATTGTTAAAAGGTTTTGGCATGCCATTTCGTAAGGCATAAGACAAGTTGAGGAATTATGGCTAAAAGATCGTTAATTGAAAAAGCAAATAGAACACCAAAGTTTTCTACACAAGCATATAATAGATGTAAGCTTTGTGGTCGTCCGCGGGGCTATTTGCGTATGTTTAATATGTGTCGTATTTGTTTTCGTAAGAATGCCCTTAAAGGCTATTTGCCTGGCGTGAAGAAAGCTAGTTGGTAGGAAAAACAGTATGTCTATAGATACAGTCGGAAACTTCTTAACAATTATTCGCAATGGTGTACAAATCAGTAAGCCATTTGTGATGGTTCCTCAGTCAAAAATGAATAAAGCAATTGCTGACATTCTTTTGACTGAAGGTTTTATCCGTTTTGCGCAAGAAGTTGAACAAGATGATAAGAAAGCATTAAAAATTGGGCTTAAGTATGTTGGTGGTGAATCTGCTATCCATGAGCTTAAGCGTGTCAGTAAACTCAGTCGTCGCAGCTACTCTGGCGTGAGTGAAATTAAACCAGTTATTGGTGGATTAGGAATTTCTATTCTTACCACTAATCGCGGTGTAATCACTCAGAAGAATGCCAAGAAATTAGGTGTTGGGGGCGAGGTTATTTGTACCGTTTGGTAAGTGAGGATTTCAGATGTCAAAAATCGGAAGAAAACCAATTGATATTAGTGGTGTAACCGTTGACTTAAAAGGTCAAGAGGTTCATTTTAAGGGGCCTAAATCTTCTGGAGTGTATTTTCTTCCAGAGAGTTTGACTGCTACCATTGAAGGCGATGCCTTTTTACTTACTCCTTCTGAGAACACTTCTTTAAAAAAACGAGAAGTTAATCGAGAATGGGGTATGCATCGTGCGCTTCTTTCAAACGAAATTGTTGGCTCACGAAAAGAATTTGAAAAGCTTGTTGAGATTGTTGGTCTTGGATACAAGGCAAATATTTCTGGCAATAAAATAGTATTTACGCTTGGATATAGTCATAAAATTGATTTTGTGGTTCCAAAAGGTGTGACTATAACTGCGGATAAATCAGGTCAGAAGCTTACTGCTTCATCCGCAAGCCGTGAATTACTCGGGCAGGTATGCAGTGATATTTGTGCATTGCGACGCCCAGAACCATACAAAGGTACTGGCGTTAAGTTATCTACTGAGCATATTGTTCGCAAGGCTGCTAAAGGTAAATAATAATATTCAATAGGGATGAACAGTGGCTACTACTAGAAGAGATCGTAAACGTACGAAACGAAGAACACTTAGTGTTCGCTCATCAATAAAAAAAGGCAGCTTGCCTCGTGTATCTGTGTTTCGCAGCAACAAGCATATTTACGGTCAAATTATTGATGATATTAAACATCATACAATAGTAAGCTTTGCTTCTTCTCAATTAGAGAATTCTGCTGGAGACAAGAAAGCAGTTGCTCAGTTGGTTGGAAAAGAGCTCGCTCAAAAAGCAAAAGAAAAAGGCATTGATCGCGTATTATTTGATCGTGGATCATATAAGTATCACGGACGAGTTCAAGCGCTTGCTGATGGTATTCGTGAAGGTGGCTTGACGATTTAGTGCCTAACTAATAGGGTTTACAATGGCTAGAAAAGAAATGACTGAAAAAGATTCTAATTTTGTTGATCACGTTGTAAGTGTTCGACGTGTTACTAAGGTAACTAAAGGCGGAAAGCGCTTTTCATTCTCTGCATTTGTAGTAACAGGTGATCAAAAAGGTCAGGTTGGTATTGCACTTGGTAAGAGTAAAGAAGCAACTGCTGCAATTACTAAGGCAACAAACAAAGCGCGTAAAAGTATGATTACTGTGCCAGTTCGGGGTACAACTATTCCGTATGAAGTGCGTGGTAAGCATGGTGCTGCAAAAGTAGTTCTTGTACCCGCTTCTAAAGGTACTGGGAAAATTGCAGGTGGTGCCGTTCGTGCGATTATTGATGCAGCGGGAATTGAAGATGCGCTCACAAAATCACTTGGATCTTCAAATGGTCTAAATGTTGCAAAGGCTACTTTAAATGCACTCGCTAAATTGCGATCAGCTGAAAGCCTTGCAAAACTTCGTGGGATGACTGTTAAAGAAATGGTAAAAGGCGCGTAATGTTTACACTCGATAATTTAACTCCATTAAAAAAGAAAAGAAAAAGAATTGGCCGAGGTGGTTCACGTGGAGGAACTTCAGGGAAAGGTCATAAAGGGCAAAAAGCTCGTTCAGGTGGAAGTATAGCTCCAGGATTTGAAGGTGGACAAATGCCTTTATATCGCCGACTTCCTAAGCGTGGTTTTACTAATGCACGATTCAAAGAAGTAGTTCATATTGTTAATATTAACGGCTTGAATGCGCTTGCAGAATCATACGAAGAAATTACAAAAGAGCTTCTTATTAAAGAAGGCGTTGTAAAACCTCGTAAAGACAGACCATTTACGCTTAAGATTTTAGGTGACGGTGCATTGAAAAAACCAGTTACCATTGTTGCGGATTCTTTTAGCGCAGCAGCTCGTAAATCAATTGAAGATGCAGGTGGAAAAGCTTTAACCCAGAAGGGGTAAGTAGTGATACTGCTAAAAAACGTTCTGAACATTTTTAAAATAGCAGACCTTCGCAGAAAATTATTTTTCACGTTTGCGGTACTTATTGTGTATCGCATTGGGAATCATATTCCTGTGATTGGTATCGATTTGCAGCAACTCCAACAGTTCATGGGCCAAAAAAGTGGTCTTGGGGGACTGTTTTCTTATTTAGATATGTTTTCTGGGGGTAATCTCAAGCAATGTACCTTATTTGCGCTTGGTATTATGCCGTATATTACTGCTTCGATTATGATGCAGATTTTGAGCATGTCTATTCCTTCTTTGGAAGAACTTTCAAAAGAGGGTGAGTATGGCAAGAAAATAATTAATCAATATACTCGATATCTTGCGCTTGGTATCTCTGTGATGCAAAGTTTTAGTTATGCGATGGTAGTTGAAAACTATGGATTAGTAATTGATCCAGGCTGGGCATTCCGTCTCATGTTTATGTTTTCTTTGACCATTGGCTCGATTGTCGTGATGTGGCTGGGAGAGCAAATTGCACTTCATGGCGTTGGTAGCGGAAGCTCCATGATTATTTTTGCTGGTATCGTAGCTCGTTTTCCACACGATATTATTACTACATTGCAGGCAGTAAAAGATAAAATCATGGATCCAGTTATTGCATTGCTATTACTTGTGATCTTTGTGGGTATGGCAGCATGTATTGTGTTCTTAGAAAAAGGTGATCGAAAAGTTCCTGTTCAATATACTCGTCGAGTTGTTGGTCAGCGCATGTATGCGGGGCAAAGTTCATATATTCCGTTTAAGATTAATACTGCTGGTATTATGCCGGTGATTTTCTCTAACGCGGTATTGAATGTACCACTCTTTATGGCGGCATTTTTAGCCTCTCGATTTACTGTTTTTAAATGGATCTCTGAGAGTTTAACGCCAACTGGATTGGTGTATAATGCGATCGATTTTGTGTTGATCATATTTTTCTCTTTTTTCTATACAGCAATGGTTTACAATCCAGATGAGTTGGCAGAAAATATTAAAAAGGGTGGTGGTTTTATTCCTGGAATTCGTCCGGGTAAAAAAACTGCTGAATTTTTTAACTTTTTACTTACACGTCTTGGTCTTGTAGGTGCAATCTATCTCGGTTGTTTGGCTATAGCTCCCAACTTAATTTATGCAGTTCTTCGCTTGCCGTTCTATTTGAGTACGTTGAGTGGTACAGGAATGCTTATCATGGTGGGAGTAGCTCTTGAGACTGCTTCACAGATTGAATCTTACCTTATCGAACATAGATACGAAGGATTTCTCTCCTCTGGAAAAATACAGGGTAGGGGGTCACGTTGAGCATCGATAGAGTTGTATTGTTTATAGGTCCTCCCGGTTCTGGAAAGGGTACATTATCTCAAGAATGCGTTCAAAGACTTGGATGGACGCAGGTATCAACTGGAGATCTTTGCCGTAAGCACATTGCAAAGCAGACAGAGATTGGTAAGAGCATAGATTTTGCCATAAAATCTGGTAAACTAGTATCTGATGGCCTTATAAGCCAAATGGTCTTTGAGTGGTTCAAAAAGGGCCAAAAACAGTCGGACGTAGTCATTTTGGATGGATATCCTCGTACAGTAAATCAAGCACGTGATTTCAATGAACTTGCTGATAAGCTAGGGGATGTTTCTAAGGTGGTCGTTGCAAAGTTTGTTATAGATGATGATGTTGTAGTTGATAGATTGGTTAATCGGTATATTTGTAAAAATAAATCGTGCCAACGGGTTTATTCTCTTAAGTCAACATCTTCACTTGCACCGAGCAATGATATGACGTGTGATGCGTGTGGATCAGAACTTATCAAAAGAAAAGATGACACTACCGATGCAATTCGGGAGCGTTTGAAAGTGTATCATTTACACGAAAACGATTTGCTTTCGCACTATGAAGATGCTGGATATGAAATACGTGAATTTAAAAGTGATTTGCCTATTGACCAGCTCTTTGTTGAATTTAAAGAAAGTATGGGGGTAAGTGTATGATTGCAATAAAAAATAAAGTAGCTATTCGCAAGATGGAACAAGCGGGTGCGCGACTTGTTGAAATATTTAAAGAAATTGCTTCGCTCGTTAAACCGGGCACTACCACTTTAGAAATTGATCAGGCCATTGAATCGCGTCTTAAAGCGAAGGGAATGGAGTCAAAAACTAAAGGGTATATGGGGTATCAACATGCTAGTTGCATATCAGTAAACGATGTGGTTGTGCATGGGGTTCCATCAGCTAAGATAATACTTGCGAATGGTGACTTAGTGAAAATTGATGTTTGTGCTTCATGGAATGGGTATTGTGCTGATATGGCACGTTCATTTTATGTTGGGCAGGCGCCGCATGATGTTGCTCGTTTTATTGAGAATGCACAACGTGCATTGGATAAAGGAATTGAGCAAGCTCGTCCGGGCAATCGATTGGGAGATATTTCTGCTGCAATTCAAAAAGAAATTGAAGCAGGAGGATACGGTATTATTCGTGACTTTGCAGGCCATGGAATTGGCAAGCAAATGCATGAAGAGCCAGAAATTCTCAATGTCGGATCAGCAGGTGAGGGACCAATATTACGTGCAGGAATGGCATTTGCAATTGAGCCGATGACAACAATGGGGACACACGACGTGTATATTACCGATGATGGATGGACAGTAAAAACGGCAGATAAAAGTCTTGCCGCGCATGTTGAGGATACGGTAGTAGTGACTGAAAATGGGCCGAAGATTTTAACACGTACAACCGCTGCGAACGCAGCCAGTGATGCATCATGAAGCAAAAAGAAGGCATTATTCGTATTGAGGGGGTAGTGAACGAAACATTGCCGAACGCTATGTTTCGTGTTGAAATTGAAGGTGGTCATGAAGTATTAGCTCATGTATCGGGTAAAATGCGCATGCACTACATTCGGATTTTACCAGGTGATAGAGTGACAATGGAACTTTCTCCGTATGATTTGACTCGTGGCCGTATAATTTTACGCCATAAGAAATAACTGAAAGAGATATTATGAAAGTGCGTACATCAGTAAAAAAAATGTGTAAAGACTGCCGTACTATTAAACGTGCGGGCGTCGTGCGGGTTATCTGTAAGAAAAACCCAAAGCATAAACAACGACAGGGTTAGTATATGGCTAGAATAGAAGGTGTTAACATACCTGACAAAAAACGAGTAGAATACGGGCTTACCTATGTTCATGGTATTGGCGTGAAATCATCTCGCGATATTTTGAATAAATTAAAAATTAGTTTGGATAAGCGCGTAAGAGAACTCACTGATCATGAAGTAGTTGCGATTCAAAAAGTAATCACCGCTTCATACACTGCTGAAGGAGAGCTTCGTAAAGAAGTAACTCTGAATATTAAGCGCCTACAAGAAATTGGTGCATATCGCGGCTTGCGTCATAAAAGAGGTTTGCCAACTCGTGGCCAACGTACAAAGACCAACGCGCGTACGCGTAAAGGTCCTAAGAGACAAGCTGTTGCAATGAAGAAGAAAGTAACTAAGAAATAATAAGAGGTAACAAAGCAGAATGGCTTACAAAAAGAAAACAAAAAAGCAAAAACGTCATGTCGACTCTGCGGTAGCGCATGTTCGTTCTACTTTCAACAACACCCTCGTTACTATTACTACTCCTGAGGGAGATGTATTACTGTCCGGAAGCTCAGGAAGGCTCGGCTTTAAAGGGTCTCGTAAAGGAACTCCTTTTGCTGCATCACAAGTAGCAACTACGTTGGTAAAAGACATGAAGGGGCTGGGGATTAGAAATTTAGAGGTAAACTTGCAGGGACCTGGTTCTGGCAGAGATTCTATTGTTCGATCGCTTCAGGCCGCGGGTTTTACAATCAATTTATTGCGTGATGTGACTCCTCTTCCTCACAATGGATGTCGGGCACCTAAGAAGCGTCGAGTATAATATTTTTGCTAACAAAGAATGGTATGATTTATGGTTGAAAGAAATACAGTAGAAAAAAAGAAAGAAGCTCCTAGAGGTAAACGACCTAAAAAGATGTCTGAGTACGGTCGCCAACTGCAAGAGAAGCAAAAAGTAAAACAAATGTATGGTATGCGTGAGCGTCAATTTAGACGTTTCTTTGCAAATGCTGTGCATGCGCAGGGTGCTCCAGGTGACAATCTATTGAGTCTATTAGAGCGTCGCATTGACAATGTTTTTTACCGTTTGAAAATGGCTACTACTCGTACACAAGCGCGTCAGATGATTGTGCACGGGCATGTGACTGTTAATGGTGAAAAAGTATCATCTCCATCATTTTTAGTTTCTGTAGGGGATGAAGTTTCTTTGATTCCTTCTGCTTTAGAACATAAAGCATTTATGGAGCAAGTTGTTGATAAGCGATTAAACTTGGGTATTAAAGTTCCCGAGTGGCTTGAACTTGATAAAAAAACGTATAAGGGCCGTGTGTTGCGTCTTCCAGTACGCACAGACATTCAAGCTCCAATTGAAGATCACCTCATCGTTGAGTTGTATTCTAAATAATTGAGCACTGGTAAGTAAGCAGTAATTACACAAACAATTTGAGCCCGATCACGGGAGGTTACATGGAACGTAAATCAAACGAAAAAGAGTATAAGCCGTTGACCATTCCCAAGTTAACGTGGGATAAGAAAACCTTAACTGAAAACTATGGTGAACTTGTGGCACAGCCACTTGAGCCGGGTTTTGGCCATACTCTTGGAAACGCACTCAGACGAGTACTCCTTGGATCAGTTGAAGGTGCTGCAGTTGCATCTGTTGTTATTAAGAATGCAAACAATGAGTTCACAGCCATTTCAGGTGTTGTTGAAGATTCATTGCAGATTATTCTCAATATTAAGCAAATTGTAGTTCGCAATAAAAGTGGTAATCCTGGTAAAATGAGACTACATATTACTGGTGAAAAAACTGTAACTGTTGCGGATATTCAAGCTGATGATCATCTTGAACTTATTAATACTGATCATGTGATTGCGCATGTTGCGGATGGCGGCGAACTTGATATTGAGTTTTTCGTTGAAAATGGTCGGGGCTATCAACAAGCACAATGGCCAAAAGATACAGCCTATCAAGAAGATGGCCGTATTTATCTTGATGCGATGTTCTCTCCTATTCGCAAAGTTGTATTTGATATTGAAAAAACACGTGTTGGTAAGGATATTGACTACGATAAATTGATTCTTCAAATCCACACTGATGGTTCTGAAAATCCGTTTGACGTTGTTCATTATGCAGTTTCTGTATTGCGTACTCAGTTAGAGCACTTTCTGACAAGTACTGAAATTCCATTCAATGATATTTCAGAGCTTCCAGAAGAAGAAGTGGTTGTTGAGCCAGTTGAGCTTGATAAGCTTGGTTTGAAAGATGTTCCAGTAGAACTTCTTTTAAAGCCGATTGAAGAGCTTGAGCTTTCTGTTCGCGCACACAACTGTTTGATTAATGCGGAAATTAAGCGTGTTATTGATTTAGTAAACGTACCAGAAGAAAATGCTCTGAAGATTAAAAACTTCGGCAAGAAATCACTGAATGAAGTGAAAGACTGCATGAAAGCATTTGGCCTTCGTTTTGGTATGAATGTTAACGAAGAAGATGTTAAGAAAGTATTGGCATCTAAAGGAACAAACTAAAGGTTGTGCATTATGATGCATCAAAGTGGTCGTAAAAAATTAAATATGAAATCATCGCATCGTAAAGCGGTGTTACGTAATCAGGTAATTCATCTTATTACGTATGGTAAGTTGGTCACTACTAAGCCTCGCTTAAAAGAAGTGAAAAAACTTGCAGAAAAAGTGGTAACTCTTGCACGTGTTGGAAATCATTTCAATGCGCGTCGTAGAGTACAAGCACTTTTACCATACAACAAAGACGCAGTTCTTAAGTTGTTTAGTGAAATTGCTCCTCGATACGTTGATCGTCCAGGCGGTTACACTCGCATGATCCCATTGGGACGTAGAGTAAGTGATACTGCACCGATCGCACAATTGGAATGGGTATAGGTTGAACGAAAAGTTAGTGCAGGCTATAGAGAATGCGCTTGACGAAGTTCGTCCATATCTTCATTCACACGGTGGTGATATCACTGTGGTATCTGTGCAAGATTCAAAATTGTACGTGAAATTTAAGGGCGCCTGTGTAGGGTGCCCTATTTCTTTATATACGCTCAAACTTGGCGTAGAAGAAAAAATTAAAGAAGCTATTCCTGAAATCACGGAAGTAATCGCAGTTGATGAAGATTAGATAGCTGTTTGGTTGTCTGGTTTTGGTATCGTTGCTGTAATTACAGATTTAGCAAGTTGAAGATGTTCTTGTACTTGCTCATCTAATGCCTGTTGATTTGCAAATTTGATTAATACACATCCACGAAAAACTTCCTGTATATTTTTTTTGAGCTCTGGCTCAAGGTCTGTTTTCTCCATATACTGCGCTGCTTGCTCGTCTGTGGCTCCCGCAATAGGATATGCAAATCGTTTGTTCAGGTATGATTTTAAAGCAGCTGTGAGTACGAAATAGCACTGTTTGCTTTGCTGTGTAGAGGCGTATTTTTTTTGTTGTAAATTTTCAATTAATAAAAGCGTTTGTTGCCAATAGGGAATTTCTGATTTATTTCTCGCTTTGTACCATTGATACCCTGAAAAAAGCAATGCTATTAAAAGCAGAGTTGCGCTGCATATTGTCGCCCAAAAAAACCAACTTGTTTGCCAAAAAGGCATGTGCCATTCTGGAAAGATATCATAGAGTTGGGGCTGCTCCATTTGATTCATACCATACTCCTAATATTGCATACGTCGTTTAAAAAACCGAACAAGATCATTCATGAAGGTATGATTGTTTGCAATCTCGAGCAATCGAACACCCTTCTTTTTAAAGAGTTTTGATTGTTCTTGCAAGCGCTCTGTAAGATAGGAATTAATTGCTCCGTTGGCGTGGCGAGTATCAAGGAGTGACTGCTCTCCAGTTTCACTATCTTCAATAGGAATAAATCCAAAATTTTCTAATTTTTTTTCATTCAAATCAAGGCACCGTATCGCATAAAGTTCATGCTTTTGGGCAACGTGACCGAGGAGTTTAGGATCGATATTCGTATCGATAAAATCTGAGATCAGAAATGTAATTGCATCTTTTTGTTTGTATTGAGCAAGTTTTTTGAGCGGCGCTGAGACATTCGTAGTTCGCCGTGTAGGCTCATGGCTATAGAGTTTTTGCATAATGAGGTGTGCATGATTGAGGCCGCGTGCAGGAGGGATATATGTTTCGATTTCATCGGTAAAGAGTATGAGCCCTACTCGATCTTTACCTGCTGCAGTAACGAGTGTAAGGATGCTGGCAACCTCTGCAAAGATATCTCGTTTTAAACTGTTTTCTGATCCCATAATACCGGATGCAGATACATCTACGGCAAGTATGATGGTGCGGCATCGTTCTTCGATATACTGCTTTACTAATAAGTTATTTAATCGAGAAGATGCTTTCCAATCAATAAATCGAACGTCGTCCCCAAATTGATATTCTCGGATTTGATCAAATTCAAATCCGGTTCCTTTGAGTGCAGATCGACTATCTCCGGCCATTGTGCCGCGGAGCAAGCGTTTTGTTTTTATCGTTATTTGCTTGATTTTTTTAAGTACATCTTTGGAAAGAGTAGAGCGTTTTTTCATGAGGCGTACCTCCTACATAAGGCTCTGCAACACTTCTGGCAATGCTATTGATCCATCTTCTTGCTGATATGTTTCTACGAGTGCCACCATGAGGCGTGGCAAGGCAAGGGAGGATGCATTAAGTGTGTGTACTAAATGAGTTTTACTATCACCTGTTTTTTTATATCGAATAAGGCCACGTCGCGCTTGAAAATCAGTACAGTTACTTGCGGAAGAAACTTCATAATAGCTTTTTTGTCCGGGAAGCCATACTTCAATATCATATGTCTTGGCAGCCTGGAAAGACATATCTTCAGAGGCTAAAAGAGAAACACGATAATGCAGCCCTAAAGCTTGCAGGATATTTTCAGCGCATTCAAGCATACGATCAAGTTCATTTTTAGATTCATTTGGATCACACAAAGATACTAATTCAACTTTTTCAAATTGGTGAATACGTATGAGTCCTCGCTCATGCGCACCATAGGCACCAGCTTCACGGCGAAAACAGCTTGTCCATGCTGTGTTGCGAATGGGCAGTTGATCTTCCTGTAGGATTTCTCCGCGGTACATATTAACAAGACAGACTTCAGAGGTTGGAGAGAGATATAAATTATCTGCCGGAATTGCGTATACCTGATCTTTAAATTTTGGAAAGTTCCCGGAGGTTTCTAATGATTTTTCATTAACCATTACTGGAGGAAGTACCGCTTGAAATCCATGCTTTCGATTGTTTTTAAGCATGAAGTGAGTAAGGGCATACATGAGAGAAACAGCATCGTTTTTATACAGAGCAAAATTACTTGCAGTGATGCGAGTGGCTGCTTGAAAATCAACCCACCCAAGATTTTCCATTAATTCAACATGATTTTTAACCGGAAAGTCGAACGAAGGTTTTTCTCCGACGACTTTTACTACTTCATTTTTTTCTTTTCCACCAATTGGCACTCCCGCAAATGGAATATTGGGGCAGGCAAGATAGAGTGCTTTAAATGTGGCCTCTTTCTCTTGTAGCTCGAGGTCTTTGCGTTTGAGGTCAATACCTATTTGCTTTGATTGCTCTCGAAGTTCATCGGTGATTCCCCCTTTAGCCAACGCTGCCAGTTCATTTTTTTTGCTGCGCAATTGTTCAACCGATTGCTTAAGCGATCGAACATCTTGCTCAAGGCTCACAAGTTCTTGCCCGTTGAATGCAGGATCTTTTTTATGAATTTCAGCTACAAATTTGGTTGGGTTTTCTCTGAGTAATCCGAGATCGATCATGGGATGGCCCTTACTGATTGACAAGTACAATACAGATAGCATAGTAATAGAATACGGTTGTATTGTAGGATAGCTCAAATAGTGAAAGATGAAAAGAAAAGGCTGCGAAAAACGCAGCCTTCACAGGTAAAAGCTTTATAACTTAAAAAGCTTTATTAAAGTCGAACTCTTTTCACAGTTTCGCGCAAGTTTTTACCTGCTTTGAAACGTGGAACGCTTACAGCTGGAAGATCAATGCGTTCTTTAGTTGCTGGGTTGATACCCTTACGAGCTGGACGGTTAGATAACCAGAAAGCGCCAAAGCCAGTAAGAGAAACTTTCTCACCTTTTTTTAGCGTACGGCCGATAACGCGAGTAAGAGAATCAATCACGCGAGTGATATCTTTTTTGCTGAATGTAGTCTCTTCGCTCAGCTCGTTTATTAATTCGCTCTTGTTCATTGTGAATACTCCTCGAAAAAGGTTATTAATACACTGCTACTTCAATTAAGCTATCTCCTTTTGTAGATCTCTTGAGTAAGATATAGTAATTTCATACACGTTTGTCAAACTGATTAAAAGAGAAATATGCCTCAGAATGAGCGTAGAATTTCGTATCGTTTTTAAAAAAGCTTATTAAATAGGGATAAAATGTTAATAGATACCCATTGTCATCTTAATATGATGATTAAATCAGACTTTGATGTGCCATTGAAAAAAGAACAGCTTCCAGCTGCGCAGGCAATCATAGATGAAGCGGCTTTAAATGAAGTTACTACCATTATTAACGTGGGAACGAGCCTGATAGAGAGCAAAAATTGTATTCTGTTAGCGCAAGGATTTGAGTCGGTATTTGCGACAGTTGGTATTCATCCAAATGATGCGACTGAGGAATGGCATGCAGAACTTAAGCAGATGGATGAGCTTTTAAAGGAAAAAGAATCTAATAAGATTGTAGGCGTTGGGGAGACCGGTATTGATCGGCATTATCCTGAATATAATCTTCAGCGCCAGGTGGATGCATTTCGCGCTCAAATAGAGATGGCGTTGGCTCATGATGTTGGGCTCGTGATTCATTCTCGTGATGCGTATGATGAAACATTACGGGTGCTTGAGGAATATGCGCGCCATGAACCGCGTGCAGTGATGCATTGCTTTTCGTATGATCAAAACTTTGCTGATCAGGTAATTGCATGGGGATTAAAATTGGGCATTGGAGGCACGGTTACCTATCCGAAGAACGAAGAGCTTCGCTCAATTGTTAAGGCAGTGAAGTTATCTGATATCGTGCTTGAGACGGATGCTCCCTTTTTGCCAATTCAATCAATGCGAGGCAAGAAGAATGCACCAAAATATATTAAATCAATTGCTGAATATATTGCAGAGTTGCGCATGCAGCCGCTTGCAGATGTTACTGTTGAGACAACGAACGCTGCTAAAAAACTCTTTTCTTTGGTATAATGGGAGCTTAATATAAGGATTTTGCACGATGGATACCGTTCTTCTTTCAGCCTTTATTCTCTACTTTACAACGCTCATTGGAATAGGACTATATTTCTATAAGCGTAATCAGTCTACCCAAGAATTTATGCTGGGAGATCGTTCTGTTAATTATTATGTAACAGCAGTAGCTACGCAGGCTAGTGATATGGGCAGTTGGCTTTTTCTTGGATTCCCTGCATTCGTTATGATGCGCGGTGTGTTTGAGATATGGACTGCAATTGGATTAATTATGGGCATGTTTGCAGCCTGGACGTTTGTAGCGCCGCAATTGCGTAAAAAAACTGCACAGCTCGATGCGCTTACTTTGTCTTCATATTTTGCAGATGTGTTTGATGATCATTCTGGAATCATCCAGTTAATCAGCAGTTGTTTTGCACTATTCTTTTTTACGTTTTATATCACATCAGGATTGGTTGGATTGAGCTTGGTATTTAGTTCTGCATTTGGTTTTTCTTACCATGTTGGCATTGTAGTGAGTGTGGTTACTGCGGCATTGTATACACTAGTGGGTGGATTTGTAGCCGTTGCATGGTGTGATTTTTTTCAAGGGATTTTTTTGCTTGTCATGATTGTGCTTGTTCCCACGGTTGGGTTTTTTACGGTTGGTGGACTGCCGGCAATTATTCAGGCGGCCGAGATACAAAATATTTCACTTTCATTGCTTGCAACTCCGCGTGAAATGCTTTCAGCGCTCTTTTTGGCGGCAAGTTGGGGGCTTGGCTATTTTGGCCAGCCGCATATTTTAGTTAACTTTATGGGTATTGATGATGTACGTAATATGAAACACGCGCGTACCGTTGGTATTGTATGGCAGGCGATTGTATTGTCTGCATCCGCTGCAGTTGGATTAGTTGGTATTGCGTTTTATGCGGGATCTCTTTTGAATCCTGAGCTTGTATTTATTGATATGGCGTTAGCGCTCTTTCATCCCTTTATTGCAGGCCTTATTTTATGCGCTATTTTTGCAGCTACACTTTCAACAATGGATAGTCTTATTTTGGTAGCCGGATCATTGTGCGCGCAAGATATTTATAAGCCGCTTGTAAATAAAAAAGCTTCTGCGCAAAAATTACTGTTTGTTTCTCGAGTTGCATCAATTATTGCATCTGCTGCCGCATTGGCATTAGCGTGGAAAAGTGATGTATCGGTATATGAGTTAGTGAACTATGCCTGGTCTGGGTTGGGGAGTACTTTTGGTCCGTTGGTGCTCAGTTCATTGTATTTGAAAAATGTTTCTAAGCGCACTGCATTGGCAGGCCTGATTACTGGGGGACTTACCTCTGCTCTGTGGCCATTTTACTTTGCATCTTTACCGTTAGTTCCCGGGTTCTTTGCAGGATTAGTTGTTATTTTATTTGGTTCTCAAATAATTAAATCCTAATCATCTTTCGTAATCCCATATCAAGCCATAAATGTGAAAGCGCTCCTGCTATGAAAAATGTCATATCTAGCAGGAGCGCTGTTTTTACGAACGGATAATGCAAGCTCATTACATACCACAATGCTAAGGGTCCAACTATTACAAACCACGCACGATGAAAGAGGCCACGGTGTTTAGAGATCAGTGGTATTGTAGATAAAATACTTATGATTGCGAGTGGAATAAATCGTTTTGTATAGGTCAGGATCAAAAGCAGTAGTAATATCATCCAATAAAAATACTTTTGCCCTTTGCTTTTAATATCAATATCAGGAAACAGTGATCCTGCGAGAGCAAAAAGAAGCCACTCTCCGGCAGTTAATACAGTTGGTTGCGCATAAGGTACGATGCATACGAGCGTAGCTGCAAATACAATTGCACCGCCCGCAAGGTGGGTTTGATATCCTGGCATGAAACTCTCTCTAATTTTAAGAAATTGTTATTTTGTGCGCAGATAGTATACTAAAACTATATAAAAAGACACATTTCTAGGGGGGTATCCGTGCATTTTTTGAATAAGGTTTTTTTCATAGCTTGTTTGTCTGTTTCTTTTTCTCATGTTTGTTTTGCTCCAAAAAAAGAGCGAACCACCAAGCGAGTAAAAAAAACATGTAAGAGAATGAAAAAAAAGACCTTTGCATGTTCTCAATGCACGATGTCATTTGATACAAAAACGGATTATAAAACGCATAGCAGTCACACGCACTATTCGTGCAGTTTATGTAATCAGATAATAATTAGCGAAGGTTTTGTAAGGGCGCATAATATGGCATTTCATGGTGGCGCTGATTCTGAATATATACAATCTTGGATAGCGAGAAGCGCAAGTTTTAAGCGTTATGTTGAAAATGGATTTATTGAGTCTGATTCGAATGTAATAGTCGTCGATTAAACCATTTTTTTGATGTGTGTGCCTGGATAATAAAAGGCTAAGATTGTTTTATAGGGCCAGCCATCTCGCACCATTTCTCGTGCACCCCATTGGCACATACCTAAATGATGTCCGTATCCTTTTCCTGAGATGATAAGCGTGTCTGCTTTTTTATGCATTGTGTAGCAAAAACTTTTAATGTCTTTTAGCGCACTATAAAACTGTTTGCCTGAAACGGTATGCGAGTTTTTTCCATCTTTCATATGGAGATGTGTTACTAATCCCGCTTTGTCTTTTTGTGTAATAGTAATGTGGTGAATTAGCCCAGGAAATTCTATCATTCGTTTAAGTTGCTTATTCAAATCAGAAATATGAATCTTTTTTTCCCATGAATGAATTTTGCATCGTGCGCAATGAGTGCAGGCATAGGTGCGCTTGAGGTAGGGCGCTTTTTCAAAATCAAAATCATCAATATGCGCCGGAATCACTCCGCCGCAACAGGAATCAAACATAGCAAGTGCAGGGCGATTATTATGTAGCAATACCATTCCCTTTGTTTGCTCTACTGCAGAGCGAATAGTATTAGTATTATGCATGCCTTGATAGGTTTGATGTTCGTTTGTATTTTTTACGTGGTAGGGCAGTGAGCTGTTATACATTTGCTGAATCATTGCGATTACATAGCTACGCGATGCGATTGCAAACGCTTTATTCACTTCTACGGGCCATCCTGGCCAGCTTTCTGTTTTGAGTACTGAATACACATACTCTTCTAAATCAACGTGATTAATGAGATAGGTACGTCCGCGCATTTGTGCTATTGAGAATGATCCATGAAATTGATTTCCATCAATGCCTGCAAAACCATCTTTTGGCATGATACGCAATGTTTCACTTTTATAGGGAGTGCCGTTAATTAAAAGCTGCGTTTTGTTATGTGCAACCGTTATCGTTTTTTGTTGTATCGTATGCCAATCAGTTTCTTGTGCCGGATTATACAGTAAAAAACCGGTATTACTCGTGAGCGTCCATGTGGCTGTTTTTGATACACGCAATGTTGGCACATGTTCACCAATTAATACTTTAACCGTATAGGATTTTTCTTGTGTTTTGCCGCCATATATTGTGGGATATGAAATAATGCATATGAGGATAGATAGGCCAATATATGATATGAAATTGATAATACGTGAGAATGCGGATTTAGACATGATGGCCCAGTTACTACTTTCCCAAAAGAGCTATAATTCTATTGCTATTTCATGTTGAGCAAGTAATTCTTTAAACGCTTCCGGAACTTGCTTTTGAGAATCGACCCCTTTATTGGCAAGGGCATCGGCTTGTTTATTGTTATTACGTAACACATGGAGCATCTCAATAGGATATGTCGCAAAGTAGGTTTTTGCTAATCGAAATAGCGGCGCAAGCCCCTCGTTTTTAATTCGATAGATACCCTTTAATTGCTTTACCATAAGTTCGGAGTCAGATGCGATTCGAATAGTATCAGTTTCAGATGCATACTGATCGATAAAGTAGAGTGCAATAAGAAGTGCAAGATACTCGGCCTGATTATTAGTTTTGATACCGAGATAGAATCCTTCGCTTACGACAGTCTCTCCATCTTTTTTAATGAAAATACCGGCGCCAGATTTCCCCGGATTGCGGCGAGATGCGCCATCAACAAAAACAGTCCATGTGTGTTGGGTATTCATGATCTGTTTTATTCCTTATTTTCTAATGCCTGCTCGGGTGCAGTATCTTCCATTGCTTCTTGCATATAAAGCAGCCGGAAGCAACCTTTGCATTGCACAATTGCGCGTCGCTTTAATCGAATAATTTCTTGATTTGGAAGATTGTAGTAGCATGCGCTGCAACTATCATCTAAGAGTGGAACTACCGGATCTTCTACCTGCATTTTCATATGAGAATATTTATCTAACCACTCTTGTGGAATGCCAGGTTCCTTTGCGGGGCGTTCACTCTTTTTTTGAGTAAGTTCTGCTTGCAACTTTTCTGTTTCATCGTGTTGCTGTGCAATTGCAGTATGGAGCTCTTCAATCTTGCTGCTGTATTGCGCTGTTTGCTCATTAAGTTCTTTTTGCGCGCCTTCTAGCTTGTTCCAAGTAGTCATAAGTGAACTTTCAGCGTCATGTTGTTCTTGTTTTAAGCGGTCGATTTCTTTTTTGAGCGGTTGATATTCTTTTGCGCTTTTAAGATTTTCAAGCTGATCTTTTTTTTGCTTTTCCAGCGTATCCAATTCCTTAATGGCAAGTTCTTGCTCATGTACTGCTTTTTTTAAGTCATGCACATGCTGCTTAAATTGCTCGAGCCGATCAACAATTTTTTGTTTCTCAGAAAGGTGTAACTCGGTCTCTGTTTTGAGACTCGTGATTTTTTGATGCGTTGTACGGATCTGCTGATCAAGTGATATTAAATCAATAAAAGCAGAGAACGGATGTTTATCCATGGGTGACCTCTTTTCAGATTGAACTTGCATAAGAACTTCCCCATCTTAATATGGACGATAATAGCGGATGGTGGGCCCACCAGGACTTGAACCTGGGACCTTTCGGTTATGAGCCGACTGCTCTAACCAGCTGAGCTATGGGCCCGTCTATTATCAATAATGTTCAAAGATTAGATACAAGTGTAATTGTACCGGAAAAGGATACAGTTGCCAAGAAAGATGCGTCTTAATTGCTTACATACACAAGGAAATCTTTCAATCGCATACTATAAGCCCATTCATTGTCATACCAGCCAAATACCTTGCCCATCGTGCCATTCGATTCAGTTAAAAGCCCGTCAATTACCACTGATCTACTATCGCCACTATAATCGCTTGAGACGAGTGGCTGATCAGTATAGCCAACGATACCCTTCATTTTTTCAGACTGGCTGGCAGCAATATAGCTATCATTGATCATTTTTGCAGTTACAGTAGATTCGGCTCGAAATGTTAAATCTATCAGGGATACTTTCGCAACGGGAACTCGAATTGCAAGCGCTTGTACCTTTCCTTCAAGTTCAGGGAGAATTTTTCCTACCATTTTGCTGGCGCCTGTACTTGTTGGAATAATATTAAGGGCTGCTGCGCGTGATCGGCGAAAATCGTTATTTTCTACATCCAGTAATACTTGCGTATTGGTGTATGCATGAATGGTGGTCATAAATCCTTCGATAATTCCGCAGGATTCTTGTAGTACTTTTAATGTTGGAATAAATGCATTTGTCGTACAGCTGCCGAGTGATACGATTTTATCGGTCTCAGGCTTGTATGCATCTTCATTTACACCGGGGACAATGGTGATATCGTCTCCTTTTGCGGGTGCAGAAATAAGTACGTGCTTTGCTCCCGATTCAAGATGTTTTTGTGCGCCTTCACGGTGAGTGAATTTTCCACTACATTCTACTACCCAATCAACATTATATTGATCCCATTTGATTGAGCCGGGATTACACTCAGTAATGATCTCAATTGCATGATCATTAATGGTGAGCGTGTTACCTTTCATTGCAACGGTGCCTTGAAATTCTCCCATGAGTGTATCGTAGCGAAACATATGCACAAGAAATTCAGGCTTTGCGGGCCCTACGTTGATAGCCACGAGTTTAATAGTTTGAGTTGCCTTAGGATCGAGCAAAAGTGCACGAACAAAATTTCTACCGATACGGCCAAATCCATTTACTGCAATTGTAATCATGGAAGATCCTTTTTTGTGTCCCACTGAGTAACAGTTTTCATTGTTTTAAGCTCTTCATTTTTTGAAAGAGCAGGAAGCTCAAGAATAAGGGGGATAGTCGCAATTTTTGGATGTAATACAAATGCGCGCAATGCATCACTTCCAATGGTACCTTTGCCAATCTCTGCATGTTTATCTATACGTGAGCCAGCTTCATGGTGGGAATCATTTAAGTGGATGAGTGCGATGTTTTCAATGCCAATGGTTTGATCAAGCGTTTTTATAAACTTTTCTCTACCTTCTTGTGTGCTTAGATCGTAGCCATAGGCATGGGCGTGTGCAGTATCAATGCAAAAAGCAATACGATCAGGATGGTTGAGTAATACTTTCAGCTTTTTAAAATCATTGAGATCGCTTCCAATTGAGTTTCCCCCGTGTGCAGTATTTTCAAGCAGAATCGTAATAGCAGTTTTTTGCGCGGTCAGTTCATTTAGAAGTTTTGCAAGATTTGAAAGCCCTTTTGCATGCGTGAGACCACCCGTAGCCGATCCGGGGTGTAATACAATATGCGGGGCGCCCAATTGCTCGGCCTGCTTGATTTCTCTTTCAAGTGTTTTTCGTGCACCGGTGCTTAGTTTTGCAAGATTCATAAAGTATGAACCATGTACGTATGGGGTCAGTCCGTCCTGCTTGATTTGATCAAAAAGTTGTTGCGCTTGTGCATCGATTGAAAGCGGTTTGCGGGCAATCTGGTCAATTAAGAATATTTGAAAAATTGGAATGCCAAGTTCTTTGGCATGTGTTACCGCTTCAGGCAGAGAGTGGGAAATTCTGATATGTAACCCAATCTTTCTCACGCGATTCCCTCTGCATGTAAAAGAGGTTGCAGATCTTGCGTGTTTAAGTGGGGAGCAAGTAATGCATAAAAACGTTCAATTACTTTTTTAAGCCCATCTTTGGTATCAGATTCAAAGCGCATGCTCAAAGCTGCTTGTGTGTTTGAGGCTCGTACAATGCCCCAACCAAATGGAAAAACTGCGCGCACACCATCCATTGTATTGATTTCAATATCATCTTTATCTGAAAGTGCGTCTTTTATGCTGTTGATAACATCCTGCTTTTTTTCATCGGGGCAAAAGAGACGAAACTCTTGAGAGCTTTCTTTTTTTGGAAAGATAGATAGTAATTCAGAAAGCGGTTGTTGCGTGACGTGTAATAATTCGATCAAACGAAATGCTGCATAGATACCATCATCATAGCCAAAATAGCGATCTTTAAAGAAAAAGTGGCAGCTAATTTCACCACCCAGAAGTGCGCCATGTTTGGTCATCATGTCTTTTATAATGGAATGCCCAGAGGGAGACATTATTGGTTGTGCACCCCATTGTTCAAGGAGCTCAATCAGACCGGAAGAACTTTTGATATCAAATACAACGCCTGCGCCCGGGTGCTCGGCAAGTACGGTTTGTGCAAATAAAGCAAGGAGTTTATCGCCAGAAACAAGTGTGCCTTGTTTGGTCATTGGAGCCATGCGATCGCAATCACCATCAAGGCCAATACCAAAATTAAATGATTCTGATGCAAGAGCTTGTTTTACATCGAGCATATTTTTTTCAACGGTAGGATCAGCTTCATGATTTGGAAATGTGCCGTCTACTTTTTCATACAATAGTGTAACGTTTTTCCATCCCATCTGTGTAATAAGTTCAGGCATTACGGTACCCGCAGCGCCATTGCCACAGTCAATAATGCAAGAAACGGGAATGTTTTTTAAATGTGCAAAATGCTGCGTGAGCCATGCAATATAGGATGGAATAATTGGTGAATCTGTCTCTGTGCCAGGAGTTGTAGCAGCGATATGTTTTTTTGCTTTGTAGAGGTTTTTAATTTCTTGTAGCTCTTTGCCCCAGACTACTCGGGTACCCAAGCAGAGCTTGATGCCGTTGTATTCCGGGCCGTTATGCGATGCGGTAATCATAATGCCGCCATCAATATCATCACCCGTAAAGAGTGAAAAGTAGAGCGCGGGTGTGGGGCAAACGCCAACAAATACACTGTTCATGCCACTATCGGTAAGTGCCCGCGTGAGTTCTTTTTTGAGTGCAAGAGAATGAGTGCGGCCATCCATTCCGATGGCGATTGTTTTGCATGCGGGATTTTGGCTCTGTAGGTAGTAAGCGATTGCGCGGCCCAGATCATAGGCCTGATCGAGAGGGAGTTCAGAATCAACTTTTCCACGAATATCATATTCTCGAAATATGGTGTCTTTCACGTGCGTTGCTCCAGTTTGCTGCGGTTGCGTTTGTGCGCGTACAGGTGCTGCAATGATACATGCTGCAATGCAATAGTATCGAATAGCTTTCATACAATTTCCTTTGTTACCCTACCATCGTTTTTTATAAATCTCAATCGTGTAGGGCGTACTGGATTGTCGCTTTTGATGGTGGTACACTAACGATCCTTATACTACATAAAAGGATTTCAAAACATATGATTCCGCATAAATTACAACTCAAAAACTTTTTAAGTTACGGTGCTGATTTTCAAACGATAGATTTTACGCCGTATCACCTCATTTATTTATCGGGAAAAAACGGTCATGGCAAGTCTGCGCTGTTAGATGCGATGACGTGGGCCGTATGGGGCATTGCTCGAAAAACAACGAATGCAGTGCGTGCTGATCAAGGGTTACTTCGCTTAGGCCAGCAGCAAATGGCAGTTATTTTTGATTTTGAAATCAGTGGTCAAATGTATCGGGTAAAGCGAGAGTTTTTAAAAACT
>Ga0233415_10000129_pt1 | contig 36146 bp, 42 predicted proteins | sample Na_anoxic_12_MG_FD_188631 | JGI IMG/M metagenome (GOLD analysis project Ga0233415, IMG submission 188631) | Seawater microbial communities from Saanich Inlet, British Columbia, Canada - Na_anoxic_12_MG | ecosystem: Environmental > Aquatic > Marine > Inlet | place: Canada: British Columbia...
CCTCCAGCAAATTTAGGATCAGTTTTTAATTCTGCACCAGTGATATATCTCACGCCAGATGCCTCTTTATTTCTTGTATTCGCAGCGTTCATTAGCGTTGTAAAATTTGCCAAATCTTTTTCTTGCAGCATTGATTGTACTTTTTCTTGACCTCCCTGTACATGTACTCCATCGTCCCTGTCATAGCCCTGAAAAGCTTTAGCTCTACTTGAATTATATTTTATTTTTTGTGAGTCTTTCCATTTCCCTTGAACACCAGTTCCAACTACTCTTTCACTACTCATTTCAATTGTCACTTTCTTTCCTTCAGGTCTATACTTTTGATATTCCACGAGCCAAGCTTGTGTAGCTGCTTCATCTTGCTGTGCATTAACGCCATCTCTTACAACTTGTAAATCTGCAGGGGTCCAAGGTGTGTCTTCAGTAGGATCAACAATTCCTGCATATGACTTCTTATTGCCTATCATTTCTTTCATCTTATCATCATTCACATTATTTAAGAAATGCCAAGGAAGTTCTCCTACTTTAGTACCTTTAACTCCTCCATTTACTAATTCCCTTTTTCTCATTTGAGCCCAAAATTTAGGCATTTTTTGTGAATTTAAATCTTGGTTAATTTGATTACTTAATTGAGGATTGTTTTCTTCTATTGCTTGTAAGCTAGGATACGTTACAGTTTGTTGTTCAACCCATCGTGCTTTACCACCTTCCCCTCGTTCTAATGTTTTAATCTTTTGCTTTGAATTATCCGCATCAAGCAACGTTTTAATACTAGACTTATAACGAGTGTCACTATATGTAGATAGTAGGTCATCTTTTCCAACTAAATATGAATTTAAATCTTTACCATTTTTAGTATATGTTTCATATCTTGCGTTTAAGTTAGTACTTACCTCTTTTCCGTTTTTATCAATCTTAACCATTTCAACTTGCCCGTTATCAAGCGTTTTCATTTTAAAGCTAGTATACTGACCGCCTTGAAATTTCATACCTTCTTCATACATAGCTTGACCACCTTCTACTGACATGTAAGTTTCATCAAATACACCAACGTTTGTACTCTTTTTAGATTTTGCTAGCTGGTTAGTTGATAACGCTTTTTGGTTATTAGCTACAAAAGTAGCGTTAGTACCAATCACTTTTATATTATACATAGCTTGAGATTGGAAATCCATATAATCATCTTTATCTTGCTGAGTTCCATTAGATCCGTAAGCTTTAGTATACTTTTTGTTTAAAGTACTAGCGGTTTCTCTAGCCCACGTTCTATTAGCTCTGTCCATTTGACCTACTAAACTTCCGTCAATTTTACCAAATTCACTAAGAAACTGATTTTGAACAGTTCTCGCTTCTTTATCAAGTGCTAACTCTTGAGCTTTTTTAGCTTTTTGATTTTTTACTAAATTATCCATTGCAGTAGTTAGATTTTGATTCATTTGACCAAGAATAGCTACTTGCATTTCTGGTGCTTTGCTTAATTGATAATTAGGTAAATTTGGTTGTTGTGTTGCCATATTATATTTTTTTATGTCCAACCTCCATAAGAGGTGTCGTCAATATTGTAATCTATAGTGTTAATACTTAAATCTGGAAGATTAGTAGGAATAGTAGTATCTGGGGTATTAGAGGCGCCTCCGCCTATGGATTTCCCGCGTATGCTGCTCCCACACTGGCACTACCACTAACACCTTGCATCCAAGCAGCTTGAGATGCGTCGTTATAGGCTTGCTGTTGATTTCTTAAATAATCTGCTTCCGCTTGTTGTCTATTGATGTCAAATACCTCTCTTCCTTCTGCTAACTGCCAGGCTTGTTGTTCTGCTCCAATAGCTGCTTGCTCTATACTCATTCTTTGCTGCTGTAATTGTTGTTCGCCTTGTGCTCTTAACTTTTGATTTTGAACCTCTTGTTGTTCTATACTAGCCGATATTCCTTGTTTAGATTTAGCGGCGGCTTGTGCTAATGCTGTAGCTCCGCCACTTCCCATACCTGTCGCAACCATACCCTCCATCATAGTAGCTAACGCTACGTCACTTTGTTGTTGTTGCATTTCTGCTGCTTGAGTAGCGACTCCTAGATTGGCATAAGTGTTACTTAATTGAGCTTTCATAGCTCTAATATCATCAGCTGCATTATAAATATCCTGTCTATTATTTATAAGTTGATCTACATTATTAGCTGCATTAATGACATCACCTTCCAGAGCCTCTGCTTTGTTTTTTTGAGAAATCGCACTTATCCCTCCTATTATTAATGGTGCTGCTATTGCAGCTACTATACCCATGCTCATATCGTTAGTTTTAATTGGTTAATTAATTTCATATCTTCTTCAGTTATTCTTGGATCTTCAAATGTTTTAGCTGTCACCGCGTTCACTATTTCGTCTGGATCAGTTAATTCAGTAGCGTGCACCGTGACAAAATTACAGGGGGTATGTGTATATATAATACGTTTAATACCTGGTTTAGTAATACCGTAATGAGGCGCTTCAATATGTTCTATTCCATCATGGGTTAAAATAGACATTTCTCCTTTTAATAAAAAGAAAGGATGAGATTGCGCATGTATCGCAGTTATAATAATTTCATTAGCTGGATTATATATTTCTCTAATATAACAACCTTCTGCAAATGAATGTTTAACTGGATTAGTATTTAATAACTCTTTACCTGTCATAGATATAGGATTATTTAACATATCATTTTCTACTTCACTTATTTTATTTCTAAAATCTTTTCTTCTTCTTAATTGTTGACCTATTTCCCATGCTTCATCAAAGTCAAAAGTATGCTTTATTCCCCATTGTTTAGTTAGTTCTATAAACTGTTGTTTAGACTCTTCTTTAGTCAATGGAGCAGTTAACACTTGTTCTTTAATTTCTTCCAATTCTTTTTCCATTTAATTTAATTTAAGATGATTTAACAAAACTAGCTCCAATAGCCCAAATCTCTTTAGCTCCTTTATAATCTGTTGTATTATCGTTGGACACAGTAACTGTTAGAAAATAACCTTTTAAACCACTACTAACAGACGAAGGAAGAACTTGTCCATTTTGAGATATACTTTGATTTATTAAAGGAGAAACATACAAGTTTTCTTTTCTATCAAATCCAGCTCTTTTAGTATAACCAGTCGCTGGATCTATATACAATCCCTCGTTGTAACTCCAAATTCTCTGAGCATTATCACTTCCAACTATATTAGGACTTTCATTTACTCTCGTCTTGTCTGTAATAGCAGAATTTATTTGCCAACCATTATCTCCTTCGTAATTTATAGTTTGAAAAACTTTCTTAAGTGAGGGATTATCGTTTAATATTAGTCTCACGTAAGAAGGAAAATAATTATCATAAAAAACTCCATGATTTCCATCAGGCGTATCTACATAATGATTATACAACTTCATAGAAGTAGTAGTATAATATTGACCTTTTAAACTAAATATCCAAGAAGGTTTGTAAGTGTAAAAACTTACCCATCCTTTAATATTGTCGTCAAATGAAATAGTACTAAAAGTTGAATCATCAGCAAAAGCTGGTGTTTCTTGAAGAGATAAAGTATACGCTTTATTATAATTATCCCAACCTCCTACTATACGACTTTGATGACTATATGCGAAAACTCCACTAGGCGTACTTAATGGCGTTAATGTTACTGGCGGAGCAACTTGTACTTCATACTGTGTAGGAGAAACACTTGGGGATAATCTTTCTGTAATATTAACTACTAACGATCCAGTATCACTTCCAGTATCATCGTATATTCTACTTCCAACAAATATTTTACATATATCTATATTTTCCACATAAAAAGAACTTGTTGGGTATACTATTTCGTCGTCTGTTAAAGTGAACTCAATCTTGGACTGAGTATATAGATTATTAAATGAATTTAAATTATCTCTAAAATAATCTTTCATTCCATATTCAGAAATTTCAGTTAATCCATCCCTAGATAACCTTAATACAGTTGTACGGTCAGGATCTACAAAATACTTTCTAAAACCAAATTGAGCAAAAGATTCTGGGTTTTCCCCAATTCCATACTTACCTAAATAAGGTACTATTTGACCTATCACTAAATTAGTGGAAGTTACTGTTCCTCCGCCTTCCGCAGAATAAATAGCATCTTTATTTATCAAAGCTTTACTAACTTTATTCTCTTGAAAAATTATTAAATTAGTATCTTCAGCGAATAATTTTTGAATACTTCCATTAGCTGGGTTAAGACTAGAAATTATAGATTCGCCCACAGAAAAAACATTGGTTTGATTAGTTTCTGTTCGTGAATTATATATACCCGAATAAATCAAAGAAGAACTTCTTACATCCTGCGCAGGTGTTTCATCATTTAAATAAGCTCTCACGCCTTGAGCAACCATAACATTATTAAATCCTCCTTTGATTCTAGCTTCTTCAATGTACCAATTATAGTTGTAAACAGGTTCTGTTCCAGCACTAGTACTACTTGAAGCATTTACTGGAAAAGTTGGATATCCAAATGGGTTCCAATCTAACCCAGGCCACACAGGTTCAGATGTTGATGGAGGTGCACTAGTATCTTTTTCAACTTTCTTTAGCCAAAAAGAATTAAAATATTTAACTTCTATTATTGCCGCCATATTATAATCACTTGTTTTATTGAACTTTAACTGTTATAATGATTGGATCTGCTGCTAAAGATCCCATTCCTCCACTGGCATCAACAGCTTCAAAAGTTAATTCAAATTCTAACCAATCTATTAAATAATCAGGCTTAGAATTACCTGTCACTGCATCACCATACACTGGAGTCGTGCCAAATTGACTCCCAAGAGCTGAATTCTGATATCCTACGATGGGGTCATAGACATAACTGTATGTAGCTCCATTGTTTATTGTGTTAATCCCATTCCAGGAGAATTGTATTTTTTTCGCAATTACTGAACCAACGCCCTGATTACTAGCATCGTCTGCGTCGAATACAGTGAAAAGATCTACGTAATTATTATTTTTTAAATATTGAAAAGGTTCATAAGTAGTAGTAGAACTAGGACTTGCTATATATCCATTCAACCAAGATACTTGGTACCATACATAATTGTTAGGTCTTGGGTTGTTTTGACCATCTTTAAGTATTGCAGAAGTTAATGTCCATAATAATTCTTTACCTTGTAGAGTGGTATCTCCACTTCCATTAGTTGCTTGAAAGTAGTCCCAAACAGTGTCAAGTCCCCGTGGAAATTTAGTAACTGGTGCTTTATCTAAATAAAAGGAAGATCCATCATAAACATCATTATAAGTAGGTCTTATGTTGCCCATTTCACCATCAAAAGTTTTATATAAAACAGCACCATCTGATTCTAAAGAAACAGTAAACTCAAATTCTACTAAATTTTCATCATTACCTACATACCATCCTTCTCCTGGACTTCTATTGGTTGATATGTTAAAATATCCGGTACCTAAGTTATTTATTTTAAATAAACTAGTAACATCATTTTGATCTCCATCTAACACATTAATTAAGCTACCACTAGCGTTTACAGTTAGAAAAGGAGAATTAGCATTATCTAATAAACTAAAATCATTAGTTATAACACTAGTTCCAACAATGCTTTCATTTATATCTACTTGTACTGGGCTAATATTAGCAGGATAAGCGCCGGGTATACCTTCTGTAATCGCGGTGTTTAATGTTGTTACTAAATCTGAAGATGTAGTTTCATAAAATATGTTTAATAAAGATGGTACAGGTCTTGTTTCCATTACAGCTAACTGTGCGCTAAATTCATCTTCTTCAGGTACTCCAATTTGCTCCGAAGTACTCATTATTCCAATTAAAGGATTGTTGGAGGAGTTATAAATGATGCCTGGAGGACCAAAGGTTAAGACATCTCCCGCGTCAATTTCACCAGTCACAATTAATGATTTGTTAAATACCACTTCAGCTGTTCCACCAGTAGCGTAATAAGCGACTATATATACTCCATTTGAAGGTGTAATCCTAGTTGAGCCTGTACTACTAACTGACGTTACAGACATTCCTGGAAAAACAGTATCTTCACTAAAAGTTGTTAAAGGAAAAGTAGTTCCAGAAACTGGTCCTGCACCTACTACCGCCATGCGTCGTTGTAAAGAAATTCCTAAATCGGATAATTCAGAAATTTGAGTTACTCTTTCGGTATTTACTCCTGGATAAAACTGAGTACTTGCAAAATTTATAGTATTTTCAACTCTTAAACTTAATATTTCATTAGAATTAAAGTTGGTTTGACTAGGCCCGATATTAGTTAAATCTTTAGGCACTTTATTAATATTATCTCCAAATAAACTTACTGTAGCTAATGTTGTGCTTTCTACACCATCTTTATTAATAGCTCCATTAACTATTCCTGGTAAATAAACATTATAGTAATCTTGATCTTGTTGTTTAACAACTATTTTATATGAATGCCATCCAGTTAAATTAGGATTTAATGCTGAATTATAAATAAAAGTTGCATAATCTGTACCTGCTGCTGGAGCTGGAATAACTGGATCATTTATACTAATAACATCTCCATCTACATACCCACTACCTGGTTGATTTATTACTACTGAAATAATATAACTTAATCCTGTACTCTTGAAAGTAACATAATCTACTGTTAATCCTAATCCTACACCTGTAGTAGCAGTTTCTACATTAGTTGCTCCTGGACCTGTGTAAGCATTACCCCCATATAAACTAGTGGCACTATTAACTTCATACCCTCTAAATAGTCCTGGATACCCTACTTGTCCAGTATTTTCTGGAATTGTATTATTAAATTTTACTCGTAATGCATCTCCTGGCCAGGTTGAGTTAGTTCCACTTATTAATTCACTGGGACTAAATCCAACACCGTAATAAGGATGAAAAACCGTAGATCCTTGATAGGTAATATTGGAATCAGTAGTTGATTCTAGATCTATATTAGATAATACTACATCAGATTGTCTTCCATATCTATCTGATAAAACAACTCCTACTTGATAACTTCTATTTTGCTTTAAAGTGTGGTTTTGATATTCTCTTCTTGATCCAAATTCACCGGAAGCTTTTAGAGCAGCTCCTACTTCATAGTCTAAAAAATCATTAGATGTAAATCCGTCAACAAAATTTCCATAAATTACTCTATTACCTGAGATCTCTTGACTTTTCGCTCTTAAAGGTACTCTATCACTTACTCTTACAATTTCTGATTCAGGTAGTGTTCTTTGGGGACTTCGGGATTGATAATTATAGTATAGAAATTGATTATCGATAATAACAAATTGCGCGGGTGAAATAGTATCTAATAAACGCAAATTAGAATCATTATCATCTTTATAAATAATATCAATACTTTTTACGTGTAATTCGGGTTCTATATTATCAAATCCTGTTTTGGTAGAATCTAAATAAATAGGACAAGGTATTAACAATTCTACATTTGTCACCTTGTTCACCATTATTAAATTTTCTGTACTATCAAAAGCTTGTTCAGTGTCTAGAACTTCTTCTGTAGTTGCTGCAAATGCTAAAGTTTTTTCTTCTTTCAAAAAATACCCATCCTGTTTAGGGATAAAACATGCTTGGGTGAAAGGAGATATTAAAGAATACTCGTTATCAGTAAATTTAAATCTATAAGCAAATCTAACAAATTTTTCTTTTAAATATTGACAATCTCCTGGCCAGGTAGCGTCATAATCTGGATTAATACCAATTGTTAAGCTTATAACATTTGCTATAACATCGGTAGCCCCACCATTAGGCCATTCAATAGTTACATCAGTTCCCACCACTGCAGTTATTCTAGCTAAATAAGGAGCTTGATCTGTACTAGATTCAACTTTAACTAATGTTCCTATATATTCAGTAGAAATATCAACTCCTGAATCTTTAGTCCAACCAGCAGCTGTTACATCAAAAGTACTACTCTTAGTCAAAGATCTACTAGATCCTCCGTACACGCAATGAAATGGTAATACTTCCGTACAAGTATCTTTCATTGACGATGCTGTTTGTACAACTAAAGTTATTGCAGCACTTCCTACACGGGGAGCTATTGTAACTACATCGCCATCTTCATATCCAAATCCTTGGCTTATTATTTCTACACCAGTCAACTCTCCTCCTAGTCCACTCGTAGCGTTGGTTATTTTAACAATTAAACCTGAACCACTGCCCCCACTAGTTGGAACAGTTTCATATAAGTAGTTAATGTAATCCTCACCTGTTCCCGGGGAAGTGATACTAAAGTCTACTATATAATCTCTTATAAGAGATATAGGTTCAAATGGATAATATTTCGCAACGTTAATTTGATCATCATTAGTATAGTAAGTAGGATTATTTAATCTAGCAGGATTTGCTTTTGTAACATTTATCTTACGTGGTTGGTTTCTATTATCTGTCCAAAAAAGTAAATCTTCTAATAGATTAACCCCTGTAATATGATGAGTTAACGAAAAATTTAAAAATTTTCCTTCGACTAGTTTGATGTTTATATTAGTATCTATACTTCTTTTCCATATTTGGCATATAACGTCATTAGGAGGGTAATTACTAAGTTTACTCACTGATGTATCTATAAAGTTAGTAAGAAAAAAGTATATATCTTCATTTTGATCATCTACTAAATATCCAATTATATTGACATTACAATTTTCATCTAATCCAAAATCTGTAACAGATATATTTCCAAGCACGTTTTGTAAGGTACCTACATCTGCTCCTTCTGCTTGACTAACAGCAATATTAACACCCTCTCTATATTCACCATTACTAATAAGTCTACTATCTAAGTCTTGATTCATTTTAGACTTGATAAAGGTGTTTTTAATTTCTGCCATAATTAATGTTTAATCCATTTAGATTTACCTCTCATAATTTGAGTAAATTCACCTAATTTAATATTTTGCAATCTTATTTTAGCATTTCTTAAAGCTGAACTTCTGTCTTTTTTAAATCTTTGAACTACGTATTCTGGAATATTTCTACGTGTAGATAAAATGCTATAAGCGATATGCATATACATTGCTTGTTCAGCCATTTTAGGAATTTTAGTATCAGCATCACTAGCTAAACCATCTGAAATATAAGAAAAAGTAATTAAAGCATCTGTTAATCCACTACTGAAAGAAAGAGTACCTGTTCTTTCATTAATACCAAACCAGCCGTTTTGTTGAGCTGTTTCTGGATTTAAACCATATAAACGGCCATACCAATTCAAAGTTGGATAATATCCAAAATAATCTCCATAAGGATAATTTTGCCAATTTGTTGTGAAATTATTTTTTAAAGAATTCCATCTTTCTGTTATAATAGCTTGAGAAGCTTCTATATTATTTCCAAAAGAGTCTTGAGTGGGAATTCCCTTATCATCTTGAATAGGAAGTTCAGTTGGATAAGACGTTAATGTGGTTGGATATATTATTCGCTCTACTCCACTACCATCCACCCATGATACTTTAACATAATTAACATAATCTTGTGGTAAAGGTACAGATAAACTTGGAGGAATATTTAATTCCATTTCTTTTACACTCTTCAACGTGTCATAAGAAAACTCTTGTAAACCTCTTTTAGCATGAAATAACACATCTGTTCTTCTTACTCTAGGAATAATATTATCAGGACCTACATATCCAACTAAAAAGTTATCTACAACATCATTTAAACTTATATATTCATAACTCCCATAATTTGTTCCAATAGTAGGTTCGGTCAATTGAATAATTAATTGATAATTTATAGTACCTGGATCATTCAAATTGGGAATAGTTATCTGTGAACCATTAGGTCCAGAGATATAAGAAGTATTTTGAGCTAATTGAATAGGAGATAATCCTGCAAAAATTGCAAATACATTATAGTTAGAAGTAGGTGCTATTTCTGTACCATTAATATCATAAGCACTCACTAATGGAGTATCAAATGTAACATCAAAAATATATTGTGGAGTCGCCCCTACAGTGAACATTTGTTGTCCAGAATAATATTGAGCGTTTGTTTCAGTTATTAATCCCATATTTTATGATTTTTCTAATTGTTCTTCTTGTTGTATTTTCTGTGTAGCGACTTGTATTATTTGAGGATCTCTAATTACTACTCCAGCATAAAATAATATATTTATAACCACTTCAGTTTGTTCTGAATTATGCAACTCAAAATCAACTGATCCTGTATTAGGAGTTACAACTCCTGTCGTGCCTGGTGGAGCATAAATATATTGTCCTAAACTACCAGTTGTGTAGGCCCAAACTACATCTTCAGGTTTTTTAATATAATTAATTAAAATACATCCGTCTTGGTCAGGACTTAATATCGATCCAACGTTTATAGTATTAGGACTTAAAAATAGTTTATTATTCTCATATAAATAACATGGGAATGATTTTGTTGGGGCAGTTAATTTAGAGCGAGTTACTAAATTAAATTCATGACGATCTAATTGTTGAACTTCAACATAGGAACTGCTGAAGTTATAGTTTCCTGGAGAACCTGGAATTTCAAGAAAATCCCTAAAAGTTACTCCACCTAATCTATATAAATTACTAGGTATATCAAAACCTCCATTAGAATAAAGTGGATAATTAGAAGTTCTAAAAGTTTCTAATTTTTCTTCTGTATTTTTTAATCGATCAGAATATTCTACTTCTGTTTGAGGTGTGCGTGCATAGATATTTAAATCATCAAAATAACGTTCAAAAGTTTCTCTTTGCACTTGCGTAGCTATCTTATTAAATTCATAAGGAGTCATATACCCTCTTTGTTCTTTATTTAGAATTAATAAGACGGTTTGATATACGTCGTTTACATTTATAGCCATTAGGAATATTTTAAAAAAAAGCGGCGCTATGGCCGCCTTAATTATAATTACATGTTAAGAGAGTTTTTTATCTATTGATTTAAAAACTTCTAAACCTTCATCGGTCTGAAACCACACCGCTAAAGCAGAGTAAGGGTTTTCATCAAATGGAACTGTCATTAATTTTCTTCCATTAGATGCCCAACTTACTGTTCTATTATCTTGTGATAGTTTCAATATACGACCTTCTATAGCTTTAATAGCTATGTTTCTTAATTGAATATTTTCATCAGAGACTAATTCTAAGAACAATTTAGGATTATTTTTAGCAAATACTAATAAATCTCTTTTTAGTTCTTTAGAACTCATCTTACTGACTCGAGATCCAACTTCTACTCTAAGAATAGCTTCTCCTTGATCTATATCTAAATCTCTAGCTACGTTTAAAGCGTCAATTTCTAGTTCTAAATAGTCAATATCAGAGGCCGCTCTTACTTGAGGTTTAAACTCTCTATATTCTTTATCTCTTCTAGGATGATATAGAGATAATAATTTTTGTAAATTTTGTGATTCTTTAGGAACATATAACCTTCCTGATTTAAAAACAATATGTCCTAGTGTTGCTGTTCCTTTCTGCTCATCCACAAAAGGAGAGGACATATTCGTAGCATATCTCAATTCTTTTTGTTCACCATTTTCTTCATCAAAATAAAGTAATGGAGATCTTCTACTATGCTTACAGTTCAATCTTAATGTTAAAGGTTTCTTATTTACCAAATGATAAAGACGATCTTTTATTTCCCAACCATCTTCTTCTTTTCTTTTTTCTTTTGTTGCCATAATATAATATAATTAAATAAAAGCTAGAGTGCCGAAGCACCCTAGCAGTTTGATATTTATCAAGTAGTGAATAACATAAAGTTATTAGCTGCTTGAGTAACTAAACATCTTTCAGATAGGAAGTGTACTTCCATAGCATCTAAAGATGATGTATAAGCTCCACCTACAGAACCTGTAACCCAAGACTTAAGTCTTCTGTCATCAGCTTCTGAAGCTCTATATCTTACGTGTAAGAATGGACGTCTAATATTAGAACCTAACATTTGATCGTACACTGTTGAAGTACCAGCAGGTACTAATACACCTTCGATATCTTTCGCTAAACCACGAGTAGAAGCATCATTAAGATATTTCCAGTCAGTTTTATAGAAGTCATAAGAACCTCTTCTAAAACCATCAAACCCGAAGTTTAATGCCATATTAGAATCATTTTCAAATAATCCATAAGATGCACCATTAACTCCATCTTGAGCTGATCCATTTACATTAGCAACCATATTGTCAATTGCTAAAGCTAAAGATCTATTACAGAAAATCATGTTTTCTTCAATAGCACCTTCAAAATCTAATTGAGCTAAAATAGAATCAAAATCATCTAAAGCATCATTACCACCGCCAGTACCAGCGAAGTTTTGATATTCATGACCTCTATCTTTAATAGCAGCAAATAAACCTTGCGTACCTTTTTGACCACTCATAGCTGCATTTCCAAGAGCAATGTTCCCTACAGAACCTGCACCTAAACCAGCAGTAGCTAATTGACCTTCAACCATCGCCATTTCCATATAATCTTCAAATCTTAATCTTGTTTCAGATTCAGATTTTAAATACCATAGAAAACCAGATGTTCCGTCTTCAGTCGCAACTTCAACCCAACCAATTTGAGCAGTATCAGATCCATTGATCTCAAACTTATCTCTTATGATTATTGGAGAATTACTAAACTGTGTGAAATCAGGCTCAATAGAAGCTAAAGCATCTGTATTAGACCCTTTTTCCCATTCAGAACCATAAACAAATACTGCAACAGCAGAATTTAATCCACCTGAAGATCCAGATCCATCAAATTCACCTGGAGTAGCAGCGCCTGTGGTTAAACCACTAGCTTCATAACAAGCAACAGTTACATCACATGTTCTAGTTACACCAGCAGTACCACCTTGGTAATTACCAGGAGCAGCTGTTACTAATACTTTCATAGTCTTACCTTGACCAGCACCAGTTGTCCCATTTCCATAAACAACTAAAGTGTTGTTAATTTTAATAGCACATTCTTTGCTTCCAACAGCACCGCCAGCGGCACTAACGTCAGGATCAATGCTTACTCTAAGAGTAGTATCATCTATTACTTCACACGTTTCATAAGCTACGTGTAATCTATTTTGTTCAGACCAAACAACTTGGTCCGATGTCATTGGCATTTCAGCGCCAACCATTCTTAAGAATCCGGCAATAGTTCTATTACCATATCTTTCTACCTCTTGCTCATAGAGCTCAGGTAAATATTGCTGCGCGAAATCGTTATCCCCATCTGTAAAAGACAAATAGTTAGTGGCTAACGCCATTCGCTTCTGAGCTGGTTCCAAATTTGGACCCAACGCTGGATTTAAACTCATAATTTTAAATTTTTAAGTTATGTTCTTTTTTTTATTTTTAACTTAGAACCATCTGCACCACTTATGGCTTTAACTTTTAATCCATTAATAAACACATCCCCTGTTGAGGTTGATCGTGGTCTCCCATCTTGGATATTCTTAGATTTAGCTATAATATCTTTAGCAGCATCGGCTTTACCTTGCTCATAAAAATGTTTAACTAAGTTGTCGGCATTAGCAGCAGCGTAAACAGCTTTGTGATAACCTGAGTAATCATGAACACTCCCATCATCATTTAAGAACTTCTTAAAAACGGATTTAAGATCTGATTGGCGATTAGCAGCTTCATTAGGATTATTTAATTTATATCTAAACTCTTTTTCTCCAACATTAAAATTAAATCCATTAAAATCTCCTTTAAAGAATTCTTGAGTTTTTTGTTTAAATGTTCCATGTAGCTTTTGTGCTTGTTCTTGGCTCTGTTTGTATGTATTGATAAAGTCTAAGGCTTCTTGTTGTTCTTGTGTAACATTACTATTTGATTTCAACTTGATATCTTTATAGTAATCACTTTTAGAAGCTTCAAGAAAATTCTTAGCTTTGGCAATTTCTTCTTTATAAGCGAGTTTTTTCTTTTTAACTTCTCGCTCAGTTTCCTCTTCTTCATTCCATGAAAATCTATCATCTAATAGAAAATCAATTTCTTCAGAATCAAGATGAGGTTTAGTCTTATTGTAATATTCTCTTAATGCTATATTATCATCTACATTGCTGTAGTCCTTATTTAAATTAACATAGTCTTCCACTGTTCCACCTGTGTCTTTCATAAATTTTACTAAACTTTCTATATTCTCAGGAAGTTCAGGTTGAGTTTCTTGTACTATTGGTGGTGTAACTTCTTTAATAGGTTCTTTTGTTTCTTCTACTATTTCTTCAATTACTTCTTCTTCGTTACTCTCTTGGGGAGTTTCTTGTTCTTCGGTGTGTGTTTCTCCCATAGGTTGCAATTCCACTTCGGATTCTTTCCCTTCTTCTTTGCTCTCTCCATCAGGCGATAACACAACCCTCGTTGTTTCTGACTCAGGAATGGCATCTTCTTCTTTTTTATTAAGATTTACTTTTACAGTATTTTCTTCTTTTGATTTATTTAATTTTTTAGGTCGTCCTGGTTTTTTCTTCACCTTGAACTCACCTTCTTGTTTTGCTTCTTCTGACATAATATAATATAATAATTAATAATTTAAGGGGCCATAAAATCTTCTGATGTTAGTGGGATTTGACCTGGTCCACCTCCTTTTTCAAAATCTACCGGAGCGCTGTCATTAGTTCTTTGCGCTATCATTTGACTTTGTTGTGTTCCTTGTATTCTTGTTCTTTGATCTTTTCTTTGTTCAATTTTATCTTCTTTAACTCCAGCTTGACTTACATCCATTTGCTTTAATTGAAGATCATAACCATGTTGCACTTCTGCCATTTTAAGTTTATGATTTAATTCAACTTGCATTTTTTGTAATGATAGTTCCATATCAACTTTTTTCAGTTGAGCTTCAGTTTCAGCTAATGCTTGTTGTTTCTGTACTTCGGCCATAGCAGCTTTTTCAGCAGCTTCTGCATTCGCTTGGGCTTGAGCTTGAATCATTTCTTTCTGCGTAGCTTGATCTTGTTCTTGTTTCTTTTTTCTTCTATACTTTAAAAATTGATTAGCTAATGTTAAATTTTTAACTTCTCTAATATCTATAGCGTCTTCTAAGTATATTTGATTTTCTTTTAAAGCGATTTGAATGTTTTGTTCTAATTGAGCTTTTTCCTCTTCATCTGGTTCTAGATTTATAAATATTCCAAAATCATGAATATTTAATTCTGCTAACTCGTCTAATGTTCCTACATTATAATTAGATAAACTATTTTGTAACGACTGTCTAGTTGTAGGATACATTAATGAATCTGCAACTCTTAAGGATATATTTTCACATGCTCTATGTGTTAAGAATAATCCAGCTTGTAATATATGTCTAGTAGCAGTATTAGAATTAGCAGCGGCTAATTTTTGTAAACCTACTAAAGAATCTTTATCAGGGACACTAGCATCTCTAGCTTCATTTAATCCTGTTACGTCTCTTATCATTTGTAAATAATAATTATACGTTTGGATCAATGACTGCATTTTAGCCATACCATTAGAACTTGATAATTCTTGTATAGGTATTTTACCTCTATTAACATCTCCATCTTGTGTTAAAGATCTACCTACAACAGAACCCGTTTGGAAATACATGTTCAACGCTTCTTTAGGATTATAATTTGTTCCATTTCCTAAATCTACTTCTGCTAAACCATCTACATCTAAATACACACCATCGGGCACTATTCTAGCTAAAACTTGTTGAAGTTTAAGATGGGTTAATTGTATCATGTCAGCGAATCCTGTAACTCTATTCACTAATGAATTAATTCTACCTTTATACATTCTTGGAGCACAAATTGCGTAATTCATGTTCACTTTAACTGTATCAGCTATAGGACGAGTCATATTTTTAGCTAATTCCCATCTCAACATTTGAGGATGTCCTAATATTTTAGCTCCTGAATATAACGTTTCAATAGATCTTTCTAATTTTCCATAACCTAAAGCGTCTGCTGGTGGATCAAAAGTATCTTGCTTTTCTAATATCTTTTCTAATCCAAAAGCGTTTTCTTTTAATTTAAAAACTTGATTAGTATAAGTTTTATATTCAAAATATAATACTTGAATCGTATTATTATCTTGTCTACCATTCCAGTTTCTTATATAATTTTGATTTCCGGGATACTTTTGTATTTCTTCTAATTCCGCTGCTGTTAAAGCAGGGAATTCTTTCTTTAGTTCTGATAAGCTAATTCCTTTAACTTCTCCAACATACCATAAGTCTTGGAAATTAGGATCTTCTGTATAGGACCAAACTAAATGTGCAGGATCTACATAATCTACTACTATCCCCTCTGATTCATTCCAAGTAGTTTTTAATGCTCCAATTCCACAAACTGCTAAATCATAGTTAATTCTAGCTCTAGTTAATTCATATTTATTCTTATCTAATACTTGGTTTATAACTTCTTCTTCTGCAACTTCTACACTTTGTTTAAAATCCATTTGTAAATGAACCGCTAGTTCTTCTTCATCTTGAGGAGCACTATCTCTATCGCCAGCATTAAAAGCATTAACACCTAGAGATTGTTCAACTTGTTCTAAAAAGCTTTTTGCGTTTATGTCTGTTAATAAACCTTCAGCATATTCAGTTCTTTGCTTAGCACAAACCGGATCCTGAGCAAAAGCATTTATATCAAATGTACGTTGAGAAATTCCATTAACAACAATGTCTACAAATTTTGGTAATATTGGAACAGGTTTCCAGTCTAAATTTAAATATGATAAATCTCCATCAATTGCTAATTCATCTTTATATTTTTGTATAGATTGCTCTCCTCTTGCATAAAGTCTTAATTGATGGAAATTATTATAATTTTGATAGAATTTATCTCTACCTTGTCCAGCCCAAAACCATTCACCTTCAATAGCGCGGCCTACTCTTAATCCGTATTCCCACGTAGCCTTTTCCCCGTCTGGTACTACCTGATCTGGAAATGCACTATGACTATTTGTGTAAATTTTCATATATTATCTATTAATTTTTGATAAGTATCCTGTGTTATCATAGGTTTTAAAACCTAAATTCATAGGAGTTATAATTCTTTCTGCATTGGGTTTATATTTGTTTTTATTACAAGCCATAATTGCTAACCCTGAACTAATGGACGCATCATGTTTTGTTCTATTATTCAAATTAAAATTTAACCAATCCTCTAAAGTTGCTTGGTGATACATATCTCCATATCCATCCTTTAGTAATCCTACATATTCGTTGATATATGCTTCTATTGCTGCTGCATGAGCTTGTTTAATATCTTCACTAGAGTTAGGTATTCCACCAATCTCTCTTTCAGTTACAGATAATTTATTCCAAATCTTATCTGGTCTATTAATACTAAACCCTCTATATCCTCTTCGTTTAAAATAGTAAAGTAATCTAGGTTTATTATTTTCAGCCAATAAAGGCATTCCGTAAAAAACACAAGCCATTAAAACATCTTCAAAAAATATATCTGCAGTGGGAGGTCTAGAAATATATTCTAGGAAAAAATGATTAGGAGGAGAATCTTCTATAGAAAACTTAGTTAAACCATGAAGTGCTCCTTTAGATCCGCGACCATCAACAGTACCACTAATATCGTAACTATCGCACCCAAAAGCCCCAACGTGTTCGTTGCCAGGATGTTTAACCCCATTTTTTATAATTACTCGATTTTGGAGATTTTTAGGTGGAACCCAAGATATTTTAAATCTACCATTTCTAGTAGGAACAAATTGTACTTCTGTATCTTTGACTCCATTCTTCCACATGAAACTACCTTGTGTAATGTTTGTTCTATTATTTATATCTTCGTTATAATCTATCTGTTCATAAATTTTTACTAAATTAAATAAACTATCTTTAGTTTCATCTCTAAAAGCATGTTGCTCTGTTCTAGGAAATTGACGATAATATTCATTTAAACTATCCGGATCAGCTTTTAATCCATCTACTTCATTTTCCCAGTGCTCAATGACTCCGACTGTAACTGGGAGACCATCGATTCCGATTGTTTTATTTTTTGGTGTAAAAAATACAGGTGATCCAAAAGTATCCATGAATCCTTCGAAGTTCCATTCCATAGGGATGAAAAGAGAGTAGAGTCCCGAACTTGTTTGTCCATTTCTATTTCTTTGAGTAACGTCTGAATTATAGTATAATTTTTTGAAGTTGTTTCCACCTTTATCTAATGCGTTTGAAGTTGAGCCCATCATACACTTGCCTACTATTCTTCGGCCTAATCTTAATGTAGTTTTTGTAACTCTCCAGTTGTTTAATATATTGTCGGGTCGTTCCCATTTTCCTGATTCGTCGTGTGCTAATATTTTTAATTTCTCACCATCGTAAGAGTTGTCCCCCGTGTTTTTCCAATCAATTGTTGTATCAAGTCCTGCTAGTTCCTTTAATTTAACATTATCATCTAATTTCCTTCTAGTTAATTTTGAGGCAGGTACTCTATAAGCTAATTCAGTTTTAGGGCGATCCATACCATCTTGGATCGGTTTGAAGAAAAATGGATAATTAACGGATATTGGAACAACTTTATCTGTAAACATTTTTTTAGCATCAGCTCCTGTTTTGGATAATATACCAAATCTTGCATCACTTGATATTGTTGCTTGGTTAACAAGCTCTGCCGATGACATAAAGGAGAAACCAGACCGTCTGTTTTTAAGGTAACACATTCCATAACATCTGGTGTCAGCTTTACATGCTTCCCAGAATATATAGAACAATCTATTGGCTTCTCTATAATCAGCTGATCCGACATCAATCTTTGACCATTGCAAGTACATGTAATGAGTACCAGTAATATAAGTAGGATTACCATTATTATAGAACCAATAACCCTCGTCTCGTTTTTTGAATTCATTGTCAATATAGTCGTACCAGTTTTCTTTAAAATCATTTGGATATTCCTCCCAGTCAAATCTACTTTTAATTCTAGCTAATTCTTTTGGATATTCTTGTTTTTCCCAATATTGCTTCTCTTTGTCTTCGCTTCGTTTAAAGCATTCATCTGCTGTTGGTAATGCAATACGAAGATTCTGAATCTCAATAACTTGTCCAATTTTACCTGTTTTAGATATTACTATAAAATCATAATCTTCATTATAACCGTACTTCCATCTTTTTAAACGGTTTTCTTTTTTTAAAATAGAAGGATTTACAACATCTTTTACTTCTTTCCAAAGTGTTTGATCGTTACTCATTTACTTCTCCCTTCCGCAAAACCTTTAAAAGATCTTTCTTCTTTCTTTTCTTCTTTAACTATACCTTCTAATAAGTTTTCTTCTTCTTCTATTCTATGAAGAATTTCAAATGCATCAAATATTGCCAACTTTTTTGTTGCAGCTGCATTCTTTAATCGATCCGCAGACACATCTTCGCCCGTGTCCACAATCGGTTCTTGAGCCACTTTTATTAGTTCTTCCACCGCTAGTTGCCCAGCTTGGATTATACTCTTCTTCGTTTCCTTGACGTTCATCTTTCACTAATATATCTTTTGATTTCATACAATATAATAATTCATTGTCTACTACAAATTCAAACTCTCTGCTCTGTTTATAATAGACAATGTTATTTTCTTTTATTCCTAAGGACTTTAAATGAGAGTTACTATATCTTAGTATACCTTTCTGTACTTGATCCGCTAAGGGTTTAATAAAACATCTATCTCCTAAAGTATTCCATTTATTATTTTGGTAATATAAATATATTTGATCTAATTCTACAAAATATTTATTATCCTTAAAATATAACTTACTATTCTTTTCTCGACCTTTCATGTCATAGAATTTCCTAAAGACATTATGATGAATAATAACTATATCTCCTACGTTTATATTAGTAATAATGTTTTTAGGTATCTGTGTTACCTTAGCTACTTTATTTACCGCTTTAAACGTTTCTATTTTAGTGTTGATAATAAGTTGTTTATCACCTACTTGTATAACGTTGTTATATCTTTCTCCAATAGGCTCAACGAGGAATTTATATAAAGCTTGCATTAATATTCTAAGTCGTATTCTACAGAAATAGCCATATTAGAATTAAACTTCTTCCATGGAATAACTTCTTCATTCTTCTTAATGAATATATTATATGAGCTATCTTCTTCTTCATATAATATATCACAAATAATATGACCTCCGTAAACTTGTTGACTTAAAGAATAATGCATAGCTTCGTTTTTATAATCAGATCCAATACTGATCTTTCTAATAACGGTATCCATGATTACTCTGCTAATGCTGGTTCTGCTTGGTCTACTTCAATATTAGTATAAGTACCATCTTCTAAGTTAATATTAACAGCACCGTATTGTTCTTCTAATTCTTTTTTAAACTTTTCTACATCTTGGTTTACTCCAGCCATTTCATGGAGTAACCCATGTTTGTTAGCTTCTAATACACCAATTTGGTTTATTAAATTGTTTAATTGTTCTTGTTGTGATTTAATTTTAGTTAATTGTTCTTCTTTAATTTTCATTTGATTAAATTTAATTTATATTTATTTTATGTTGCTTCAAAATTAAGCCATATTATAGCTTCAGAGGTTTGTGCTCCAATTGTCCCTGTTTCTACTCCTGCAAAAGCCCATACTTCCCCAGCGGTCATTGCTATAGGACTTGATAATGTATTAATTTTACCAGGCCAAGTACCATTGTCACTAGAGTCAAGTAATAAACCTGTGGTAGTTCCAGCTCCATAACTAGCTGCATCATCAGGGTTATTTGAAGCTGCAAGGAGTGGATATGCGAATATTTCCCATGCATCTATACCAGTAACTCCTGTAAGTGCAGTATTATTTAACCATTTAAAACCTATAGATACTAATTCACAATCTCTAGTACAAACGTAAAGTGATGGTTCATTTTCGGCAGAAACATAACCAAATTGTGCTATATCGGTAGTACCTGTTATAGGAGATCCTGTGTTAAACAAGTTTCTAAATACTGCTGTTGTTTGAAAACTATCAGTTCCACCGCCAGGTGCTACTTTCCATATTGGTAATATACCTGGTCCCGATGAAGTTAATACATGATCAAGTGCACCTGCAGCAATAGATGTCCAAGTAGAAGCTGTATTAGCCGCAATAATATCTCCAATATTAGATGGTCCAGTAAATCCAGTACCTCCATGACCAGCGCTTAGAGTTCCACCTAAAGTTAAAGTACCTGAATTTGTTATAGGAGAACCACTCCATGTCATACCTGTAGTTCCACCACTAGCTGCCACCGAAGTTACGGTACCACTCGTGGGAGTTGACCATTCTAAAGCTGCACCTGTTCCATCAACTGTTAATACATCACCAATTGCTCCACCAGTTATTGTAGTAAAATCTGTTAAATCTAAATTGGCTTCTAAATCGTTATAGAAATTAGATGTAGTTATATAGTAATTAGCTGTATTTGTCTCAAACCCTACTAATCCTGTAAAATCTGTAAGATCTGTTTTTACTATAAATTCGCTAAATTTTTCGTTTGCCATTGTTGTTTATTTTATTAAGTTGATTCAAAAAGTAATTGACAAAAAGTTCTATCGTTGGTGGATGGGTCAATAGTACCAACCGGTTCGTCCATTCTTACCAAAAGTATATCTCCAGCTGTCACACTGTATGATACCACACTAGTTACTAAACCTGGTCTAGCAGTATATGAACCTGTAAAAGTTATACCTAAACTTCCTTGATCAGTCCAGTTAGTATTAATACTTTGATCGTTAAAATCACTTGCTGTTCCATTAGTAAATTTATACAATCTTAAATCGCATGATTCCCCCACTGCTATACTTAATATGGTGTTAGATTGAAAAAACCATTGAACACCCACTATCGTGCTATCAAAGGGAACTATATAAGGATAATAAAAAGTCCCTGAACTTGCGTTTGATCTTCCTGCTCCAGACCAATACAGACCTTTAAAAGTTGGTCCTTTAGTCGCCGCTGGAGTGGAAGTGTCAAATTGATCGTCACAATAAAAATCAGCAGCCCATTTAGATGTACCACCAGCTGCAGGCGCTTGCCACACGGCATTTCCACCGCTTTCTGTAAGTACATCACCAGCTGTAGCTCCTGCTACATTTGTTAATGTATCAATAGCTGCTTGAGCTGTAATAGAGTTAGTTCCACCCTGTGCAATAGCTAGTTTACCTGTACCAAAGTTATCTAAATTTAAATTAGCTTCTAAGTTTGCTGGGGTTATTTTATAATTAGTCGTAGTATCAAACCCTACAAAACCATCAATGTTTGTTAAATCTGTTTGTACTGTAAAATCGGAGAATTTCTTATCTGCCATATTATTGTATTATTATTGGTTCTGAATTTTGTGTTATTAAGTTATCGGTACCATTTTGACCTATTACATTAGAAGTAGGAGGAGTTCCACACAGTTCTAATACCATTACATCAGTAGACGCAACTGGTTCTAGTTCTACATAGTCTGTTCCACTTGATGTTTCTAACTCAATATAACAAATAGTAGGGGGAGTTGGTCCAGAAGAACCTTGTCCAGGTAGATTATTTATTATTGGTATTATATTAGCTATACCTATCCACATAACTTATAGTAACGCTACTAAGTTCCCCACGCTACCAATAGCTGGAGTTGTTGCTTGAACTTGAACTGCTAATATAGGTAAGAAAGATCCCGCAGCGATACCATTTAAAGTTGTAGTTTGTTGTACACCTGGTGCCGATTCTTCTCCTACATCTCCTTCTAAAATTACTTCAATACTTGTATATGCTTGTCCACAGTATAATGCAGCTCCTCTATTAGGACTACCTGTACCTGGGATTTGATTACCTAAACCTAAAGTATTAATGTCCACTGAAGCATGGCCCATAATTCTAGCATTATCAGGAATACTTCCACTGATAGTTCTTTTAGGTGAATATATGTTTTCTTGGTCTAATGATGCCATTATTTTATTTTTTAATTTTTGTTATTTTTTCTGCGCCTCTAGATCCAAAGTACGCTACATAAACCGTTATAAGTAAAGCTTCTAATAAAGAAACCCAACCTGTATTTATTTCTAGTATAACTGTAGAATCTAATACTATAAATATTGTCATGGATAAAGTTAGATAAATGAGTGTCATTGGTCTAGTATTTTTACTAAGCCATGAATCAGATTTCATATCACTATTCCATCTATCAGAGATATTATCCATCTCTGCTATATCTTGGTCTAAAAGTTTTAAAGCGGTTTCTTTATCTTTAGGATTAATAGTACTATCACCTGATATAAGGTTTTTTACTATACCTAATCCTCCTTGATCTGGTAAAAACTCACCTACAGTATCTAAAATAGTAGGTGCTTTATCTTTCAAGAAAATCCCTACTTTAGTATCTCTAAACTTTTTCTTTTTTTTATCCTTCATTTTATAGGCGTTTCTTTAACCCATTTTGCATTTGGGAAATGATAATCATAACCTGGATACATAACCTTTGCGTAACCATTATTATCTACACCTAACACTTTAAAATCTACGTCTTTCATTGTTATATGACAACCTTCTATAATGTTATGTTTTTTATTAACATCTGGAGAATTTCTTTTATAACCTTTTGTAGATTTTTTCATAAAACTTAAAATCCTTTTTTATGGCGTTTTGTTGTTTTACCAGCGGAAAATCTATTTCCCTTTTTTAAGTAATGAGATTTGTTTCTTCCTACACCTGAGTTTCTAGCTAATCTGTTTTCTTTAATTTTGCTACCTATACCAAGACCTCCTATATTAACTTTAGGAAGTTCTGCATTTATGCTACCAAATCCCATACCTCCAGAAGCTCCACCACTTTCAGGGTTTCCTCCAATTGTAAAATTACTATTTCTGACTCTCATTTGATTTCCCAGGTTGATTTGATTCCCTTCTAAATCCGTTGCTACCTCTGGCTTTATGTTACCTTTTAAATCAAATTTATATTTATACTTTGTAGGATCTGACGGCGTGTGTTCATCACCTTCAACACCAGGTGCTAAACCTTTTCTAATCTTTTTTTTGTCACTCATAGAGGATATTTGCTCATCTGTGTATATTTTACCTCTTTTAGCTTGATTTGGATTTGGTTCTTCTTCTGACACTTGCGCCATGCCAGCTTCATACATTTCCATACCTGGCGTTCTACTAGCATCTATAGCCATTCCATCTTCTGTTAACTGTGAAGATTGCTGTGGGAAGTATTCTCCCATTTTTTTATGCACAGCTTTTTTTCCCATAGAATCTCTGTCTCCATACATACCGTGTTGATAAAGTCCTTCGTTTTTCATTTTTTCTTTTTTAGTGGTATTTCTTTTTTGTAGGCTTCAGCTTCCCAAGGAAGTTTTTTGTCACCTTCTTTTAGTTTACTCCTAGAATATTTTTTTCCTTTCCAGTAAATGTTCTTGTCATCGTAATACATGTCTCCTCTTTTAATTTGATCGACATGTACCATTTCATGACTAATTGTGTTTTCCAATTGATCTTGGTCACACATGTTTTTATTAATTATAATATTTCCAGTATTAGTTGTAACTCCGTTTATACCTTCGCCTCCATCTTCACCTAGTCTAAACACAGATGTCCAATCTACTTTATAAGGAGATTTAAGTTTAAAACTCATTTCTTTTTAGTTAACTTATCTACAAGGTTATTACTGAATCTATTTAGGTCTTTTTGTCTTTTTTTACAACCACAATCTTTACCTGCTTTATTCATAATAGCTTCTGTTATCTGGTGAACCCCACTTACTCTCATTACTTTATGTACTTTGTCACCAAGATTTCTCACACGCTAGATTTAAAAGCTTGTAGAAATTTTGCTATTCCAAATCCAAATGCTATACCAGCATATAATGGATGTGCTTCTGCTATTAACGCTACTCCTATAAGAGCAGATGATCCACTCGCAAACAAAGGAGACATAACTACTTTTTTAATTTTATCCATAATAATATTTTTTATTTACAATCTAAACTTTTAGCTTTTTTAGCCACACAAGCTAAAATACTTTCCTTACTTCCTTCACCTTTATATCTTCCAACTAATCTCCTTGCTGCTGTAACATGGTCACAATCTGGAACTGGAAAAGATCTATCTGGTCCACAAAAGGTACTTGAAGACATATTGTCTCTTTCTTTTGTAGTTAATCTTTTTTGTAATGGAGAATTCATTCTTTTATATGCCATAATTAATGTTTCATATGTTTGTGAATTTTATGAGCAGAAGCTTCAAACCCGTGCTTTTCTACATCAATCCTATGGATTTCTCCTTTAGCATCGTGTATTAATTCTCTATCGTGAATCATTTCTTCTTTTGCTCCTTTGTCGCCTTTTTTATATCTTTCATCAGCTTTATGCAGTTGACCTTTTGCATCATAAATCAATTCTCTATTATGCATCATGTCTTTGTCATCTCTATTCATGTTGTGTATGTTATAAGTATTTATATTCCTCTGTCGCATCATAAGATGGACATGCTTTATTTGAAAAATCTCGATGGCCGTGTATAACAGCGTCGGGATACATTGCTTTAAGTGTTCTTAGCACCGCTAGCAAACTATCTTTCTGACAATCATATCTAGTATCTTTCGGGGTCTTACCATCTTCTTCTACGCCTCCGCAATAGCAAATTCCTATTGAATTTCTATTATGTCCTTTTACGTGTGCCCCGATTTTGGCTATATCTCTACCTTTGTGTATTTCACCATATATATCTATATAGAAATGATAACCTATGTCACTCCATCCTCTACCATCAACATGCCATTTTTTAATGGTTTCTACAGGAATATTTTCACCTTCCCTAGTAGCTGAACAATGTACAATTATTTTATTTATTTGTCTCATGGATTTGTAGATGTTGTAAAACCACTTCTACTAAGCATTAGACTGTTGTATTCTTTTTCATCTCCTTTGCTAATAGCTTTTGACAATGGACCACCTTCCGTAATACTAGATGCAGGATGTTCTTTAAAAAATTTAGTTAATAACCTATTACTTGCTTCTGTATTGGACTTTTTAGTTGTTTCAGGAGTTGGTATTTTAACACTAGGGTCTGCGTCTATAGCATAATTGCCAACACCTTGCTTTAAAGGATTTTTAACCATCTGCATACACGCGCTCATTCGTTTTAAGTCTTTTCTAATCTTCATTTTTTTTCTTTTTCATAACCCACCACTTATGTACAGTATACCCAATAGTTACTAGAAGTAAAGTTATTTTTAACACGGGTTCTAACCAATCGAAACTTGCAATAGTGAACGAAGTTATATTTAAACAATACAACTTTAGATCATCCAAGCCCATTACTTCTGGGCTCTAAGTACAGCGTTACCCTTGTAAACCTGTGGTTTAATCTTAAAAGCTGGTTTGACAGTTGTTGATTTATCTCCAGCCATTGTTTTAGTTGAGTTGTCCACACCTGGCATTGGCCTAGCCACACCGGCGGGTCTTTGGTTGTTTTTATATCCTGTTGGCATAATTATTTTTTTTTAATCGAATAAATTTATTCCGTTTGCGTTTAAAGTAGAATCTACTTTTTGCATATGTTTTTCTGAGTCTTCTTTGGAAATCCCGTATTGTTGTTCTAATTCACCTTTTGCTCCATAAATTTTATGGATTGAAGTAGATCCCTGAGTCCTTAATGATTTTTGAATTGACTGAGGAAAAGTAACACTTGCTGGATCAATTCCTTTAGATTTAAAAGTTTCATCTGATTTAGCAGCAACTTGTTTCCAATAAGGATTTGCAAACTGACCTTCTCCCATTCCAGCCATAGTAGTACCTGTACTATCAGCAGCTGTTTGAGCAATAGGTGCAGTACCCATTTGAGCACCCATCCCCATTTGATTATTATATATTTGGGGACCTTGTGGTCCTGCTACAAATGCATCTCCCATAGGTGGTGGAGTATTAGTAGTTCCTTGTGGATAATAACTTCCTGTTTGAAACTGTTGTGGAACAGTTGGAACATTTCCTTGAGGAATAATGTTTGTAGCTATTTGTTTAAGTGATCTGTCTTTCATGTAAGCCATGTTATCTAGTTTTATCTTTGTTTATGTTTAAAATAGAATGACTTAAAACCTTATTCATGTAGCTGTCACCCTTCATTATTTTATTACTTTTTTGTGTAGTAGGAATATCTTCCTCCCCTAAAATTATTTTATATATTCTATTTAATAGTTGTTTAAATTTAAAAGATGTTTTGTAAATGTGATATTTTTGGGTTGTTCTATTTCTCTTTCTCCAAACAACTATCCAATCTTCTTTTAATAATCTGTTCCATCTTCTATTATCCCAACTATAAGAATACACTCCTTCTTTAAAATCTTGTTTGGTAAATAAATCTAAAGCATCTAAATACATTAATAGTTCAAGGTCTGCCTCTTTAATATTACATGTTTTACTAGCCCATTTACGTATAATCCTATAATGTTTAAATAAATTTAAACTTTTTAAGTCAGAAGGAGTTAATTTTCTCATAAAACTATGATCACGTCAGACTCTCTTATAACTGAATATATCTTTTTATTTATCTCTATTAAGTTACCACTAGCTATATCGAAGTATATTTTATCTTTCTTTTTTATTCCTTTTACCTCTGTCCCAACACTTAACACATTAGCTTCTTGATATCTTATATCATTTCTTTGATTTTTCCCTAAAATTAATCCTCCAGTTGTTTCTATAGTAGCTGGATCAATAGGTTTTATGATTAAATAATTTCCAACCGCTCTCATGCTCTCACATTGTTAATTACACAATCAGTGGATAAAATAGTAGTAGCTACTGAAGCCGCGTTACGTAGAGCACTTTTAGTAACTAGTAAAGGATCTATTATTCCGGACTTTACCATACTTACCGTTTTACCTGTAACCACATCTAATCCTTTTCCTTTTACTATTGGAGGTTCATAATTTATTATACCAGCATTATTTAAAATTATTCTATAAGGAGCTTTAATAGCTTCTAATAAAATCTTTTCTGCGGGAGATTTAGGTTTTATATGATCTGCTGCATTTAGCAAAGCAATACCACCTCCTGGCACTATACCTTCTTTAATCGCGGCTTTTGTAGCACAAATAGCATCTTCTACTCTATCTTTCTTTTCTTTAAGTTCAACTTCAGAATTAGCCCCTACTTTTACAATAGCTACTTTTCCAGTTAATCTTGACAATCTTTTTTCGTATCTTAACTTTAAATTAGTATTAGATGTTGATTCTATTTTATCGCGTAAGTTAGTTATTAGTGTATTTACTTCTTCAGACATTTCTTCTACTTGTAATATAGTTTCTATTCTATTACTAATAGCTTTCTTACACCTACCCAAAGCATCAATACTTATTAAATCAATGTCATCTCCTAAATTTTCATTAATTATTGTTGCATTAGTTAGAGCTGCTAAGTCATCTAAAATTTCTTTACGGTTAATTCCGTGAACAGGAGCATCTATAATATTTACTTTAATATTACCTTTTACTTTGTTCATTGCTAATGCAGTCATTACTTGGGGATCTACATCAGCTATAATTAATAAAGATTCTTTTTCTTGTATAACATATTCTAATACACTTTGTATTTTCCTAATATTCTCTATTTTATTATCTAATATTAAAACGACCGGATTATCTAATTCTGCTGTATCTCTATCTTTATGTGTTACAAAATGTGAATTTTGAAATCCAGCTTCATATTGTACTCCTTCTATTTTTTCAATAACTGTATCCGGAGAATCGTTTGTTTCCATCATAACGATCCCGGTCTCATCTACAGCTTTAAATGCATCACTTATCAATTGACCTAGTTCTGCATCGTTATTGGCTGATATTGTGGCTACTTGTTTTATTTTTTCACCTCGTACTGGTAAGGCTACTTTCTCAAGATATTGCACCACTTTGTTAACAGCCAAATTAATTCCTTCTTTTAACTCCCTCGGCGATTCCGATTTTTGCGCTTTATAAGCTTCTTCTAGTATTGCATGCGCTAAAACCGTGGCAGTCGTCGTTCCGTCTCCTGCTTCTGTCACTGTTTTCCTTGCTGCTTCTTTTAGGAGTTTAGCTCCCATGTTCTCTACTGGATCTAACAATATAACTGAATTAGCTACTGTTACTCCGTCCTTAGTTATCTGTGGATTTCCTCGGTCGTCTTCCATTATTACACACTTACCGCTAGCCCCTAAAGTGGAACTAACGGCTCTAGTGAGTTTTTCTATACCTTCGTATATTTTACTTTTTGCATCCTTACCGAAGCTAAGATGCTTTACTATTGTCTCATTCATTGGATTAAATTAAATTAAATTGGTTTTTACTTAAATGTCTTTACGATTTTTGGACCCTTAAGGAATTCTAGTTTTTTAGCATAATGTTCCACTGATCCATCTATAGCAGATTCTGCACCTTCTATAGTTTCTCTTCTTGTAACATCAATCCATGTATCTTGATCCTCTATGTCTTTATATTCTGTTTGGTAAAATCCATTTGGTAGTTGTACTATTCTCCAGTTGGCTTTATCAGCAACATGGTTCCAAAGGTTAATCATATCTTGATTAGGGTGTTGTGGGGTACTACTCCACGATTGAGTACGGTATAAAAACGTCATAGTTTTTGGTTTTATTTGGTAGTGTACTGTTCTCTAACCTCCCCAAGGCACACCTTCTTGAGTAGGCGGGGTTAACGCTGCTATAGCGTTATTTAGTCTATTGGTTGCGACTTGTTCTTTTTTCAATTTAAGATCTTCTCCTATTTCTGCAAATACCCAAGTCAATACGTCTTCTTCTGTAAGATTTTCAAATGGTATAAAATCAGGACCAATCGGCGCTGTGAATTCAGTACTAATCAAAGTTGTGCCATGTACTATTTTGTTGCCTACTGTTTCCGTGGCTGTACATTTACAACCCGCTTCAAACACATATCCTGTATCTGTAATACGTTCTAATGTTGATACGCTCCATATTATATCCATATTGCTTAAGATTACTTATTTTTTTAATTTTTTACTAAGCGGAAATTTCGATTACAATACATAATCTATATGGACCTAAACTTCCGTCCGGTAAATCATTACTTCCTTCTCCATCAGATTCTATATATATATCACCGTGTTTTAGTCCAGCCGACAAAGCATCATCATTGCTAAAAAAGCAATAGTTACCTGCATTACCATTTTCGTTAGCATCACCTTTCGTACTGTCATAGAATCCATCTGTCGTGTCAGGACTAATACTTATTAAGTGACTATATGAACTTGTTCCTAAAGCTCCTTTATTTCTTTGATCAGCATCGTAGCCTAAAGCAATACCACTATCATATCCTTTAGCTGTTGCTCCTACTACAGTTGACTTTAATTCTCCAACACTTCCCGCTCCAATATTTACTGAATTTGCTGAAACGGTTGCTGTGTGATCATTATAAGCGTTATCCCCTATAATAACCATATCGCTTAAAACTCCTGTTAAAGTACCACCTCCATATTGTGATCTATATCCTATTACAACATTATTATTTTTTACACCTAATAATCCAGCTTGACCTCCAACAAATACATTCTGAGCACCATCTGTTAAGTTAGTTCCTGCTTCAGAACCAATCATAACATTATTAGAACTTGCTGAGGTAGTACCATCTAATGCTGTTCCTGCTTCATCTCCTATAACTACATTACCTTCATTAGCATAATGCGTTTGTTTATAATTTCGTAAAGCATAATGTCCTATAGCTATATTACTATTAGATCTTAAATATCTTCCAGATTCTTGGCCTATACATACATTTCTTGCTGCTGCAGTTGGTGTTAAGAGTGGATCACCACCATCATAACCCGCTAAGTAAAATGCTTGAGTTCCTATTGCTATATTATAATCACCTTGAGAACTACCACCTACTTCTCCTCTTCCGGCTTCAAGACCTATAAAAGTGTTATATGATGCTTCATCGTTAAGATTATCCCAAAGCTGTCCTGACTCAAACCCTATAGATATCGAGTTTGTAACGGCGCTGGCTCGGTATCCTATGGATACAGAATTAGATCCCGCATAAGTCTGGTAACCTATAATAACATTGTAGTAATTTGCCGATGCTAAAGGAAAACATTGGCTACCGCCTGTAAAGCCTATGCCATTAGTATGAGATTGATCTCCTATTACTACACCAGAATCTCCCGATGAATAAGATTGATATCCTACTACAGTGGTAGAAAAACTAGTAATCTTTTGCAAGGCATCACTACCAGCATTTGCTCCAATTATTACATCTCGATGACCAACTCTATTACCTGCACTATAACCTAAAACTACACTTTTGTAATTGCTAACATTAGTAGGTATTTGATGTCCAGCACTTGTTCCAATCACTACACTATCTCTTATTTGGCCATCTGTTACACCGCTACAGTCATTTTGAGCACCATACCCTATAACTACAAAATTACTAAAACTCGACGTGTCTGCAGGTAGTTTTTCCACTGCTTTTGATCCAATAACTACAGCTTGGACAGCGGTATGAGCACCTCCATTATCTCTACCTAAAATTAAACTATTAGCAGTATAACTATATACTTCAGTTTGTAGATTAACTTCAGTTCCGGCATTCCCAATTATCATAGTGGTATCAGCGTCTCCCTCTACTTTAAATAGATTTGAATCTCCTGTATTACTAGCTTCTAATATATCTGACTCATATGCTTCATCAGAGGCGTCCCCTGACCACATTTTATTATGGGTTATGTTACTAGTTTGATTACCTGCACCGTCAATAGTAACTGTTTTAGCTAAACTAGCGACAGTAGTTGTAATACCATTAGTACCTATAAAAGTTAAAGTATCAGTTCCATCTGTATCTACAACTGAAGTGTTAGGAATTGCTTCATCATCTGATACAGTGATATATCCAGCATTAGCTATACGTATTTCGTAAGGTGTAGCACCAGGTCCAATAGTTGCACTAATTCCTGCACCTGCATTAAAGTACACTGTCTCTCCTGCACTTACTACTTTAGTAGTAGCAGCATCGTCTTCCATAATCCAGTTATAAGCTGGACCAGCTCCTCCTGGTATATCTATAGTAACATCATCTCCTACATTACTTACTAATACTCCAGTTCCGATAAAATCATATGAAGTTGTCGTTGCAGTAACCAATACTCCACCATCATAAGTTATTAAATCTGTACCACCACTGCTGAACTCTGTCCAATCACCTGTATTAGTTGTAGCTCCTGCTGGGTTAGTAGTTAATATAAATAACTTAGCTACATCAACTTGGTACACGGACATTCCTTCTGCTCTACGTAATTCCGTAAGAGTTCCACTAACACCTAATCGTTCGTTTTGATCAGCCACTGTTCTATATCCTCCGTATCCAAACGTATCTAAGTGAGTTGGAAATTGAGCTGGGGTTCCGCCGTTAGCTCCAGTGGGTCCGATATTGTTCGTAATCTCTACTGCCATGTTATATACTTATTGATGCGGGTATTACCCCATTTTGTTTCATTGCTGTTCTATATACTCTGTAAGTTATAGCTGTACCTAAACCTCCATTAACTGGTACGTTTGTTACTTCAGTATAAAATCTAAAATTATCACTACCGCCCTGATTTAGAGTATATGGTGCGCCTGCATTTGTATCAACTCCAAATCCACCACTTACCCAACTATTTAAATCAACCCACGCTGTTGGAAATGCTAAATACCAATATTCCCCTGTAACACCACTACCCGTTGCGTCAAAACTTTTAGTTCCACTTAAACTATTCCCTAATACTCCTGTAAGCACCGTAGGTATTTGTATGTTGGTTAATGCAGCATTTGGACTAGTTCCCCAGTACCATTTGTAATACCATGTAATTGTGAATTTAGAAGCGTTACTAAAAAATACTGTTGGTCCTGAAGGATTATCAGCTGTAGTAGTAGCTCGTGCCTGCCATGAGTGAGTCCTTGCAACAAGAGGTTGTATGTTTAATCCTATATTCGCTGATGCTGTAGGACTAGTAGATGCTCCTGTAATAAGTGGATTTGATGCTCCACTATTAATAGGAGATGTTATATCATTTATTTCTAAGGTGTTTGGTTCTACATTAGCTGCATAAGCGTTAAATGTCCATGTAAAATCCCTAGGACCACCCGTTACTGAGGTACCTACTTCTAAAGCAGTTGTTTGACCTACCATTGAAAAGTTAGTAAACGCTGGGTTTTGGTAAGGATAGAATATTCTGTTCATTATCTCGGTTAATGTCCACCCTCTATAGTCTCCACTACCTATTGGGTCTTCAAGAGCAGCCCAAGTTTCACCTGCACCTTCTGCTACACCACCTACGTCAGCTGCTATAGACACAGGAAGGGGGTTTTCGTAAGAAACTGTACTTCCAGAGTCAGCTGGAGGGCTTGTAGAAAGTTGAAATGTGCCAGCTAGGTAAGAAACGTAGTAAATTAAGCCCGGAGAAATAAAATCTGCCTCAATTGGGCCTAAAACCCCGCTAGAATTAGCTGTTTCAAGTGGTAAAGCCCCAATTCCATCAATATTCAACGTTGAATTTGCAGATGTATTGGTCGATGTGAACGATATCTTGTAAATAACGTTCGTTGAGTACTGTGTTATTGGCGGAGTCGCCACTCCTGTGTAATTATTAGCCACATACGAGTTAGCATCTATGGAAATTATCTCTGTTGGGATAACAGGGACAGCGTCTGGTTCAGCACACCACGTTTGTGTTGAGGTACTGTATACTAATATATCCCCATCCTGCAGTGTTACGCTAGAAGGAGGGCAAAACCCTTTACCAAAAAGTTTAAAATCGTTTAATTCTATTATTTCTGGAAAGAATGTAGCAATATCCTCTAAATACACACTCTTAGTAGGTCTACCGGAACGATTATCACTTAATATAAAGAGTTGTTCTCCATTTAACTGGGAAGCAAGTATCCTTGGGTAGCTATATATTATAGCCATTACGGCGCGGTTACATTAATACTATACCATCCATCAACGCCAGCACAAATTGAACCTTCTATATAAACTTCCAGTGTACATTCATCCGTATTAAATCTTATTTCCCCTGATGATGGAGCATCAGGTCTTTCTGCTATGGTTCCGCTTGGTAGTTTTAAAGATCCAGTAGAATCACTTGACTTTATAGCTGTTTTATCACCAGTTGGATTACCTACAATTGCTTCATTAGCTCCTAGTTTAAGTGATAAATCTACATCTCCTTTACCTCCCGGAGCGCTACTACTAACATCTAATAGTACGTTACTGCTTTCTACTAAGTTAACTCCATACTCTCCACTAGCTCCTTTAACAAACGATGCTATTTGAGACATGGTAATAGATCTTGTTGGGAAACCTTCTTCACTCATGTCACATATAGGGAGTACATCACTAGTAGAAACAGTACCAATTCCTGGATATGAATATATTATTGCCATCTTACTTTTTTTTAATTTTTAATATCTTGTATAATATAGTTATTCACATATTTTAATAGATATTTACAATATGACATAAGCCTATTATTAAGTACCTTTATTAGCTATTGTCACTATTTCAAAACCATGTTACATATATAGAAGTACTGCGTTACAAAAACCATGCCAACTTTTTTTTTCAAAACCAAAACGGATTTTTTTAACCTGGGCTCCCCTTTTCCTCTACATTTTCCCTTTATTTGTTTAACGTTTTTGCGGAGCATCTCTCTCCTATCTTCCTCATTTTTGCAGACTAGCTACGACATATGCTAGATAATATACATGTAACTTATTTAATAACAAACTAAAACCTCATCACTATGTCTAAATTAATCAACACAATCCAAATCAACTCAATCAGCATCATCATGAATATCATATTCATATCTTACTTCACATTCTTAATCTCTTTAATATAATATTATACAAAGTAAATACGAGTATCAATAGATAATATATATATAATAATTAAACTAATAAACTATGCTTAACTTAACTAAACTACCAGTATTAAATAATAACCACGAACAACTAATCGATAACCTAGATTATATTGATCTACACTCTAACCCTTCTCAATACCTCATCGCCTATTCTTATATCTCTAACTTACTAGATATATCCGCCGAACTAATAATTAATAACATAGAATTCTCTCATCATCCTTGCCCAATATCTGACGAATCTTACTTACTAATTAATATCAATCAATAATACAAACTAAAAACGATTTTATATAGATAATATAAATGTAAACTAAATTAATAATCAAATAAATAAATAATAACTATGAAAACTAATAAACTAACTACTAAAAGATTTGTAATCAGAAAGTCACTAATTGGAACTAATTCTATAATCACTTTCACTAACAATAAAAAACAAACTTATACTTATGACCATGATGAGATTTACTCAACATATCAAGAAAAGTTTGAATCAATGAAGTGTTTTCAAGAGTACAAAAGTTATACTAATAGTAATATTGTACCAAAATTCTGCAGAGAATTAAGTGAACTAAGTGAATAAAAACTTAATAACATGTGACATTAGCCTATTACTATCTAATCTTATAGCCTAGTGTCATACTTTAACACTTAAATATAAATATTTAATATCTATGTAAGATAATGAGATATCATGTGTAGAACTATAACTAACTTTTTAACTAATTAACAAATATACACTCTTATGCTAACTTTAATAACAACAATACTACTAATTATTCCAACTACAATTCTAGTTGATATTATTCACCAATTAATAACTAACAAATGAAAAAATATAATTCAAAAAAAGATGAACAAGTGGCTAATGAAGCACTTCTAGCAATGATAGTAATCTTTTGTGTAATGGTAATTGTAAATTATATTACAATGTGAATACGATTGGTGAAAGATAATATAAATGTAACAAATAAAACATGTAGTTGATAGTCATACTTTAGCATGTATAAATAAAATGAACACTTGACTCAGCACAAAACTAAATAACTATGAAAACTATATTACTAAAAATAGATGAAGATAATGATATCTTTGAAATGAGAATTGGAAATGAAGTATATACTCTTGACAATGTATATCAAAGTAAATATGGAAATCTATTTGATGAACTAAATATGGCAATAGAAACTAATTAATAACTAATAAAAATAAATAACTATGTATAATCCTAACTCACCAAGTAATTGGTCATGGTCTAAAGCATTCGCAGAAATGAATAAGACAATAAACAGACAAGAACTCGAACAGCAAATAATAAATCACTCACATAACTATGACGGTGGTATAAAGAAGTTCACTGAACTAA
>Ga0233415_10000130_pt1 | contig 36127 bp, 65 predicted proteins | sample Na_anoxic_12_MG_FD_188631 | JGI IMG/M metagenome (GOLD analysis project Ga0233415, IMG submission 188631) | Seawater microbial communities from Saanich Inlet, British Columbia, Canada - Na_anoxic_12_MG | ecosystem: Environmental > Aquatic > Marine > Inlet | place: Canada: British Columbia...
TTGATGAAGATGAATCTACTGCACCATATAATGGACAATTAGATGAAATAATAATATACAACAGACGTTTATCATCAACAGAAATAACCGACCTTTACAAAGCAGGATTATCCCAACACGCAGACACAAATGTTACACTTCAAACAAGGACGGCGGATAGTTATAATATTAGCGATGCTGGGTTGGTTGGACTGTGGGGACTTAATGGTGATGCTAATGATGAGTTAGGAGTTAATAATGGAACACCAGAAGGGGATACTATATTTAATGAAAGTAGTGGGATAGTTGGAGAAGGAGTCTATTTCGATGGCTTAACTGATGATATTAATTTAAGTAGCACAGGGGACAACCTAGATGTTATCTCCCAAACTGGAGAAATGACTTTAATGCTTTGGTTTAAGCATACAGAAACAACAGCTGCTATTACACAAAATTTATTTGAATATGATTCTTCTACTTCAAGTACTTATGACTATTCTATTTCAACTGGTTTTAATGCTGCTGGACAAGATAATTTAGGATATTCTATTGGTGGAGGTTGGCGATATAATATTGGTTCTGGTCTTAATGATGGTAATTGGCATCATGTTGCCATCTTCTTAAACGCAACTGGAGAATATATTATGATTGATGGTGTAATAGACGGAAGCGGAACTGGGGGTTCCAGAAGTCATAGTGGTAAATTTATGGGGGATGGTTATTACGAAGCGTTTAAAGGTAGTTTGGATGAAGTACGTCTTTATAATCGTTCACTTTCTGAAACAGAAATCCAAGACCTTTACGAGTTAGGTAATTATCACATTGAATGGAATGAATGGAAAGACAGAGGACAATTAATTGATGGAGAAATGAAATTACTTGCAGGATTTGGAGATAAAAGTAAATTCATACAAAAGAAAAGTAGTTTTGCAACTGATAACACTGACGTTTCAGCTTATGAATTAAATTATGACATGTTTGCACATCCTAATTTTCCACCTAATATTACAAGTATTATACTTAACACTACATCCATTGAAAACTTAACAACAGATAATCTTACTGCATACATTACAGTAGAAGAATCTGATGATGATAATTATGTTAATTTATACAACTGGTACAAAAACGGAACACTTAATAGTTCAAGAGTTATTGAAGATGGTTTAGTTACTTATTATCCTTTTGATAATGATACATTAGATTATTATGATAGTAATGATGGAACAAACAATGGAGCAACTTATAATTCAACTGGTGGAAAGATTTTAGGTGCTTATGAGTTTGATGGAACAAATGATTATATTGATTTGAATACACCAGTTTTTCCAACAGATGGAAGTTCTTGGACAGCTTCAGTATGGGCAAAATTAGATGGAGATTCTAATGATGGTACACTAATAGCTCAATATGGTGTAGTAGGAAATGAAGATGGAAGGATGTCTATTAAAGCTAGAACAAGCACAGGTAAATGGAGTTTATTCTTTGGTCATACAAGTGGTCATACTTTTTTGGATTTATCTGATTATGTTATAGGTGAATGGGTTAATATAATTTATACATATAATGGTTCTTCTGTAAATGGTTATATGGATGGTAGTTTAATTAATAGTTCAGGAAGTGCTTTGTCTGGAAATATTTATAATGGTGAAACATGGATTGGAAATGACCAATATTCTTTAGGTGGAAGAGAGTTCAACGGTACAATAGATGAAGTACAATTTTATAACAGAAGTTTATCAACAGAAGAAATTAAAAAACTTTACGAAGGAACAAAAACAGGACATTTAACTTTAAATTCAAGCGAAACAACAGTAGGAGATAACTGGACTATACAATCAAAAGCGTGTGATTACTTAGAATGTGGTGATACTGTTATTAGTAATGATTTGTTAGTACTTGAAGAAGTAATTGATAACGTTGCACCAAATAATCCAACAGTATTATTAGTAAGTCAAGACTCAAGTAACACAACACAGTCTAACTTAAACTGTTCTACAACAATAACAGATGATGATGGAGATACGTTAAATGCTACAATCACATGGTTTGAAAACGGAATACAAAACAAAACAGAAGAGTTTACCAATCAACCTAACGGAACTTATATTTCATCTATAATAGATTCAGATAATTTAATTGTAGAAGATGAATGGATTTGTCAAGTTAATGTTTCAGACGGACAGTTAGAATCTGATAAAATTAATTCAACTACTTTAGAAATATTACCAACGTGGACTAGTCTATTAGCACATAAAATAGAAATAAATGACTTTGGTTTCTCTAGTGATGCTTATGTAGATATATATATAGGTAATTTTAGTACTACTAAACCAGTTTCAATAACTACCTTAATTGATTCATTTAATTTAGAAAAATTAACTGGTTCTGGAGATAATGATATTTGGATGAAATTACAATTAAACGGGGATATTGTTTTTGATAGAAGAGTTAGAACAGTAAGTAAAATAACAGGTCAATTAGAAGAAGGCATTGCTAATAATTTACCATTCGTATATAATGTAACTTCAGGTACACATAGTATCATAGTTTCAATAAAGAAGGCAACAGGCACAGGTACAATCGAAATAAACGATATTGATATGAGTCTTATTAAATTAGAATCCTCTTTGGGTAATTCAATATACCCTCTATTATATGAAAGGAATTATACTGTTTCAAGTACTACGTTTGAAGCAATAGATAATATTTCATTCAATTTAAACCCTACACCCATAGCACATGAATTATTTTTCTTGTCTGGTCTAAGTGTAACTTCAACTGGAGACTCTACACTTTCTTGTTACATAAAAGATAATGCGTTAGGAATAGATACACCTTATCTAGTCAGAAATGTAAATACTAATGTTGGGGCAATAGAATTATCAGCAATTAATCCAGTAAGACAATTAGAATATAATACAAGTTTCTTTTGTCTTTCAACAACAGGAGAAACAGTAACTTTAGAAACAAGTTCATTAAATATCCCTCTAAGAGATAGTAAAGGTAATCCAATCAATTTCAATTTTGGTGTAAACCCTAACACGAATTGGTCAATTAACCGTAGTTTACCTAGTGGTACAAATTCAATAGTTAATACAAGTATTGTTATAAGAAATGGAACTGGTGCATTAGTTACAATGTCCTCTTCAATATATTCAGCTACTCAACAAACACCAGTATTCTACATAGAATCAAATGATTCATGTTCATCTAAAAAAGAAAAGTTCTTTACGAGTGATACTACAGGTTCGGCTTTCATAAATCCATTATGTGATGCGTTAGAATTAGGTAGTTCTTATTCTTTCAATTTCAAAGTAAACACAACAGATGAATTAATATTATACGATGAAAGTATTAACTTAATTGAAACTACTGATTTTGATATTAATACATCAAACACTAATCCTATTGTTATATTCCATAGTCCAACAAATGGTTCGGCTCTAAGTGGAAATGTTTTAATTAATTGGAGTGTATTCGATTTACAAGAACAATCAACATTAACAAATATAACATTAAATGGCTATCAACTATTCAATAATTCACCAGAAAGTATTAGTAATTTCACTTTTGATACTAATACAGTAGCAGATGGGTTGTATAACTTAACTGCAATATCCTGTGATAATGGGACATTATGTGGAAATACAACAATAATCATTATAATAAGTCAAGCACCTATTGTAGATAATGTTTTCCCTGCACAAGGAGTTACTTATAACTATCTCCCTAATGAAATAACTTATAATCTTACAGCAACCGATGGAACAGATAAGTGTTGGTATAATATAAACAGTGGAACAAATTCATCAACAGTTCCTGCTTATACTAATTTTACAGGTGTAGCAGGGTTTATAGAGGGTGCTAATAATGTTACGGTTTATTGTAATGATTCCTTAAATAATATAGGCTCAGATGTAAACCTCTTCACAGTTGACACAACTGCTCCAACAATAACAATTATTGAACCAGTAGGAACTTACAATCAAACAACTATTAATTTAAACACAAGCTCTAATGAAAACATTAATACATGGTTATATGAATTAAATGGTGGTTCTAACACTACATTTAGCCCTAATACAACTATAAGTGCTATAGAAGGCATAAATAGTATAAGGGTGTGTGGTAATGATAGTGTAGGTAATATGGGTTGTGAAGATGGTGTGTTCAGCGTTAATACACAACCAGGAGATACTTTGTTAGTATTACCTGAAGAGACTGTATTTAACAGCACAGAAGAGATCAACATAACAAGTATATGTAAATGGACTAATGGTACAATGTGTCCAAGTACAATTTACTGTAGATTAACTAGTTATTATCCAAACGAGACATTGTACTTAAGTGAAGAATTAATGACTTACGAATACAATGGATTATATAGCTATCATATTAATCATACCAATAGAACTAATACTAGTTTAAATGTAAAGGGAGACTATAGTAGTGTAGTATCTTGTTATGATGGCTACTCACAAGAAGCACCATTTACTTGGGTTGTAAGAGATATGATAATTGATGCAGCTCAAACTGCATTATGTAGATATAGAAAATATGGTTTTTATAATATTGAATTACCATTTATGAAGGAGGCGAATTGTATATGAAAAAAATAATTTTATTAATAATAATGATTATTATTATGAGTGGCTTTGCAACAGCGGATCAAGGAACATTTAAGAAAGAACAATGCGTTAATATAATCCAGACATGTAGTAGTTGTACCTTCATTAATATCACAGGGATATTTGATCCTTCTACTAGTGCTAATTTAATAAATAATACTGGGATGGAAAAGCAAGGTGATATTTATAATCATACCTTTTGTGAAACTAATAATGTAGGCATGTATAAGATTGCGTTCACAGGGGATGTTGATGGAGTTAACACACCAGTTACAGACAGTTTTTATATTACCTCAGAAGGGAATAGTTATCCTATATATATATTATTATTAGTAATCACAATTGTTATGTTATTAACTTATACATTATTGATATTTGGGACCATGAAAGAAGATGTGGCCATGGTTGCTATAGCTTCTTTAATCATGACAATTATTGGTGTTTATATTCACGTAAATGGTTTGGGTGATATAAAGAATCTTGTAACCGATGCATTTGCTTTAATCAACTGGGCAATTGGTGGATACATATTCATAAGAGTATTAATGGAAGATGCGATGGAATCGTTAGGAGGTTAAAATGGCTGAAGAAAAGAAACAAAAACAAGAAGTACAAGAAGTATGGGGCGTTGGTTGGACAGAAGGTACTGCAACTGTAGCACCAGAGAGAGTAGTAATCAATACACAAGAAGGCAACGGTTATGATTTGTTAGCTGTGATGGCTACAATATTAAATAATCAAGAGAAACTTAAAAAGTTATTGGTGTAAAATGAGATTGAAGTTTAAAGGTTCCAATCAATATGTAGTTCTGGAACTAAACAGGGAGCTCAAAGAAGCAAAGATAGCTACAAGTAAAACCCATTATAAGTTTAACGTTGTGAAATGGAGTATGCTTTTTGATAAAGGTAGAGAGACAATACAAGATAGGTTAACTTCTAAGTTAGATGATGTAATGTTTAAGAAAGCAATCACCTTATCAATGTTAAAGCAAGGTTATCAGGAGGTAAAGGATGGTTCCTCTATCAAGGATAGCGAATAATGCTTTAGGAGTAGCAATTATTTTTGGTTTTTTTTATGTAATTTATATGAATGCTAAAGGCAATGATGTCTTTGCAAAGATTAAAGATAAGATGGGAGGGAAATTAAATGGCGGAAATAACAGATGAAGAGTTAAAACAATTAGAAGCAGAACTTCAAAGCATGGAAGAAGGAGATGATACATCTTCATTACCTACACCAGATAAGAAAGATAGTACATTAGTATTATTTAGGGAGTTAATCTCTTCAAAGGATTCTAGGAAATTTGGTAATTTAAACAATGTTGAATTAGGGACACCTACACATTCTGTTCGAAAAGAATTAGAAGTTGCAAATTATCTAGAGGCAGAAGGGATACCAACTCTTGCAAGATATTTTGAGAACAGAGCAGAGCTTACATTAGCAACATCATTAAGTAAGAAAGGAAAACTTATTGATAATATTGTAACACAGATTAAAAAAGAACAAAAAGTAAAAGATAGTCCTGAAAGTAAGAAAGGATTTTTAGGATTTGGTAAATCAAAGGAAGGTGGTTCAGAATGAAATTATTTAAAAAAGTTAAAGTAAAGTTAGAGTCGGAAGAAGAAAATAAGAAACAAAAGAAAGAGATTAAAGAAAAAGCAACATCAGTTGAAAGTGAAGTAGCAATAAACAAGGACGATAACCCTGTCCCAGTTGAGAACACACAACCAGTTGGCTTGAAGTCTAGGATTGATGACGTAAATAAGAAATTAGATATGTTAACTAAAAGGGATACAAAGAAAGAACAGAAAGAATTTAGATTACCTGGTAAAGTAAAGAGGAATCTTAAGAAGTTGGCTTTAAAGAACAAGGTTTTGATATTATATCTTACACGTAACAGGGGGATGATACCTATGATATCTGAAATTAAAGATGGTTTTGTTACTATCAATGGTCTTCCTTATAATTGTTCAATGGATTTTGTGTTTTTATGGAAAGGTAAATATCCTGCAGTAGTTATCAAGGAATGGGATATGCAACCAGTTGGAACAGAAGATTATTATACTGCTGTTAAAAATAATAGATCACCTGAACCTGTAGCAATAGCAATGAGGATGTTACAAAGCAGCGAGAACCCAATTAAGGCTAAGATGTCTGGTAAGGTAATTGTGTTTGGTGGCCTTGCAGTGATTGCTTTGATATATATCGTAGCAGGTGGTACACAATGAGTAGGGCAGATAGTGACATAATAGAGGTCAAATTATCTGACCCTTCCCACACTTTATTCTTTAAAGGTAAAGCTAGGATAAGCGATAAGAAAGATTTAAATAGGTTAAACGAATCTCTTGAAGTTAAGTCTAGTATAAACATTGTAAAAAAGAATAAAAAAGGATGGTTTGATTGAATGGAACTAACTAATACACAAACAATAGCATGTTATAGTACAGGATTAGGGTTAGCTATATGGGGTTCATATAACTTTCTTGTACTTAACTTTGCTTTTTTTGGTTTATTTGGTATAGCAATTATCACAAGTCTACTAGGGATAGAATAATACTAAACATTTATATATAAGTTTATTCTAAATTACTAGTAAATGAAAGGGTATAAAGCTAAGATAAACTATAACAAGAACAACGGTCAAGCTATTGTATTTCTTTCTAAAAAAAAACTTAAGCTTTTACAAGATAAGAAAGCTAAGTATCTTAAAATAAGAGAGGATGATTTGATATGAAATATGAATCGTATGAAGACTTTAAATTAAAAGAGAAAGAATACAACCTTCTTAAAAGTGAACGTAAAGCTAAAGCGGCTCTGCTTAAAAGAAAGATTAAGGATATTAAAAAGGCTAAGAAAAAGATTTCTAAAACCACTAAATCTATTAAACTCGCAGTTAAAAAAACTAAACTAAGAGACATCAAAGGTTCAACAAGAGCTGTAAAGAAAGCAATAGGAAAACCTTACAAAGCAGAATGGGGTAAATAATATGGAAACACTAGAATTTTATGACTTAAAAGCAAAGAAGAAGTTCAAAACAGATAAGTACAAGGTAGTAACAATGAAGAATGGTAGGAAAGCAGCTAAGACTGTATCACCGTCTGGTTCAAACTCGTTTAGATTCTTACCTAATAAATAAATGGAGGGAAACAAGATGGATTATAAAGATAAAATAGCAAGGATTAAAGAAATCAAACAAGAAAAAGAAGCAGAGTTCATTAAGAAAGGACAAAAAGTTGCAGTTAAACCAGTAGAGAAGTGGTGAAGAATGAAGACTATAGAAGAACTTAATAAAGAATTCAAACTTAAACGAAGACCTATTAAGCATAAGAAAGGTAAAATTTTCGGTAGGGGTAAGAAAGAAAATCTTATAGAGGATTGGGAATAATGAATACTTCAGATTCTCTTAAAGGAATGATAGGATTAAGTATCTTAACACCAATAGCAACTACTGCGATAGGAGGATTATCTGCCTTGGGGGGTGGATTAGGTCAAGCTACACAATCAATAGCGTCCGCAGGATTCATAGGTGCTGCAGGAAAGATGACAGGTTTCTTAAAGTAAAATGGTACTAACAAAGAAGGGTAAGGATGCTTTGAATATACTAATTAAACAGTACGGTAAAGCTAAAGGAAGAAACATTTTTTATGCAATGGATCATAAGAAAACTCCATGGACTGAAAATTGGAGAAAGTAAAGATACCAAAACCAAGATGGAGAAGATGTTAAGGAATGGTAACTAAAGCTGAGTTGTTTGCAGGAAGAGGAGTTAAAGCACAACAATTAGCTAGGCAACTATCAGCTCAGAAAAAACAAATAGATACACAAGCTTATTCTCAGAAAGTTAAAGAAAAACAAACTCAGATAGAAAAACAATCTAAGTATGATCAAAAGACTGCAATCGTAGCAAAGTTAAGGGCTGCAGGTTACATTGAAGTAATTGAAGAAGGGAAGGTTGTTTTAAAGGCACCAAATAAACAAGAAGGTGGTGGGAAAATATCTGGCATATCTTATTCTCCTAAGACTGTTGTCTTAGATGCTAAAGGTCACATCAAGAAACAAACAGAAACTTCTTCTTACACAACGGACACAGGCGGAGATCAAGAAAAAAGAACATACACCAGTCGTGTTGTAACCTATAAAGAAGATGGTTCTTATGTTGAACAATTAAATAGATTAGATGACCAAGATAATGTAAGATCATATCAAACTAATCATTATAATGAAGAAGGTGGATTAATAGATAGAGATGAAGGTTCTTGGAGAGCAGTAGAAACAAAGAGAAAACAACAAGAGTCAGATGTCTTACAAGCAAAGAGGGCAGTACGTGAAGGTAAGATAAAAGATGTTGAGGATTATAAATACTTAAAGACTGGAATGACTTCTCAACAAATACAAAAGGCAAAGGCCTTAACACCTGAAGCACAAATGAAAGAATTCGGTGCAGTATTGTATCAGACTAAATCAAGACCAGAAACAAAGAAAGCATTAGAATTACAACAAGGGGCTTATACAGTTATTGGAAAAGATTTACAAAGAAAATTAGAACGTGAACCGATAAGAGTAAAACAAGATATATCAAAACAAATGGTTCTCCCTGTGGGAGGGATAGCAATTCAATCATTTGAATCTGGCTTAAGTAAATATCAACCAAAAGATAAAACAGTATCTGAAAAAATTATATCTTTTATGCAATCTCCAGCTGAAGAAAGGAGGAGAAAAACAATAGAAGTCATGGAAAAATCCACAGAAAGGGCATTTGATCTTTTAGTATCACAGGTAAGTATCGGTGCAGTTGGTTATCCAAAAATAGAAGTAGGTAAAAGTCTATTGAAAACGAGAGAGGAAGTTTTAGAATCTGAACCATCTGGAATAAAAAAACCTTCTAAAAAAGTTATTACAGGTGTATTATTAGGTATTGAAGGTATTGTAAAGATACCTGTAAGAGCATTAAAAGCAGAACAATATGTATTAACAAAAAGAACCCCAAAAGAGTTAAAAGAAGATGTAAAAGAAAGTATCAAAGGAACAATTAAGGTTTTTAAAGAAAGACCAATTGAAACAACAACGGCCCTTGCTACAGAAATAATCACACTAGGTTTTGTATCCAAAATAATAAGTGGTAAACCAATTATTAAAACTAAACCGAGAATAACAAAAGTGGGTAAAGCAATCTCTGTTGTTAAGAAAAAACCAATTGGAATTGGAGAATTAACAAAAATAAAAACAGTTCAAAGTATATTAATCAAAACTGGTAAGAAGGTATCCAAAGTAAGTGTTGAAACTAAAGGTATAACGTTAAGAACTGGAAAGATAAGGTTTGGTGCGAGTGTAACAAGAATTGCAAAAGGCAAAAAAATATTACCCCAAAAAATCAGGGCTGGAATAATTGCGGTAGAAAGGGGAAAAGAAGTTTTAGGTATCAAAATATCATTAAGCCCGACTAAAGCTACAAGAACATTGACTGCGTTTAGATCAAAAAAGACACCAACATATACTGTAATAAAAGAAGGTTTGATATTTAAACAAACTGTGCCAACACAAACAACGGTGTTTGGTATTAAACAGATAGGTAAAAAAACAATTAAAGGTAAAACAAAAGAACTTGGATTTCAACAGTTTGTTAAAGCTAAAGATATTGAAGGTGGGGCAGTATATGTTGGGGAAACAAGAACTTTTCCTTCAAAACAGATTTTAAAAGAAGTTAGATTTGAAAAGATTAGAGTAACTCCAATGGGGAAAAGGGGAACTGCAGTGTTATATCCTACTGTTCAAAAATTAACAAAAACAGAAGGGTTATTATCCATTGAACCTTTAACAACTTCAAGAGGAGTTATTTCTATATTAACAAAGGGAACAAGTAAATTTCCTAAAAGTAGTTTATTATTGTTATCAATACCAAAAAGAAAAGAAGATATTGAAACAAGAATTGAAACGATTAGAGATATTAAAAAGAAACAAGATGAAATTAAAGATATAGGTGTGGTAAATATTCAAGAAAGTGTATTAACATCTTCTTATGAAATAAAACAAACAACTGATATATTACAAAAAGTAAGACAACAACAGAAAGAAAAACAAGATTTAGTATTAAAACAAGAACCAACATTAGAGTTAGAACAGGAACAAAGAACCCTTATAGGGATAGAGATACCTGAAATTATTGAGATACCAAAACTACCTGTTTTTTTACCACCTGTTATTCCGAGAAGCAAAACAAAAATTAAAGAACCTTCTCTTAGACAACAAGCTTATGATGTATTAGTTAAACGTAAACAATTAAAGAAAGGTAAGGGCAGTTATGAATCAAGAGGTTACAAGAAAGCTAATAAAAAACCTCTAACAAAAGAAGCTGCAACTGGTTTAGGGATGAGTACAACTGATAAATTTGCAAACAGATCATTTAAATTAAAGAAAGCAAAAGGTAAGGCTGTTAAGCGAAGTGATCTAGAATCTAAGTATAGACAACTTAAGAGTAAGTTTAGGAAAGCTAAAAAGAATCAACAGATTTTCGTTGAGAAAGCAAAACATGCAATAGATTCTGTTCAAGAAAGAAGGCAGATTACATTTGAAGGATTAAAAGCAAGGAAGAGACAAATGTTATTAAACATTCAAGCAAGGTCAGTTCAAAAGGCAAGTAATATAAACTTCGGATTAAAACAAACAAAGGAAAAAGTTAAAAAGCAACAAGGAATGAAATTTATATAAAATGAATAACAAAGGACAAATGATAATATTGAAGATTATGTTAGCTGTAGTTATGTTGATCTCTGTAATGATTATATCCACTGCATTAAAAGAAGGTGTAGATAATGCAAGTACTGCATTAAGTTGTTCTGATTCTGGATTACCTGTGGCAAAGAGGGCAACATGTATCATAACAGATTTCTCATTATTTTATTTTATAGGGATCGCTATCTCTGTAAGCATGGCATTCTTAGCAGGTAAGAAGAATATATCAGGAGTAGTTACGGCAATTGTTACGTTTGTAGTCCTGGCAGTTTTAATATCACCTTTAAAAGATTTCATAGTTTATCTTAGAGATGCAAGTCATTTAAACTGTGTAGGTACTGGTATCTCTGTAGCTGCAAGGTTATCTTGCATCTTTATTGATTTATGGTTATTCTGGTTTGCATTAACTGTTCTAGCCGCTGTTGTTACATACATTGTATCAGACAAAATATTACCGAGTAGTCAATGAATAAGAATATAATGATTTGGATTTGTATGGTTGTGTTGTTAGTGGGTAGTGTTTGTGCAACAGATTGGTATGGTACTTACTGGGATTGGAATAATGATTTCTTTGATAATGAAAGCACTAATGGTTTTCAAGAAAATAATAACCCCACTATAGTTGATAGTAATGATATGGTTGGAAGCGGTTTTCTTAACATTTCGAAAACAAGTGATGCTTTATATAATGACTCTGGAGCAATGGGTTGGGCTAACAGTTCGACAATGGATTTTTGGTTGTATTTAGTAAGTAGTAGTACAGATGATGGAATCATTGCATTAGATACATATCCTGAAATGACTTTATGGTTAGATGGAGGAGGGAACCTTGAATTATTGGATAATGGGGCTTTAATAGATGTAGGAGCTTATGGAACTGGTGCATGGAGGCACGTCATAGTAAGATGGAACACAACTGGTTCTGAAATGTGGATTAATAATGCAAAAGTGGGAAGTGGGAGTGCACCCACAGTAAGTGACTGGGATAGATTATACTTAGGTAAGGATTCATTAGGTGGTTTTTCACAAATTTATATGGATAATTTATTTATCTCTGAAAATTATTATTCAACAGAAATGATTAATGAATCTTATAATTGGGGCAATGGTTTAGAGTTTGGATTTGAAACGGCTAGTATTCCAACAGAATACGTTGAAGTTAATTTGATCTACCCTAATAATGCTTCAATCAATAATACTGCTAACTTCACATATAATATTAGTTCTTCTAATTCTAATATTGACAATTGTTCTATATTACTAAATGGTGCAATTAATATCACTAATACTTCAATTAATAATAATACGTTTAATTATTTTATAAAAGATTTAGATGATGGTAATTATAACTGGTCTGTATCCTGCTTTGATGTAAATGGTAATTCAGGGAATACAACAAATAGAAGTTTAACAATAGATAACATTTATCCTTTGATAACTCCTTACGGCCCATTGTTAAATAATAACACCATCGTCTATAATGGAACCTTAAACACCTGGTTAAACTTTACTGATGAAAGGGAGATATACTCTATACTTATAACGTTAGCTAACGGAACTGTAATTACTAATGATACAAATTTAGGTTTGGCGTTCTACCAAGCAAATATATCTTATGGTGTAGATGATACTGTTTCGAATTCATTAACAGCGAGGATATGTGATTCGCACACAAAGGCAAAGATAGAACCTATCAAGAATAATAACCGAGATAAAACTCTTAAATTTACAATAGATGAATTCTTGTTTGTTGATACAGAATGGGTTAAAGTATACCCTTCAGATAAAAATGGATATGATACACCAGAAACAGAATACCAATTTGACAGACAATCTTTTAAGTTTAATAAAAATTCAAAGATGAAATACAAAGAAAGTTTTATCGTTGAATCTAGCCATTACATTGACATACCGTCAAAACAAGATTTCTCTGGTCACTTAGTTATACCTGAAATTGGAGATAACGGTTATTGGATTGACTTTGAAAATGATGATACTAAAGACGTTAAAATAAGAAGAATTTCAGATACTAAGATTGAAGTAACAATAACTGGATTGAAAGGAAATAGTGTTGAGTTCCATTCTATTGGTGAGCTAAACTGTGTAGAACAAACATATCCTTTTGCTAACATCAATCCTTCTTATGGATATACTCCTTTAGTTTTAGTTGGCGATACCGTTAGCATTGATCTAAACATAAGTAACGACGCTGTTACAATGCAAAGTACAACTGCAACATTAAATTATAATGGAACATTATATACTGTCGATAATGCAAACTTTAGTCAAAACATAACAGCACCTAGTATTCCTGCAAATACAACTTTCAATTGGATATTAGAAGTTGATGGGATTAATTATACATTACCAACATATAATCAATCCATTGTAGATTTTGGAATTGATGATTGTTCAACTTATTCAACATTGGCAATTAATTTTACATTCCTTGACGAGAATAACCAATCCCCTATCTTTGTTGATGTTACTGGTGTATTTAATTATACAGCTAATGGAATAAAGAAATCATACACATTAAGTGGTACAACAACAGATCAAACACAAGTTTGTATTTCTCCAAACTATGAAACTTTCACAGGGAATTATAATTTATTATACAGTGCTGCCATTTATCCACAAAGAAGGTATTACGTAAATTCCGCTTCATACTCAAACCAATCGGCCACCATCGCCCTCTACTCCTTACTCTCAGATGAAGGGTTATATAAATCATTCCAAGTTGTGGATGTTGGTTATAATTCATTATCTGGAGTAGAGGGAATCATGAGTTATACTTTTAATGGTTCATCTAAAATTGTGGAACAAGAAAGCACTGATGATTCTGGTTTAGCAACATTCTTTGTAGACCCCGATAAAGACTATCAATTTACATTTAGTAAAGCAGGTTACGGATCAGAAACATTTACTCTTAGACCAACTAGTACTGAGATTTATACTGTTATACTTGGCGGTTCAACTGGGACACAAGTTAACACTTCTTATGCAGAAGGAATAGAATATAGCTTCTCACCTAAGTATGATTTAGTTAATAACACTCATTATACATTCAATTTTGATATGGATAGTAATATTTGGGATATAACCAGTTGTATGTTAACTTTAAGAGATAATGCCTCCAATAGTTTAAATTCTAGTAGTTCAAGCTATACTACTTCAAATTGTAACATTAATGTTGGATATAATGTAGGAAGCTATACAAGCATCCTATCTTATGCTACATATACCCTAAATAACAGTGATACATTAGTTGTAAGCAAAGTTTACACTGTAAAGGATGTCTATCAAGGGGAAGGTTCATTAAAGACATTTATAGATGATTTAAGGGCTTTTAACGAAGCAGGGTTTAATGATTTCACAAGAATGTTTATTGCATTCATAATCATTGCTTTAATGATAAGTGTACTCTCAATGAAGTATGGTATGACTGACCCTATACCATTAATTGTAATAACAATCTTTTTAGTTGCTTTTATGTCATATATCGGATGGTTAACAATGACAAACCTTAATTACAATGGGTTAGCATCTGATTGGGTTAAACAATACATCATAGCAATATTAATTTCATTAGCAGGAGGTTCATATATCTTAAAAGATATAAACAATTAAAATGGGAAAGGTAACAACATATATCTTAACAATGACTGGAATTATGCTTTTGTTATATTACACAGGGTTTATCCAAAGTACAACATCCATCAAATTATTAGAATTAGCATTAAGCCCTGGAACATTATCTTTAACTACTTTGTTCTCAACAACAATTGATGTATTCACATTACTCTCTGCAGCTGGTTTAGCAATAGGTTTTGCACTAGGTGGTAAACCTGACTTAGCAATTATGGCACCTGCCACAATATATTTATTTGATATGGGTAGAGGATTCTTACAAGCATTTAGCGTAGTTAGTGCAACGTCGCCAATCATAGCAACATTATTATTTGGACCTGTTATGGTGTTATTTGTATTCACATGTATTGAATGGTGGAGAGGTATAACAACATGAATCAAGCGAACTATTTTGATTTGGAACAAATATTCATTAACGAACTAATAGGGGATGTTACTTTATTTATCATAATTGGATTAATATTGATTTGGTTTTCAGGAATTAAAGCAAGAGTACCTTATCCCGTGTTGGGGTTAATCTCTTTAATTTGGGTATCAATAGTTTATTCAATAGCTACTGCAACTGCAGAGATATTCTTTTTACTAGGGGTATTGGCAGTAGGATTCTTATTTTACTTTGCATTAAGTAAAATAGCTAACAGGTGATATAAAATGACATTAAAAGAAACAATACAAAAAATGATGGGAAAGGAAGAAGAGGAAGAATACGAAGCAAAGGAAGTAATTGATAGGCATTTGGATTCTTTAAGACGTGAAGACCAATTTCAAAACAATCAAGAAGAAAAAGAATACCTTAAGAAGAAGATTGCAGAATATAAGAAAGCAAAGATGAAAGAACATCTTTATGGTATTAAAGATAAGAGAGAACAAGAAAAAACAATCCTTGGTCAGATTCATAAAAAGAAAGCACAAATTATGAAAAAGAGATCAATGTTAAGACAAAAGAAAAGAAAAAAAAGTAAACCTTTATTGAATAGAAAGAATATGTTAAGTGATGGTAAAAAACAATTTAAAAAAACAAAGAAGATAAAAATACTATAATTTTATATATAAGTTAAATCATAACCAATGTAGGAAGTGATAGTACATGGCAGAAATGGAAAGTAAGATAGGCACATTTGTAATGGGATTTATCCTGATTATTCTAGGTATCATTTTATTAGGAACAACCGCAGACGTTGTATTTGATGCAACTACACTACAACAAGCAGGTAACGAAACATTAACTATTGGTGTAAATACAGGCACAACTGCACAAGACGATATTATCTCTGTAGCTAATTTTAATAATATAACAGATGATTTAACAAGTGAATTAGAGACAAATATCAATTGGACTAAAGCAGGTACAATTACTGTAAATAATGCAACCGTTTTTAGTGGAGCAGATTATAACATCACTTATAATTTTGAAGGTGATCAATATGTTGCACACGGAACAGCTAGGGTCTTAATTGGTTTAATAACATTGTTCTTTGCTTTGGCAATATTATCAATGGGATTATATGTGTTATCTAAGACAGGTTTGTTTGAACTGTTAAAATAAGGTTATTAATTTAACCTTTTTTTATTTTTTTTATTATACTCTTTCTATTTACTTTAACATATAGGTTGGAATATATATTTCTTAATACCATAACATTTATATAGTAGTTAGTATATACTATATTATATGAGTATAAGACACAAGGAGGAAAATACAAATGCCAACAGCAAATATAATATTATATTTTAACGATGAGGATTACCCCAAATACGTTAAACAAAAAGAAACACTTAACAAAAAAGCAAGAGAGTTGATCTATAGGGAGGTAAAAGAATGAACTGGTTAGAAGCAGATGAAACAACAATGGATTGGTTAAGCAACGACGTTGAATATGAGGAAGATAATGAGTTGGACAGTAGCTCAATCAATGAGTAAAGAGGAACTTGAACCTTATATAAAGGTATCAAGTAAATTCAGAAAAAAACTTAAAAAAAGAATTGGTGATATAAATGAACAAAAAAAACTTAACATTAGATGAACAAGAAGGAATCGAAAAAGTACAAGAAAACTATTTCCTTGATGATTTACAATTAAAGGTATGGTAAAATGACTGACTGTTATTTTTGTGGAGAAGGCGAAGAAGAAAACAAAATCATTGTAACTGCGTTTCATAATCCAAACATTGGTTTAGAAGCCCCAATCTGTCACGTATGTCATAACAGGGCAGACGTTTGCAGAGACCCTATTGTTTTTGAAGGATGTGTGTTAGAAGTATTAAGACCTAGATTAATCTATGGAAGAGATTGGGAGTTTAAATGAATCCACCAGAGGCATATCATCTAGAACAGATAGATGCTTTGATTAAACAATTAGAAGAAACATTAAAGAGATTAAAAGTAAGTAGAATAAATTTAGAGGAGGCAATGAAATAAAATGGAAAACTTAGAACAATGTATATACAGCTTAGGTGACATGTATGTCAAAGCATCTGAAGATATTAAACCTAAGATTGACAACGATGAGTGTGATGTTTGTGACGGTTACAAAGTTAATTGCCCTTACAAGATTACTTATGTTAAGGATAAATTAGAGTAATACTATTAGAGGGAGAAAAGACAAATGAAGATATATAAAATAAGTCAAGAAATAAAAACAGGTTATGACACTTGGTCTGCTGTAATAGTATGTGCTAAAGATGAAGAAGAAGCAAGAAGAATACATCCTTGTGATTCAATGGATGTTGATGAAGAAGGTTTTTTTGGATATGCTAAAGGAACAGGATATACTCCAAGAACAGAGTTTGAGAGATCAGGTTCAGGTGGATGGTGTGATAATATTAAAGATGTAAAAGTTGAATATCTTGGTAAAGCAATGAGTTTATTGAAGAAAGGGGTAATATTAGATTCATATCATGCAGGATAGTTATACTTAACTAGGTAAGAGACAATGAAACAAAGATGTATGGGTTGTGAACATATAGAGATTGAGGATAATAATCCAGAACAAATATGTCCTATATGTGGTGGAAGAATGTATTATACACTTAAATAGAGAAAAGAATGGTAACAAGCTTAAGATATAAAATAGGATTAATTTTAACTATCATATCAATAATAGTTATGATTATACTAATAAAAACATGTCAAGAGTTTTTGTTTTTATTAGGCGGACTTGTAGCAGGTAGTATGTTAGGAATAAGATTAATATATCCTTATATTCAAAGATTAGAAAAAGAGGTTAATAATATCAAATGAATTATGAAGACAAAAAAGCAATGACTTTAGCAAGACAACATTTAAAATGTATTAATTTGGAAAACAGTTGTTTTGAATATAAAGAAGAAGATTTGATTAATGAAATTAGAGATAAGTTAGATTACCTACTTGGCATAAGAAATGAATTGAAAATAGCTAAATGGGATTTGGAGGAATAAAATATGGGATGTAATGAAATAATAATAAACGGAACAATAGAACAAGAAATACCAGATAGCTTTATGCCACCTTTAATGGCTTATTTAAAGATGGTTAAAGATAAAACAAAGAACAAAGAATAATACACTTAATCGGAAAAGAGACAAGGTGAAAGAATGAATGACAAAACATTAAGAGATAGATTGAATAGAATTAGGGATGCTCAGAAAATAATTACAAATGAGATTAATCTGATTTATAATGAAAATGCTGAAAGTAATGCTCTTTGTAACAAAAGTGAAGGTAAAAGATGACAAAAGATGTAAAATATTTTAATAAAGGTGAAAATATTAAGATTAGTGGTGCAATACCTAAAACATGGAAAGGATTTAAACAAATCTTATTAGCAGAGTTTACATTAATATTCATAGGTATTAATCTAGTTTTACCAATCATTATTTTTATTAAATGGTCTATTTTTATAGGTTTATTAACTTTAATTATTAATTATGGTTTATTATACTTACTTTACAATTTAAACGATTGGTGGAAAAAGGATTTATTGAAAACATATGCTAAAGAGTTTAATTATAAGTTAATAAAAGACATTGCTCTTAAGAGCAAAAAGAGAAACTAAAATGGAAAACATAAAAGAACTTGAAGAAATGTTTAAGAAAAGATGGCACAAAAGAGTAGACCGAGATATATGGTGGCATAGATACTTTATGGCTATTGCAGAGATTCATAATATTGAAGGTATGATTGGGATGAGGGTTGAAGATAATGATAGATGTAAGAGATGTGGTGATTTAAAAGACCAAACTACTGAATCATATAATAGATGTGATTGTAATACTCTTCCAAAACAAACAGACAAGGTGGAAGAATGAGAGGAGTTATAGATTGTTTTGCTATAAGTAGATGTGTTGAATGGGAAGTATGGAATAATGATTTTAATCTTGCATATATACCTATGAATTATCCTATATTTAGTAAATTATGGTGCTATTGTGTTATTGGTAAAGATAATACTAATAATATATTAAATGGTATTACTCTTACAGATAAAACAGAAGGTGATAAGATTGAAGAATAATATAAATGAATGTGGTTTTCCAAGTAGTTTAATGGCTGTAATGGCTGTGATAGCAATTGGAGGAGCAATATTAAGTAAATTAGGTATGACAGAATTTAACTTTGATAATTATAAATATAAAGACTTAAAGAGTAATTGGAAGGAAATGCTTGAAGCATACTTAGCAGAAGCAGTAGAGAATTATAAAAGACCATATACAAAGAGAAATGAAAAGTACTGGAAGTTAGGAGAATACAATGAAGATTATTATTAAAAACAATGCTCTTTACAATGAAACAAACTAAAGGAGGAAAACAAAAATGAATAAAATAAAAACATTAACACTAATCGCATTGTTCTTATTATCAACAATGTTAGTTAGTGCAGCAAAAGTACAACCAGGGGTATTCCATACAAGAAATAGTCTGGATAATGTATATCGTGTAGGTGGAACAGAGAACGTAAATCAACGAACAGTTGAGCTGGATTTAAAGAGTGTAAAGCATGTTTACTATAGATCAAGAAGTATACAGGATAGTGTAAGTGCGGTATTGATTAAATTTAGTAAGAGTGGTAGATATGAAAGAAGTTTTATGAGCATCGAAGAAGTATCCACAACAAATGCATACAAACAGTACAAAGTTAAGACTGACTTACCAGGATCAGAAGTTAAACAGATAGTGATGAGATTGAAAATAAAGGATACATCACACACAGATGGTAAGGTTGTTATTAACGGAAAAATTGTGCATTCGGACGTATTTAGAACAACAAATGGTTTGATATATCAAATAAGCACTAACCAAGTACCAAGAACAATAAAGCTTTATTAAAGCTTTATTTTTTTTATTTTTTAATATAAAAAAAGGAGATTGATAAACATGAACGACAGAATGAAACAAAGATTATGTATTGCAATTAATAAAGAAGGAACATTTGACGGATTCTTAAAAGGGAATAATAGAGAAGTTATTAAATTAAAGGCCCAAGAAGAAGGTGTAAGATTGAAAGGTAATTTTTTTAAGGTTATATGAGTGATACAATATATTGTGTTGCGTGTTATGTGTAACACAATATGTTGATAACCTATATTGTCGAGTATACAAAAAGTTTATATAGGTGTGATGTTAAGATAATATGTTGCCAATGGGGTGACGGAGTTGAAAATCTATGGAAGAAAGGAAAGACACAAGAATTGGAAAAAACATACTAGTTATATTTGAAGATGGACCTGGGCATATTTCTAGGAAAACAGGAGTTCTAACAAACCTTGATGATATTGAAGTTGAGATTGATAATAGGCATATTATTTCTAGATCTAGGATTATAAGGATGGAGGTTGATTGAAATGGAAATAATCGGAAGAACAATAAATCATAAACAAAGAAATTCAGTAAAAGGGAAAGCAATGGAAAAAATGATACAGAAAACCCAAAAAGATGAAACATTAGGTGAAAAAAGTATCAAAACAAATTTAAAAAGAATCATTGAAGAAAAGCAAAAAGAAAATTTGAAGATTTATTCTGTAAGAATACCCTTTGAAAATGGTGATATGAAATTCCCAAAACATCTAATAATATTAAAAAAAGATATTGATGAAACAAAGAATACATCAACATTTTATAAACTAGATTATAGGGGTCTCAAAATATGTTCAAATAAAAAATGTAAATTACATGAACAAACCCATTTTAAGAATAGAGGCAAGATGTCTTGTTTGGCTTGTGGAAGTAAATTAGATCCACTAACAATAAGATTATCTGAAAGAAAAGATTTGATAGCTTCGTGTAGGAAAGATGAAATTATTGATTTCTTATTAAGGGAAAATTATATTGATGATAGGACAAATTTATTGAATAGGCGAATGGATGATTTAAGAATAATTGATGATGCTGTAATCATCTTTGAATCAAAGAATAATGAAAAAACAGGTATTTCAAATAATACGATTAAAGTATCTTTAATATATCCAATCATAATGAAATATTTTGAAGAATTATTAGAACTAAAAATAAATAAAATTAAAATTATTTATAATGGTGAGATAATGAAAGGGGTAAATGAATTTATTGAAAAACAAGGGGATATAACAAATCTCGGAATATTTTTAGAAAGTATTGATAAATGGTTATTTGATAATAAATGTGAAGGTAAATTTCTCAAAGAAATACAATGCACATGGAATGGTAAAGAATATGATTATGAATACTTATTTTCTGAAAAATATGAGAATCCAACTATCAATATTGTTAAATGTAATCCTGATTGTGTAGATGAAGAAGATATTGTAGAATCCTCTACACCTGATGAAAGAATTAAGATATATGATGAACTCATAGAGGGTAAACAATGAGTGAAAACCATATAGTTTCAACAACAAACCATGATTATTTTAATTCATTATATAATACTTTTATTGATATTATAAATAATCTAAGGATACCAGACAAGGAAAAAGAACAACTTGTTGGAATGATAAGTGGGATTGATAAAGGAGATTATGAGAAATTAAAAAAAAGATTAGTTGGTTTATGTCATAATAAAAAATTACCAATTACAATTGAACAAATAGATAAAATATTTGAGGATAAACTTAAAGAAAAAGATATTGAAGATATAAAAGAAAAAATTGAAGATGACCAACCAACAGTTAAACAAGAAATAACAGTACTGGGGACTAAATACAAACTTGAACCTGTTGGACCTAAGGGGGGGATGCAACCAGTTTCTTACACAGTTGAAAAAAAACTATTAATTGAGATATGCGGTTATGAAGTAAAATTTTATTATAAAGAAAAACAAATCAATCAGTTTAATTATAGAGGGAAGGTTGAAAACAAACACATCACTCAATTAACAACTGTATTGAAAGATATTGGTGCTTTTGATAAACCTGCAGATGCAAGAAGGTGGATCACAAATGAAGGTTTATTTAATAAATTATTATTAATGCGTGAAGCATTAGATATAAAAAAGAAAGAAAGAATCAAAAGAGATTTTTCACATTTATCAAATGCTGCTGCAATCATAACAAGATATACTGATTATTTAGATTTAGCAAATAAATTTTATGATTATCAACCTTTCTTTTTTGATAAATCAAACATGTGGTGGTTATGGGATTTTGATAATACCTCATGGAAGATGATAGATCATATTGATTTAATGAATGAAATAGATGATGCATTAAAACAACCATTCACAGTTAAAGCATCCGAGAAAAGTGAAATAATTGAATCATTAAAAAGGGTTGGAAGAAAACGTGGCCCTGAAGATATGCCCAAGACATGGATTCAATTTAAAGATAAAATGTTTGATATAAAAACTGGTTCGGTTATAAATGCAACACCAGATTATTTTTGTTGTAATCCAATCCAATGGAGTATTGGCGATACGGATAAAACACCTACAATGGATAAATTATTTGAAGAATGGGTTGGTAAAAAATATGTTCCAACCTTATATGAAATTATTGCTTATTGTTGTTTAGTGGATTATCCAATACATTTAATCTTTTGTTTTATAGGTGGAGGAAGAAATGGTAAGTCAAAGTTTCAAGAACTATTAAGAAATTTTATAGGGATTGAAAATACTTGTAGTAGTGAGTTAGATACATTACTTGAAAGTAAATTTGAATCTGCAAAGTTGTATAAAAAACTAGTATGTAGTTTAGGGGAAACTAACTTTGGTGTTATGAACAAAACAAGTTTGTTAAAAAAGTTGGCAGGACAAGATTTAATTGGATATGAGTTTAAAAATAAAAAACCATTTGATGATTTTAATTATGCAAAAATATTAATCAACTCCAATAGTTTACCTAGTACAGAAGATACCTCAGAGGGTTTTTGGAGAAGATGGATGATCATAGAATTTCCTAATCAATTTGAAGAAGGAACAGATATTCTTTCAACCATACCTGAAATAGAATATAATAACTTAGCTAAAAAAATAACAAATATGATTAAAAGATTATTGAATAATGGGAAATTTACAAACCAAGGGACAATTGAAGATAGGAAACAAAAATATATTATGGCAAGTAACCCGCTACCATTATTTTTAGAACATGCCTGTTACAGGGATGAAAAAGGATGGGTTATGCATTCTAAGCTTTATTCTGCTTATAATTCATTTTTAAACAAGAGTAAGAGGCGTGTTGTTAATAGAAAAGAATTTAACCAAGTATTAATCCAAGAAGGGCTTGAACAAAGGAGAACGAGTCATTCGATTGATGGTACAATAGAATCAGGATATTTTATTGAAGGATTATGTTTAAAATCAAACTGGGAAAATGAAATTATGCAAATTATGCAAATTATGCATGGTTTTACTGTTAGCTCTCCACGTAAGGAAACTAACTCAGAAGTTGAACATAATTTACATAATTTACATAATTCTAAACCACAAGATGTTGTGGTTAAAGAAGAAAAATTAGAATCATACACAACATCTTGTGATGTGTATACTACAGAACAATATAAAATACATCTCCCATGTTCAAAATGCGGGTTGAAATCATCAGATGGATGGGACACAAGAGATCAACAAAATAAATTAGTATGCGATGCTTGTGCGGACAAACTATGAACCATAATCAATGCAATAAATGTGGAATCAGCATAAACACAAATCAAGATGGTTTTTGCAGCATAGAATGCAGAATCCAATGGAATAGGCAAAATGAAGACAAACCAAACAAAACTACTAGATCAAGTGAATGAATTAAAACACTTAGTTATAAATCAGAAACACTCACTTGCAGTAATTCACTGCTTAGATTTAGCAATAGAACTCAAGAAGGCCAAAAGATGAAGAAGAAAGACTCAACAATATGTAACATTAATGGATGCACTAATCCAGGATATGTTAAGTTTTATGGCAAATACGCTTGTTTAAAGTGTTGGAGTAGCCACTGCTCAAATAACACCTTTAATCTAAAAAAAGCCCTCAGAATCAAAGAAAACCCCATTAAAACCGAATTAGGAGACATAAATGAAACCCAAATCACTCTATAAACACCAACAAGGCAATCATACACTAGATCAACATATAGAAGAAGAAAAAAAGGAGGAAGAAGAATGAGGTTAAATACACTAACAAAAGAGGAATTATTAGATTTTTGTGGCAAACAAAGAATGGAGATAGTGAAACTAAGAAGAGTTATACATGATATTAAATCTATCGCAATGATTGGACATATACCTAATTCATTACCTAAAAGGTTTTGAGGAGAACGAATAAACATGACTTACAAATGTAGGGAAAACCCTGACCAAGCATTCAGACAATATCTTAGGGAATGTAAACGATGTCACGAATACTATAAGACCCCCAGTAGACATGGGTGTATATGTCCAGACTGTAACAAACAGAAATACCAGCATGGTAAAACAAAAGGTGATAAATAATGAATCTAACAAATGAAAACCAAACAGTAGTATATCTTAAACGTATAGCAGAAGCTTTAGAAAGGATTGCTGCTGCAACAGAAAGAGAGAACTAAATGAGTTGGGGAACAGAACTATATATTCTATAATATAAAGGTTTATATATAAGTTATAACATAAGTATACTTATAGGAGGATATTAAGATGAAGATAAAACAAATTGAACTTAATTGTAAAAAATGCAATCATAAATGGACACCAAGAAGTAAAGAAGTAAGACAATGTCCAAAATGTAAATCCGCATGGTGGGATAAATAATAATGATTGATAGGGAGGAGTATTTTAAAAATTACCGTAAGGATAATAAAGAAAGAATAAATAAACGTTATAGGATTTATTGTAAAAAAAATAGGGAAAGAATAAATAAGAATAGACGTTTATGGAATAGTAAAAATAAAGATAAAATCAAATTACATAATATTACAAATATTTTAAAAAATAAAAAAAATTGGAGGGAATATAAATATCCTCAAATTTATTCTGAAGAACAAAGACTGAAATGTTTAGAATGGAGGAGATCCCATCCAGAACAAGTTGCCTTATATAATAGAAAAAACAAGAGTAAAAGAAGGTCAACATTTGGAGATTACATATCAATAAAAGACCAAAAAAAGATTATTAAGAGAGATAAAGTATGTGTGTACTGTTCAAGTAATAAAAAATTACAGATTGACCACATAATTCCTTTATCAAAAAAAGGCACAAACTGTTTTAACAATCTAGTACTGTCTTGCAGATATTGTAATTATTCAAAAAAAGATATCAATGTTTTTGAATGGTGTTGGAAAAAGGAAATAGATGTACCAATTCTTATCGTTGATTTATTAAATAGACAAATAGAACAACAAATCATACTTACATAAGTAAGGGAGATATACAAAAATGAATACAACCGAACAACCAATCGAACAACAAGCAATAGTACAAACCAACGAAGAACAGGAAATACAGGTAGAAGATATACCAGTCTTTGAACCTGAACAACAAGGCACAGATCTAAAAGAATTTGAAGGAAATAAAGTAAATATTGCAAGTATATCTGTAGTAGACAGTACTTCAAGTTATGGTGCAGATGGGAGACTTTTAGCACCTGAAGCACCAAGAACACAAGTAAAGAAGATAAGAGTAGTAACAACAGTAGTAACCCAACTTGTTAAAGCAGATGGAACCAATGTTGATATTAAAGCATCTGAATTATTTGGTATGTCTAACAAAGATGGTATGTGGGGAATAAGCTCACATGAAAAAGCAGGTATCCAGAAACTAATGAAAAGGCAGAAAGTAACTAAACTTCCTGAATTAGTAGGAACACAAGTAACAGTAAAAGCAACAGAAAACTCTAATGGAAAAGTATTCCTGGGGTTCATTAAAGAATAAGGCAGTACGCCTTATTTTTATTTTTCAGACACAGGGTACTCCTTAGGTAACGAAGGAGAAGGTTCTATGGTTTATCACCTCTTTCCTGCAACGCCCTGCTGAAAAAATATATATCAAATTACATATAATACTACATGTATATACTCCAGAATACAAAACTATATAAATAACCTTACTTATATTAATAATATAAATAAATATGAGGGATTAAATATGAAAATAAATATGGAATTGGATGACGAACTTCATAAGGACATTAAAAGCAAATGTATCGAGTTAGATTATACACAATTAGAGCTTATGCCTATCCTTTTGAAGAAAGGTTTGGAAACAGTTATAAAGGAGAATAGGGGTTAAATGGCAATCAATTTAAAAAATCTTAAAAATCTAAGAAAAGGGTTTAAAGAATTATCACCTTTACAATTATGTGAAGGTAGAATCGCAAGTCTTTCTGGTATGATTATAGGTTTAATATTAGTTCTTTCTGGTATGATTATGAATGACGATAAAAGTTGGAGTTGGATTTTCTTTATGGTATTCTTGTTGATGTTTCAATTAGTTAATATTAAATCTGAGTTTCAACAAAGAAGGGCCTTAAAAAGTATGGAACAAAGCATGGTAGATGCTAATGATGAATTAAATGAACTAATGGGTGATTTAGAATGAATAAATTAATGAATAGTAAAAGTGGAGTAGCAGATGTAGAGGACCCTATGTTTTGGGGAATATCGGTGGGATTATGGTTATTAGTTGTATTATTTACATGGAAATCATTTACACAATCCGAAACAAGTTTACTGGGTATCAAAATAGCATTTTCAATAGCATCCTTACCTGTAATAATGGGTATTAATTATATGATGGGGCAAAACGGATAAAATGATGAAGTACATAATTAAAAGGATAAATGAAGATATAGCATTAATGAAAGCAGACAAGATAGGTTTTGTATTAAAATCTATTAAAATCTCTATATTCATGGCTTTAGTTGGTACGGCATTAACACTTTATACAGCAAACAAGATATGGATTGCAAACGATCTTATACTTGTAGCAGGTGTATTTGTAATTTTGAATAAGTTAGATAATATTTCCAAGTATTTGGAATAAGAACACACTTACCCCTGATAGGCGATGGTGGCTGGTTAGTATCAGGGGTATTTTATGATTAAAATGATAGAACAAATAAAAAGATTCTTCAGTGTTCTCAAAAAGAAGAGTGAAGAATACAGGGCTAGAGAATTAGAAAGGTTAGATGAACAGATAGAGAAAGAGAAAGAAAGGAACATAATCTTTGAAAAGAGAAAAGAATTAAACCGGTTACGTAATAAAAGATTAAATTGAATGTTTAAAACTAATAAACTAAAACACTATAGAAGGGTACTATAAAATGGAAGAAAATAATGAAAATAATCACAGTACGAAAGCACAAACTAAAATCACAATAGGGAAGTACACTAGGTGTTCTACTGATAACCAAGAATTAAAATTACAAAACGAAGTAATTGATAAATACATTCAAAGATTAAAAGAAGATAATCCACAAGTAGAATATACTATTATTAAATTTGAAGATTTTGCACAGTCAGGAAAGTCTACCGATAGACCTTCTTTTAAGTTAATGATGGATGAGATAGAAAAGGGTAAGATAAACATTGTTATCTTTACTAAACTGGATAGATTAGCAAGAAGTTTACAAGACCTTCTAAACATAACTTCTTCATTTGAAAGTAAAAATGTTAAGTTTGTAGTTGTAGAACAAAACTTAGATACAACAACATATCAAGGAAGACTTTTGTTTCAAATAATTGGTGCTTTTTCAGAGTTTGAAAGAAACATCATTAGGGAAAGAATGGAAAATGGTAGAAAGAAAGCCGAGATAGTTGGTACAAGATCAGGGAAACCATGCCATAGGCCCAAAGTAAAGATAGATGAAGATGGCGTTAAATACAAATATAAGCAAGGTAAGTCCATGCATCAAATAGCAAAAGAGTATAATGTTTCTATCACACCTATAAGGAGAATTTTAAGATGTGGTTAATATTTGAATTGTTGATTGTATTCATTATATTATTTATAATTGTATCTTTTACATGTTTTATATTATACTTATCATGCGAACTGACACAAAAACTTGTATTGAAATATATAGAGAAAAGAAAAAACAACGATTATTGTGCAAAAAAGAAAACAAACTATAAAGGAAAAGGAGATATATTATTATGATTCAACCAATACAACTAATACTACCAATATTAAGTATGCTTGATATGTCTATGACTCATTACACTATTGTATTGATGAATAGGATCAATCCAAAGAAGAACCATTACCATAATGAGATGAATCCTTTAACTAGATTACTATGGCACAACTTAGGGTTAATTAATGGTACATTAGTTGCAGGAACATTCTTTATTTGTTTATGGTTTATTTATAGTAGCTTTCTGAATGTCAAGTTCGTATATTACTTCTGCGGATTATTCACAACCGTATTTCTTATTCATATTAAAAATATAATTGAACTTAGGAGGTTACTCAAATGAAACAATCAAAAGAATATAAAAAGCCATGGTGGATGTGGATTATTATTGTAGTATTCGGATTAATGAACTTAGTGGACTCACCAATCCTTGGCATCATTACAATTGCTATCTGGTTCGCATGTGGTAATCAATGTGTAACTTGGGCTACTAAATTAAAGAAGAGTCAGAACTGGGCCTTCTTTATAGGATATGTATTTGGTTTATTAGGATTATTAGTGTATTGGATATTTAATAGGGCAGACTTAAAGAGGTTATCAAAATGAATCAATGTCCAAAATGTAATCATAAGTATCATAAATATCCAATCAAAGGTGAAGATGGTAAAATAATCTGGCAGAACTTATTTAAGATGGACTGGATGTCCATTATTTTCTTAGTTGTAATATTATTCTTATCTTATGCATACATTCATGATACGGCTGATTGTATGGCTATGAGAGAACATCCATGCGAAACATTAGCTCAATCTAATTGTTGTGAGTTTATTCAAGATGGGGTATTCACTGGTAAGACTATTGAACAAATCAATGCACCGCCAGTTGATCCTTTAGCTACGCCATCTTATATTAAGTTTAATACAAGTTCATGAGATCAAAGAGATTAAAGTATTGTTACGTTTGTAATGAACCACATAGGAAACCTTCCAGGTTTTGTAGTAGGCAGTGCAGTGAACATTACAAGAAACATATTAAAAAGAAGTAGGTGAATAAATGGATGAACCAAGTGTGATACATATTTATATTAGGGACAAGCTAAGAGATAACTGTACTCCTTATTCCTCATTACTTAAAAGATATAAAGTTAAATCAATACTATGCAAGTCTAGGATACCTCAAGTAATACACAATAAGTTCCTGGAAGAACTAGAAGAGTATGGTTTTATACAGTTTAATAACAGGAAAAGCATAAGAATTCTTTAATTATAGCCTAACTACAGCCCACATAAGGCATTTATTCTTCTTACTATATAATTTGTGCACACCCGGTTTTTTTCGCCTATATTATAATATACTTGTCTCTTGTCTTTTGTCTTTTTTAGCGACGTCACGGATATAACGCCCTATTACAGATTCATTGATGGAGAAACCACCATCTTTTAAAACTTGGTTTAGCTTTACATAAGTGTAGTTATGTTCCTTATGCAATATGTATAGTAGATAGTTCCTCTGTTGCATTTTCTTATCAATTTCCTGCTTAGGAGTTGTAGTATGTAATGATTTCTCTTTCTTTACTTTGTATGCATCAAAATCAATGGATGGAACTTCTTTATTATAAAATCTCCAAGACTTTTTAATCTTTGGCTTAGAGTAGTCCATCATTTGCTTACCAAAGATGTACAGTAGTTTCTTTTGATGATAGTTATACACCTTGAAGTATCTCAATTTAAAGTTCTTCTTACTTGCCATGACATTAAACAAAGCAGTACTTCTAAATATAGCTGCATACTTTTCAAGTAAAAAGAAACTAGGTAATACTAAAAATATAACTAAGTTAAGCTGTCTGCATTCCATAAGCAACTCAACAAGCTCTTTATTCTCTTTAGATATAGAACCTTTACTACTAAGGCCCCTAAAACATTCATCAAATATGATGGCCTGACCCTTCTTGGCTTTCTTAATAGCTGACTTGAAGTCTTCAGAAGTAAAAACAATACGGTCTAAGCTAATGGTTGGGTCAATTGAATAGGCTAATTGCCTAGCCAACTTACTCTTACCAAGCCCTTCACGGCCTGTAACAACATAGATTCTGTCCTGATCGGACTCTAAAATCATCCGTTTTGCTTTCTGGAACTGTTGAAAGATGGGGTCTGCCATGTAATAAGGCAAAACCTCATTCGAATTCTCCTTCAACGGAGTCTTCATACTTACTTCCTTTACCTGATTCATCTTGTACCCTCCTCAAAAATCTTTCTTTTCTAGAAAGAAGCTTAATTAATACTAATTTATTCTTAATAATAATCCTTGTGTTAAGTGAATTGCTTTTAGAAGAATAACATTTGTATATCATATCATCAATTTGTTCAATAAAAATCATGTACTCTTTATTAATTTTATTACAATCAACTGATAATTCATCTGTTGCAGCATCAAGTTCTAATGCCCAACCAGTCAAATCACCACGTACTTTTTTACTTCTACATGCCCTCCAACATTCATCTAACCTTGAAATTTGTAACATGCCTTCATTAAATGTAGATTTTTCACCAGAATTAAAGTTTGTTTCCATCGCCATCACCACCTTTTATTTTAAAATCACCATCTCCATTCATTATTTACATGTACTTTTATATAAAACTTTACTTTTTATGTATTAGTATAAATACTAAACCTTTATATAAAAGTTATTTTATAATATAGGTTAGGAAGTGATATTAGAAAATGTTAGGAAACCTATTAGGAGGATTTATTGTTATCATAGTTGGTGTAAATCTTATCCCTACTGTAGCTGATCAAGTAGCAGACGCTCAAGCTGGTAATGTAACTGGTGCCGCTTCTACTATCTTAGGACTAACACCTTTATTTTATGCTTTAGGTATAATGAGTGCAGGTGTAGCTTTAACAGTTGGTGGTTTAAGAAACGCAGGAGTAATGTAGATTCGTCTGCTTTACTACGGCTAACTAAGGGCGTTAAGGCCCTTTTATTTTTCTTTCAAAATACTAAACCTTTATATAAAAGTTATTTTATAATATAGGTTAGGAAGTGATATTAGAAAATGTTAGGAAATTTAATCGGCGGATTCATTGTTATCATAGTTGGTGTTAATCTTATTGCTCCTGTAGCAGATACAGTTGCTGAAGCAAGAACAGGACAATATACAGACGGATCAGCTAACGTAACCGGTGCTTCTGGAACTATCCTTGGACTAACACCTTTGTTTTTCTCATTAGGTATAATGAGTGCAGGTGTAGCTTTGACCGTAGGAGGTTTAAGAAATGCAGGAGTTATGTAAGTTGACTAAGCAATTAGTCAATTCCAAGGGGCTTAACACCCTTTTATTTTTATTAATCTTCATTAGTTTATCAACTATTTCTTTAGCATCAGTAACTTATGAAACTAAAACTGGTTGGGACGTTATTGATACACAAGACGAATGGTTTGCATATACATTTGATGAAAAGAAACATGGAACACAAATGTGTGCCTTTCATGAAACGGCTACAAAAGCAAAAGATATTACAGAATTAATTAAACTATCTACTTCTAGTCAAACTACTAAAGATATAAAACCTGATAAGCATGACTTTGAAAACAAAGAAATATTTAAAGATGCTAAAGAATCCTATGATAAAAAGAAGAAAGCTTTAACTAAGGAAAAGGATAACTTAAAAGCTCAGAAATATAAAAAGAAAGATACTGGTTTATCACAAGATTACATTGGTATCTGCGTAACCCCAGAAGAATCTGATAAATTAATCAAGCTATTTAATAATTCAATTACATGGGAATGGCAAGATGAAGTATGGAAACGTACTGAGAACACTTTATTTAAGAAAGAAGGTATTGAAATCAAAGCATTAGACTCAAATGGTAATACCATTGAAGGGGATATATCATGGGTAGAAGTTGAAGGAACTTATCAGTTCCACGCTGAGCTTAATAATACTTCATACCCTTTATCTGAATTCGGTTACAGAGTTTACAATGATTATGACTTCTATTTTGAAGATGGAAGATTAATCGAGTCTTATAATATTATTGAAACAGAGTTTACTAAAACAATTCCTGAACACAGAGTAATTGATTTCAATTCATTCATTGAAAAAGAAGCTAATAATTTAACAAGTGCTAAAGTTGAAGCAGTACACTATAGAGATACATTCTCAGGATGGCAATACTGTTCTTATACTTTTCCTAACTTTGCTGAAGGTTGGAAATGTTTAGGCGAAATAGAATACTATGATATATCATTTAAAGGTGAAATATGGGATACAGATCCAGAGTTATATTATGAATATGATGAAACTGTTTCTCTAGGTTGGAATGATAATACAGAGTTTTCTAGCTTAGGTGCAAGACTTGAAACATCAATTTTATTCTTTAACATGAATAAAAACCAAGGTACATATTTACAAGATAATTCAATTTATAATAATTATGGAACAAGAGTTAGTACATCTTTTAATTCAAGTTGTGGCATAGTAAATGGATATGATTTAAAGGGTTGTTTATCATTTGATGGTACTGCGGATTATGTAGATTTACAAACAACAAGTTTAACAACTTCTAGTGACTTTACAATTTCAGCATGGTTTAATGCAGAGGATACAGCAGTTGTAAAAACTATTGTTGCTCTTGAAGAAAGTGCTGAAGCAAGAATAGATATTTTAGAAAATGGTTCTTTAACTGGTTATATTTATGATGGTAGTAATAGACAGGTATTTGCATCTTCAACATATGAAGATGAACAATGGCATCATGTTGTTTTTACTGGAAATAATGATGTTCATTCATTATATGTTGATGGAGTATTTCAAGATTCAATGGAATATTCAAGAACAGATATTGGAGGTATTGAAGCAATAGGTGCAAGAAATACAGGAACTGCATATGATTATGATTTTCAAGGTCAAATTGACCAAGTTCAAATATGGGATAGAGCTTTATCATCTAACGAAGTTTTAAACCTTTACAATGGTTCAATTAACAATACAAATTATTTTGGTAAATATGCACAATCAGGAGATTTTAAATCATTAGTATTCTACAATGAATCTTCAACTTATTGGAATATTACACAAAGTATTGCTGATAGTGATTATGTGGATACATTGAGTTATGTTAATACAACTGGACTTGTTAGCTATTTTAGGTTTGATGGAGATGTAACTGACTCTGTTGGTTTAAATGATGGAACTAACTCTGGAAGTAGCGATACGGTTGGAATTGTTAAACACGCTAGAAGCTTTGATGGGGTTGATGATTATGTTAATATAAGTGATGACCAATCACTCAGATTTTCAACAAAAGATTATTCATTCTGTATCTGGGTAAAAACAGACCAAGACGCAGCTACAGATATTTTTTCAAAGAGGTTTGGAATTGCTGCAGCTGGTGCTGGTATAACTTTTACAAAGGGAGGAGGAGATACTTTTGCAGTAGAAATTTCTGACGGGTCAACAGAGGGATTAGCTGTAGGAACTGTTGATATTCATGATGATGTTTGGCATCATCTATGTTCAGTAATTAATAGAGGTTCAAATGAATTAAAGGTTTATACAGATGCCTCTGACGAGCAAATTAGTGACATATCAGGGATTGGGTCAATATCTAATCTTGAAGATTTATTAGTTGGAAAGAATGGTGATGGAACTAGATTATATAACGGTTCAATCGACGAAGTATTAATCTTCAACCGTTCTTTATCTTCTATAGAAATTAATGAAATATACGATGAGCAAAAGAAATACTATGGCATAAACATTTCAGACCCTAATTTGGTTTCTTATTGGACACTAGACGAATCCTTTGATGATTTAGTTGGAGGAAATGATGGAACACAATCGGGTGGAGTTACAAATGCTACTGGGATTTCTAGTGGAGCTATGAATTTTGATGGAGTTGATGATTATGTGCAAGTTTCAGATAGTTCTTCATTAGATTTAACTGGCGATATAACATTTTCTTTCTGGATGAATTCAAGAGACTTAACTTCTAACGCTTTAAGGATGTTTCATAAAAATTCAGCATATACAATAACTTCTGCTGTAGATTTAAGTGGGGGAGATAATACTATAAGATTATTTAATTATCAAGATAATACATATTGTTATTCAGATAATATTTATACTGAAAATGAGTGGCAATATGTAACAATAGTTCAAAGTGGTGGTATTTGTTATTTTTATAAGAACGGTGTAGATATTGGTACAGGTGATTCCACAATAAATCCAACATTTCCTAACTCTGCTGTAGATTTATATATTGGGATTGATGAAGATGAATCTACTGCACCATATAATGGACAATTAGATGAAATAATAATATACAACAGACGTTTATCATCAACAGAAATAACCGACCTTTACAAAGCAGGATTATCCCAACACGCAGACACTAATGTTACACTTCAGACAAGGACGGCTGATAGCTATAATGTTAGTAGCCAATATTTACATGGACTATGGGGATTTAATAATAATGCCTACGATGAACTTGGTCAATATATTGGGACTTGGACTGGAACAGAAAATTACAGTGAGGAATGTGGTATTGTTGGGATGGGTGCTTGCTTTGCAGGAGATGGTAGTATAATAGACACGGTAGCAAATAGAGATAAAGACGATGATTTATCTTTATCTATTTGGGTTAAACCAACAGCATTTAGCGGAGATAATTCAATGATAACCTCCGGAACATCCTTACTTTTGGATTTTGATAATAGTAATTCTATTAGATTTAGAAGAGTAGGTGCAGACAGAATTAATTATGCTATAGATTCAGACAACTACCTAAATAAGTGGACACATATTACAGTAACTAGTAATTCCACAACAACAGACCTATGGGTTGATAGTATTTTAGTAGATACAGGTGCAGGGGACTCTCCTGGTTCTAGTTCTGCTAGTATAGACTTTGGTGCGATAAGTGGTGGTACTGCACCATTAACAGGATATTTAGATGAAGCAAGATTTTATAATAGAACTATAACTCCCTCAGAAATCCAAGACCTTTACGAACTAGGTTCACATCACATTGAATGGAACGAATGGAAAGACAGAGGAAAAGTTAATGACGGAGAAGAACAACTCATGGCAGGATGGGGGGATAAAGGCAAATTCATTCAAAGTAAATTTACAACAACAACTGATGATACAGATGTTAGTGCTTATTTATTAAATTATTCTATCACACAAAGTCCTAACTATCCACCTAACATTACAAGTATTATACTTAATGCTACATCAAGTTTAAACTTAACAACAGATAATCTTACAGCATATATCACAGTAGATGAATCTGATGATGATAATTATATTAATTTATACAAATGGTACAAAAACGGAACACTAAATGCTAGTAGAGTAATTGAAGATGGTTTAATTGCTTATTATCCATTAGATAATGATACATTAGATTATTATGATAGTAATGATGGAACAAACAATGGAGCAACTTATAATTCAACTGGTGGAAAGATTTTAGGTGCTTATGAGTTTGATGGGGTTAATGATTATATTGATTTGAATACACCAGTTTTTCCAACAGATGGAAGTTCTTGGACAGCTTCAGTATGGGCAAAATTAGATGGAGATTCTAATGATGGTACACTAATAGCTCAATATGGTGTAGTAG
>Ga0233415_10000131_pt1 | contig 35992 bp, 33 predicted proteins | sample Na_anoxic_12_MG_FD_188631 | JGI IMG/M metagenome (GOLD analysis project Ga0233415, IMG submission 188631) | Seawater microbial communities from Saanich Inlet, British Columbia, Canada - Na_anoxic_12_MG | ecosystem: Environmental > Aquatic > Marine > Inlet | place: Canada: British Columbia...
TCTACCAGTTCTCCAGCTTTATCGATAAAATTAAACTTAGGTAATTCTGGTAACCTTATCTTGAATTTTTCTACCAGTTCTCCAGCTTTATCGATAAAATTAAACTTAGGAAGCTCAGGTAATTTAAATTTTGTTACCCAGTTAACTATACGAAAGGCTAGTTCTCCTATTTTAGCGCCAAATGTATTGAGGGCTTTAAAAGCGCCTCTTAAACGAAAGGCTAGTTCTCCTATTTTAGCGCCAAATGTATTGAGGGCTTTAAAAGTGACTCTTATATTTTTAAATATTCTTGGTAAATCCAGAGTTTTTAACCAGTCGTCTAATCCAGTTAAAGATGCTATCAGACCTGTCAACCCTAATAATGAACCGGGTCCAAGTCCGGGCATAGATTTTATTCCAGAAAAATCTTGGACTTTTTGTTTCTGAAAGGTTTGTTTTTTACCTTTGGGATCGTCCGCTAAATCAGCCTGTAATTTTTTCCATTTGATATATACATCGAAAGTTTTTTCTATATTACTTACGGATTTTAATATATTGGAATTAATGTTAGCAATTGCTGCTAACTTTTCATCCGTATTAAAGTTGATTTTTTCTGAAATATCAACTACGTTAGAAGTTATTTGAGGTAGTGCCATTTTCTTTTTCTAATTCCTCTATATGTTTAATTAACATATCAACATAAATCTCTCTTTCAAAGGGTATTAAATTTTCTATTTCGGTTAAAGAGTATTTATGATGTTGAACCAAAGAAAAATTTATTTTATACATTCTCACTAAACTGTTATAACAAAAACTCAGGTAAAAAAATCGTTCAGGCCCTCAAATGTATACTCTTCTTTTTTGCCGCATTTTTCACACTTATAGGAAACCTTTTTTTGTAATTTTGGCATATTTTCAAAGAAACCGATTAACTTTTGTAATTGAGTAGAAGAAAGTTTTTCTATAAATTCTTCCATTTCTTTTTCTGTGAAATCTTCATAAACATCGTCTTCATCAAAGACAAATTCTATACATTCATAAATCATGCCAAGCGATTTCTGTAGATCAGATTCTTCTTTAAATTTTAAACCGATATCAATTGTAGGATATTTCATTTTAAAACCGAGTTTATCGTCGATCTTTACAATTTTATCATCGTCTTTACATTCTATTTTTATAGAATCTATGTCAATAGAAATTTCTGTTTTACTATCACATTCTTCTTCATTTTCGTGTCCTAACATAAACGTCATAAATTCATTTACTGATTTACTTCTCAATTGTAAGAATAGATATTCAACATCAAAAGATGCTAACTGATTAATATCAACTTCAGAAATTATACAGGCCTTAAGTATTTTCTTTACAGCGCTGGTAATATCTTTTTCATCATTCGATTCTAAAGCCATGTAAAGTACTTTTTCCTCTTTGACTAAAAATGGACGATATTCTATTTCTTGTCCTGTCGAAGGAATTTTTGTTCTAAATTCTGGGGTAACTAATAATGGTAAAGCCATAATATTTTCTCCTATAATAATTAAGATTCAAAGCCTTTATCGAATTCAATCTTGTTTCTCTTATTATTTTCTATATTTAAATATTTATTGTATTCGTTTTCTAAACTTTTTTGTTTTTCATTCTTTCTCAATGAATAGTTGTAATGTAAATCAGTCTCAAAGTATCTATATGCAAATGTAACGTCTAGTGTTGCATGATCTGAAGTACTCCAATCATAACTAATATCTCCTATTGTTGTGGGAAATGCGTCCAATAATTTTACAGTTTTTGTTTGAACATTCGATTCATTATATATGTTAATCTCTACAGTTCTTACATAATCTTTATAATAATTTTCTTGTAAGAATCCTCCTGATTTTTTGTTTCTATGATTTCCTACTATACTGTCTTGCCATATTAAAAAATATTCTCTTTCTGATAAATCTTCGCTGCAGACAAAACTAATAGAAACATCTGAATAATTTGTGAAAGAACCTAATTTATATTCAGGTCCCAATTCAAAATATTCTAATATATTTACATTTCTTCCTGGTAAATTTACTGATCTAGCTCTATAAGTTAAATCTTGAGGGCCCTCAAAGTATATTTCAAAATGATCTGTTCTTGATACACCGTTTTTATTGATTGAAGAATAAAATTCATTTATGTTAAATGGCATTGTTGCTGTCTCTCCAAACTTTTCTATTATCCGATTTTTCGAATCTTGCGATAGGTAACATAATCGCAGCATTCCATTGTTCTGGCATTATCTCTAGAAATCTTGATTCCACTTGAGGTCTTAAATATCTTTTCAGTGCTGGTTTGAATAATCTTGTTCTTGCATTACCCTTCAATATTTCATAAGTCACTTTGATGTTCGATTCTTCATTTAACTCCTCATCGCTTGCATATTCATACAAAGCATTCATTAATATAGCTCTTTGTTTATAATGTAGGTAATGAAAATTGATGCCTAGAAATCCTTCTGGTAATCTTTTTAACTTCAAAACCAATGGAAACGTATCATAGTATTTCATTCTCTTTTTTGTTTTAGGATCATATTGAAATAGATACATTTTACCGTTCATTGGTTGCATCGTCATATTATCACGATTTTCGCGTATGACTCGTTCAGGCGTTGGACGCATACGAGTAACATTATCCCGAAACCAGTCAAGCGAACCTTGACCAGAACCAGGGCTGTTTCGTAATGCTCTTTCAAAAGTGGTTGCTGGCAATTTAAAATCCTATTGTTTATATTCTATTTATATCAATACTTTACGTTCAGGTCTTTCTCGGTAATGATTTCAAATTTCATACCTCTTTTTTTGCAAAATGCTTCAGCTGCTTCCCACTTTGCTTCATTGACTCCCCAAGTTGCCACTTCCTGAATGAACTTCTTGGTTTTCCTTTTTCTACTTTTCGGAGGCGTGGTTTGACTAGACGGCTTAATTTCAACTATCCACTTTTCTAGTTTTCCGTCTTTGTTGTAGATTTCTACATAAAAATCTGGAAAGTAACGATGTGCTCTTCTGTCTAGAGGCGACATATAAGGTATTACGACTTCCTCAGATAACCAACCTTTAACATGATCATTCTTGTCTAACCACTTCATGAATTTGATTTCATATGAACTTCGGTAATAAATATTTCTGACATTACCCAAGTATTTCTTTCTATTGATTGGTTTGAAATAACCGCTAACGCATTTGTGATATCCGGTTTTGCTGCCAAGTGCCACTAGTTGTCTCGCTCCTTTTTCGTTGAGAGCTTCAATCGCTTCATCAGACATAGTGTAATATCTACTGTAACGCTTCATTCTTTCATCTGGTGTGAGTGCTGCGTTTTTTTCTATATTAGTTGAACTCACCTTTTTGAATATGCGTTTCTTTTCACCAGTAACTTCGCGTTCTTTCCAAATATCTGCCTGATTTTTGGCGACCCTTTTTCTGAAGCTGTCAAATTTTTCTGGGTCTGCTTTAAGGCGAGCACGACTATACTTCAAACCACAACTTTTTGAACAAGTTGGTTTGTAACCAACATTGATATTTTCCCAAGTTGTTTCTTTACCACAGATAACACATTCACCGTCACCTTGTTTGTAACAATATTTATCATAGTATTCTTTACTTGATATTTTGTGATGGTCACGGATGTGCTTAGAGAGTTTGCCATACGAACTGAAATTTTCGTTGCAAATGGAACAATAAATACTCATGCTGGTACTCCTTCTTTATGCTTTTAGTACTAGACCCGGCAGATGTTGGCGCATCGTGGCCGGGCTCTATCTCTATTTATAAAAATAAGAATTTCGGGAGACAAATTGGTCGGTTTGAATTTACCTTGATAGTATTCTGGCATATTGTTATAAATATAAAATAAACATTAACGAGTATTTAGTTTTATGGGCAACTCATCAAGCTTCGCCGCGAGTGCGGGCGATTTGATTCAACAAGCAGCTGAAATTACTCAACCTGTCGTGGATTATGCTAGAAGTTTAAATCCTCCTGGAAGTGTTAAGAGTATTGGAAAAACAAAAGATGTTGAATATACAGAAGATGATTCTAAAGAACAATGGTGTAACATAGGAATATATGAGTATACGTATAGAGCAGAGAGTTCTAAATCTTTGAAATTTGGATTGGGTAATATTAAATTACCTTTGCCTCTGCAATTACAAACTCAATATCAACAACAATGGAATAATACTAACGATGTTACAGGTTTACTAGGTCAAGCATTAAATTTAACTGATGGAATACAAGGACAAGACTTTAAAAATTTAGCGGTAAATGCTGCTTTGAATCCTCAATTAGTTGGTAGTGCTATAGCAGCTGCCGGTGCACCTATCGGAAGTTTAGTTGCGTCAGGAGGCATTGCTGTAGGATCTGCTTTAGCAGGAATATCAGCTAATAAATTCGAAACTGTTACGTATGAAAAACCTCAACTTAGACAACATCAGTTTAATTGGAATTTGACTGCTAAAAGTAGAGAAGAGGGCGAGGCGATTCAAGATATTATATTGAAGTTGAAATATCATTCTCATCCTGGAGGCGATGATGGCGCATACTTTAAATATCCAGAACTTTTTGTTGTTAAGTTTTTTTCAGATCAAAATCTTTTTACAATTGGACCATCTATCATGGAAAATTTTGCCGTTGATTATCATGCTGCAGGAAGGCCTTTATATCAATCAAGTGATAGAATGCCTATTAATGTAAGTATAAGTTGTTCCTTTAGAGAAACATCAGCAATAACAAAAAATATTATAAAAAACGAGAGAAGATAAATGTCGTTCTATTTCAGAAATTTCCCTTTCACGAATTACCAAATAAAGGATTACAACATAAATGAAGTTGTGCAAAATCCTTTAGTGAGATTTAAAATTGTCGATGTTTTAAGAAATGTGAAATTTCTATACCAAGAATATGTTGTAAAAGAAGAAAGTGCTTCTGAAATAGCCTTTAAAACATACGAGGATGAAACTTTAGATTGGATTATCTATATTACGAATAACATCATTGATCCAAAATATGATTGGCCATTGGGATATAAAGAGTTTAATAATTTCGTTATAAAGAAATATGGTTCTGTTGAAAATGCTTCAAGAGAAACCACCACAGAAAATATTCATCATTATGAATGGATAGTTCAACAACAACAAGTTTTATTTGATGGCACAAGAATACCAGAAAAAAGGTTGATTATAGATAAAACAAAATACGATTCTCTTATAGCGAGTGAAAGAGACATTGTTAGAAATTTTGAATATGAACAAAGATTAAATGACGATAAAAGAAATATCAAAATATTAAGAGTAGAATACTTACAACAGTTTTTATCTGAAGTGAGAAGTGTTTTGATATGACACAGGAAAATTTTAATAATACTTACCAGGCAGATTTACAGTATTGTGTTCTGTTTAATTATTTGAATAAATCTGAAAACATATTACCTATATTAGATGTTATTAATGTAGAATATGATTTATTTAATAATGCTATTACATGTGAAATACAAGTTACTGATCCAGTTTCTTTTTTGGAAAATTTTCCTATTATAGGAGACGAAACATTAGTATTGGGTTTCAAAACTCCTAATTTAGATATAAATCCTACCGTATCTAAATTTAAAAACCTTTTAACATTTGTTTTTAGAATTTATAGAATAGAAGATAGAAAACAAACCGCTAATAGAGCTTCAATTTATACTCTATATGGAATATCTTCAGAGGGTATTAATAATTTGAGATATTCTGTCAATAAAACTTATTATGATTGGAAAGGCGAGAATGTTGTTCAGGATATTTACGACAATTATTTAAAGCCTAGTCCTATTGAATATGATTTAATTAAACAGGTTGACAGTAATGTTAAAGGAAAGAAGTTAAAAAGATTACCTAGTGGCGAAAATATATGTTTGAATTTTTCTAACTTTCGGCCTTTAGATGCGATTAAAAGAGTTTGTTTCGAAACTCAAGATGTAGATAAAAGTTTTACTGCGGCAAAGATTAAATATAAGAATAATGTTTCTGTCAATATTTCGGGACAAAGAATACCGAACATAAGAATAACAAATCCTTTGGGAACTGCTAGGGGAATGAGAAATAATAATCCTGGTAATATTGTATCTAATAGATTCACTCAACAGTATGGTGGTTATATAGATTCTGATGGAAGATTTGCCATATTCGCGTCACCCGAAGATGGTATTCGTGCCATGGATAGATTATTAGGTGTTTATAATAAAAAGTACGGTTTAAATACTGTTTCTGGAATTGTAAATCGCTGGGCGCCACCTAATGAAAATCAGACGGGTAGATATGTGAATTTTGTTTCTAAGGAAACCGGATTTGCCCCTGATCAAAAAATAGATTTTAATAATAAAGAACAAAGAGCAAAATTAATTAAGGCTATTATCTATCAAGAAAATGGAAAGAATCAAGGTTCTTTATTTGACGATAGAGTTTTGCCAGCATTGAATGGAGTTACCAGTACAGATACAGCCACATTTGAAGAAGAGATTGGTGACGAGGATCCTATACCAAATATTGCTATAAATCAACCTCCTAAAAAGGAATACACGGTAGACATAACCGAAAGAACAAAAAAAACAAAATCTTCTAATTTTATTTTTTATGAAAATGATGATGGTTGGAATTTTGTAACTATAGATCATTTACTCTATAGAGATAGAAGTTTGGTAGATGCTGGTGGTTTAGTACAAGATTTTTATTTTTTAGATAGTAGAGTTGATCCTTCTAAAAACAAATCGATTTTTGGAAAAAATGTTCGCCAAGATCAAAGAATATTAGAATTGGATTTTGTCAGACAAATGGATAATGCTGAAAACATGGATAGAGGGCTTTATTCTAGTACTTTAGTTTCACTCGATCCGTTAACGAAAAGAATAGAATTTGATCCTTTCATATACGATAGAGATTATAAAGATATTGCTCATTTAGAAACGGATTTAGATGGACCACAACGAGTTGGCATCTTCACAGAAAACTCTCTTTTTATAGAAAAAAATGTAAATAATCATAGAACCAAATGCGATGAATTTCAACATAGAAATTATGTTATTACGAATTTAGGACCAGAGTATGATGAATCTGATGGTCTCTTTAAAGGAGCTAGATTACGGGACCATCAAATAAGAAATCCAAAAAAGTTTCATGAATTTTTAAAATATGATTATGCGTCTAAGGTACAATTCAATAATATTATCATCGATCTTAATATTCCGGGAAACAGTGATATACAAATAGGTCACATGATAAATTTAAATGTTCTTTCTAATAATATTAATGATTCTGAACAAAAGATACTGTATAATAGATTGTTTGGCAATGAAAATCTTGGAGGTTTTTTCCTAGTAACAAAAGTAAAACATTCCATAACAATCAAAGATAAATCTTATGTCACTTACTTGCAATGTGTTAAAGATACTTACGCAACAACTAAATTTAGAGATAATACGGCCGAGTCTAGAAAAAATGAAGAAATTGCAGTGCAAAGAAAAAATCAAGAATTTAATAAAACGACATTTAGTAGTGATTTTGGATAATAAAGATGCATAATATAGGTACAGATTTTGTTTGGTTTATGGGAGTTGTTGAAGATAGAAGCGATCCATTACAGATGGGCCGTGTTCGTGTACGCACTCATTGGCAAACGGCCGATAAAGATATTCTGCCTACGGATGATTTACCGTGGGCTCAAATAACTGTACCTTCTTCTGCTACTTCCGGCGATGTTGGTGGTACATCTACTGGTTATGCTGAAGGTTCTTGGGTTGTTGGTTTCTTCATGGATGGAAAACACAAACAACATCCATTAATACTTGGCGCAATATCTGGTATACCAACAAAACAACCAGATCCGGAATGCGGCTTTAATGATCCTAGAGGTGTATATCCTCAAAGATTAAATGAACCAGATATGAATCGTTTAGTTCGTACAAGAACAATACGAGAAGAATCTGTAAAACTTTTAAGAACCGAAGAAGAAACGAATGCTAATCTACACCCCTCGATTGCGTTTAGAAATCAATATGTAGATGATTTAACGGGAGAACCTGTACCGAGTAGAAACAGTGAGTATCCATATTCACAAGTAAAAGAAACTGAATCTGGCCACATACAAGAATTTGATGATACCCTAGGTGCAGAAAGAATTGCCACTATGCATCGCACAGGCACAATGGAAGAATATCATCCTGATGGTAGCCGTGTGAATCGTACCATGAAAGATAATTATCATATTACTTATGGTGATGATTATGTCAGAGTCCGTGGCGTTTCAAAAGTGTATGTTGATGGTGATGCGTCTTTATATGTCAGAGGAAAATTAGTCACACAAGTTGACGGTGATATGGAAACATATGTCGCTGGAAACTACACCATGGATGTGGGTGGTAGTATTAATGTGACTACAGATGGTAGTCACACGTTAGAAGCGAAACAAGCTATAAGTCAAACAACGACTTCTACCTATACATCTTTGTCATCTGGTAAGATGACTTTTAGCACAAAGGATAAACTTCTTGCGCAGTCTGAAAAGAATTTTGATATTAACACGAAAGACGAATTTAGAGTTCGTTCAAGTGAAATTGAACTACATTCCTCAGATGATGGAAATATTACTTTTTATTCCGCGAAAAATATCACGGGATTTTATTGTGACAAGACAGAATGGCGTAAGGTTTGTGTTTTTGAATCTCCAGATAATATTGCAGCCGTTACAGTACCAGATGCATTAATTTTAGAATCTTATGTTTTAAAAGAATTTCCTAGTACATTTCCTAGATATGGTCGAAAATTAGATGTAGGAAAAGGATTTCAAGATGTTTATCGCGATGATTTAGGTTCAACACCTGGAGGTGAACAGACCGGTTCCGCGCCAGACGATTCTGGTCAGAATCCCAATTCATCTTCTAAATATGAAACTGATGTTACTACTTCAAACGAAGCAATCACTACAAGTAGGGCTGTCGGCAATAGTGGTGTAACAGATTCTAATAATAGACCTACAGGACAGCAAGTTGAGGATCAAAATGCTCATGGTAAAGATAAACCACATTCGAATGTTTTAGATGTAGCATTGTCGGCAAAAGATTTAGGTCCTGATGCATGGGTAGACGGTGACGCAGCTGAAGGTCGAGCTAAGTATTCGAATCCAGGAAATCCAAACATAATAAGATGTTTTGAGGATATGGGATGCTTAGGAGTCGCTAAGTCAATTAATCCCACAAGATATGATAAAACAGCATGGTGTGCTGCTTTTGCGGGCGCAATGCTTCGTAGATCCGGTAATAAATACTTAAAGACTTTATCTTCAAGAGCATATGAACGAAATGCGAGTAAAATTGGTATTTTAGTTGCTACTACTTATGAACCCGATAAAATGAAACCAGGTGATATACTCGTTTTTGGTCGTAGTGGTAAGAGTGGTAAACCCTTTAGATCTTCTCCTTACGGTCACATAGGATTCTGGACAGGTAATAAAAATGCTCCTGCGGGTAAAATTATGTGTATTGGAGGCAATCAAAGTAATAGAATTACAGTTAGACCGTATTCAATAGAAAAGGGAACAGAATTTGGATTAGTCGCAGTAATACGACCTGTATCTGGAAATGATGGTAAAACGCATCAACCAGATCCAGGTTCAATCAGAGAAATAGTAACAGATAAAGGCGGATCGGACAGAGTAACATAATATGTTTATAGAATCAAAAGAAAAAATATATACAGACATACCGTTATCGTTTACAGCTCATCCTGTGACTGGTAATGTTAAAACTCTCACAAACGCAGATTCAATTATACAATCTGTTAAGAATATCGTTTTGACTAATTTTTTTGAAAGACCTTATGAGCCTTATCTTGGTGGTAATATTTACAATCGTTTATTTGATAATGTTGAATCTACTTATACACAATTTCTAATTGCTGAAGATATTACTACATCACTTGAAAACTATGAACCAAGAGCAGATATATTAAATGTTTCTGTATTTCCGGATACCGACAGAAACACACTTAAAGTAAAAGTAAAATTCATTCCAGTAACCTCAGCAGAGCCCGTGACTGTCGATGTTATCGTAGAAAGAGTAAGATAAAATGTCACAAATAGATGTAACAGAATTAGATTTTAGTAAAATAAAACAATCAATAAAAGATTACATATCGGACCAAGATGAATTCAAAGATTATAACTTTCAAGGGTCTGTAGTCAATCTTTTATTGGATATGCTTGCATACAATTCGTACCAGAATGCGTTCTATACGAGTATGGTAGGCAACGAAATGTTCCTCGATTCAGCACAACTCAGAGACAGTGTTGTTTCACGAGCTAAAATGTTGGATTATATTCCCACTTCAGCTAAATCTGCTGAAACAACGATAAGTATTACTTACAATGATATTTCGGGATCTGATGTTGTTGTTATTCCAAAGGGTGAAGTATTTAACGTCGCTTCTGAAATTGGTAGTACTTTACAGTTTATTACAAATCAAGCTTATAGTGTTTATAAAGCTTTAGGTTACACAACAAATGTAGATGTATTTGAAGGATTCCTTATAGACCAAACGTTTACAGTAAATACGTCTATTAATCAAAAATTTATTTTGAATAATCAAAATATAGATACTGATTCTCTTTCTGTTATCGTAAGAGATTCTTTGGGTTCAACAAATACAGAAGTATTTAATTTAGCTAATGATGTTCAAGAAGTTCTTTCTACTACTCCTGTTTATTTCATACAAGAAATTGCAAACGGCGAATATGAAATTTATTTCGGTGATGGTAATATAGGAAAGAAACCGATTGATGGAAATATCGTTGAAATAAATTATAGAGTTACTTTAGGTCCAGACGGTAATGATATAAAAACTACATCTTCTAATTGGTCTGCTGTTGATACTGATATTCTTATCAATAGTGTTGAAAGTGTTACGTATGGAGGTTCAGTTGCAGAAACAATTGATTCTATTAAATTTAATGCGCCTAAAAATTACGAAACACAAAATCGAGCAGTATTAGCTGAAGATTATAAAAGACTCATCATACGAGAAAATTCAGATTTAGTAGAATCTTTAAGAGTTTGGGGTGGTGAAGATAATGATCCGCCTGTATATGGTAAAATATTCTTGTCAATAAATCCAAAAGGTGCAGCAACAGTTCTTTCAAATACACAGAAAGATACACTTCGTAAAAATCTTAAAAGATATAATGTTATGACCAATGAGATTGAATTTATTGATCCAAGTTACAATTATATTCTACCAACAATTGATGTTTTTTATGATAGTAATCAAACTTCTCTTACTTCAGATCAAATAGCAAGTAAAGTGGCCGCTTCTGTTCAATCATTTGAAACGAGTAATTTAGGAAAGTTTGATAATGACTATTTTAGATTTTCTAAATTTTCAGCTGCAATAGATGATAGCGACACTTCAATGACTTATAATAATACAAGTATTCTTTTACAGAAAAGATTTGTTCCTAGTACAACAAATACGACAAAATATACAATTAATTTTAATAAAGAATTGTTTAACGAAACGAATGTGAGCACAATTGTTTCTACTGGATTTACCTTAAGTGGTAACGATAGAACTTATTATCTAGACGATGATGGAAATGGAAATGTAAGAACATATTATATCAATTCTTTGAATCAAGATATTTACACAAATAATACATTTGGTACAATTGATTATGAGAAAGGTATCATTGTTCTACCTTCTTTTGGACCTACATCTATTGTAAATAACGAATTAAAAATAACAGTCATGCCAAAAGACTATAATTTAATAACAAATAAATATTTGTTAATGTTATTATCTGATGTTGTCATCACTGTTACAGACGAAAGAGCTCAACAAGTAAAGGCAACGGTGACAGTTACAACTACTGGCTCAGTCACACAAATCAATGAAACAAATATCGGTACTGTTATATGACAACAGACAATAGAACTTCTGTTTTTATAGAGGAACAATTTCCTCTTCTGGCCAGATTGTCTGGTCAGAAATTAGTGGAGTTCATTAAAAAATATTACGAGTCTCAAGAACAGGCTAATAATTATATTGAGGCTGTCTATAGTCTTTTAGATTATCAGGACATTGATACTGCGCCAGAAGATTATTTTGAATATATTGCTCGTGAGATTATACCGAGCATACCCGAAAGGCTCATAACGAATAGAGATTTACTCGCAAAACATATTAAAGAAGTTTATCGTGTTCGCGGTGCACCAGAAGGATATCGTATATTATTTCGTGCGTTATTTGGTGAAGAGATTGAACTTTATAATCCTGGGGATGATATTCTCCGCGCATCTGATGGTCGTTGGGTAGAAGAAGTTGGTATTAAAATATCTTCTACTTTAACGGGAGATGTTTTTGATTTACCGGGTGTAAGAATAATAGGCGAAACATCTGGTGCCTCTGCAATTGTAGATAGAATTGAAACAAGTATATTCAATGGCACAACTCAATTTACAATTTATTTGTTAAGTTTAACAGGAACATTTTCATTAGGCGAAACCATAAAATCTATTGATGGTACAATTACTTTTAAAATTAGTTCTTCTAACGTTGGACCTCTTTTAGACGCTACATTAACTGCTGATGGTGGTCATAGTCATGTTATTGGAGACCGAGTAACAATAACGGGTACAGGTGGAGGTTCAGGTGCACAAGGTACAGTATTAAGAACTCGTGCGGATTCAGCTGCGGAATTTTATGTTGCAAATGGTGGCGCTGGTTACTCTGTAAATAATGTTTTAAATGTGCCTGCCACTTTTGGTAGTGGACAGGACGCATCTTTCATCGTTACTGAAGTGGGTGAACCATTTGAATTTCGCGATATCTATGACGATTTTATTGAATACATTGCCACAGTCACGATAGGTGATAGTAATACTGTATATACATCTTTTATAGAAAATTCTGCTAATTGTCAACTCTGGCCCGCAAATGATTACATATCAAAAGTAGATCATGGTTTTGAAGATGGTAATAAAGTATATTTCTATTTCTTTACCGGTAATACAAGTTACACTGGTATTGATGATTCCGAAACGACTGTAAATCCATATTATGTTTATAATTCAAATTCAAGTGCTTTTCAGGTAGTTACAAGTCCGGGCTCTACTGTTGACGTAAATATTCTCGCCAATGCGAACGCACAAGTAAGCCAAGCAAGTGCTAATCTCGCATTAGCTAATCTTAATTCCACCATAGTCAGTTCTCTTGGTACAAGTGTCGTGAACACAGGCACAATCATTTCTATATCTACTACAGATAATGGTTATGGATATTATGATGGAACTCCAATAGGAACAGTTACTTTTGGTCAAATCGCAGAACAACAATTACCAGATACATTTAATGGTGGTATATTAGGCGAAAACGCAGATATACAGTCAAACTATTTGTCCGGCACAATCGCACAAATAAATGTTGATATTCAGGGCGATAATTACATTAACGATGGAAATATTACCCTTACAAATGCCACAAGAGATGGAACTGAAAACGCAATTGCTATTGCTTCTTCTTCAGCTATCATTGAATTTCAAGGAAGATATATCGATACAAAGGGTTGGTTAAGTTGGGATAAATATTTACAAGATAATTTCTATTATCAAGAATTTTCATACGAAATTCGTTCAGAACAAAATCTGGTAGAATATGAAAGCACTGCTTTACAAACAATGCATCCGGCAGGAACAAAACTATTTGGCGCGGTATATTTACAAGATGATTTAAGTTTAACTTTAACAGAAGATGAAGAAATAGAACAGTATATTGTTGTTGCATCAAATACGGTTTCGCCTACATTAACATTTATTCAAAATTCAAATACTCAAAACGATAGAATTGAAATTTTGGGTAATTGGTTTAACAATGTACAAGCAAATGATTTTGTTTATATTTCAAACACAAGTTCTTTTGTTGCGAATACCGATGGTTATAGAATCTCATCAGTACTCAATTCAAATACATTGTTAATATATGATACACAGGTTACTGTTAAACAAACACCTACCACAGAAACTACAACGGGTTATGAGTTTAATGTTGCGAATGTAATTAACACGACTAGTGGTTTTGGTGTTGCGAATGTTGGAGATGATATTTTTATAACAAAGGCCACAAATGAAATCAATAATGGTGGTCCATTTATTGTATTAAGTAAGGTTGGTAATGAAATACAGGTAAAAGGATATGACGGTAACACAATGCCGTTTGCGAATTCTGTAAACGATAAGACGGCTAAAGTTGAGATTAGGAGATCTTTCACATTCCCATCTAATACTTCTTACTCAGCTAATTTAATTATCTATCGTTCAGCGAATACTTATCTCTATAGCAATAACATTGTGTTATAAATATATGAATAACTAAAACGGAGTATCTTAATGCCTTCTATCGTTACACGATTTTATAGAAATGATAACGCTGAACACTTCATCCAAAATTTTGGTGAAGAAGGTGGTTATTATTTCTTTTTAGCAAATCTGAATGACTGGACTGGTGATCCTCCTACTCCTACACAAAAAATAGAAGATATTGATTTTCGTATTTGGGATAAAATTATCGCAATGAAACGAATTGTGGTATCTGATTTAAGTTTGGTAATACCTAGATACAATTGGACTTCTGGAACTGTTTATAAAAAATATAAAAGTTATGAAAACATTTTTTCTGGACTTTCAGCCGCAAACACATTTTATATAGTAACATCTGATTTTCGTGTTTATAAATGTATTGATAACAATCGAGGCACACAATCAACAATAGAACCAAAACAAACGGATTTAATTAATACTTTTAAAACTTCTGATGGATACGAATGGAAATATATGTATCCCATCATTGGTTCAGATATTCAAAAATTTATTAGTTCTGAATACATACCAATTAAATTTGCAGAAACGGTAAATAATTTTAATACAGAACAATTTAATATTCAATTAGCTGCGATAAAGGGTTCAGTAGATACAATTGATGTTACTGCAAATGGTAGTAACTATGTTAACTTTTCTGGACAAATCAGTGGTTATACCAATACGACTGTTCTGACAATTGATGTTACTGGTGCAAATCGTGTTGATGATGATTTCTATAACGGTTGCGATCTTTTTGTAGAAAGGGGTACTGGTTTAGGACAACTTGTGGAAATTTCTGATTATGATGCTGCATTAGCTAAGATTACTTTGGGAACCGCACTTTCACAAGATCTAACAATTCAATCAGCTGACGAACCAAGTTTCATCCGTATTGGTCCAAAAGTAACCATTAAGACAGACGGTACAACACAATCAACCGCATATGCAAATATTAATCCTTTAACTTCAAACGGTGTTAATTATATCACCGTTGTCAATAAAGGGGTTGGTTCAAATCGTGGTACAATCACAATCACCGATAGTACGTTCATTGGTGCTACTGGTTCTGGTGCTACAGCCGAAATGAACTTCTCTCCTACAAAGGGACACGGTTCAAACGCCGTAAGAGAATTGCACAATGGTGCGTTAATGTTCAATGTCCGTCTTTCAAAGAATGAAGAAGAAGATTTATTAGAAACATCAAATTACGGAACATACGGTCTTCTTCAATATCCGGAATATGCGAACGGAACAGTTGTCACAAATACTGCAATAAATAATACAACAAGATTGAATTTGTCCGGAGTTTCTTCTGCATCTCTTACAAATGCAACTGCGCTTACGAGTTGGAAAGTAGAAGGTCTTACTTCTTTCGCCACGGCCAATGCAGTTACATTCGTAAGTAATTTTGATGGTGCAAACGGAACACTTTCAATCACAAATGGTGAATATACAAATGGTGAATTTTTTACAACAGGTGAAACGATTCGTTTAGATAACGATATAAGTTATCAGGGTGTGTTAGATAGTATAACATATAGTACAGTTCAACCATATACTGGTGAAGTTTTATATATTGAGAACCGAGAACAAATTACTAGAAATCCTCTACAGATTGAAGATTTCAAAATTATAGTACAATATTAAGAGAGTATAATCAATGGCATTAGCAAATACTGGTAGTTTACAAACAGATTTTAATGTAGACCCTTATTATGATGATTATGATGAGAGTAAAAACTTTCATCGTATTTTGTTTAAACCAGGTCTTGCTGTACAGGCACGCGAATTAACTCAACTACAAACAATTCTTCAAAATCAGATAGATCGTTTTGGCGAACACATTTTCAAAGAAGGTAGTGTTGTTAGTGGTAATGAATTAAATTATGATATTAATGCGAAATTTGTTCGTATACAAGACGAGTTTTCCGGATCTGCTGTAACAGTTGCTGATTTTAAAAATTTAGAAATTTCTGGTGGTACTACTGGTATTAATGCGTTTGTTTTTGATTCAGCCGATGGTTCAGAAGCCGGATTGCCTGATACAAAAACTCTTTTTATTAAATATATTGATAGCGGTACTGATAATGTTACAACTGCTTTTGGAACTAGTGAAACTATAACAAGTAATACGGGTAGTATACAAGCTACAACATTGGCTTCGGGTGCAACTGGAAATAGCGCAATTGTTACGTTAGGTTCAGGTATTATATTCGCAAAAGATAATTTTATTCGTGTTGACGAACAATCGATTGTAGTAAGTAAATATAGTGCAGATGCTTCACTAAAAGTAGGTTACACTATTACGGAAGAAATTGTTGTTTTTACAGACGATAATACACTTCTCGATCCTGCACAAGGTGCATATAATTATGCTGCACCTGGTGCCGATAGATTAAAACTTACAGCAACTTTAACAACAAAAGAATTAAGTGATACGGCCGATGTTAACTTTGTTGAAAGACTTCGTTTAAATAAAGGAAGAATTGAACAGAAATTTGACAAACCAATTTATAACGTGATCAATGATTATATCGCAAGAAGAACTTATGACGAGTCTGGTGATTACATCGTAAATGGATTGAATGTTAAATTAAGAGAACACTTAGATGATGAAAATGGTAACGGAGGATTTTTAAAGGTTGGTGATACTCCTGCTGGAAACGACCAATTATTGATTGTTGATGTAAATCCAGGTAAAGCATATGTTCGTGGTTACGAAACAGAAGTTTTAGTTACAGAACATGTTCCTATTGACAAAGGAATTGACTTTGTTCAAGTAGATGATGCCACATTCAGTGCAAATTATGGAAATTATGTTGTGGTGGATGAACTTGTAGGTTCATGGGACATAAACAATCATGGTAAAGTTGATCTGCGTAATACATTTCAAGGCGCAATTTCAAACAATGTGTTTTCGACTGCTGGTGCATCTCCATTAGGAACAAAAATAGGTGAAGCAAGAGTAAGAGCTTTAGATCATGTTTCTGGTTCAAAGGGGGACAAAGACACTACTTATAATATGTATTTGTACGATATTCAAATGACTTCAAATACATTTAGTCAAGTTAAAAGTATTGTTTCTGATGATGGTACTATTGATGGTGTTGCTGATGTTGTTACAGTTTCAAATAATGCTGTATTGAAGGATTCTGCGTTTAACACAGCTTTAGTAAAAGTTCCAGGATCTTATATTAAAAGTTTAAAACCTTCTGGTACAACTGATACTGATTGGATATTTTTAAGAAAATTTGAAAATATTTCTGTTACTAGTGGCGTTTTCTCATTAACATCATCTGAACTATCGGCCGATGAAGAATTTACTGTTTCTTCCTTTCCTTCAGAAACACAAAGACAAGAACTATTTCATGTTTATGTAGATAATGGTTCGGCCGCAAATACTACCAATTACGATACTAGTGCAACTCTTTCGGGAAATACGGTTAGTAGTTTGACTTCTGCGACTACAAAATATAATGCTGGTGATGTAATTCAAATTGGAACAGATGCTAATTATCGATTCAGTGTAGATAACGTCGATAGTACTACACAATTAACTGTCACAAATAAAAATAATCTTAGTTCTGGTGCAAATAATGTTTATAAAGTATTTTTACCAGGACAGACGGTATCTCTAGGAGGTTTTGGTGGTTCTACTGTTGCCAGATCCGGAACATATACTGATTCTCAAAACATTCAATTTGATTTAAAAGAACCGACTCTTGGCACAACAGTTGATATTATTGCTGAATTGAAAAAGGTCAATAAGGGCGAAACAACAAAGACTCTACAGGCAGACAAATTCGTTGAGATTGATATTTCTACTAACTCGGCCAGTACATCTGGTCCATGGATTCTTGGTGCACCAGACGGATATAGATTAAAAGAAGTTCGTTTCAGTAGTTCAACTTTTACATCTGAAACGGACGGCACAGATGTTACTTCTGATTTTGAATTAGACACTGGTATGAAGGACAACTATTACGATCTAGCTAAACTTAAATTAAAATCTACTTCAACAAGAACAATCGGCGGTACAGATTTTTATCTTGTTAAATTCGATTACTTTACTAGATCTGCAAAGGATACTTTCTTCTCTGTAGATTCATATGATGGAGTTGTAGAGTTAGAAGATATCCCAATTTATGTTTCTCCCGTAACCGGCGAATCTTACGATTTAAGAAACTATGTTGATTTTAGACCATATACTTCAGTTTCCGCTTCTCCTCCTAATGTCTTTGCGTCTAAACCAACAAATCCGGGTTCATCGCTCGGACTAGATACCACAACAGGTGGCTTTAGATTTATTGCTCCTAATGAATCTGTTACCTCTTCTTTCACCTATAATCTTCCTAGAAAAGATAGAGTTATCATTACATCGAAGGGTGAGATGAGAGTTATTCGTGGAGTATCATCTTTAAATCCACAGACACCATCTGTTCCTAGTGACGGTTTAACATTAGCCATTCTTGACATTAGACCAAATCCATCTCTTCCATATGATAATGCAATCGCAATCAATAGAGAAGATTTGGCCAATGAAGTAACACCAGTAAGACAAGTTCGTTATACAATGCGTGATATTGGTGTATTGAAAAATAGAATTGAGAATTTAGAATACTACACATCGCTTTCACTATTAGAAAATGACACCAAGAATCTCACAATATCCGATGCAAATGGATTAAATCGTTTTAAAAACGGAATTCTTGTAGATCAATTCACAGGCCATAATATTGGTAATGTAAAAAACTTGGACTATAAGATTTCTGTTGATCCTAAAAACAACGAGATTCGTCCAACATTTAAGAACTATGATGTTACATTCTCTTACAATAGTGGTGCTTCCGGTACTACTAAAACCGGTAGTCTCGTCACCTTACCTTATACAGAAGATAAATTAATATCACAGCCATTTGCTTCTGATAATCGTAATTTGACAAGTCTTTTCTATAGCTTTAATGGTGTGGTCCAGTTAAATCCAGAAACTGATTATTGGGTTGATACCACAACATCACCAGATGTTCAGATCAATTTTGATTTCAATACAGATGCGTGGAATAGATTATCTAATTCATGGGGAACTGAATGGGGTAGTTGGTCAAATATTTGGTCAGCTACTTCATCTTCAACTACTTCAAATCAGTGGCAAGTAAACACTGTTGCTACGACTCAAACTGGTCAAGAAAGAACTGGTATTCGTACAACAGTTGGTGTTCCTCTCACACAAGAGCAAAGTATTGGTGAATTTGTAAAAAATGTAAATGTTATACCTTTCATGCGTTCTCGTGTGATTGAAGTGGTCGCTGATGGTTTAAAACCAAACACTCGTGTTTACCCATTCTTTGATGATACAACAGTTTCTTCTTATTGTACACCAGCAAATTCATCTTTTGCTAACACCGCGACAGAAGGTTCAAATCTGATTACTGACGCTACTGGTAAATTATATACGCTATTCAGAATTCCTAATGAAAATGGTTTAAGATTTAGAACAGGTTCTTTGATATTTAAATTATCTGATAGCGTAACAGGGCGAGAAAATAGTACCACATTTGCTTCTACTCGTTATACTGCTGACGGTCTTTCACAAGAAGTTGGTGAAACGATAATAAGTACTAGAAGGCCTAATATTGAGTTACAAACAGTAACTGAAAATAGAGTAATTACTAATAGTACGACAAGAGTAACGAATATTTCTCCTCCTTGGCAGGAATTCTCGGAGACGAATGACGGCGATCCATCCTTTGATCCTTTAGCCCAAACATTCATTCTTAATTTAAGGGGTACTGAATTCGGATCTTCTTCTGGTGCATTTTTAACCAAACTGGATCTATTCTTCCAGAGTAAAGATTCTACATCGCCGATTATTGTAGAAATAAGAGAAGTTGATGCAAGTACTTCTTTTATTACGAAAAGAATTGTGCCTTTCGGTAGAGTTGTTGTTCCCGCTTCAAGTATTAATGCAGATTCAAGTGATTCTACTGTTGCAACAACTATCACATTTGATACACCAGTATATCTGTTCAATGAACAAGAATATGCATTTGTTGTAAAACCTGGTGGTAATGCACCTAATTTTAGTCTTTGGATTTCAAGACTCGGTGAAAATGATTTAGCTACAGGCAATCGTATTGATAAACAACCATACTCTGGTATCTTATTTGCATCTTCAAACGATAGAACTTATAGTCCTATACAAGAAGAAGATGTTAAGTTCAATGCATACTTTGCTAATTTTGGTACAGGTTCTACACAAACTGCTGTTTTCCATAATGCTAACAACGATTTCTTAACGGTTAACAATGTGACGGGAACTAAACTAACTACTGTTGGTGAAGAAGTACATGGAGAAACTGAACTTGTATTAGACAGCAATATCATTGGAGCAAATGTCGGTGAAGATTTGGTGGATATTGTTACAGGCGCAAATGGTGAAATTACATTTACAAACGGAACTGGTACATTTAGGCTTAAAAATGTAACAACGACTAAATTCACTACAAGTAATACAGTTATTTTATTTCAAGGCGGTGTTGAACAATCTTCAAATAATGCTGTTATTAACAGTCAAACAACACCTATTGGTAAAACAAAACTTTATGACGATTTGAACTTTGCGAATACTGTTTTACATTTGAGCGATTCAAATGGTCAATTTGATGCTGGTACTTGGGTAAAAGGACAAACTAATTCGGGACAAGCTTACATTGTTTCTGTAGATGATTTTGAAGTTGATTTGTTCCATACACATTTAAGTAGTTTGGAATTAGAAAAAACTTCTTTGACTGCACAAGCAAAACTAGCAAATAGTCCTACTGCTGCGGGCACTTTTAAGGACATAAACATTAACAATGATACTTCACCCGAATCTAGAAAATACATTCTTTCTAGATCAAACGAAATTGATGAAGCTGCATTTTTAGGTGATGAGTCGGTCGATGTTAATGTTGTATTTAAAAATACGATAAATCCTTATCATTCTCCTGCGATTGATGCCGATAGAGCTGCATTCTTTACTGTAGAAAACTTGATAAACAACGATTCTACTGGTGAAGATGGTGCATCTGGTGGTAACGCAGAAGCTAGATATATCACAAAAACAATCACACTTGCAGAAGGTCAAGATGCTGAAGATTTAAAAGTTTATCTAACTGCATATAAATCATCTACGAGTGATGTGAAAGTTTATACAAAAGTTCTAAATGCGGAAGATGGAGATGATTTTGAAGTGAGTAATTGGATTGAAATGACTCGCTCTTCGGCTACATCCGAACTTTCAGATTCTGAAGATGTATTTGATTATAAAGAATACGAGTATGATATTCCAACCGCAAGCTTGACCGGTACAAATGGCGAAATACAATATACAAATTCGCAAAATGTTACCTATACAGGATTTAAACGATTTGCAATTAAAATAGTTCTTCTTTCAAGCAATACTGTAAAACCACCAAAGGTAAAGAATTTGAGAGTTATTGCACTTCAAATATAATAGGTAAAAAGACATGTTACAAAAAATACAAAATGTTTCGGAGTACGTGAAAGATGATAAAAATTCAGCGGTTTTATCAGTGGATAATAATTCTTTGAAAGCATACAAATCAAGAAGAACACAAAGCCGTGAATATGAAGAAGCAATAAACGATATAAATAATATAAAATCAGAATTAAGTGAAATCAAATCACTATTAACGCAACTGGTAGGAACATAAATCGTGACAACATTAGCTAATACAGAACTAAGTAATACTTTTAATAAGTGGAGATTAAACACGAATGTAACTACAGATCGTGTAAAAAGTATTACTCATTCTACCGATAATGGTAGAATTGTTCTTACCGGTAATGTAGAAGTTAATACAAGTGACTTTGTTGTTGATACCACGACAAGTAGAGTGGGTATCGGTGTTGCTGCTCCAACAAAAGAATTAGATGTTTCTGGAGAAGTAAAGGTAAGTGCCAATGTAGCCGTAGATACAAATGTATTATATGTTGATGCTGCGAACAATAGAGTAGGTATATTAACATCAACACCGCAAGTTGCACTTGATGTAAATGGCACAATTGATGGTACTACGCTCACAGATGGTACAATTTCAATAACTGGTGGCAATATAACTGGTGCTACTGGTGTTACCGCAACAACATTTACTGGTGGTTTAACAGGTAATGCTGATACTGCTGATGCTTTATCTAGCGCGGTAACAGTTACATTAACAGGTGATGTTACAGGTACCGCAAACTTTACAAATGCGGGAGATACTGCAACTATTACAACAACATATAATAATGATGTTGTTCTTGGAACAGATACTAGTGGTAACTATGTTGATAATGTAACTGATGGCGAAGGTATTGAAATAACAAATTCTGGTAGTGCGGGAGAAGGTTGGGAACCCGCGGTTGCTTTGAAAAATGCAGCTAGTCTCACAAATAATACTCTTCTAAAATGGAATGATAGTTCTACACAATTAACAGATTCCATTATTACAGATGATGGATCTGAATCTATTGTCTCTGGTCATATGAAAGTGACCGGTGTTGCATATGCAAATACAGATACGACTACATATGATAATGAGACTGGAGCAAGTGTTACTTTAGATTTGTCTTTAAGTAATAATATAGAAGTTGGAATCGCAACAACAAGCGGTACATTTACATTCAATAATCCGACAAATGATGATAAGAAAGGTCAGATTGGTGTTATAAAAGTAACAAGGCTTGCGGGTTATGCGATTACTTCAATTGCATTTGCATCTGACTGGAATTTTATGGGTACTATTCCAGATTTAAATGCAGATTTAGGCGCAACTGGTAAATTCGGTTATCTAGATTATTATGTAGATAGCGCAACAAATATTCGTGCGAATTGGTCTGGTGCTAATACGTCAGTTTAAGGAGTAATTTAATATGCCATTTTGGAATCCATTGATTGGTGGTAGCAAGGTTTTAGAGTTAGATTATTCTGATCCTGAATCAGGTACTTTATCAGCCTTTAATCTTTACGATTATGTAAATACTACATTAGGTGATCCTACTGGAGCAACAACAACGGGTTATTCTAAAGTTATTGTTAATATTCCTAATGAATATTATTTTGGATCACCTACTCCTGGCACCGCATCATTTGATGTTGGAAATTTTGGATCTAATCAAGATATAGAAATTAACTTAGACGGATATATAATTGGCCATGCTGGTTCTGGAGGTGCAGGTGGCGGTGCCGCTCAACCTAATCCTCCTGGCAGTCCGGGTCAATCTGGAGGCATTGCTTTGTCAAATCCGGGTCAAGCAAAATCTGTAACATTAGATGTTTCTCCTACCGGATTATTAGCAGGAGGTGGTGGAGGTCAAGGAGGACAAGAGGGGGGAAATGTTTTTAATCCTCCGGGTGGCGAGGAAACTCCTGGTTTTTCGCAGGGCGCATCTGGTTCACCTGGTCTAGGTGGCGCAGGTTGGCAAAAAGCTCCTAATGGCTCATTTACTAGTCCAGCTACTCCTGCTCCTAGACCGGATGGTCCTGGACCCTGGTCTTTTAGAACTAGTTCTCCTGGAGGATATTTGGGACAATCTGGCCCAGCTGGACCCCAAAATCCAACCACTTTCTATCCAGGAACAACACCTGGTTCTGGAGGTTCTACTGGTCCTTATGTAGTGGGTCCAACTACAGGAATAAATACTTTAACGATAAATAATCCAGCAAGTAGAGTTTATGGTCCAAATGTTAATCCTTTAGGATCTACTCATCCTTTGGGTTCACAACCAGGTGGACCTTCTACACCAACTTAAAATAGGATAGAATTTAAGATGTATGCGAAAATAGTTAACTCTTCTTCCGACCAAAATAACTTAAATGAATCTGATTTAATTTTTATTGATAATCCTAAATCTTTAGTGGATTTTAATGGTATTCAATATCCTCTTTCCGTTCTTCGAAATTTTACGAACGAAAAAATTTATAATCTTTTTGGTTTATTAAGTGTTGAGAGTAATAATGATTATACTGAATGGAATAGTGATATTCAAGATAGAGTTATAAGCCATTATTATGTGTCTAATTATGTTCTTTATAAAAATCTTGTTCTTCAAAACAAATCTCAAGAAATTATTGATGAAGTAAATGTTAAAAGGGAATTTGAAGCTTCTATCGAATATAGAAAACAAAGAAAAGAGGCATATATATCTGAAATATCACCCGAACAGGATCCTGTAACTACTTTGGGTGATGTTGTTGATGCTCTGTATCAAGCAATTTATCACGGCGAAGTTGATAAATTAAATGATCTTGCTTTAAAAATAGAAAATATTAAAGAAAGATATCCTAAACCCACAGCAAATACTGCATGAATTCTTTTTATCTTTATGGTATGCCTAGATCCGGTACTTGGTTTTTAGAACATTTAATTTGTCAAAATTTTAAAATAAAAAGAAGTTTTGGTCCAAATGGATATGGTAAACATTATTCAACGCCAGATCCGGGCCATAAATGTGAAGATCCTATATTAGTGATTTATAAGAATCCTTATAAATGGATAGAGTCTTTTATTTTTCGTGTGGATTGGTTTGTAGCCTCCGTTATAAGAAAAAAAAAATTGAAAACGTTCTGAAATATAATACTAATGTAGTGATGAAAAATGTAACAGAAAGAATGTTGGAAAATCATTTAAGTCAAGATCCTCTCAAAGTTATGGAAAAAGGTAGTAATGAACCCATTGTACTCGAAAATGATGATTTGAATAATGAATTTTTACATAAAATGGGTTTAATAATAAATCAGAAATATCTTGCTTTGTATTGGAAAAAACATTTTGAAACTTTTAATAAACTTCAAAATAAAGAAATAATTTACTATGAAAATTTACTTTCGTTGAAAAATCGCGTAAAATTGTTGAATGTCATTCAACAAAAATATAATTTTGAACCCATAAGTAATGAATGGAATATAGAAGTATTTGATGTGACTTCTTCGCCTCACTATAACGAAGGTGAAATGAACCCTTATTATCAACAAAAAAATGTATTTAAATTTTTAAAAAATAATCATTTGAGACTTATAAATGAATGTTTTGAAAATAATTGGTTGAATACAAATACACAATATGAGACAATTTATGAAATTTCCGATTACCATAGTTCCTAATTTTTTCAGTGATGCCCGAAAAATTTTAAAAATAGCCAACGAACTAGATTATAACTTTGATGCTCCTACTTATCCTGGTAAAAAAACAATATTTTTAAATCATGTAAATATGGATTTATTTTATTATTTAAGTAGAAAAGTTTTAAATCTTTTTTTTGAAATAGACGACGAAATTGGAAAATTGCGATATGATGATGTTGAATGGTCTTTTCATAAAATAACATACGATGATATAAAAGATATGAGAAATGGTGAGTTATTCATACATAAAGATCATTACGAACATTTAACAGGATTAATATATCTATCAAATAATGAAAAATTAGGCACATCATTCTTTCTTAATGAAAGAGTTCCTTATTTTAGTATGAAAAATGGACCAACGTGTGGATTAGATAAAAGTATTTCTGACGAAGAAATGGAAATTCTGTATAAAGAAAATAATGAAAATTATAAACTTATGTCTGAAGTAAAACATATTTTTAATACAGCTGTTATATTTCCGGGTTGTGTTCCTCATAAAATTAATTTAGAAGATTTAAAACCAGGTGAGGAAAGATTAACTTTACACTTTTTATTTCGCGAAATAAGTTATCACACCTTTCCCTATGTTAGATGTAAACTAGAAGATTTGTGAGAAATTATGAAATTTAATTTTCCTTTAACGGTAGTTGATAATTTTTTTGAAAATCCTTATGCTGTCATGGAATACGCAAATAGTTTAAATTATTTTAACGAACGAAGAAATTTTCCAGGCAAAAGAACAACTGATTTATATCAAATTAATCGAGATTTTTTTAATTCAATTAACAACAAAATATTATCGATTTTTTTTGATAGAGAAAAGTCTATTGAATCAGAAAGTTGTATATTTTTTCAAAAAGAAACTTACGAAGAATTGGAAAAAATGGGAAAGGCCGCACATTGGATACATCATGATGTGGAGTATGATTTAATTTTTATAGTCTATTTAAATCCTAATTTAAATGCTGGAACTTCAGTCTATAAACAAAAAAGAGATTTTGCTATATCTCCTCACAATTTTAATGGTCCTTCTCTTTTTTATGAAAAAAATATGAGTTTAAAGGATATAGATAAAATTTATAAAGAACACGTCGAATATTATGAATTGATATCATTATGTAACGGTAATTTCAATACAGCTTTTATATTTCCATGTAAATTAGCACATGCAGCAAATGTTATCGATAATGTTAAAAAGCAAGATCGTTTATTTTTAATAGGAATGATGAGAAATTTTATTTCAGAAAAAATGCCGTTAGATCAATATAATTATTATAAACATTATTCAAGACATTTTAGTTGATCTTTATCTATAATGACTTCCTCCTACCCAACAAACTAAACTTTTTCTTTCGCCTTTATTAATTCTTTTAGCTTTATGTAAAGTATAACTAGGAAAAATATTTAAACTTCCCTGCTGTTTAGGTAATAAAATGGGGTTTTTTCCTGTTTTTATTAATGTTCCTCCTCCTTTATAGTCATATTCGTTTGTTAAATTTACAACACAACTAATTTTTCTGTGTGAAGATTTTTCATTTCCATTATCTACATGCCAATCATAATGGCCATTTTTCGTATATCTGGTTAATTGTATATGTTCGTGAAAATTTTCTAACTCAAAATGCCAAATACGGGAGTTAGCTTCTTCTATATGATATTTTAATCTTTCCCATATCCAAGTTAAATCTTGTTTAAAATATAACCAAAAAACATCTGCATCTCTAACTTCTTTATTTCTTGATTTGCTTCCGTGTGTTAAACCATCTTCCCATTGCCATGCTAAAGAACATATATAATTACACTCTTCTTGATTAAATATATTTTCGTATGAAATGAATGGTTGAAAATTTGTCAAGTAAGGTTTGTTCAGTTGTAGCATATTTACCTCGGAGAAAGAGAAATGAAAAAATTAAATGATTTTTTTAATGAAAACGGTTACGTTATTGTTAAAGATTTTATTTCTACAGATATATTGCAGTCGCATTATCATTATCTTTTAGATATGTATAAAGAAGGAAAAATGAGTGTTGATAAAAATCAAGTTGTGGGAAATTTGACTTTAAGAGATGATATTGTTTTTGATACATTATTATCCAAAATGAGACCCCTTATTTCTAAAGTTGTTGATAAAGAACTGTGGCCAACATATGCCTTTACCAGATTATATAGAAATGGTGAGAAATTAAAAAAACATACTGACAGAGAATCTTGTGAATATAGTATTAGCCTCACTTTAGGTTTTTCAAATGGTAGAGGAATTTGGCCAATATATCTTAAAAATAAAGAGGGTAAAACAATAAAAACAAAATTGGAAATAGGAGAGGCTTTAATTTATACCGGCCGTGATTTACCGCATTGGAGAAAGAAATTCAAAGGCGATCATTATGTACAAACTTTCTTACACTATGTGGATTCAGAAGGTCCTTATAAAGAATGGGTTTTTGATAAAAGACAAGGTCTCAATTCTTTAGATTATGATATAAATTTTAATTTTGAAAAAACTGGTAGAAATGTGGACGAATATGAAAGTTTTTATGAAGATAAATCATTTGATGAAATTATATTGTGAAGAATATATTTTTTTAAAATTATAAACATAATCTATTTTACTTTTTTGTCTCATTATACAAAAATGACATGTACCACATCCTTTTTTATTTTTTTTATAGTGATCAATCGTGTAATTAGTAGATAAACATTGTTCCGAATGATATAATATATTTACCATAACTTGATCATTTTGTATTTTTTTTATATCGTTTACCGGATTTGTTCCAGACATAGAGGTATTTCTATCTTCATGTTTTAAAAATATTTTATAAAAATCTGTATTTTTTATGTCAGTTTTATTTTGTTTAAAAACCTCTTGATGATAGATATGAAAATCTCTATCGTCAAAACATGATCTATATAACTTATTTTCAAAAAATTTGTCTAAAAAAATAGCATATTTTCCTAAATAATACTTAGGAAAATTAGAAGCTCTTTTCATTTGTAAATATATAAAATTTTTTGTTTGATTATTTTTATTCGAAATAACTTTTTCTTCTACGGTTTTATAAAAAGAAGTTTCTATTATTTCTTTAAATATATCAGTATAATCATAATCTAAATCTGTTAAATCATATGTTTCAAAATTTTCTAAAATAGAATTGTTGAAAATATTTTCTCTCATTAAATCTGAAACTATTTTCATAACTTCGATATTTCTTTGTGTTACAATATCATTACGATTCCAAATCAAAAAAATAGGCCTCACATTTATACCTCTTCTTAAGCAATCCATGATACTTAATGAGTTAGACATTCCTCCTGACCAAAAATGATTTATCATAATAAATTTAATCTATTAAGGTTAATATAATGATGAATTTTTGAATTGTGAATTTCTAAGCATTTAATACATTTATTACAATATTTTTTTGTCTTTTTATAATTTAAAATATTACGACAACTTACAGTATTTTCAAACATAAAATTCAATAGATCAAAATCTACGTTTTTAATATCTTCAACACATTCTCTTTTTGTTTTATCGCAATTTGCCCATACTATTCTATTCATAAAATAAAGTTCGGATTGAATTATTTTTTTATTTTTTATTTCTATGTTGTTTAACATGTCTGTTATTAAACGCGAATCCTTTTCACAACCTATAGATATTTCTATATCATGTGTATTAGTATATTCTATTAAAGTATTGAGTATATCATAATGCCAAATTACAGAAGAACCGGTAGTTTCATCTCTAAAAATATTAATTCCTTTATTATCAAATTTTTTTATTTCATTTTGTATTTCTTTAGATCTTTTCCTTTCTATGACATCAATAAAAATAGGTTCTTTTATTTTTTCAAAATGGGTAACAAATTTGTTTAAACATTGTATTTGAATTTTGTTAAAAACCCCTTCTCTTTTTACATAAATTGGTTGAACAGTTTCGCCATTTAATATATATTTTAAAACTACATATGCACTATCTAGTCCTCCAGAGAAGGCTACATACTTCATTTATTTTTTGGGTTCTGGTGCAATCATGGGACTCGCGTGTAAAGGTAGTTGCGTTGAACTAATATTTTTACCTATCTTGGTTCTTGTAAGTAAATTTTTATTGATAATTTTTTTATTATTAATTAAATTATTCTTAAATTTTATTTGATTCATCTCTTTCTTACCTTTTTATATTGTAACTAAAACAATTATGTGACATTTTTGATAAGTCACATTTTATTTATATAAATATAACATACATTCGCAAGATGGAACATAAATGCTCGGTCATCAATACTGTCACAGCATCATTCGCAAGTATGTTATCGCTTTCGGCAACCTCTTCAATGATATTGTAATACAAAGATTCGATAAAGATGGAGATCGCATTCAGACGATTGCGGTTCCTTTAGCCTATTCCCCGAAAGAAAAATTTATTGTACGACTTCAACAAGATCCAGACCTCGAAAGAGATGTAGCCATTACTCTACCTCGTATGGGTTTTGAAATCACATCGTTTAACTATGCTCCAGAAAGAAAACTGGCATCCACGCTTCGCAACATTAAAGTACCTTCACCGGGCTCATCTACAGTTAGCACACAATATGTTCCTGTACCGTATGATTTAACATTTTCCTTACATTCTTTTTGTAAACACACAGAAGATGCTACACAAATATTAGAACAAATATTACCGTATTTTAGGCCAGAATTTACAACAAATGTGAAAATTTTACCAGATATGGACATTGTTGTAGATGTGCCTGTAATACTGAATTCTGTAGCACCAGAAGATTTATATGAAGGTGATTTTCAAACAAGACAGGCTCTCGTTCATACACTTGACTTTACACTGAAAGGTTATATGTATGGACCTGTTACAAATAAGGGTGTTATCACTCGATCAATCGTAAATATACGCGAAGGCGCAGTTGCTAACACTTCGGCACCAATTTTTGAAAGAATTATTGTTACGCCATCTGGATCAGTAATTGATACAGAAGGATTTGGGTTCTCTTCAAGCTTAGCAACATCAACTACATCGTTTTCTACATCTACCACGAATACACTAAACCTTCGTTTATACGATAAGGATGAATCTAATTTCATCAATCTAAAAGCACCGGATGTGTTAAATAGTAATTATACACTAACACTACCTACAGATGATGGAGGAGAAGGTCAAGTATTAAAAACAGATGGTAATGGTAATTTAAGTTGGGTAGATGTGTCTGGTGTAACAGATGTGTTTGATCAAATCAAAATACAACCAGAAAGTGCAGCTGGTGTTGATGAATATATGACTGAGGTTTTAGGTGATATAAGTGGCACGGTATCAAACAATGAGCTGGCAACAGCTCATGCGATTAAGACTTATGCAAACACTGTAACGAGTGATGCGATATCAGAATTGGACGGAGGGACATTCCCTTAATGAGGTGAAGAAATGAATGAAGAACAGGTTGAAGCGTTAAGAATATATTGTGAAAGACAAAAACTAATGATTTCGGAATTAATGAATAAAGTGTTATGGTTAGAGACCAGATTAGAACTTTCAAATAAAATAAATATAGAACAGGAAAAAGAAGAGGCTGAGAAAGCGTTTGAAGAACAGAAAACTCCGCCAAGAAAAAGACATTCACAATTTGTAAAGTAAGAGGTTAGACAAATGGCGTCAACAATTAAACTAAAAAGAAGTACTACTACCGGTGCTATACCCACATTTAGTACTGATTTAGTAGAAGGCGAAATAGCACTTAACTTAAAGGACAAGATCCTTTATGCTGCAAATAGTACTGCTGTTTTTGAACTTGCGAGAAACACTGCGAACAACGGTTTGGTTCTTCACGACGGTAGTGGCAATGAGATTACAATAACAGCTCCATCAATTGCTGGTGATTATAGTTTGACGTTACCAATAGATGATGGTACTTCAGGACAATTTCTGCAAACAGACGGTACTGGCGTTTTAAGTTGGGATGCTCCTACTGGTACTGTTGCCTCTGTTGGTGCTGGTGTAGGTTTGTCGGATAGTGGCACAGCTTCCGATCCTGTACTCAACGTAAATACTAATGAAGGCCTTGCTGTTGTATCAGATAATGTGGGATTGAAAAATGGTAGTGCTTTTAGTGATAACACAATTTTAGTTTGGGATGATGGTAATTCACAATTTATAAATTCGGCTATTACGGATAATTCAACTTTAGTAACTATTAATAGTGATACTACAATTACAGGCGATCTTACCGTTTCTGGAACAACTACAACTTTAGATGTAACAACAGTTGCTATTGAAGATCCTATTGTAAAATTCGCAAACAATAACACTGCTGATACCACTGATATCGGTTTTTATGGAGAATATAATAAAGCTACTACAGTAAAATATGCAGCTTTTTTCAGAGATACTACGGATAAAAGTTGGAAAGTGTATAATGAATTAACAAACGAACCAATTATTGCTGGTGGTGATATTGTTTTAACTGGCGGTTCTTTAGCTCAACTTGATGCAGTAATTGACGGCGGTACTTACTAATTTAGAGTATAATTTTTTATGGCTTCTGAAATAAAATTAAAACGCAGTGGTGTTTCTGGTTCTAAACCGACCACCACTGACCTATCCGATGGCGAAATCGCGGTCAATACCCGTGATAATATCGTATTCGTTGCGAATACTACACATGTATTTGAAGTAGGAAGTGTTTTAACCACAAATACAACAATAGGTTCTACGCCAGCAGTTTTTGTAGATACAACAAACGATAGACTAGGTATTGGTAAAAACAATCCCTCTTATGCGTTAGATGTTACGGGTGATATAAATTTATCAAACGGCATTCGTATAAACGGTGTTGCTGGCACTGATGGTCAAATGTTGGCTGCAAATACAACAGGTGGTATTGAGTGGCGAGATGATGTAGAAGTTTATAATCACACCTGGGCTGTTGCTGGTAATATTACCGCGGCCGCATTACCGTGTATGTTTGTGTTAACAGGTAATACAGTAGGCTATAACGAAGTTGTTGAGTTTGGTAGATATCGTGCGAAGATTAATTCTGGAACAAGTGTGGATGTTAAGTTTCAGAAAAATGGTGTAGATATTCCAAGTTCAAGTCAAACAATTACTACCGCAAAACAGACAATCACTGCATTTACAGCAAATACTATGGTAAACGAAGATGAACTTACAGTTGTAACAAGTTCACCCAGTGGTTCACCTGTAGATTTATCTGTAACTGCGTTTTTTACTAGAAAGAGATATATTGATTAATGTCAACTGAAAAATGGACGATAACATATAATGCTGATAATGGTTCTGAAACTGAAGCTAGTGGTTGTGGTCCAACCGCAGCAATAAAGGGTGTTCATGCTAACAATGTAGATTCCATGACCAAATTTAATTTATCTGTTGATTCACCTAATTTAACTGATGTTACTACAGACCATATTCTATTCGTTGATGTAGTGAGTCCTAATACAGATAATGATAGAAAGTTCTTTACCATTAAAAATGTTTATACCGGTAATAGTACGATTGAAGTTAATGAATCCACCAGTATTCAAGCTAATTCTTTAACTTGGGCCATTGGTGGTAAGAGAAAAAATATATATGATACAATTGACTATAATGCTTTATCTAGAGCAGTGGTAAATAATGATATAAAATTAACTACTACATTTATGCCTATTATAGAACTTGATCCAAATACCACTAGTAATTATTTAGTACCTTCTGTTTATAAGACTGGTATCAAGTTAGATGCTTACGATAGAAATATATGTAAACTATACGGTCCAATGATAATTAGATCATCTGGCACAGATAAACCTATACTTGAATCAGATACGGGTGACAGTTCTAAACTCTTTGACAAAACTACCAATAACAACAATAATGCTTTCGCAATTATTTTTGAAAATTTAGAATTTCATATTAATAATAATAATGGTGGGAGCGGTGGCACTGGGATCACTATAACAGAATCCGCAAGAGTCTACGTTAAAGACTGTATATTTACACGATCTATCAATGATACCAACGAAGCTGAAATCATAGGCATCGATGGTGGTGGAAACGGGCCACAAATCCAGTTAGTAGTAATAAACAGTTTATTTGATGGTACCTATGCTTCTGGTGGCACAGATGGAAAATTAACGCGTGGCATTTCGTTCACCGAGACAGGTAGACTTTTAGACACTTTAACTGTTATAGGTTGTACTTTTAAAAATTTGAGAGAAAATGCTATATATACAGGTGATTTTGAAAACGTTTTTATTGAAAATAATTTAATTTATAACGTAGGTTCCGATAATGACGGTAATGGTTCAGCAATAAAACTATTTGATGAATTTAATCTTGAAGGCAGAACTGTAATCATAAAAAATAATACAATATATAATGCTTCAAATAATGGTATTACATTAACAATGAAAGATGCCGTTGACGGTGATTATTATATGGGAATAATCTATAACAATATAATTTCAGATTGTGGTGAATTTGCTATTGGTAATGAAGGTTATTCTGCAAATACAGATCAAATGTTGGTCATAAGAAATAATAATTTTTTTAACAATGGCTCAGATACCGTTGAATCAACTGCCTTTCCACATGCGCTTCAAATAGACAATGTTAGTTTAGATCCTCAGTTTGCAAATCCCCCCGCTGGTGATTTTTCAGTAGGCACAAACATGAAGGGAATAGGATATGGTGTAAGTAATCCAGAAAACAACAATAAAGTAGATTTGGGAGCAGCACAAAGAAGTGGACCAGAAAAAGGTGGTCATATTGGAATTATAAGACCTTTAATATCAAGTTTTGATGCGAGGTAAAAATGTCAACTGAAAAATGGATATTAACATTTAATAACGATAATGGTTCTGAAACTGAAGCTAGTGGTTGTGGTCCTGCAACTGCTGTTTTTGGTGTTCATGCTAACAATGTAGATTCCATGACCAAATTTAATTTATCTGTTGATTCACCTAATTTAACTGATGTTACTACAGACCATATTCTATTCGTTGATATTAATTCTGCTATTTCCGGCAACGACAGAAAGTTCTTTACCATTAAAAATGTTTATACCGGTAATAGTACGATTGAAGTTAATGAATCCACCAGTATTCAAGCTAATTCTTTAACTTGGGCTATTGGTGGTAAGAGAAAAAATCCTTTCGCTGGTCAAAATGATTATCAATATTTAATGCGTGCCACTTCAAACAGTAGTATTCTTTTAGATTGGTATAACTTTGAAATAGAACCCAGTACGGCTCCTTATGATATTACTTCAAATGTGATTTATATAAAGGGTGCACAGAACACAACTGAAGGACAAAATTTAAGAAAAAAGTATGGACCAGTTGTTATTGCGGGAACGTCTTCCACAAACAAATCTAAATTACAAGGATCATCTTCTACTACTGACGCATTATGGAACCTTGGCAGCTCGCGCCGAGGTTTAATTATAAGAAATTTAGAATGTATTGTTCAAAATGCATATGCGACTGCCGTTAAAGATGTAAGTAATAGTAGTAGTAGCGAATTTATCTTTATGGATTGCGATTTTGTTTTTAATGGTAATGTTCAAAATTCTATAAATTATAGAAATGGTTTAAGTTTGGCTGGTAATAGTACCAAGGGTCCAATATTTTTTATAGGATGTAACTTTTACTCATCGGATCCAGGATCCAGAAAAATTATGAATTATGGTATTTACTCCGGTTCGGATGCGAGCTCCGACGAGGAATTAGTTGTTTTAGAATGTTCTTTTAGAGATTGTGAGGTCGCTGTAACGGTTAGTGAATTTACAAATAGTTTTGTTTTTTTAAATAATCTAATATATGATTGTGGTTTTACAGATCCAAATAAGGTGAGCTCAGCAATTCCTTATAATGCCAACAATGCAATCGTTATAAGACACTCGACATCGTTCAATTTGAATGATCCATTAAATAATCTTATCATAAAAAATAATACCATAATAGGCGCCGAAAAAAATGGAATATTTCAAGATGGTACAGGTTTAATAGAAAGCCTTAATGATGATGTTCAAATGAGTGGAATTATTATGAATAATAATATTGTTGATTGTGGAGATTATGCATTTCAAAATAATAGTTTATCTGCAAACGTGGCTCAAGGTATTCTTTTTATTGATAATAATTTATATAATAATGGACTTGGAGATATAGACACTACATACACTAGAAATTACTATATAAAAGATAACATAAATGTTAATCCTAATTTTGAAAATTCAAGTACAAACAATTATGTTCCTGGAGACACTTTAAAAAATAAATCAGTTCCTACAAATTATGTAGACACAAGTACAACAAATTATCAATACATTGGTGCTTTAAATGCTTCTGAAAAAGAAGGTGGCTCTCCACCAAAATTAATTCGTCCTCTAATTATAAATATAGTACCAGGTTAAAATAGGAGAAATCAAT
>Ga0233415_10000132_pt1 | contig 35701 bp, 56 predicted proteins | sample Na_anoxic_12_MG_FD_188631 | JGI IMG/M metagenome (GOLD analysis project Ga0233415, IMG submission 188631) | Seawater microbial communities from Saanich Inlet, British Columbia, Canada - Na_anoxic_12_MG | ecosystem: Environmental > Aquatic > Marine > Inlet | place: Canada: British Columbia...
TGACGGTCATTATCCAGCCAGTATCTCTGATTGCGAGGTTGTTGGGATTAACGGTGATTGTGGTGTTTATTGTCCTGTATTCATGTCGGGTATATGCGATAATGTCGGAGAAGACGAAAAAGAATGGAAAGATAGAATTAAGAGCGAATATGGAGATGGAGAAGAAGCTGATGAATAGCTGGACTTATACGGACTACGGGAATAACTGTAAAAATAACAAATAACCTAAAATAATATGTTCATAAGAAAAAAGAAACTACTACAACAAATAGATAAGATGATTAAACATTACGAATCAGAAGCTAGTGCTTACCGATGGATTGAAGAACAAGACTTTTCAGAAATACCTTTTTACTCAACAGAGATGTTCACTAATCAAGAAGAAATAAAGGATAAAAAAATCGGGGCAAAAACTTCATTATACCTTTTAAAAGATAAACTTAACCTAAAATAATATGGATAATTTAAGAGAAACAATTATTAAAGCAAACCCATCACGTTCAAACCTTAATAAGAAATCTATTAAAAACTTTGGGAAAGACCCAACTATTACAGATGTGTTAATAGCATTCAGAGAGACTTTAAATAAAGAGTGTAGTGTTGTGTTCACGAATAAACATGTTGTTGATTTTATATACAAAAAATGGGATTTAGATAATGACTCGCTCTCATGGCATAAAGAAAACAAACCCGAGACTATAAAATACTTAACCAGCTTAATAACCTAAAATAATATGAACAAAAAAAAACTAAAAACTATTAGTAAAAACTTAAAACATATTCCGAGGTATCTTTCAACTTGGCTTTTTGGCGGAAACTGGGAATATGGATGGAATCCGAGCCTTATAGGTAGAATTAAAAAGTACCACGAAGAGTCTTGGTTTCGCACACATAGTTTATGGCGATTTATTAAACCCACAATAAAAAACTGGATTAACATAAAATAATATGAATAAACAAGGGCTAATAAGAATAAAAAGAACAATACAAATGATTGAAGAGCCAGAATTAACTTTAGCAGATCATTCAATAATATCACTAATAGAAGCCCTCCTAGAAGAAGACAAAGAGGAACTGACAAAAAAATATGATGATACGATAGTGTCTTTGTGTCCACATTGTCTTTGTGGTACTCATACCATAATAAATGAAAATAAGATTGGAGATTTCTGTGGTAAGTGTGGTAAAGATAAATCTAAGGAAAAGGAAAAGGAAAAACCCCAACACAAACCAACAAAGGAGAATTTGGGTTTTGAATTACGTTATAATGGAATCATAGTTAAGCCTCTATATCTTGCTCTTGCTTTCAAAGCCTATAAAAACAACAACTGGTTTCCAACAAGAGAATTAGCAGAAAAACAAAGAGATAAAAACCAAGCTATTGCAAGAGTAAAAGAATACATAGCAGAAAACTTTGGAGTGTTTGAGCCTGATTGGGGTGATGAAGATGAATGGAAGTATGAATTTGGGTATAGCCATGCAAGGGATATTTTAGAAGAAGGTGCTATCAATACATTTAAATATTACTCTCCAATAGGTTATTTAAAGTCAGAAAATAATGCAAAGCAACTAATGAAAGACTGTAAAGAAGACTTAGAAACTATTTATAAATAAATATGGAAAAAGGATTAAAAAAAAGCAATCGCAATAATATTTGCATCCTGTATGTATTTTGGTTTTAAATATGATAGTCCAATTGCATTTTTAGGGGCAATTATTGCATTTTTTAATATATAAATAAAAAAAAATTTATGGAAATTATTATCAATGGAGTTGAGGTTATCAACTCAAACATTAAAAAAGATAATTCATATGTAGTATTCGGAACTTCTTTGAAGAACTTTGTTACTATAACAGAATTAGCAAGTCAAGAAAATTATTTATTGATTAATATTGTTGGAGCAGAAGGTGAAGTCTTGGAGGGTTTCATTTATTCAGGTGATTTCAAAACAAGTCAATCTGAAGACAGAGAACCTAATTTTAAATTCAGAATTAATTTTGGAGAAATAGAAAAAATTAAAGTAGCTGAATTAGCAACTCTATCTGGAGAAATTATTGACTTGAGAATAGAATTAGGATCAAAGACAATAAAAAAGATAAAAGGTATTGGTAAAGAAGAAGATAAAATGATCTCAGAAAAACAAGATGAGTTTATAGAAAATAAATTTTATAACGATGAAGATTAAAATTAACGACAAATGCTTATTATGGAATCAAGTTATTAAAGAACTTGGTAGGAGTTGGGGTGGAAAAAAGAAGATGTTTGATTTATCAAAAGAAATGACTCATTGGGCTATATATCAAACTCCAAATACAAAGCTAATCAGAGGAAGGGTTGATATTTTTGTCACAGCAAGATATAAAACTAAACATAGAAGAGATTCGGATGGTGTATGTACAAAGGCTATCATAGACACATTAGTGACTGATGGTATTTTAATTGATGATTGTACTAAATATGTCAGAAGAGTGTCTACTGAGGCTCAAATTGGATGTGATAAAGATGAGATTATTATTGAATTAAAAAAAATATGAAAAAAGTAATAAATTTAATAAAAGATTTAATAAAAGATTTTTTTTATTTTGAGTGGTAATAATATTGGTTTTATACTTGATTAAAAATTATTAATGTGTTATTGTTAAAATATATGAATATGAAAAAACTAAGAAGTTTATTTTGTGATGGAGTAATATTATCAAATATAGGTTTAGCATTTATCAGTTTTCTTAAAATTATAACAACTGGTGGTGCTGTTGAGAATTATACTATTATTGTAACTTCGATTGCATGTGCAATGTTAGTTAGCATGTATCATGGATTACTTGTTAGTAAAGATGAAATATCAGAGCTTGCTAATAAATCAATAGAAATGTCAAGAACATTAACTAATTTTAATAAAGATTTTTTTGATGTTTATGCTAGAACAGGAAAAGATTTAGACAGAATTACACATAAGATATCTAAGGACAAAAAAGTTAATATAGAAAAAATAAATAAAGAGTTATTGAAGATTACAAAAGAAGCTTCAACTAATGTAGAGGAAATTATTAAAAAAATGGGTAAAGTAGAGTTTTAATGATTGGTAAATTGATTAAAATAAGTGAAATCAAGAATGGTAGTATGGGCAAATACCAATGGTTGCACTTCAAAATGAAAGACAATACTGTAATGAAAACATGGGTTTATCATAGCCATAAGAATTATGATAGAATGTGGAAAATGATTATAAATATAGGAATTGGATGTAGATTAAAAAATTTGCAAAAAATGAATAAAGAATTAATTAATCCTAACAGTGATATGATTATCATTCCAGTTGACATGGAAGATGATGATATAATTGAGGTTAATAATTCTGAACCACCTATTAAAACTTAGTTAAATTATCGTATTCAAAAATAGTAAATTAAGAGGAAAGTAGTAGGTGGTTTAGAGGTATTAATTTAAAAATATGAATAAATTTATTGAAGAATCTGACCCTAAATCTAAACAATTGATTAAATTTAAGATAAAGTATCTAAAAGAGGAAATTGATAACTCCGATGATAGTGCTAGAAAGGAAAAATTAAATAAAGAAATTGATAAACTAGAAACTAGATTAGGCTCAATAGAATATATAAAAAGACCTAATTTATCAGATAGTGAGAAGAAGAGGGTAGATTATTTTCAAAATTAAATAAAAAAATATGATTGAGGAAAATATTAAGCCTTGGTCAAGAAAGTATAAAGGATGTAAAGTATGTAATACTAGCAAAATTTCTCATAGACAAGAAGGATTTTGTTTGCTTTGTTGGGGTAAGGAAAGATATAGGAGGGAAAAAGAAAAATATAAAGAATACAATAAAAAATATTGGGAAAAAAATAAAGAAAAACTAAAGAAAAAAAATAAAGATTATTATTTAAGAAAAAAATATGAAAATAGTTAAGATGGAGAATGGCTCTCCTGAAATATATAAAGCTGTACAAGGTGAAGGATTATCACTTGGTATGGCTTGTATTTTTGTAAGATTTTTTGGATGCACTTTGGATTGTACTTGGTGTGATACTGACTATAGTAAGAGAGGAGAGTTTATTGACATGGAGAAAATTGACGTGGCAAAGAAAATTTTAGAAGAAACAAACGGAGGCAAGATAAAAAGAATAATTTTCACAGGTGGTGAGCCAACATTATATCAAAATGATATATTGAGTATAATGAAAGAATTAAAAAAGGTAGACTCAGATTGGTATTTTGAGGTGGAAACAAATGGAACAGTTGAATTCAATAATGAATTTTTAACAAAAATAGATAGAATTAATTGTAGTCCTAAATTGAGTGATTCTGGAAATGTTATTCAAAAAAGATATAAACCAGATGTTCTAACTCAAATAGCTGATATTGGTAGCTTTAAATTTGTTACAGATGGAAATGATGACGAAATAAAAGAAATTAAAAAAATAATTAAAGAATGTAAAATTCCTGAAACTTCAATTATGTTAATGCCTAAAGGTGATAATAGTGCTGAAGTTGTAAAAAATTCAAGAAAAATAATTGATATTGTAGTCGAAGAGGGCTGGAAGGTAACAACTCGATTGCATATTTTATTATTTGAAAAGAAAAGAGGAGTTTAACTTAAAATAATATGTATAAATTAAAATTAAAACATCATTTTGATTCATCTCATAAACTAGAATTAGACTATAAAAGTCCTTGTCAAAATACTCATGGTCATAGATGGGAGGTAATAATTACAATAACAACGTATAAATTAAATAAAAATGGAATGGTTATTGATTTTAAACATCTAAAAGAAATAGTCAATGAATTGGATCATAAATGTTTAAATGAAGAATTAGACTTTAATCCGACTGCTGAAAATATTTCAGAATATTTATATGAAAAGATAAGTAAATTAGGTGAGTTATATAATGTTAAAGTAGAAATTTATGAAAGTCCAGAGGCTTCAATAACTTATTCAATATAAAAGCATGGAAGTAATCTATAGCTTTATAACAGGCTTAATAGTAGGAGGCATATTTACACTATTAAAATTTCCAATTCCAGCACCACCAACATTATCAGGTATTGCGGGAATAGTTGGAATTTTCGTAGGGTATTTATTAATTAAATTAATAAAATAAATATGCAAATAACATTCGAGAAGATTTCTACTGATAGCAAAAAATTAGCAGAAGAGATAAAAGCAATTGGTAAGAAATATGATGCGGTATTTGGTATACCAGCAGGGGGATTATTAACAGGACATATTTGTTCTGAAATATTAGAAATACCTCAATTAAGTTTATCTGAGTATAATGAGCAAAAAGGAACTAAAAAGATTTTAATAGTTGATGATTTAATTGATAGTGGTAGTACAATTAAAAAATTTCAAGAAGGAACTGGATATGATGTAGTAGTTGTTTATAAAAAAGAGAGTAGTCCAAATGATATAGCTCTTTATTATTGGGAAGAGTTACCAAATGAATGGATAGATTTTCCTCATGAAAAAAGCGAAACAGGAATTGAAGAACATTTAGTTAGAATAATGGAATATATTGGTGAAGATGCTGGTCGTGTTGGATTAGTAGATACTCCAAAAAGAGTAGCTAAAATGTATAAAGAGATTTTCAGAGGATATGATGAATCTCAAAAACCAAAAATAACTATATTTGATAACAATGATGATGGAATAACATATGATCAAATGATTACTGATAAAGGTGATTATTATTCACATTGTGAGCATCATATGGTTCCGTTCTTTGGTGACTATTATTTTGCTTATATTCCAGATAAAAAGATTTTAGGGTTAAGCAAGGTTGCTAGAATAGTTGATTTCTATTCAGCAAAATTACAAATTCAAGAGAGATTAGTAACTCAAATTGTTGATGAAATTGAAAAAGCTGTAAAGCCTAAAGGAATTGCTTTGGTTATGAAAGGCGAACATCTTTGTAAGACAATGAGGGGGGTAAAGAAAAAAGGAGTAATGACGACTTCTGATCTAAGGGGTGTGTTTAAGGATAAACCAGAAGTAAGAGACGAATTTTTAAAATTAATTAACTTATAATAAAAATATGAAAAGCGTAACAGTTTTGTCTGGGGGCATGGATTCTACTACTTTATTGTATAAAGCAATAAAAGATGGTGATGAAGTAACATCAGTATTATCTTTTGATTATGGTCAGCGTCATAAGAGAGAACTCGAAATGGCAAAGAAAACATGTGAGAAATTAGGACTATCACATAAGATTATAGACTTAACATCTGTAAGTCAGGTAATGAAAAATTCATCATTAACCGATGATATTGAAGTTCCTGAAGGGCATTATGCAGATGAAACTATGAAGGCAACAGTTGTTCCTAATAGAAATATGATTATGCTATCTATTGCTATTGCGGAAGCTGTATCAACTGGAGCGTCAAGGGTTTATTATGGAGCACATTCTGGTGATCATGATATTTATCCTGACTGTCGAAAGGAATTTGTGGAGGCGATGGATAAAGTTTCAAGAATTTCTAATTATGAAGAAGTAGAAGTAGTTGCTCCTTTCATTGATATGGATAAAGGAGATATCGCTATTCTTGGAAAAGAATTAAATGTAGATTATTCATTAACATTAACTTGTTACAATGGGGCGGAAGAAGCTTGTGGAAAGTGTGGGTCTTGCGTTGAAAGGCTTGAAGCATTTGAAAAAGCCGGTATCTCAGATCCAATTAAATATAAAAATAAATGAATTTATATATAGCGGGGAATGGAGTCACTGATGATAAAATGGAAGAATATAAGAAAAAAACATATTTACGAAAAGATAAGTTATATTTATTGAATTCTTATTTAGAGATTAAGAATAAGAAAAATTTAGATAAAAGATATTTTAATTATCGCTATGATAAGGATCAATTCTTTTTAGATTCAGGTGCTTTTACTGCTTTCACCCAAGGAAAAGTGATACATATTGATGATTATATTGATTTTATAAAAAAAAATGAAAATGAAATTACACTGTATGCTTCGTTGGATGTTATTGGTGATTATGAAAAAAGTCGTGTTAATCAGGAATATATGGAATCCAAGGGATTAAATCCTCTTCCAACTTTTCACGCAGGAAGTCCATTGGAAGAATTAGAACGAATGGTTGAAAAATATGATTATATTGCACTTGGGGGATTAGTCCCATTGGCTTTGGATAGAAAGAGAATGAAAGCATGGCTGGATAAGTGCTGGAAGGTTATTTTTAACAACACAATTAAGAAGAATAAACCATTAACAAAAATACATGGCTTTGGTGTGAATGCTCTTTGGGCTTGGGAAAGATATCCATTTTATAGTGTAGATGCAACAAGTTGGGTAACTGGATCAAAGTTTAGAAGAACAGTCAGATTTAATAATGGTAAAATGACTACCTCAAAAAAAGATAAATCGAGGAATCTTGATACGATAAATTTATATACTAAGGAGTATTATCATTTAAATCTTCAAAATATAGATGAATATTACAAATCTTCAAATTATGTCACTAATCTTTGGAAAAAAAGAGGTATAATTTGGGAATAATTATTATAAAAAATATGGAAATTAACACAAATAATAAAGTTGTAGATATAAATTCACTACAACCTAATGAATACAATCCTAAAATAAACTATAGGGATAATGAGGACAATAAGAAAGAATTTGAAAAGCTAAAGGAAAGTTTAAAATTAGCAGGTCAAATTCAACCTGTTATCGTAAGAGAAGTTGAGAATGAAGGAAACGTGTGGTATGAAATAGTAAATGGTTATCATAGATGGGAAGCAATGAGAGAAATGGGATATGAAAAAGTGGAAATTAAAAATTTAGGAAAGATTGATTTCGATACAGCAGTATCAAGAGCATTACTAACAGAAGATATTAAAGTGCCAATCGACTCACTTGAATTAGCAGGGTTGATGAAAGATTTAGTTACAGATGAGAAACCTGCTGGATATTGGGCTGAGTTACTACCATATGATCAAGAGCTAATTGAAAGTAAATTAGAATTATTGGATTTTGATTTTAATGAATATGACGATAAAGGTGATAGTGATTCAGAATCAAATTTAAATTATACATTCAAATTCAAGAACAAGGAAGAACTAGCTAAGGTTAAGGCATTTTTTAGTACATACGAGAAGGATGAACAATCAGATGTATTATATAATATGGTATTTCCAGGTGAAATAAATGAAGATGCTAATATTAGCGAAGATGAAGAAGAAAATAACTAAGATGTTCTAGTAAGAACTAAAAAATAACATATGGAAGAAGAAATAATTAAAAAAATAGGATTTGATAAATTAGGCACTAAAGAAATCACAGCCATTGAGTTAAGGTACTTAGGTAATTCAAGAGAGGATGTATCAGACAAGACTGGAATTAAAATTGCTACACTTGATGAGTGGTTTCAGAAGAGGGGAAGATTATGTATTCCTTATGCTGAATATACTAGTTATATGAACTCCAAGAGAAGTGAAAAGATATTAGATAAAATAATTGAAACAGATGAGAACATATTAGCTATGACGACAAATATGATGAGAGGTGTTGGTAAGAATTTAAAAGAACCAACATATTTAAAAGGATTGACAATAGCAGATTTTGAAAGAGCTTGGAAGATACAAAGGATAATGACAGGAAAGCCAGTCAATTATGAGAAACAAGACATTGAGGCAACTATAACCGATACTGATAAAATCATTGAAAAACTAGGACTAACTTCTAAAGATTTTGAAGATGAAAATTTCGAGCGAACAACAAGAAAAATTAGCAAATTACTTGAAAGCGACACAAGTGTATAAAGAAGGAAGGAAATTATTATGGAATGATGATTATTTTACATGGGTAAAAGATAATTGGTATAGTAGGGGAGAAAAATTAGATTTTGATGACCATAAATATCTAATTGATGTATATAAAGACCAAAGTCCTTTTTTAGCTTTTATGAAGTCAGCACAAGTTGGTGCTACTGAACGATTTATTACTGAGACTATTTGGCTACCAGATCAAAACAATGAGAATAGTATTTACTTCTTTCCTAGTGGTGGTACTGTTTCTGATTTGGTGCAAGAAAGAATTGACGAACCATTTAATTCATCTCCTTATCTATCAAGAGTTTCAGGTAGATCAAAGAAAATGATGGGTAAACAAGCAGATAAAGTAGGACTAAAAAGAATGAGTAAAGGGTTTGCTTATTTTAGAAGTGGTGGTTCGACTAGACAGATTACATCAGTAGCAGGTGATATGATTATAGTTGATGAAGTTGACCGTATTGACCCTAAGATGATTTCTTATTTTGATAAACGTCTTGAGCATAGTAAGAGAAAATGGCAAAGATGGGCTTCAACTCCGACTATTCCTAATTTTGGTATACATAAGATATTTCTTGATACTGACCAAAAGCATTATCATGTTAAATGTAATCATTGTAATGATTGGCAAGCATTGGATTTTTTTATCAATGTGGATAAGGAAAATGAGATAATATTCTGTTCTAAATGTAAGAAATCTATAATTCCTTGGCAATTAGAAGGACAATGGATTCCTAAATACCCTGAAAAAGAGAAAAAAGGCTTCTTCTTAACGCAATTATACTCTCCACGGCTAAATCTCCATAAAATGATAGAAGACAGCGAGAGAAGCTCTGAATGGGAAATACAGCAGTTCTATAATCAGAATTTAGGATTACCATATGAGCCAAAGGGTGCAAAATTAACTGATACTGATATTAATAATTGTATAGGGTCACATAGTCAACCACAGCACAGCAATAAAGATTATGTATATATGGGAGTTGATGTTGGAAAAAGATTGCATTATATAGTAAGAACAAAAGATATAATAGTAGGGATTGGATCAGTTGGAACATTTGAAGAGTTAGCTGATGTATTTAAAATGTTTAATGTTAGAGGAGTGGTTCTTGATGCTTTACCAGAAACAAGAAAGGTAACTGAATTTGCTAGAAAGTTTACAAAGAGAGTTAAAATGAATTACTACACAGGAATGGCAGAAATGAGCGATGCTAAAAAGTATTGGAAAGTTGATGGAGTTAAAGTTAATTCAAATAGAACAATAGGATTAGATAATGTCTTTGCAGAATTTAAACAGAGTGAAGTTGGTTTACCTGTTAATATAGACACAGAGTTCAGAGGTCATTTAAAGTCTACAATAAGAGTTATTGAAGAAGGTAAGTCAGGACAAATGAATGTGAAGTATATTGAAACTAGTGATGATCATTATCTTCATGCCTGTAATTATGCTAAATTAGCAGTTAATATATTTAATGTGGCTACGCCAGAAGTATTTGTTTTATGAGTAGAAAAAAATATAATTGTAAATATTGTAATAAGAGACATGACATTGGAGAGAAGTGTCCTAACAAAAGAAGTGAGTCTTTTATAGCGTTTGAAAAAAAATATCCAGATAAATATGGTATGAGATAATTGACAGCTATCATATATGTGTTATTATTAAAATATGAATATATTACAAAAAGGAAAATTAAAAAAAGGAATCTTAGAATTAGCTAAGTCTATTAAAGATAAGAATGACTGCCAGTATGAATGGTTTAATTCTGGGGTTGAGACTGGTAGCACTTACACTAAACACCATCTTGATGATCATAATATGTTCTATACACCAGAAGAACCAACTCTAAAAATGAGAATGGACGGACATTTTACTTGTGATTCAGTAGATCCGTCATTAAAATCAATAAGTATAAGAGTAAGTGGTGTCACTGATTAATTAATGAATAATATAAACCTATGTCAGAAGAAAAAAATGAAATAAAAATTAAAGATAATATCCAATCAAGTGAATATGCAAACTCAATCAAGATTGGAAGAACTAAATCAGACGAATTTAACTTTGTATTCATGACAGTGTTTGGGCAAGGAGATGATAGAAATGGAAAGGTAACAAGTAAGGTAACTGTTAATAGAACAACATTTGAAAGAATGACGGCTATAATGAATCAAATGAAAGATAAAATTAGTGAAGCAGAAAAACATGAAGAAGAAGAAAAAAAAGAAAAACAAATCAAAAATTAATAATAATATATATCATATTGAACTTGGCTGTATTAAAAAAGATGATGGCAATATTGAATTATTAGAAATTAGTTTGTGTAAATAATAATATTAAATTGTATAAAAGTATGAAGAAAATTGACGAAAAGATGTTAGATGAAAATGTAAAAACATCTATTAATAACAAAAAGAAAGGTATATTTTTTATAAATTCTAATTTTACTGATGAATTATTGGAATATTTATTCTTAGATGTTCAAAATGCACTTAATGATAATAATATAAAAGAAATTACTTTTTATATTAATAGTAATGGGGGAGAGGTTACAACTCTACTTCCTTTATATGATTTAATTAAAGCAACGGAAAAAAATGTAAAGACAGTAGTATTAGGAAAAGCATTTAGTGCTGGGGCAATGCTATTATTATCTGGTACAAAAGGAAAAAGATATGCTTATGAAAACTCTGTAATACTATTACATGAAGTAGCTACTAATTTTGGATATAATAAGAATAGTCAAACACAAGAAGATGCTAAATTCATGAATGACATAAATCTTAGATTAAGAGCAATGGTTGGAGTGAATTCAAAAATGACTTCAGATCAATTAGATAAATATTTTAATTCAAATAAAGATATTTATATCACAGCAAAGCAAGCATTGAGATTTGGAATAATTGACAAAATAGTGTAGAATAAAAATATAGGTATATAGTTTAGTAAAGTCAAGTTTAGTTCATTAAAAGTTATGTCAAAGTTAAGTAAAGAAGAAGTCTCTGATAGTTTTGAAGAGGCTCTTGAGAATGGCGAAGTAACTGATGCCGTAGGTGAAAAAATGTCTAAAGATGATTTTATGACATTAGACCCTAAAAAAGTTACAGAAACAATATTTCAAGTTTTATCAAATAGTAGAAAAAGATTAGAAGGAAGGCTCTTAACAATCATAGATGCAACATCAGATAAAGAAAGGGCTAAATATATTAAAGATTTAATTAAAAGTGAAATTAGATCTGAATCAAGTAATAATCTAGTAATTCTTTCGGAATGTTTCGATGACAACCTTGGTTTATCACCTGAAGAAAGAGATAATAAATAAATAAAACTAATTCGTTGACTTTACTAATTTATATATTCTACCCTCTATCTAACGATAGAGTGGTTTCAAACGCTTCTAACTCGTTGGGTTAGGGGTAGAGTATATTAATTATATGTTAGTAGAAATAGATATAGATATAATCGACCACGTACCTCTAATCATTTTATTTGTGATTATGTTTTGGAGTTTTATACAAATATTAATATCAGATGATTAAATATGATAATATAATACGGGGTGGAGCAGTGGTAGCTCGTTAGACTCATAATCTAAAGGTCGTTGGTTCAAATCCATCTCCCGTAACAAGTTAAATAAAAATAATTATATTGACGAATATAATTTAATGAAATCCAATCAAGACTCGCCATCTTCTTGGTAAAACTATTAATACTTAATCATAAATTGGCGTAATGCAATAAAATAGTAAGTTCTATATATGAGCAAGAAAAGAAACAATTCACTTAACTCTAAATCTAAGTTGAATAAGGAGTTGAAAGATTACCAACAACACAAACAAAGTAAAAAGGGATTGGGTTATATAGAAGAAGATGAAGTGAAACATTCTTCAAAAAAGAAAAAAAAGAAAACAAAAAAAGCAGATCATAAACATAAATACGAATATAAATCAGAGGAAGAGTTTGGGTTCGGGCTTAAATGTGTGACAAAGGAATATAAATGCAAGCACTGTGATAAAAAAATACACAAAATCACTACTCTTTAAAATAGAGATTAATTTTAAAAGATACAAGCGTAACTTATTTAGTCTTATCAACTAAATATATACGAAAGGCATAGCAGTCCAATGGACAATTATACACATACTAATTTTTTGCTTGTGCCTTTTGAGATTAATTGTTGTTTAAAACCTACCGAAAGGTAGCATAGTTTTTACCTGTAGGATAAAGTCTGCCTCCTATCTTTATCCTGTAGGTTTTAGATAATAATTAAAATTGTATAATGAAAATTGTATCAAGTTGGGATGATGGTTCTGGATGGGATATGAGATTACTTGATTTATTAAAGAAGTATAAGATTCAAGGCACATTTTATATACCAACAATAAATGATCTAAGCACTATAGAAATAAATAGTATACACGAAGAAGGCTTTCAGATTGGAGGTCATACTATTAGTCATCCAGAGGACTTAAAAAGGCTGTCATACGAACAACAATTAAACGAAATACAAGGTAATAAAGAATATCTAGAGGAGCTTATCGGAGATGAGGTTACTTCTTTTTGCTACCCAGGTGGAAAATATAATGAAGCTACAATGGGTATAGTCGAGAAGGTTGGATTTAGAGAAGCTAGAACAACAATGGTTGGCTCTATAAGTGAACCTGAAAATAGATTTAGAAGACATACTACTGTTCATGTGTATAATGGAAGACCTGAATACAAAGGAAAAACATGGCAAGAGTATGGTTGGGAAAAGTTTTTAGAGGCAGATAGAGTAGACGGGTATTTTCACATTTGGGGACATTCATTGGAAATAGAACATCATAATGAATGGAAAAATCTAGAAGAATTTTTTAGAAAAATATATGATTACTAAAATAAGTAATGTAAAAATAATTGAAGCGAGTGATAAGAAAGGATTAGTTGCCTTGGCATCTATTGTAATCAATGATTCATTTTATCTTGGATCAATTGGTATTTATATAGCATTAAAAGGTGGATACAAAGGATACAGATTAACCTTTCCTACAAAAAAATTAAAGGATGATAATGATATAAAATTATTCTTTCCTATTAATATTTCCTTAACGAATACTATGAATAGGGCAATAATTAATGAATATCTATTTACAATTAAGAATAAGTAATATGAAGGTATATTTACCTAACTCAAGTAAACAATCATTAGGTGGTGGTTGGACATTTAGAAGAAATCTAGTTAAAGGCTCTAAAGAATTATTTGAAGTTGTCGATGATTGGAAAGAATGTGACATAGCTTTAATTAGTGGAGTTACGATGGTTACAAGAGATGAAATGCAAGCAATAAAAGAAGCAGGAAAGAAAATAGTTCTCCGTGTTGATAATATGCCAAAGGATTCAAGAAATAGAGGAACAGCATTTAGTAGAATGAAAGACTTTTCCAAGATGGCAGATTATATTATATTTCAAAGTAAATGGGCAATGGATTATGTAGGTTATTGGATAAAGAATACAGTGGAAGCAGAAGCAATGAATACTATTGGTAAATACTCTATAATCTTTAATGGTGTTGATACTGAATACTTTTACTTTGAAGATAATCCAAGACAAAGACCAGAGAATTACTTATATGTTCAATACAATAGAGATGAGAACAAAAGACCAACGGAAGCATTTTATAATTTTGCAATGAAATCAAGATTTATAACAAATGCAAAATTAAGTATAGTTGGGAATTTTAGTCCTGAAACTATTAATTATAATTTTGATTTCTTTAACAATGAATTAGTTAGTTATCAAGGAGTCTTTAATGATCCAATGGAAATGGGAAATGAAATGAGAAGAAATAAGTATTTATTATTTCCAGCATTTGCAGACGCTAGTCCTAATACAGTTGGAGAAGCATTGGCATGTGGAATGATTCCAAAAGCTACAAATAAAGTAGGTGGAACAAAAGAGGTGATTCAATATCTTTTATCACATAAACAAAAAACTGGTAGTACATATTCGATACAAAATATGGCTTATCAATATAATGAAGTATTTAAAAAATTAATTTAAAAAATATGGACAACAATATAAAAAAAGAAACAATGGAAAAACTTTTGAGTGATTTATATGCTGATTATTTAAAACACAAATCAGTGATTCATTATTTAAAAGTTAAACATTTTGATGAGATCAAGGAAGATCTAGATGAGGTAAGAAAAAATCTAGCAGATGTTAGAACAAAAGCAGAAGATGAAAAAATAAGTGAAGAAGAGACTAAGGAATGTGCTATTAAAATTGCTGAACTTGAAGGCAGAATTGATTTATGTGAACAAAAAAGAGAAGAGGTTAGATTAGCTGAAGGAAGAATTGAGGAAACTATTAAGCACTACAATTATATAAAAAATCTTCACAGTGAAGGGGTTTATAATAATAGTAAATTGGATTAATTTTAAGAAGTTCTTTACAATTAAAATAAATTATTTGTTTTTTCCTTTAATATTAAAGAAAAAATAGGTCTTGATTTATTATTAAATATAATATATAATATATATATAATAAATAATATAAATAAAAACTATGAAAAAAGCATTAACAAGAAATAATAAAGAATTATATTATCTTGATAAAAAAGGAAAAAAAATAAATGGAGTTCATAAAAATATCACTGGTAATCCTTCCCGTATTTATGGTGATGTTACTAATATCTATGGTGATACTTCCCGTATTCATGGTGATATTTCTAATCTTATTGGTAATGTTTTTCATATCTATGGTGATGTTTCTAATATCTATGGTGATGTTTCTAATATTTATGGTGGTGTTTCTGATATATCTGGTGATGTTTCTGATATATCTGGTAATGTTTCTAATATCTCTGGTGATGTTTCTAATATCTCTAGTAATGTTTCTGATATATCTGGTAATGTTTCTAATATATCTGGTGATATTACTGGTATCTCTGGTGATGTTTCTAATATTTATGGTGGTGTTATTAATATTTATGGAGGTGTTTCTAATATCTCTGGTGATGTTTCAGGTGTCTCTGGTGGTGTTTCTAATATATCTGGTGATTTAGATGAATGTGAGATAACACAAGAGGATAGAAAAAATGGCATTGATATAAATACTTTAATTAACTAATATAAATAACAATGTTAGAAAAAATGTATGAAGAGTTTACTGCTAATATCTTACCAAAAATAGCAGAAGGGTTAGTAATCACAAAGGATTATTTCTTGGAATTTTTTAGTAGGTATATCAAATACTTATTGATTATTGATTCAATTTATTTATTAGTTAATATTATAGTATTTATAACATGTCTGATTATCTTTGTGAAAACCACAAAATGGTGTAATAACTTTAATGAAGATGAAGAAGGGGAGACTTTTGATAGGTCAGGAAGTAGGATATTGATATTTATACTAGGTGCATTAATCACTCCAGGATTTATACTTTTTTCTTTTATTGCTATTCTTGTTTATAGCGAAAAAGTAGTAAAGGATATATATATTCCAGAAATTAGAATATATGAAGAATATCAAGACATGAAGATTGTTAATAATAATAAATAATAATATGGACTTCAATAATATTGATAAGGAAAAATTCAAAGAAGGAGTAATTGAACTAGCAAAAAGAGTTAAAAGCGAAGCTATTAAAGTGGATAAGCCAATGACTGAACTACAATTCGAAAATCTTAAAGTTGGAGATAAATTTAAATTCTTAGAATCTCGTATAGCATATACTCCTTTTGGAAAAGGATTTATAGCTACAATAACAAGTGTATCAACTGAAAAAGAAGGTTATTGTGACGTTACATTTGAAGATAATTGTACTATATGGCACGTAACTAAAAGAAATCATGATAAGTTAAGTTTAGTGGAAAAGAAAATAGAAAAGAAACCAATGACTAAATTACAATTCAATAATATTAAAGTTGGAGATAAAGTTGAATTCCTAGTAGATAGGGTATCAAGTACTCCTTATAAAAAGGGATTTGTAGCTACAGTAAAGTCTAGAGTAGTAAATGGTGAGTGTCTTTATATCGAATTCCATGAAGATGGTCATACCTGGAACTTAATTACAGATCATTGCAATTTATTAAGTTTAGTAGAAAAAAACTAGAGTAGCATAATTGGTAATGCACCACCCTGTTAAGGTGAACAATATAGGTTCGAGTCCTATCTTTAGTGCTTATAATTTATAATAAAGATATGGGAGATATATCAAATATGATGATGACTGGGGTTATGTGTGCAATGTGTGGTGAGTTTTTAGATTGCGAGCAATGTGCAGATATGGAAATACCTATGTATTGCTGTAATTTATGTGCAGAAAAGGCAGGAACTAATAAAGATCAAGTTTGTAATCATTATGAATAAAGAAATACAGAAACAATTGAAAAAAGGGATTGAAAAAATAGTAAAAGATGTGAATAAGATAAAGATTAAACCTGAGCCATCATTTCCTTTTTATCCATTCAATGAGGAGACAGTGAGAGCTAGGAATACAACAAAGAGAGTAGTAAAGGATAATAAGGCATTGGTTCAATATCCTAATCGTTGCGCTCGTGGTACTAGCACTCTTACTTATTATGCTGCTGGTAGCATTGTAACTAAAAAAACGTATTATTATTGTGGATATGTAGCTATTCCTAATGAAAAATTGCCAATAGAGTGGAAAAATGAAGACTTGTACGCAGATGATCTTCATAGATTAAATATTTATGGTGGTTTAAATTATTGTGATTACCAAGAAGAATACACAGTATTTGGATTTGATTGTAATCATTACGGAGATGATGAACGTAAAGAATTACAAGATGAAAAATTTGTATTTAGATTAGTAGACCAAATGGAATATTGTATATTAGAATATGCGAAACAATATGACAAATGGAAGAAATCTTATAATCTCGGAAGATTAATAATTATAAAATCAATAAATTCACATAGCACGAGTAAATTCCATGACAAATCATTTTAAAAATATGAAAAAAGACGAAGCAACAGAAAATAAAATAAAAGAAGCATACTTTAATTTATTCTTAGAAGCAATTAAAGAGTGTTTTAAACCTTTTACTTATAGAGAATATATAAGTGAAGAAAGAATGATAACGATAAAGAGAAGAAGGATGGATTTTGCAAATGGAGATGGCGTGAAGTTGTGGTGTGATGCTTCAGATAATTTTGAATATAATAAGTTAAAAAATTTAATTCATAAACATAATAAAATATAATATGAAAGATAAAACAACATCAGCATTATTAGCTTTTATCCTAGGAGGCTTTGGAGTGCATAAATTTTATCTAGGAAAAACAGGAATGGGATTACTGTATTTAGTATTTTCATTAACATATATCCCTGCCATAGTGGCTTTCATTGAATCATTGGTATTATTCTCAATGACTGAAAAGGATTTTAATAAGAAATATAATAGTAAAAAATAAATATATGGCTTCATTAAGTCGTGAACAACTTGAAAAATGGTTAAGAACTGTTGATGTGAAAGTTGATAATGTTTTAGATATTGGCGGAAGTCAAAATCCAATCAATAAAAGAGTTAAAAGTTGGGAAGTAAAAGAATCTCTAATATTAGATTTACCAGAACCACATGAAGGATCACCTAAACCAGATATTGAATGTGATCTAAATAAATTGGATGAATGTACTCCAGAATATAAATATCCAGAAGGTTTAAGAGATTGGGCTGATATATCTTTTTGTATAGAGGTCAGTGAATATTGGTATAATCCATTACAGGCATTAAAAAATATAAATTATTTTATGAAGTCTGGGGGAGTTTTATATATTAGCTTTCATTTTATATATCCAGTACATAATCCAAAAGGATTAGACTACCTAAGATATACACCTAATGGAGCTGAAAAGATATTAGAAGAAGCAGGATTCAAAGTAGAAGAAATCATAAACAGAGAAGGAGATGGATTTGGTGTGATATATGATATGAATAGAATGAGAGGGCGTAAAGATTATAATCAAAGGATACAAGGCTCATTAATCAAAGCAATCAAAAAATAAGGAGGGAAAAAATTGGCAGAGATAGAATTGGTTTGTCCAAAATGTTCAAGTGATGATATTGCATCCGTTAAAAGAGATAATGGTTCTGGGATGATAACTAGTATCATTGCATTTTGTAAGAAGTGTGGACATTGTTTTAGTAAACCATGTTATTATAAAAAGGAGGATAGTAATGAAGAAAAGTAAAACAATATTGATATTGGATGAAGGTGATTTTAAGGTTCTTCTTTCTGGGTTACGAAAATCATTAACTGGCATAACAATAGAGTATGCGGCTAGATTTGAAACCGAAGAAGAGTTGATTGCAGTTAGTAGAGTTAAAAAAGTTTTAATCAACATGAAGAGGATTAAGGCTGACAAAAAGGAAAAAGTAAAAAAGTAAGAAAGAAAAAGATTGACAGGGGAGGAATAAATTCTCCCTTGTCAAAATTATTTATTGCGATGTGGTTATAGTTCAATGGTAGAGCATCGGCTTGTGGTGCCGACAATTGGAGTCCAAATCTCCATAGCCACCCCCTAGTAAATAATTGAATATTGATTACTGGCGAATGTGGGTTTCACGTAGGGAGTCTAGTAAGTGTAATATTTATACTGAGGGATTCACCTTTATAGTATACGGAAAATCACCTCTCGCCAGCAATTAGTATTTAATTCTTTATAAAAAGTTGGGTATTAATTATTCAATAAAGTAGAATCATGGGGACGATATTCTACCATTCGGGATAGTTAGTGGGGTATTTATTTACTCCCTAGCTTTTTACAAAGAATTTATGTTTGATAAACTTGGAATATGTTGTAAATTGGTATTTTTCCAATTTTTTATACTGAATTTATTAATATTAGTGATAGATAATAAGAATTTATCACTATCATTATTAATAATGTATCAATTTATATTATTGTGTTACCTACGTTATAAATATAATAAATATGTTAAAGATTAATTATGTATGCAGGAATATCTTTTACAAAAAAAGAAAGAGACTATATCAATAAATTGTGGACTGGAAGTGGTTTTACTTCTTCTAGTACTACCGACACTAAAGGAGAATCCCATTGGGTTAGCATTACTGTTAATGGCGATATTTATTGTAATAATCCATATCCTGAAAAAGAGGAAGAGAAAAAAGAAAAAGTGCAATTGCGGTTGCCAGGAAATTACAGATTACGAGACTTTAATGAGAAAATAAAAAAAATATAATATGCAATCTTTCATACTGTTTTCAGTAATTTTTTGGACTATAATATTAATACTTATTAAATGTAGGTATGTTCTTGGCGGAAAGACAATTTTAAAACCAAAAGCAATAATATTTATAACAATGTTCTTTGTGATTGCTGTTTATATAGGTCTATACATAAGTACTAAAAAATATGAATAAAGAAGTTAACATTAATCTTGGGAGTGGCAGATTGATAATTAAAGGCTACATCAATATAGATAAAACACAGATCATTGACGGTAGAGGCAATAAAACTGTAGACATTTTATTGGATATTGAAAAAGAAAAATTACCATTTGAGGATAATTCAGTAGACAGAATAAAAGTTGATAATGTGCTAGAACATGTAGATGAATTAGAATTTGTCTTAAATGAGTGTCATAGAGTATTAAAAAAAGACGGAGTGATAACTGGTATTGTTCCAAAAGCTGGAACTGAATTGGATTTCTCTGATCCAACACATAAAAGGCATTTCACTAGAAGAACATTCAGTTATTTTACAGGAGAGAGTCTTTCACATAAAGATAAACCAGCTCATCCTAAGTATGCTGATTATGGATTCAAGCCTTGGATTCAAAATGATCTTCAAATACAAGAAAATGATCTAATACACTTTATAATGTCACCTAGAAAATAAATTTAAAAATATGTTAAACAATAAAGAATTTTACGAAAGTATAATGCCAATAGAGCAAAAAATAGTTGATTACTATAAGTCTTTATGTCATGAGAATAAATTTGAAAATGTTTTAGAAATTGGAAGTGGTTGGGGATTATTTACTAGAAGCGTAATGGAGGGTTGCGATGCAAAGATAACCACAATAGATAAAATAAATGACTTAGAGACTTTTCAAAAAAATACAGCAGGATATGAAAAAAGAATAAAGCGAGTGATTGGATCATCTAGTGAAAAATTGCCTGGACTAATATCATTGGGAAATAAATATGATTTAATCTATGTAGATGGTGATCACGGATATGATGGAGTCGTAGAGGATTTAGAGAAAGTAAAAAAATTAATATTACCGAATACTATTATTATATTAGATGATGTTTTTCATAAAAATAATTGGAAACCATATAAAGATGGATTTGATTATGGAGTAGCTAAGGCAATGTGGGAATTTGTTAATGAGAATAATTTTAGTAAGGTAGAGATTATTAACATAGGACATGGAGTAGTTAAAATTAATATTTAATCTATATGAGAGTCGTACTAATTACACAACAAGGGAGTGGAAGTAATCTATTAAGGAGTTTGCTTAATAGTCATTCTGATATATTTTTCGCAAATGAAATTCTTACAAAGTCAGAAGAATATCAAAATTATCAAAAGAAATATTCTATTGATGCTCCTAAAAAATATATAAATAATTTCTTTAATAAAGATAGACCTGAAAAAGTAATTGGATTTGATTTAAAATATAACAATATATCTCCAGAGCCTCAGATATTAGATTATTTAAAAGAAAATAAAGATATTGTAGTTATCCATTTATATAGATGTAAAGGTAGAACTTTTATGAGAGATATGAATGAAAAGAATAAAGCGACTTTATCCTATGGACAATTTCAAGAACATTTAAAATGGATGAATAAATGGCAAGAGTTAATTGAAAAAGAATTCAATATTGAGGGTAGAAAATATATACGTATTAATTACGAGGAAATGACTAGGGGTTATGAGATAGAAGAATTACCTCATTATCTAAATGAAGAGTTATGTAAATTCTTAAAAGTAGACAATGTTAAATTAACTAAGTCTAAAGAACAGGTTAGAGAGAATAAACTTAAAATGAGATATTAATAAAATAAGAATATAATCTATGAAAATTCTATTAGTGCCTGACGTTCCAAATTGGGCTATTGGACAGTTGGCTAATAAAAAAGTAAAATACAATCCTCATCTTGATATAAAAATACATTGCGTACACCCAAGAGATGCAGGTGAAAAATCAAAACAAAAAGAATTTATAGATATAGTAAATAGTTTTGACCCAGATATAATTCACTTTGAATATTTTAGAAGTTGTAGTCAATTACTAGATGCTTTACCAGAATTGAAATCAAGGAAAATACTTTTAACTCATCACAACCAAAAAGATAGAGCATTAGGAACAATGGATTGGTTTCAAAATGGAGTTGATTATATTTCATGTTTTACTAATAAATGTAAAGAGAAATTAGTTGATAAATATGGTCAACCTGAAAAATTTATCAAAGTTATTAATCATGGAATTGATCTAGGTGAATTTGAATATTCAGATAAAGAACCAGAAGAAAAAACAGTAGGATATGTTGGTAGAATTGTTCCGTGGAAAGGATTAAAAGAAATAGCAAGAGCATGTAAGGAGTTAGGATATAAAGTACAATTTATGGGAAAGCAAGATAAGATTGGATATTGGAAAGAGATATTAGACGAAGGGTTAGAAGATGTAATAGACATGAGTTTTTATGATGTGCCTGATGAGGAGAGAAAAGAAGCTTATAATAATATGACTATTTATTGCGGTAATAGTGAAGATGGTTTAGAAGAAGGTCCATTGGGATATTTAGAAGCTATGGCATCAGGAGTTCCAGTTGTTACAACATTATCAGGAGTCGCAAGAGATATAGCAAGAGACGGGGAAAATGCTTCAGTTGTTCCATTTAATGATTATGAAAAATTAAAAGAATCTATTAAGACATTAATGGAGGACGAAGGATTGAGAAAGAAATTAAGAAAAGGTGGTTGGGAAACTGTTAAAAATATGTCAGATGAAAGAATGGCGTATCAATACAGTAATCTTTATTATGAAATAAATGGACAAGGGCAAGACTTAGCATCCATTATTTTACCTTTCACTTCTAGCAGAATAATGCAAGTAAATGACTTATTAGGAGCTATTGAAAAACAAAGTTATGAAAATATTGAAGTCATACTAGCAAATGATAGTAGCGAAGACTTGAGTGAGATGATAGACACATGGCGAAAAACCTATAAAATGCCCCTTAAATACGTTAGAACTAACAATGATGGCTATGGACTCGCACAAGCCAGAAATATGGCTTCTATCGAAGCTGAGGGCGAATATCTAGTGTTCTTAGATAGTAGATTAAAGCCAGAAGAAGATGTAGTTGAAATGTTCGTTAATTCATTGGCTTCAAGTGGTTCAAAAGTTTGGATATTTGGAGAAAAAGGGGGAAAGAAAGCAACGTTCGTTGAAAATTTTAGTGCAGTCAGAAGAGAAGATTATTTTACCTTTGGAATGTGTAATGAGCGAATAGATGGATATGGAGGAATGAGTCAAGATATTAGAACAAGATGGGGTAATCAAGGTGGATCATTTGTTTATGCAGAAGACATAACTTGTGAGCAAATTAAAAAAGCAAGTAAGGATAGCAAAAGGAGAAAGGAAATATCAGACATGAAACTTAAACTTTATAAAATGTATAAAAATGATGCAAGGTAATAATTGATAATAAAAGAATTAAATAAAAATGTATGAATAAAACAAGAATATTTAATCATGTATGGCATTTAGGTCATCAGTACAGCTTAGCTCAAATTCCCGATACTGAATTATATTGGCTAAACACTCCAAGAAGAACTTTCAGTTCAATGCCTAGAGGTCCATTAGAGAATTACAAAAACTTTAAAGAGTATGTTCCTTATTATGAGTCTGGAAAATATGACGTAGCAATTCTTCACTTAGATCAACAATGCTTAGAAGAGCAATTATGGGATAGAGGTAAAGGAAGTTTATTTAAAGAATTGAATGAAGTTGTAACTGATATTCCAAAGATCGTTATAATGCACGGTACTCCTTATTATCCTGAAATGTTTGGTTGTGATATTAAAAAGGAAAATTATGAAGCACTTGGGATGGAGGAAGGAAGTATTGGAATGAGTAGCGAATTAATAAATAAATTCAAAGAAGCAGTTAAAGATTGTGATAAGATTATTTTTAATAGCCATACAGCTCAAAGACAATGGGGATTCGCAAAAGATCCAAGAGCTAAAACAATTATTCATGGGCTAGATGAAAACGAATGGTTTGATTTACCTAAAGAGCCAAGAGTAGTTACAATGATTAGCCCAGGTGGATTAGATTTATATTATGATAGAACTTTCTTAAAGGCAGTAAAAGAAGAATTGGCTGAAAGAGGAATAGAACATTGTCATATTACAGTTGATCAAAGATTTAGTAATTGGGATGAGTACAGAACTTTTCTTGGTTCAAGTCTACTTTATTTTAATCCAACAAGGGAAAGTCCAATGCCTAGAAGTAGAACAGAAGCAATGCTTTCTGGTTGCTGTGTTATCACTACTTTAAATCAAGATGCAGAAACATTTATTGAAGATGGTGTTAATGGCTATAAGGCAGTAAGAAATCCACAATACATTGCTGATCTAGTAGAAGGTCTTATTAATAATTATAAAAAAGCCGTTGAAATTGGGCAAAAAGGAAAAGAAACTGCTTTGAAATTGTTTAACCATGATAGATATATGAAAGACTGGAGAGAGACAATAGATGAAGTATTAAATAAATAATTTAAAATATGTTAAATAGAAAAGATTACACTACATTAATATCATTATTGAAATCGCTTAAAGCATCTGAAGCAATAGATTGGAATGAAGAATATGAATCAATGGTGGATAAATTAGCAAATTGTAAAATTGAATTAATCAAAAAAGATAATCAATAAATTAAATTATATGAGTAAAAAAATTGGAATTCAAACTTTTGAAAAATTTGAAGGAAGAAAAGGAATTGGCAGTAGTCGAATAAGAGCAAGGTGGATTGCTAATCATTGGGAAGATGCTGAAATTTATAAGAGTGGTCAAAAATACGATATAATGATTTATCAGAAATGTTATTGGATAGATCATGCAAAAAATTTCGATGGAATAAAGATATTGGATTTATGTGATCCAGATTGGCTACATTGGGCTTATAGAGTAAAAGAAATGATTGACTTATGTGATGCAGTTACAACTAGCACTGAAGCATTAGCTGAGTCTATAAGAAAGTTTACAGATAAACCAGTAGTATGTATTCCAGATAGACTTGATTTAGATGAGTTTAAAAATAAGAAAATACATTGTGGTAGAGCGAAGACAGCATTATGGTATGGCTATTCTAACAATGCTACCCTACTTTATCCTGTTATTAATTATTTAATTAAACATAATTTAAATTTAATAGTTTTATCTGATAAGCAAGTACAGATACAAAGAGATCAAGCAGAGAAAATTAAAGTAGATTTTTATAAATATAATGAAGAGACTGCTAATAATAATATTATCAAAGGTGACTTCGTTATTAATCCGAAAAGTAAGAGTGGGAAATGGAAGTACAAAAGTAACAATAAAACAATAACAGCATTAGCATTAGGAGTTCCTGTAGTTGAAACACCTAAAGATATAGAAAGATTTTTAGATCCAGATGAAAGAAATAAAGAAATTAATGACAAGACGGAAAACATAAGGAAGGAATATGATGTTAAAAATAGTATTAAACAATATAATGATTTAATAGATGAAATTAAAAAATCTAAAAAAATTAATACTGAGGAAAATCCTAGTTAGCAATAAATTAATATTATTTAATCAACTTATTAAATACTTCAAAATGCCTAAAGATATTTTTATCTGGCATTGTGCAAGAGGCAGGTGTGGTGCGATCATAACAAAGACGAATAAACCTTTTCTTGATGATAAAATTTATTGGTGTAAAAGATGTAATACAAAATTTACTCAAAGAGAAGTTTTAAAACATAATAAAAAAAACATATTAAGATTTGTGAACTCATTATAATTTGCATTTATTTTACAAAAATGCTATAGTGATAATAACATTTCAATATTTGGTGGAAATTCCTCTAGCTTCTACGGGACTAGAAGAGAACAAGTACCAAAGCTTACGAGCTGAATACTATATATTCAGTTTACAAGCTTTGGTACTTTTTTTATTATAAATGCTAATATTAGTGAAATATGGGACTCAAAAATAAAATCAAAAATATATTCGGAGGTAAGAAAGCACAAAGTAGCACCAAAAGAAAAAACCCAACAGGGTATGAAGTTGCAAGTTATGGAGAGTATGCTTTGTCCACAGGTAGCAAGGCTAATTATTTAGAAGCTATGAAAGGATGGGTCTTCGCTTGTGTAAATGCAATCTCGGATGAAGTCGGAAGCATCCAATTAAAACTATATAAAAAAGAAAGTAATGGTGACATTGTTGAAGTTACTGACCATAAAGCACTTGATGTGCTATATAAAGTAAATAACTTTACTACAAAATTTGACCATTTTTGGCTAACTCAAGCCTATTTAGAATTAGCTGGTGAATCTCCTTGGTTTGTTGAAAAGGATAAAGATAATGAACCATCAGCAATTTACTTTTTGAGACCTGATAAAATAACACCTGTACCTGATAAGGATCAGGTTATTTCTGGTTATAAATATAGAATAGATTCAAAAAATGAGATTACTTTAAATGTTGATGAAGTAATATTTTTAAAAAATCCTAATCCTGCTAATCCTTTTAGAGGTAAGGGTACACTAGAAAATGCACTTTTAACATATGATATTGATGAGAGTGCTGAATTATGGAACTTTAAATTCTTCAAAAACTCTGCTAGACCTGACATGATTATGACTATTAAAGATATGGAGAGTTTAGAGCCAGAACAACAAGATAAATTAAAAAAGAGTATCAGGGAAGCTCACCAAGGACTAGATAAGAGCCATAATTTAATGGTTCTTTTTGGCGATATGTTATTGGAGAAATTTGGAACAAGTCATACTGATATGGACTTCATGAATCAACAAGGTTTTACTAGGGACAAGCTATTATCAATTTTTAGAGTGCCTAAGAGTGTTATAGCATTAACTGAAGGAGTAAACTTTGCAAGTTCTAAGACGAGTATATATACTTTCAGCAGATTTACAATAAAACCTAAAATGGAAAGAATTATTCAGCAATTAAATGAATTTTATTTGCCGATGTTTAATGATACTGAGAATATGTTCCTCGATTATGAAAGTCCAGTTCCAGAAGATATGGAAGAAAAATTAAAAATACAAGAAACAGGAGTAAAAAATGGTTGGTTGACCATAAATGAGGTTAGAAGTCAAGAAGGGCTTGAACCATTGGAAGGATTTGATGTTCCTTATATGCCATTAAATCTATATCCAGTTGGAGGTGATACTCTACCAGAGATGCCACCTGAAGGAGAGGAAGAGCCAAGTAAAGAAGAGGCAGAGCCTAAAGAAGCTGATGAGAAAACAAAGAAAGTCAAAAAGAAAGGATACCACAATATAGAAAGATTGCGACAGATGAAAGCTAGAAATATGACTTACTTCAATCTCGAAGATAAGATCAAGGAGGTTGAAGCGAATATAAAGAAAAAAATAAATGAAGAAATTACTAAAAGTAAAAAAAATAAAAAGAAAATTGATTCAAAAGAACTTGAATTAATAAAGAAAAAGATTAAAGAAGAAGCTGGACTTGATAAGGTTAAGGAATCAAAGAAGAGAGAAGAGAAGATAAAAATAGTTATTATTAAGGATGATAGATTAAAGAAAGAGTACACGGAGAAGATGAAAAAAATAGATGAAAGATTAAAACATGTTAAAAAACTTGAAGGTGATAAGATAATTGAAAAGAAAAGTGCGGTAGAAGAAACTAAAAAGTTACGTGAATTGAGGAGAAAATTAATTTCAGATTATAATTCTAGACAAAATGAAAGCTAATGTTTTACAAAAAATAAGATCAGCGATTAATAAGAGATTGGTAAGACTCACCCCTTTTCAGAAATTTCATTATTGGAAGGTGAAGAATAGATATTTTAGAAAGTTCTATGGGATGGTTGAAAACAGGAATAGGGAATATTTTAAAGAACAGTATGAAGTTATAATAGAGAAATTAAAAAAACAAACAGTACAATCAAAAAGTATAACAAAAAAGAGTGATGTTGATTGGCATAAAATTCAATTAAATTCAAAGGCTGAAAATGCAAGGATGAGGAAAGAGATATTACCAGTAATGGAACAATTATACGAAGAATCAAAAGCAGGAACATTACAATTAATTGGAGTTGAATTGCCAGATGCTTTTACTGCAATGAGTGATATTGAAAAAGAGATATTAGATAATGAATTAACAACAGTATATTCTGGAGTTAGTAAGACTACTAATAAGCTAATAAAAAATCAATTAATTGAAGGAATAGGATTGGATGAAGGTTACCATGAATTGGCTACTAGGATTAGAAATGTCTTTACAAATGCAACGCAATATAGAGCAAGGATGATAGCAGTTACAGAAACAGCTCGTGTGAATTCAACAGCAAATGAAAGTGCAATGGCACAAAGTGGTGTTGTAGTTGGCAAAGAATGGACTGTTGAGCCTGGAGCTTGTCCTATATGTCTTGATTTAAGAGGAGAGAAGGTTCCATTAGGTGAAAGTTTTAGTACAGTAGATAATCCTCCTGCTCATCCCAATTGTTTTGATAAGTACACAGAAGTTTATACTGATAACGGATGGAAATTTTTTAAAGATTTAGACGAGAATGATAAGATATGGTCATTAAAACCAAACAATCTTACCAGTGAATTTGTTAAATATAAAAATTTTGTTAAATATAAGGCAGATAAAATAGTTGAATATTCAGGGAGATCTTTTAATCTAGCTAATACTTTAAATCATAACCAATTTGTTAAATTTAGAATTAAAAATAAAGGAAGAAAAGATGCTGGATATTTTAAATTAATTCAAGAAGATGAATTACCAAATAATGATTTTTCATTTTATTCTGGAATTAATTGGCTTGGTAAAAATACTGAATTTATTAGAATAGGTAGACATAATATTGATGCAGTTAGTTATTGTAGATTTATGGGTTGGTATTTGTCAGAAGGAAGTGCGGTTAAAAGAGGAGAGAAGTGGTATCAAATAAGTATTTCTCAAAAAAAATACAAAGACATGGTGATAGAAGATTTAAATAGATTACCAATAAAAATACAAATAGGTAAGGAGACTATAAGTTTTAATGACTTGGATTTTGGAAAATATCTTTTAAAATTCGGGAAAAGTAATGAAAAATTTGTTCCAAAAGAAATAAAGAAGATGAGTAAAGAATTAATTGAGCAATTTTTAGAAACGTATTTATTAGGCGATGGTAGTTATAAAGAAGGTAAGATTTGGAAGGGATTTAAATTTAGTGGTCAAGGAAGTTATTTTACATCTTCTAAAAGAATGGCTGATGATATAGGTGAATTGATTATGAAGATTGGAAAGAAACCTTCATTTAAATTATCGAAATGTAAAGGTAAAAAAATTAAATTTAAAAATGGCGAATATAAAATAAATAATAATATTTGGAAGATTTCAGAATGTAAGAATGTTAATACTGATAGAAATAGGTTGAAAAAGGAAATAAGAGATTATGATGATTATGTTTATGATGTGGAGTTAGAAAGAAATCATATATTATTAGTTAGGAGGAATGGAAAAGTTGTTTGGTCTGGGAATTGCCGTTGCGATATTACTCCAGTTTTTACAAAAGAAGAGTTAGATTAATATATGAGTGATACAAATAAAATAAAAAATATAATAGATGAGATAGATGAGGAATTGAAAGATGATAGTAAACCAGAAATGGAAATGCCGAAAAGTCTAAAAACTTCTATTGAGATTTTAGATATATTAACTAGTGGCTCTAATGATAATGATAAAAATTTTAAAGAAATAAAATCACTTGTTAAGGATATAAAAGATGGATTTTCAGTTGAGAGTATTAATTTATTAGAAAAGAAATTGGGAAGTATAATTGATGGATTAAAAGATATTGATAAAAAGAGTAAGGATTCTGAAATAATTAATAAATTACATGATGTTAAAAATGCTATTGAAGAAATTAAAATTCCAGAAGAAGTTAAAGTTACTAATCAGAACGAAGAAGTTTCTATTAAAAACTTTCCAGAGACTCAAGAAGTGTATGTTAAAAATCTACCAAAACAAAAAGAAAAGATTAGCATTGACAACTTACCAGAAATACAAAAGGTAGAGGTAATTAATTCTCCAGAAGTTAAAGATCCGCAAAATGTTATTGTAAAGAATGAAGTTAAAGTACAAGAGCCAGTTTGGTATAAGAAGCCTTGGAAAATGAGTACATTTTTTAATAAATTAGAGGAGTTGTGGAAGACTTATCAAAGAAAGGGATTGGAAAGAATAACTACTAGTACATATGAAATTGAAGCTGACAAGCATAAAAATCCGAAAGAAGCATTAGCAGTAAAATTAGTTGATAAAGATGGAGAGTTCATTGATAAATTAACTCCAAATGTAACAGTACAAGCACCTGCTTATGGTGGTGGAAGTGGTAATGGAGCTACTAAGATTAAAAATTCAAGTGGTGATATTATTAATCCAGCAACGAAAGAAAATCAGATTAATGGAGATCAAAAATCACAACTAGTTGATACAAGTGGAAGAATTGCAACAGTAATCGAGAACTCAGACCAAGTAGCTCCTCTAGGATATATGTCAGGATTATCAGTAGTAGACCAAGATCTATCTGCATTGTACGCAGGACGTGCATTTAGAAGTGAGAAGTTCGTTTGTTTAGATATAAACGAGACTAAAGACTTTCTATCAATAACATATGATGGACCGACACAAATACACCTTATTATTGATGTGAAAAGTACGGCAGAAACAGAATATCAGGTTTATTTAGAGCCTACAGTAACAGATAACGGAGACTTGGTTAGACAAGCACCAAGAAACCCACATATTCAGTTTATTGGAGGCTATGAACCAACATACACTATATATGAGAACTCAACTATAACAAACGATGGACTGAGTATTAGAACTGAGGAATGGGGGAATGGTAGCAAAAATGGAGGAAAGAATAATCTATTAAAAACAATTCTAAGCCCTAACCAAAAATTACTGTTTAGAGTTAAGTCGCTAGTAAATGGGAACTGTATAACTTTCTTAGCTCTATGGGAAGAGTGGCAACAAGAAGACCCAGTATAATAAATAAACTCAAAATATGGCATCAAATAATATATATAAAGTATACAGCGAAGAGCTAACATCTGGAAATAGTCCAGTAACGCTTGATGTTTCTGATGACTTAACTGCTAAAGCTGGTGATGGAAAAATGTATTATGGCAATAGTGGTATTCTACAGAACAATGGCAACTACGACCTACAGATTGAGATTAGTATGGACGGTGTTACTTTCGGCGAAGCACAAGTTCTGCGTTCCAGAGAAGTCGAAAGACTAAAGAACAGTAGTTTTAAATCTATAAGGTTAACACACCTAGGAGATGACACGGGCTATACAATAAAAGCATATAGTAAAGGCGTAGGGGATGTAGATTTATTATCTGGCTCAACTAATATCAGAGACATTGATGACAACACTGAACCGCAAGACTTATTATTCGCAGAAAGTCTAAGTCAATTCACTACAGCTGCCGACACTACAGCTAGTACAACTACTACACTAGAATATGATTTTACTGCAACAGCAGGACATGGTTTAGTAAATGGAGACCAAATATTACTTATAACTACTGATAGATCATTTAGAGCATATGTAACTAATGTAGTCGCTAACGTAATAACAGTAGATACTCCTATAGACTTTGTATTCCCGTCTGGTTCTATTGGTTTAGTTATTAATACCAACATGGCAGTTGATGGTAGTGCTACTCCTCGTATATTTAAAGTACAGGCAGGTGCTACTCCAGTGCTTATTAGAAGAATAGTAATATCAATAACTGATGGCAGTTCCATGGATGACTCTAAGTTTGGTGGGATTCCAGCCTTAGGAAAAGGACTGGTTTTTAGGATAGTTAATAGTTTCCAGAAATCTATATTCAACTTTAAATCTAATGACGATTTTAAACTATGGGCTGGACCTTCAGACCTTGTTTATTCGGACAAATCTCCAGCTGGTGTGTACGGAGTAGGAACTAGATTGACTTTTGCAGGTAAAGAAAAACATGGAACAGTATTAAAACTAAGTGGGACTGACGAATTGCAATTTGTAGTGCAGGACGATTTGACAGACTTAGCGACATTAATATGTTCCGCACAAGGTAATAAATTTAGTTAAAAATATGAACAATAGTGATGATTTACAAAATAGAATAGATAAAATTGACCCAGAAGCGAGAATGGAGATTTTTAAAATGGGTGCAGAATATATGAAAAAAGAAATTCCAAAACATGAAGCACCGTCAAAAGAGACAAAAGAGATGATAAAAGATTTAGAGAGTAAGATGGTGACTAAAGAAATATTTAAATTAATGTTTGATGATTTAACTAAATTAATTAAATTAAAATTTGATAATAATGAAAAAGGTCATAAGGCTATAGAAACTCAAACTAAATTAACAAACGGAAGAGTTTCTAAGTTGGAGAGTTGGCAAATAAAAATGATAACAGTTGGAACTACAATATCTGTAATGTTCACAATCGCATTATCAATAATCGGATTAGTAAAATAATAATATATATAATCACATACCAAGGCAGTAATGCCTATTAATAAATCAATAATAAAAATATGAAAATAAAGCATTTACAGGCTACTACTACTATGAAAGGTGGCAAACTGCTTGCAATAGCTTCTACTCAGAATGAAGATAGAGTTGGCGATGCACTAGACATGAAGGATTGGGATTTGTCTAAATTTAAAGCTAATCCTGTTCTACAAGCTGGACATGACTATAGACCAGAATTTACTATTGGCATTGCTAAGAACATGAGAGTAGAAGGTAAACAATTAGTTTTTGAGCCTGAATTTCACGACTTAACACAGTTAGCTCGTGATATTAAAGCCATGTATACATCTGATCCTGCTATTTTAAAAGCGTGGTCAGTAGGATTTATCCCAAAAGAATTGAAAGAAGGTGATAATGCAAAACATGAATTGTTAGAAGTTTCAGCCGTTGCTGTTCCTGCTAATGCAGAGTGTCTTACTATCGCTAAAGGATATGGGAATGAAGAAGCTAGTAAAGTTAAAGAATGGATTGGAAATGAAGTTGAAGAAAAAGAAGAGGAAGAGGTAGAAGAAAAAGAGGAGAAAGAAGAAGAGAAAGTAGAAGAAAAAAGTATTGAAAAGAAAGAGAATGAAGAAGTAACTGAAACAGTTAATGATGAACTAGATGAAGCACAGGCTAGAAAACAAAAGTGGGATAATTTTGATCAGGTAGATAGTATTATGTATGCCTTTTATAAGGTTTATATGCAAAAAGAAATTCCAGTTGAAGATTTTGATAATTTACTAAAAGAAGCTATTGGATTACTAGGTAATTTAACAGGTGCTACTGAAAAGAAATTTGAGAGTGAATTATTGAAAGATTTTGATGGAAAATTATCTGAAGTAACGAAAGAAGTTGAGGATGGAAAGATGGATACTGTTGTAGAGGCTGTCGAGGAACTTAAAAAGAGTGTATCACAAAATAACGATACAATTATCGCTCTTGGGGAAACTATTAAAGAAACCCAAGCCAAAAAGGCGAAAGGTGATGATGGTGTTAAAAGTCGAGAACCAAAGGAGGTAAAAGGACAGAAAAGCATTAGTGGCGACACTGTCGTATTACGTGCTTTGCAAAAAATTGCTAAAGAAGCAAATAAAGGGCTTCATAAAATTAAAAAATAATTATAAATTAGTTTGCAATTTCTAGTTACACTAGATTTAATTAAAAAAACATATGAAAAAGATTGTTAAAATTAACGGGAAGACATATATTGTCGACCTTGACACACAAAAAATGGAAGAGGTTGAAGGCGATGAGTCTGAAACTGAAACCGTTGAAGAAACTGTTGAAGAAGAGACTGTTGAAGAAACCAAAGAGGAAGAAGCAACAGAATCAGAAGATGACGTTGAAGAAAAAGTTGACGAAGCTGCAGAAAAAATCATGAAGTCTTTAGGTATTGACGCATTGAAGAAAGAGATGAAAGCTCTATCTACAAAAGTTGAGACTAAGGGTACTGATTCTAAATATTCTGCTCTAGTTGATTTTGAAAAGTTGATGAACAAAAGTGTTAGTGAGATGACATCTAAGGAAAAGATTGTAGGATTTTTCCAAGGGATGGTTCAAAGTAATACTGCTGTTTTAAAAGCTCTTTCAGAAGGTACTGCCGCTGATGGTGGTTATCTATTTCCAGATGAATTTCGTGCTGAAATCATCAGAGATATTGCTGATACACCTCACATGAGAAATGAGGTTACTATTATTCCTATGAAGAGAGATGTGATGAATATCCCAACTCTTGAATCAGGACCACAAATCACATGGACTGCTGAGAACGCTACTAAATCAACAACTACATCTCATTTCAATCAAAAGACTTTGACTGTTAAGAAAATGGCAGCTATTCTATATGCTTCAGACGAATTGATTGAAGATTCAACTGAAATTGATATTGTTCAATTTATTATCGGTTTATTTTCAGAAGCAATTGGTACTGAAGAAGATAGGGTAATTACTAGAGGTAATGGCTCAACAGAGCCTACTGGTCTATCTACTGCTACAATCGGTTCAGTTACATGTTCTGGTAATCTTGATTTTGACGACATGATTAATGTCGAATTCTTACTACCTGGTAAATATCATACAAATGCTAAATACTTCGTACATAGAAACAACATTAAAGAGTTAAGAAAACTCCAAGATACAACTGGAAGATATATCTGGATGGATCCTGTAGCTCCTGGACAACCTGCTACTTTCCACGGATACCCAGTTATCGAAAACAACCACCTTTCAGAATCTGAAATTTATTTCGGTGATCTGAAAAAGGCTTATTGGCTAGGTGATCGAAAGTCAATGACTGTTAAAATATCTAACGATACTGAAACAGCATTTACTAAAGATCAAACAGCTATTAGAGTTGTTTCTCGTATTGCTGGTAATGTAGTTCTTGAAGCTGCTGTTAAGAAAATTATTTCTATTCCTTAGTAAGTAATTACTAGAATATTAATTAATATTTCTTAGTTTGGAATTGGGCTGATTAGCCTTTCATCAGCCCTTTCCAGATTAACATAGAAAATATATGGAAAAAATATATATTTTAAAATCCAAAGATGGTTATGAATCAGGAGAAATAATTTTAGTTGACGAGAGACTTGCTAATATACTTATTAAAAAGGGTATAGCCAGAAAAGTGTCAGCTAAGGATTATTTAGTTAAACCGTTATTTGGTATATCAAAGGCATTTAATAAATTTACATAAAAATATGAGCAAAGAAAAACAAAGCATAAAGGGCTTTTTCAGAGTTCAAATAACTGATGATAAAGGAGTTGTTAGCGGTGATACTGGTTGGAAACAAAATCAAGTTACTAATCTTGGAATTCAAGACTATGTAGTTGATTGGTTGGTAGGTGATACCGATAATGGTAAATCTATCACACATATGGCTCTTGGATCTGGTGGAGCGCCTGCTTCAAATGATACTTCACTTACAGGTGAGGTTGAAAAGAGACAGTCTGTTTCTACTTCAATTGTTGCAAGTAGAACTGCACAATTTACAGCTCAGTTTGCGAGTTCTGATTCATTTGTAACTAATACTCAAAACGTTAGTAATGTTGGATTGTTTAATACATCAAGTGGTGGAACAATTTTCTCTGGTAACACATATGC
>Ga0233415_10000133_pt1 | contig 35620 bp, 50 predicted proteins | sample Na_anoxic_12_MG_FD_188631 | JGI IMG/M metagenome (GOLD analysis project Ga0233415, IMG submission 188631) | Seawater microbial communities from Saanich Inlet, British Columbia, Canada - Na_anoxic_12_MG | ecosystem: Environmental > Aquatic > Marine > Inlet | place: Canada: British Columbia...
GTTTGTACCTGACTTTCGAGGTTTGTCTACTTTTGACACAAAAAACCCAACGGGATAGACTTACGTCGGTTGGGGCGGTGGCCTGGGAGGACTTAGGTCGATCATAGGCGGGGCAACATTGACGGAGAGGCGGGTCAGGCCGAATAAGATGGCGGAGGCGGCGGGCGTGACCGTGTCGACTCTTCTCAAGTGGCGCAAGCTCGGGCTACCATTCGAGAAGGACGCGCGAAAACGGGTCTGGTATGACCCCGAGGCCGTCTCGGAGTGGCTCGAGGAGAATGGGCGCACCGGACGCCCTGGCCGTCCGTCCCTGGTGCAGACGATGAAGCGCGAGAAGTACGCGCGGAAGCTCGCGGGGGAGCCGGAGCCCGAGCCGCTCCCGAGGTTGACGCCCTCCCCCGACGTGGTCACCGAGGCCACTACGATGGACCTCGCCGCCGCGAAGCTACGCAAGGAGCTCGCGCTCGCGGAGAAGCACGAGCTTGCCGTCGCCCGGGTGAAGGGTGAGCTGCTCGACGCGGAAGAGGTCGAGCGCGACCGCGTGCGGCGGGTCTCGGTGATCAAGGCGCGTCTGCTGCAGCTCGCCGCGACGGCCGCTCCGCTGTGCGCCGGGAGGGACGAGGGCGAGATCGAGCGCATCATCACAGAAGAGGTGCTCTTGCTCCTGGCGGACTTCGCCCGCGGCGAACGCGACACGGAGGGCGAGATGTGAGCGCGGTGGAAGGGATCTGGACACTCGCCGAGCGGCGAGCGTGGGCACCACCGGAGAAACTGACCTGCTCCGAGTGGGCGGCGCGGTACCGGATCATCACCGGCAAGGACGCCGCGGAGCCGGGCCGATGGCGCCACGCGCGGACGCCTGCGCTGGTTGAGGTCATGGACTCGCTGGGTGACCCGGACATTGACGAGGTGATCCTACGCAAGGCGGCGCGGATCGGTGGAAGCGAAGCCACGCGCAACGCGCTGGGGTACTGGCTGGATCAGGACCCCGGCCCGGTCATGCTGGTCTACCCGTCGAAGGACGCGGCGCAGGAGCAGATCACGAATGAGATCATCCCAATGTTGCAAGGGTGCCCGCGGCTAAGGCGGCATTTGACCGGGCGCGTCTTCGACTTGAACAAGAGCGAGATCGAGACGCAGCGCGCGCGGGTCTATATCGGATACGGTGGGAGCCCGCAGTCTCTCGCGAGTAGGACGATCCGGTATGTGATCTTCGACGAGGCGGATAAATTCCCGGAGTTCAGCGGGCGGGAAGCGTCACCGCTCGCGCTCGCCCGGCGTCGATTGCAGACGTTCGGACGCCGAAAGAAGTTGGTCATCATCTCCACGCCGACGACGCGGGACGGCGTCATCTCGAAATGTTTCGATGAATGCGCGGACCAGCGGCACTACCACGTACCTTGCCCCCATTGCGGCGAGCTCCAGATACTGGAATGGGCGCAATTGAAATGGCCGTCCGCGGATGGGAGGGAGGAAGCGCCGGCGCGCGCCGCGCGGATATTGAACGAGCAACTCGCCTGGTACGAGTGCCCATCATGCAAAGGTGAGATCGAGGAGCGGCACAAGGCCGGCATGGTCGAGCGCGGGTTGTGGGTGTCCAAAGGGTGCCAGCCCGGGGACCATCCGGAAGGCCGGAGCGTGGCATATCAATTGTGCGCGCTGACTTCGCAGTTGGGTATCACGTGGAGCCAGATCGCGGCGGAGTGGATACGAGCTCAAGGCGACATCGGCGCGTTGATGGAGCACGTGACGCAGACGCTGGGGCAACCGTTCGAGGAACAAGTCGAAACGGTCTCATCCCGCGCGTTCGCGATCCGGTCCAAATTCCCCGTGAACAGGGTACCGACGTGGGCGGGGCGGCTCATAAGCACCGCAGACACGCAGAAGAATAAATTCTACTGGGTGACGCGCGCGTGGGGGCGAAACGAGCGGAGCCGCTTGGTAGCGTTCGGCGAGGCGGGATCATTCGAGGACCTGCGGCGGAAGACCCTGGAAGCGTCCTACGAATTCACGGAGGGCGGCGGCACGATCTCGCCGGACATGCTCGTGATCGACTCCGGCGGCACGGACGGCAACAAGGCGTTCGCGGACAGCGTCTATGCGTTTGCGGGTCGAGATCCGCGCATTTACGCGATCAAAGGCTCATCTCTCGCGAATCCGGCGCGGGACATCGTGAGACGTCGCACGGACGCGACACGGAAGCGCGGCGCGGATCTCTACATGTTAGACGTGGGCAAATTCAAAGACCTTTTGGCCGCCAGGATACAGATGGAAGAGGTGGACGGCGGCGGCTGGATCTGGGAGTGCAACGACTCGATCACGGATGAGTATGTCCGGCATATGACCGGAGAACACAAGATCAAGGTACGGAAAGGGAACACCAGGCGCATCCGGTGGGTTCCACGGTCGGCGGGGCGGCGGGTGGACTACTGGGACTGCGAGGTATACCAGATGGCCGGCGCGAGGTTGGGCCGCGTGGCGAACATGCCGGCGGAGGCGGAACTGGTGGCGGCGAGGGACAAGATGATGCGGCCGCGAGGTCGTGAGAACCGGGAGGAGGGTAGATCATGGGTCAACGGGTCGGGCTGGTGGAGCGGGAGAAAACGATGACGAAGCGACGTAGCAGGCGGGCGAAACGGGGCGAGGACCATACGCACGTTGAGCGGGAAGCGAAGACGCTCGGCGACGCGGCGCCGCCACCGAGGCCAGAACCGCGCATACCGCCGCCGGTGCAGGTAGTTCAGCGCGTGCGGTGTCCGTACTGCAAGACCGCGGCGGTGACGTGGGACGGCACGCGGACCGTACAAATGGACGGCGGCGAGGGCCGCGTTCGGTATTACGTCTGTCGTGAGTGCTGCGATCCGAGCCAGGGCGACATGGCGCCGACGCGGTTCAAGGTCCTGGAGACCGGCTCGGGAGAGTAGGTCCGTAATACGGAACGGCGGGATGGCTACCCCGAGATGTAGGGGGTAGTCTCCAAGTATGGCACTCTCCAATTCGGCGCTTCTCACACTCTATCTTGAGGCCCTCGAGGCGATAGCCACGGGGCAATCCTACACGATCGGCGGGCGGCAACTGTCGCGCGCGAACATCCGCGAAGTACGCGAGACGATCGAGTGGTTGGAGAAGCGCATTAGACGCGACACTTCGAGAACCGGGGATTGCGACGTCGTGAGATTCGGGAATCCGACATGAGAGAAGTAGGGAAACAACGCAGGACATGGAGCGAGTCGGTCGATTCGTTCGTCGGCTTGTTCTCGCCACGCCGCAAGGCCGCGCGCATTGCGTGGCGGAACGCGGAGAATTCTCTCAGGGAGTACTCCTACCGCTCGGCGCTGCACTCCCGCACGGGGAGCTCGCGCACGTATAGCGGAAGCGCGGATTACCATCTCGAGCTGGGCTATGACCGCGAAGAGATGGTCGACCGCTCCCGCCAGGCGGAACGGAACAACGTAGTCGCGGCCGGTCTGCTCTCGCGGTGCGTGGAGAACGTCATCGGGTGCGGGATCGTACCGCGGGCGGATACGGACGACGACGGATGGAACGACCAGGCCGAGGCGCTCTTTGCAGACTGGTGCTACCGGGGCCGGTGCGACGTCCGCGGCGTTGACAGCTTCTACGATAAGCAGCGGTTGACGTTCCGGAGCTTTCTCAGAGATGGCGACGTCGGGACCGTGCTGGTTGAAGCGGGCTCACGGCGCGGCATGTTGCAGAGCGTCGAGTCGGACGAGATCGCGTCTCCTATGGGTAAGGTGCTCGGGTCGGACCACGTCGACGGTATCGACCTGGACCCCTACGGCAAGCCGACGAAGTTCCACATCGTAAGGGACAAGCTACGCCAGAAGCGAGCGGCGAAGCGGGACGCGAGCACGGGACGCGTTACCGTGGACGCTGCGAATTTCCTATTTCTCGCTCGGCGCACCCGGCTCAACCAGACACGCGGCGAACCGGCTCTCGCGCAGTCGCTCCGGCTACTCGAGCACCTGGACGGTAACATCGAGGCGGTTGTCGTTGCGACGCGCATGGCGGCGTGCTTCGGCTTGGTGCTGGAAGGCTCCGGGGCGCCCGAAGGACTCCCGCAGGTAACCGGAAGCAATGGCGAAAGCTATCGGCAATGGAATTTAGAGCCCGGGATGATCAAGCGGTTGGAGGACGGCGACAGCCTCACGCAGATCAAGCCGGAACAGCCCGCTACGAATTTCCGCGAGTTCGTGACTGTTCTGGGCAGAATGATCGGTTTAAGTTTGGGAATCCCCGTCGAACTCGCATTTTTGGACTTCTCGCAGACCACGTACAGCAGTGCAAGGGCCGCGCTGCTCCAGGCTTACAGGACGTTTCAGTGCTTGCAGCAGGAGTTCGTCGAGGGGTTCGTGCGCCCGGTATGGGAATGGAAGATACGCCAGTTTGTCGAAGAGGGCCTTCTCGCCGAGCGCCCCGACATGTACCGCGCGCAATACATTACCCCGGCCTGGCAATGGGTCGACCCGGTCAAAGAAGTGCAGTCGAACCTTGCCGCGGTGGACGCCGGAATGGACACGTTGAGCAACGTGGCGCGCTCGCTGGGTCGGGACTTTGACGGCATCATGCGGACCCGAGCCCGTGAGATTGCGAGCATGAAGGCGGCCGGCGTGCCGCTCGTGCAGTCGAACCTGACGCGGGCGCTCGAGGACCCGGACGCGGAAGAAGCGGCGAAGGACAAGGTCACGCGCGAGCGCGAACGCGAGCGGGAGAGGGAACAGGCGGCGGCGCAGATCGAGACGCTGGAAGAGCGCAACCGGATGCATATCGCGTTGACCGCTACCGACGCGGCAAGAGACGGCGAAACGCAGTCGCGAAGCCTGAAGATGCGCGACACCGCCCGCGCCATAGAACGGAGTCTGTAAATGGGAGCAAACAACGGGAACGGCTCGCGGCTACCGCAAGGGGAGAACGAGAGCGAAGGCGACCACCTGGCGCGACTGCTCATCGTCAACGCCAAAAAGGCCGCGAAGGAAGCTGCGGCCGAGTCGAAGGCCGCTTTCGAGTCTGAAGCGCAGCGCATGATGGCGCGGTTCGCCGGGCTCATAGAAGCCGAGCATATAACGGACATTGAAGGTGCGAGAGACAAGGCGCTCGAGGGGTTGAAGGAGTACGTCGCCGGCGTCCGCGAGAGTCAGCCTGTCGTCGAGTTCGATCTCGCGCCGCTGATGCAATGCGTGGAGACGCTCGGCTCGGCTATCAAAGAGTTGCAGATCACCAACGAGGTCGACACCACGCCATTTGCCGAGGCGCACAGCAAAGCCATCGCCATGCTGGTCGGTACGCGTCAGACGATCGCGCAGTGTGCGACGGCGTATCAAGAGCAGATCGAAGCGAACGCGGCGCTCGCGCTGGCGGTTGCGTTGGGTGCGGAGAAGATCGTGCAAGGGCTCGCCGCCACGAAGACGACGAGGCGGATTATTGACATCGAACGAGATCGTGACGGGCGTATGACTCGCGCCGTCGTGACGGAGGGCTAACGGGTGGCTATTGACCTGAGCGCGCTTCGCGCCGAACTGGACGCAGACCCGCGCGGACTGGGCTACGCCGGTAAGACGGTGCACGAGTTGAAGCCGATCATCAACGGCAACCCGGAGACGGTGAGCCGTCCGATCTCACCGGGGACGCTCTGGGAGTGGTTCGATCAGCACTCGCGCCTGGTCGCGCTGGGAGTTGCGCGCACGGATGCTGCGCTCACGGTGGAGCAACGGAATGCAGCGCAAGCCGTCTGGTACTCGCTCGGCGGCGATGTGGTCGATGAGGTCACGCGCGGCGAGCTCCCCCAGAGCATTGACCTCACGAGCTCGCCATTCATCCACGCGGTCTCGTTAGTTGTCGCGGCGGATGTTTTGAGTGCGGTGCAAGGCGCGGCGGTGCTCGCGCTTGGCAACGTGAGCCTACCGCGAGATGAGGCTATTGGTCTCGGGCACGTTCGAGAATCGCACATAAGCGCAGCCTTGGCGCTGTAGAGGAGATTAGACAGTGGCCAACGAGATACATGCCAAGCTGGGCGCGGTTTCCACGCTGACGATCAGGCCGGACCTTGACACGTCCGACTTGGCGAATGGGCTACCAGACACCGCAAACCGCTGCTCTACGGTGGTGACCGGCGGGACGTCGCCGCAGGTCAGGGTGTTCTACAAGGTAACGACTGCGAACACGCCGACGACTAACACGCTGATCGAGTTTTATCTCTCGGTGGGCTCGACGGGCGCGACGGACTTGGTCACCGCAGGCGGGACAGAGGTCGACGACAACATCGCATCTTTCGACAAAAATCAGGCGCTTTTTCTCCATGCCCAGGTGACGACGGGGACAAGTGGAGCCACGTATACAGGTAGCTTTACTTTTGATAACGGGGGCGACGATTGGCGCTTGATCGTAGTCAACGAAACCGGCGCGGCGTTGTCTGGCACGCAGGCTGACCATGTCATCCAGTATCGCACGATAACACCTGAGGTCCAGTAAGAGTAGATGAGCGTCAAGCCTTCCAATCCGGTCATCAATCGTTCCCATCCGCTCGCGCGCGGGCTGGTGGGGGCGTGGGCTTTCGAGGACGGTGGTGGGTCGGTTTTGAAGGATATTTCTGGGCGGGGCAATGACGGTACTATCGTCAATAGCCCCTCATGGATAAATACCGCGCACGGTGGCGCGCTCGATTTCACGGGCGGGACAAATACCGACTATATCGACCTGGGCAACAAAGCGGATTTCAAACCGGCAGCGAACCAGGGGATTTCATTCTCTGCCTGGGCGCGACCCGATACTCTGTCCGGCTGGGACTGCCTGTATGGTCACCGCCACAGCGGCCTAAGCTCTGCGATTACGTTGTTCCGAACTCCCTCGGGGGAATTTGAGGTTACGTTTAGGTCGAACAGCCGCGCGGATGGTTCTGCGGAGTCCATCGCGGGTGTGTTCGCTGCTGGGGTTTGGGTTCACCTCGTTGCTGTTCGTCGCCCTGACGGGCAGGTAGATGGCTATGTAAATGGCGTGAAGACCACGCTCTCGTATACCTGCTCAGGCGCAATTGATGACCAAAACGTCAGTGCCAGCATCGGGCGCCACAGCTACAGCACCTCCCAAGACTGGGATGGGCATATCCAAGATTTCAGGATGTGGTCACGCGCGCTCGCTGACTCAGAGGTAATTGACCTCTACGCTCGGCCCTTCGACCTCTACTCCCCCGCAGTAGGCACGCATGAGCGGTACTATCGGGTCGCGCTACCGTCCGCCGGTCAACCCGCTTTTAAGCGATGGTCTCAACGAACAAATCAACCAGTTTTCGGAAGGGGCTTTTAAATGGCAAGTGGTGACGCGAGACCCGTTCCGCAAAAAGCTGTGGCGTATAGGGTTACATTCCCGGTCTTTGATAATGACGGAGACCTAGTCACGGGCGCGGCATCGTTGGACTCTGAAGTGTCGAAGGATGGCGGGGCGTTCGCGGACTGCACCAACGAAGCGACGGAGATCGCCAGCTCGTCGGGCATCTACTTTTTAGACCTGACTGCTGCGGAACTCAACGCCGACACGGTTTGCATCATAGTCAAAACGACAAGCACCGATGCAAAAACGACCCCGATTATTCTCTACCCGGAGGAAGCGGGCGATATACGGGTAGACGTGACGCAGCTCTCGGGGGACAGCACTGCGGCGAACAACGCCGAGTTGTTCTTCGACGGCACAGGCTACGCCGCAGCGAACAGCACGATAGGAACCTGCACCACGAACACCGACATGCGCGGTACGGATAGCGCAGCGACTGCGGCGGCGCTCGCTACGGTGGACGGGATTGTCGATGCCATCCTCGCTGACACGGGTACCGACGGCGTCGTGCTCTCCACGGCGTACCTAAACAAGATCGCTGACCATGTCCTACGCCGCTCGTGGGAGTCGGCGGCGGACAGCTCCGACGGGGACGCTAAGGCGTTCCGTAGCCTGCTCGGCGCCGTCGCTAAGTTGGTCAACAAGATCGCCGTCGCGGGCGCGACGCTCTCGATATACGAAGAAGATGACAGCACGGTCATCGGACAGCAGGCTCTCTCCAGCGATAGTACAGCAGACCCCATAACCGCCGCAGATACCGTTTAACCCGATGGCGCAGACGCCAAAACCACAGAACCCGCAGATCAACAGAGCGCATCCGCTCGCGCGCGGGTTGGTTGCGGCGTGGCCGATGTGGGAGGGCGGCGGCGGAACTTCTCGCGACGTCAGCGGGAGCGGTCTTGACGGAACAATTACGAGTGCGCCGTGGGGCGTGTCGGCGTATGGTCCCTCCATTGAGTTCGACGGCACGGGCAATCAGTACGTCACGGTTTCGGATAACGACAGTCTCGACATATCTCAGTCGGTCACCGTCGAATGTTGGTTTAAGCCCGACGCGGTGAGCAATACCGCCGGCTTTGTCACCAAAGACCAGGCGTATATGCTGTACCTGGAATACGGGTCTCCGCATCGGCTCCAGTTTTATGTATACGTTGCCGGCGCGTGGAGGGCTACGGCCTCGACGTATGTACCGCCGTTGGGAGAGTGGTGTCACGCAGTCGGCGTGTATGACGGGGCGAACATATCTATTTACGCGAATGGGAGACTTGTCGCGAGTGCGGCGCGTACTGGCGCGATCAATACGAACACGAGCCCGCTCGTCTTTGGGCGATACCCGACAATCACGAGCCGTGCCCTGACCGGCGCGATAGGTGGGGCCAGGGTTTGGGATAGGGCGCTCTCTCCGTCGGCCATCCGGTCTCTTTTCGTCTCACCGTGGGCGCTCTACACCCGGCCGCTCTTCGGGATGCCGAACGCTCTATACACGATCGGCGGCGGAAGCTCCGCAACCGTCGGCGCAGACGCAACCGCCGGCTTTCCTGACCTGCTCGCGCTCACGTCTGGCCTGCTCTCCGTTCCGCCGCTCGCCGCGACCGCTGGCTACAAGTCTGTGATGTCCATGTGCGGCGTCTACATTGACTCCGCGGGGCTCCCGCTCCCGTCGGGCGGCGGCGGCGGCAAGGGGGTACGACGTCGACGCATCCCGATGGTACTCTTCGACGACGCCGAGGATGGCATCGTGATCAATGCCGCGCTGGACTCGTTCGGCGCGATTTAGAACTACGTCCGTAATACGGAACGCGGAGATGGCTCCGCCGCATCGCGCGTTTTATCCTGTAACCATGAAGAAGACATCGCAAAGGATCGCAGCCGTTCGCCGCCTCGTTAGCGCGGACTATATACGGCTCTCCGCTGGCGACGGTGACTCCCCCGGAGTGGCTCGTCGGTTCACGATGAGCGCCTACACAGGCGACCAGGTGGCCGGAGCGTTCGGCCCGGAGATCGTCGACGTTGCCGGCATGTCCATGCCCAGCGGTCCTATTCCCATCCTACTATCGCACGATCGAGATAAGCGCGTTGGCTACAGTGAAAGCGTCGACGTCGACGGCGGCCAGATCAACATACAAGGCCGCATGCTCACCGCCGACCACGGGATCACGCAAGACGCGGATGAGGGTTTCCCGTTCCAGAGCTCCATCGGGTTCCGCGTGTTAGAGGTTGACCGCGTGGAAGAGGGCGACGCCAGGGACGTCAACGGCCGGGAGTTCTCCGGCCCGGGTACGGTCATCACAAAATCACGATTGCTTGAGTCATCTTTTGTACCGCTCGGAGCGGACGGCGCCACGTCGGCGACCGTCTACGCTTTGGGCGATGAATTTTTGGAGGAGGTAGCGATGGCGGACGACGCCAGAACGGACGAGACCGTCGAATCGGCGCCGGCGGTGTATTCCGCCGCGACCATCGACGAGCTCCAGGGCCAGTTTCCAGGCGAGGCCGAGTTTGTGCTAACGGCGTTCGCCGCGCAGATGACGGTCGCACAGGCGCAGGCCGCGAAGACCTACTCGGATTCGCTCCGGGAACGTCTGGTAGCGGAGCAGCGAGCGCACGAGGCGACGCGGCGACAGCTCGGAGCGGAGCAGGGTGTCGAGTTCTCGGCGTCCGAGACCCGCGAAGAGGGCGCGGCGGTAGCGACCGCGGAGCCCGTCAACTTCGAGCAGCGGACTAAACGCGACTGGGACGTTGACGCGGACACCCGCGCCGAGTTCCGTACGTTCAAGGACTTTCAAGCATACGAGCGAGCGCGGGCCGCGGGCCGGTGTCGGATCGTGACAGGCGTAATTGGAGGACAGGCCTAATGGCAACGCTTAGTGCAAATACGTCGAGGGCGTATGCCATCGACATCGACGGCATGGAAACCGATCACGGCGTGATCGCTGCCGATACGATCTTCGAAGGGGCGGCCGTCGGCAACAGTTCCGGCCGGGCCCGACCTCTCGTCGCCGCGGATTCCTTCTTCGGCTTCGCGTTACGTAAAGCCGCGAACGAATCCGGAAGCGCCGGCGATGTCAACGTCCGCGTAGCACAGCAGGGAATCGTCGAGCTGGCGATCACCGGCGTGACTTCCGTGGGCGATGTTCACAGCACGGTATACGCGAGTGATGATGACACGTTTACGCTCACGTCTACCAGCAACACGAGCATCGGGAAGGTGATCCGCTACATCAGCGGGACCACCTGCGACGTTTTCTTCCAGGCTAACGGCATAAGGAGTCTCTAATGGGTTCTGTTATTAGTGGCCCGGACTACTCTCGGATCACCGAGAAGGGCCTCCTTGGGATTTTCCTCCGCGAGCATGAGCAACTGCTCGACGCCGGATGGGCCGACATGGTCGGATTTCGATCGGTCTCCAACCAGGAAACGGAGACGTATGTCGACCTGGGCATGACCCCGGCGATGCGCGAGTGGATCGGGTCTCGTAAGGCGCAAGGCCTTAGGGTGGAAGAGTTCAGCTTGACGAACAAGCTCTACGAAGACACTCTTGCGGTTGCGGTCGATGACCTCCGTCTCGACAAGCTGGGCGTGTTAGAGCGGCGCATCGGCAACTTCGCGCAGAGGGCGAGCGAGCACTGGGAGAAACTGCTCACGACGCTCATCACGTCGAACGGGACCTGCTACGACTCGCAGAACTACTTCTCGACGTCGCATAGTTCCGGCTCTTCGGGCACGCAGGACAATGCGCTGGTCGCGGGCACGCTCGCCGCGCTCAACGTGACGACGGCGGCAAGTCCGACCCGCGAAGAGATGATTGACATCATTCTCGGCATGGTCGCGCAGGTGTACGGGTTCAAAGACGACGTAGGCGAGCCGCTCAACGGTGGAGCTCGATCGTTCATCATTATGGTTCCGACCAACATGATGGCCTCGGCGCTCGGTGCGGTGAATGACTCGTTCACCGTCTCCGGCGGATCTAACACGCTCCGCGAGAATCTTCTCGTGAACGTGCGGCCAGTCGTCAACCCGAGACTGACGTCTACCACCGAGCTCTACTGCTTCCGAAGCGACGCGAACGCGAAGCCGTTCGTCTTGCAAAGCCAGCAGGACGTGACCACGAGCATCATCGGCGCGGGTTCCGAAGAGGAATTCAAAAACAGGCGATGGTTGTTCGGCTTGGAAGCGAAGCGCAACGTAGGCTACGCCTCGTGGAGCTCCGCGGTCAAGGGCACCACTTCCTAAGTTTTTGTTCTCTGCTCTTCCGGCCCATCGTCGCCTGCCGGCGGCGGCGGGCCGGCTCTAAAAATAAGGGGCGCAGGTGGCGACGTTCTCCGAGCAGATGGCGACCGACATGGAGAAGACCTTCTTCTCCTCTGGTGACCTGGCGCTGCCGATGGCAAGCGTTACATACCGCGTCGCGGCGACCGGCGCAACTTCAACCATATCAGCGATTTACGATGAATTCGTTGGCGCTACAGATCCATTCGCGGACGCTATTTTCAGCATCGAGAACAACGCGACGCGCGGGATCGAGAGCCCGCAACCTGGCGACCAGATCACGTATAGCGGCGAGGTCTGGACGGTCATAAAAATACGCGGCGACTCTACCGGGCTGATCCATGAACTCCGGTGTCGTCTACCCGAGGAGATCGTCTGATGAATGCAGCGGACTACGCGGCACGGCTCGAGGAGCTCGTCGCGGCGTATATGGAGGCGGACAGCGCCGAGGCCGCGGCGCGGCGCCAGTTAGAGGTGGCCGCCAATGTGAAGGCGCGAGTACGCGCGGACATGGCCAGGCTACGGCACGCCATGCACGAGAACAATACAGTCGAGGACGACACCGTCGAAGAGGTGGTATACACCGCGGCGGGCGAAGACGCAGATGAAGCGGTAGCCGCACAGGCCGCCGCGGTAGCGTAGGAGATCACAGCGCATGGCGTCACCGACATACGACGAGCTCGTCACGCAGCTCAAGGCGCGCGTCCACATCATCGAGGAGTTCTATAAGGCGGTGAGCACCGGCGCGTCGTCGTTCGTGACGTTGCAGGATACACTCGCGCAGGCCGCCGAAGGCGATTTTATAGACGCCATGCTCGCGTCGGTGGCGAGCGACCGCGCATCGATCTCGGCGATTCTGTCGCCCGGGAACATCAAGGCCGCGCTGGCTCCGATCTTCCGCATGTTCGGGAAGCATATCCTGGCCGTTCCAGAGACGGATGTCGATTCGCTGTTCGTGCGTTTCTATCAGTACATGATTACGAATAGCAAGAGCGTCAACAGCAGAAACATCACGTTCGCGAGCGTCTCGTCCGTGACGGGCACGGGCAACGGAACGGTGCGTCGGTGCACAGTGGACGACGAAGGGCACACGATCGAGTCGATCACGCCGGAGGCGATCATTTGCGAATGCGTCGCGGATCAGAACAGCGGCGCGGTCAAGCACCAGGAAACATTCCAGTTCCGCGGGGCGAGCCCGGGGCGCGACTTCGTACTCGTGACGGGTAGCGGGGCGAAGGCGAACATCAACGCGGTGTCCGCGAAGGACAGCCTACGCCTGCTCTCGAATCCGAGTTTCAGCCAGTACAGCGGGACAGCGGCGGCGACGAGTACGCCATCCGATCCGACGGCGATAACTAATTGGACCGTCTCGGCGATCGCCAACTTTCAGGCCGACATCGACATCACCTATAGAGGCTTCGACGGGGACTCCACGCCAACTGCGCTAAGGCTCCAGGATAACGCGACAATAAGCCAGATCCTGAGTGACACGACGCGCGCGAGGCTAAATCCTAACGCACCTTATTACATTCAAGTCGCGGTCTACCGGGAGAGTAATTGCGACGGAAATTTCATCATCCGCATGGGCGCGACAAACCGCACCGTAGCGATGTCTGGCCTATCTAACGGCGCATGGAATATCGTAACGGTCACCGCCGCGCCTGGGTCGACGAACTACCTTAAGTCGTTCAATGAGGACAGTTTAGATATAAAGTTCGAGTTGACATCCCGCACGACGGGGAGCCTGCTGATAGACGATGTGATCTTCGCGCCGATGACAAATTTCGCGGGTACGTTCTACCTCGTCGTTGGCGGGAGTACCGCATTCCTGCGCGACGATAAATTGAACTGGACAGATTCGGAATCGGGCGCCGTCGTGCAATATTGGCTGTACAGGGCCGGCCTGGGTTACCTACCTTCGAACAACGCGGGCTCGGAAACCATCACCGACCCATAATGGAGGCGCTCAGTGGGTACGACCGACGTCTCTCAGGTACTGCGCGTACCAGGTCGACTCTGCATCAACCCGACAGACCTGGCGACCGCGTGGCCGCATGGCGGTACGGGGTTGGGCGTCGTGGGCTCCATCGTGCTGGAGCCGACGTCTACATACCAGCGCATCACCGCGGAGGAGTTCGGCGCGGAGGTCGTGGACGTCCTCGATCTCGGAGAGACATGGGTGCTCGGCGCGCTCTGTCGCGCGTGGGGAGATAATACCGTACTGTCGACGCTCTTCCCCTCAACGGCTACGGGGAGCTCCGGCGACAAGGTTGTTTCGTATCCCGGCTCATACCGCGCGGGGACGCTCCGGAGCTCCGCGAGCGTCAAACTCTGCTTCACACCGAGAGACAACCGCAACCCCGGCCTGCTCCTATACAAGGCGCTCCCGCTGGTCGAGGAGGCGTCGCGTCTTCGGTTGGGAGCGTTCAACGAGCTCACCATCCCGGTTCTGTTCATCGGGATACGGGACAGCTCCGCGCGTCAAATCTCCATCGGCGTTCTGGGGGACTTGAGCCTATGAGCGGCGGGAGACTATTACGCGCGGCCGGGTTGGAATACCTGAAGGGATTCGATCCGGAGGACATATCCAGCCAGGAGACGAAGCAACTCATCCCCGTCCTCGTGGAGACCGCGCGGCATTTCCTCGTGTCGGGCGGCGTGGTCTCGCTCCAGGAGTATTGCGAGCTCACCAGGGTAGAGCGCGTGGCCATGTCCGCAGCGGGCAAGCGCAGGGATGTCGAGCAGGCTATCCGGGTGGCCAGGGCGTCGCAGGGAGAATCAGGGATCGCGATCGTGACCGCGGAGGTCGACGGCGGCGACGCTCATGACAGTATGATGCTCGAGGCGGCGGTTAGCGCGATAGCGAAGCAGCGGTACGAGGTGGCGGCGTAATGGCTGAAGAGTTTTCGATGCCCACCGCGGCGGGCCAGGAGGGGGAGCAGGCGGCGGCGGCCGCAGCGGCGGCGATCCAAGACGCTACGGCTGGACTCCGCGAGATGGGCGATAGCGTCCGCAGCGCCGTGCGTGAGGTCGGATCGTTCGGGCGATCGCTCGGGTTCGCTGTGTCTAAGGTTGGCGCGATAGCGGGTGGAGTCGGTAAAGGTTTCATCGCCGATACGATGGCGACGGCCGTATCAAACCAGATGCGTATCGGCGGCGACTTCAATCGTAATCTAACGCTCGGCGCATTGCAGGCCGCTCGAGAATTGCCGTTCGGGCTGGGGAACGCGTTTGCCGACGTCACAGATCCGCTATCACGCGCGGTGGGGCGCACCTTGGCGGTGACCGGCCCGATCGCGCGATTCGGCGGGCAAGTGAATCCAGAAGCGCGACAAGAGCTTTTCTCTCGAAACCTACAGGCGGCGCGGCGTGAGCACGCCGAAGGGATCGATGTCGGGATAACCGCCGCATCGGACGCTTCTGTCGCGGCGGCGATCGCGGGTACAACGACCGGGCGCATCCTTGATATGGTGGGAGACCTCTTTCAATGACCGCAGCGGTGACGCGTGAGCTTTCCATCGTCTACGGGACGCTGACAATCGGCGGCACCACGGACAGGCTCATTGACGGGAAGTGGAAGTATGACCGCGGGTACGAGCAGACCGCGGTCGAGTGCGAGTTCGTAACCACCGCCGCGACAGAGGCCGCATTCGCGACCGAGGTGGCCGCCGTGGAGGCCGCGTTCGCTACGCCGCGGGCACGGTTGCGCGTCATCCAGGGGTCGCAGACGCTATTAGATTTCGATCCGTCGACCAATTCGGGATTCAACGCGACGCCGCAGATCGTCAAGGTCGGGAACGTCGCCGACACGGGGCGCTCGCGTCGCTACCGCGTGCGGATCACCGTGGACATGCCGGCCGATCTAAGCGGCCAGAACGGCCGCCGCTCGTCAACGGTTGAGGTATCCGCCGCTGCGTCCGGACGCCGCACGATGCGCGTGACGGGCGTCTATACCGCACTGTCTGGCAACAGCGCCCGCACACAATACGCGGCTTCTATTGACGCCTACGCCGGGACGCTGATCGCGTCGCTGGGCGGCACGTGGGAACTGGTAGCCGAACCGACAGCCAAGGCGGATGACACGGACAAGGTTCTCGAGTTCGATCGGGTCTATCAGGAGATCGTATACGCGCAATCCTCCGGCGGCGCGAATGACTCGGAGATATTCGATCAACGATTCCTGATCACGCGTACGAAGCTGGCACCCGGCGACGATCCGAGCAAGGGCGCGCAGCGTCTCGTCGAGCTCGCCGTCTCCTATAGTGCATCGATCGCTAAGGGGGTGACGGACATAGTCGGCAAGTGGGAGAACAGCATCCGCCCGTACATCTTGGCGGAGGTGCAGTCGGCGGCGGGTACGGGCTCCCTCGCTGTAATCCAAGACAGCCCGCAGTTCAACTATGACGACAACAAGATCGCCGCGACGATGTCCGTGCTGGCGGTGAGCGGATCATCGTTCTTGGCGGGGACGGTCACCACCGAGGATAGATACGAATCGGGTAAAGTACCCGTGCCGGTATGGGATGGGGGTTATCATACAAAGTATATGATGCCAACGAAGGCTACAACCGTACGGCGGATCACGCGCCAATGGCGGGAGTTATCCGGCGGCGGAGGCGGGGGAGGCGGCGGCGGGTTCGTCCCCGATCTGTTTCAGTGGGGCGCCGGGCTCATGGGCGGCGTGCAACAGGGCCTCGCGAATCAGATGGGCGGGTTCGGGATCGGCAACGCCGGCCCTGTCGGTAAGATCATGATCACTCCCGCCGGCGGTGGGGGTGGCGGAAACAGCGGTACGACGGGCGACTGGGGCGAGGACCGTACAGGCTTCGACCATTGGATGCGAGGGGGCCGGAGCGTGTCGCCGATGGTTCTCGGCTTACCTGGCGAGCAGATTAGCGTACTCGATCATATGGAGTGGGATGAGTACACGGGGGCGGATGAGCCGGCTTCGGTCGCTGCGTCTGCGGATTCGGATGAAGGCGGCCCTCTCGGCGATCTGGCGCCGCAAGATACGACCGGCGTGGAGTTCTAACCCCGTGGCGAAGGCAACATTAAACGGTGTTCCGCTTCTGGCGTTCGGCGCCGTCGGGTGGAGCCTAACGTCGGGCGTCAACCCCTACACGCGCATCTTTGAGGTACTGAAGGGCGACATCCCGCAGATCCTCGCGGCGGGCGCCGGCGACGTCGAGCTCGTATTCGAGCCTGTCGACGCGAGGGGGGAGGAAGTCGGCGCGTTTGCGGGCACCAGCAAGGTAACCATCAAGCGTCTCCGCATCACATCGATACATTCCGGGAGTACCCCGAAGACGCGAGGGGTGCGTGTCGCTGATCGCCGATGGCTATGGCGGCGGCAACTCGTCGCGAGATCCTACAACGTGCGGCGCCGCACGGGTGAGATCACGAACATCAGCGGCACGGACAGGCGCCCGAAACTGAAGAAGGAGATCACGTACCAGTACTGGAGCATGAACAACGGGTCCCCGTGGACGGCGTTGGAGGTGCTGGAAGACGTATTGACCGCGCTCACGGGTGGCAATGCTGACTGGTCGATCTCGGCGAACGCGCGGCGTCAATTGGAGATCGAGAGCCTCGAGATCCATGATCAAGGCACCTATGCGATGTTACGCATCCTCCGGTATCTTCCGGGGCTCAAATGTTACGTCGACTATAACGGCAAGATCCGCATCGTTGACGGGTTGGATCTGAGCGAGCGCGGCGTCTTACGTTCGGCCGGGCCGGTGATCATCGGCGCAGGCGTCCCCGCCACGATGGACAACCGCTACACGCGACCTAAGCAGATCAATGTTCTATTCACGCGTGTATGCGATCTCCGGTTTGACTTCGACGAGGGCATAGAGCCGACGACGACGGGGCCGAGGCCGGGTCTCGAGCCGCGACGGCTGGAGAATATCATATCCATCCCGGATCTCACGTTCACGGCGGGCGCGCGGACGGTCAACCGCGGTACGCACATGGAGATCAATGAATGGTTCGATGCGCTGGCGCTGCTCGCTGACCAACCGCCGACGCAGCCGCCGCTCTCGCAGGCGATCCTCCGGCGTCACGCGTGTACGTCATTCTCGTGGATGAAGCAGTTGTACGCGGTGGACGCCAACCTAAGCCAAGATGTCACATGGGCGCAGCGGATCAATACGCTCCGCAAGGACTGGCGGATCAAGTACCGGATCATCAGAGAATGGAAAGACCGCATCCGGAGCGTTCGCGCGTATCAGGCGCAGGTGATCGACGTCGAGACGGGAGCCCGCGCGCCGACCGAGGCGTACATGGATTACATTCAGCGTCCATCCTATCGAACGCTTGCGAAGAACCGGCAACAGAACACCGACAGCATCTTTCAGGTTCGAGGCTACGCCGATCTGCTGAAGAATGGCAAGGTCGCGCCCGCGTCCGTCCGGGTGGTTGACGAGGACAATGGGGTGCTCACCGTCAAGCTATATACGGACGCGTGGGGCGAGTCTGACTTTCTGCTCCCCGGGTACACGTCCGATACCGCGGTACAATCCGCGGGTGATCTGCGTACGCTCTTCCAAAATATCACGCTGGATAGCGGGTTCAAGGTGGCGATGGTGCTCTCGTGCATCCAGGCGTCGCCGAACAATGAGAAGCGGTTTCACAAGGTCGAGGTCAAGCCGAACGACGCGCGCAAGATCCTGAAGCAGGATATAGGGCAATGTTGGGGTCCAGAGTGGACGCTACTCATCGGCGCGGGTATGGAGACGGCGCGATTCCAATGGAAGGACGAAGACGCCGAGCTGATAGAGAACGCGTTTCAGGGGGAAGGGGACTTTCCCGAGACCCTACTACACAACGAAAAACACATCCGAGAGATCGCGCACGCCGCCGCCGCTCGGATCTATGCGCGTCTGCTGGATCGTGCGGAGGGATCGATGGCGACCGGGCTCAACGGTGATGTGCTCCCGCTGGGCACCATCTCGAACGTGACACACCAGATCAGCGCCGACGGCACTGCGTTCACGTTCCTCGCCGCGCCGCCCGAGCTCCGCGGCCCGGATCTACAAAGTCTGCTACCGTCGACAACGCGGCGAGCGATTAACCGTATGGTGGTCCCATGACCTATATAGATGACTTCGTCAAAGGCGGCTACTGGCCGCTTCAGCATTTCGAGCGGGACTACGATCTCGATCTGCGTTATGTCCGCTACGCGTGCCGGGTAGACACTCGCGACAAGGACGGGTTCTACACGGTGCAGGACCGGACGGCGGGCGACGTGCTCGGCGCGGTTCTGTGGCCGGTCTCGGGCGCGTCGCAGACAGAAGCGATTCCGCCAAGCGGCGGCTCCGCCATCGGGGACTTCGTCTCAGTCGGGACCAGTTTCGTACTGGATGCTTTCAAGTCTGGGTTAAAGGCCGGGTCCGAGGCTATCGCGGCGCAGAAGTCTCAGGCGCTCGCCCAATCTATAGGGTTCCACCCGTGGGCTCCCGTCTCGAAAGACTTCATGCTGAAGGCGGCGAACGACTTGTTTCCCGGCGGCATGTCTGACGCCGACCCGAAAGAGTCAACGCCGGCGATGGCGCAGCGGGATGTCCCGGGTTGGGCTTTCGGTTGGCCAGTCGTGGTCGTTCCAGCCGGGATCGCGACCGCGGATACGACGGACCCCCGCCCCGACATCAAGGCCGCCGCGAAGGACGCAGCCAGGACAACAGATAGCTACATGGCCTGGCCATTGGCCGACGGGGACGGCACCGCGGATGTGCGGTTCACCGGCCAGTCGATTGAGACGTCTCGTAGCAAGTCTCGGCTGCCGAGCGGGTGGACGGGCATCGTTCACGCCGCGACGGACGAGCACGAACAGAAGCTCACATTCCACCCCGATTTTCTCGGGTTGTCGACGGAGCAACTTTTGCCCGGTGGCGGCGCGAACTATACAGACCCGGGGCTATCAACAAAGGTATACGGGTGGACGTCGCGGCAAGGCCAGGGCAGCTTTGGTTTGTCCGAGAGCCTCGATGACTTGCCGGCCGCGCCGCTGCACACTCTGATGCAGGCGCTCCGGATGTCCACCGACGCGGGCCTGGAAACGGACTCTATACTCTGTCTGGTTGAACCCTTGATGTACACCGGGAACACGCTAACGAGTAGCTTCTCCGGGGAGCAGATGAGCGCGAGCCATAATCTTCTGTCCCATGCCGGCACGGCGTTCAGGTTGTCCGACGTACTCACCGGCGGCGCGGGGGATTCGGATACGCACCACGTCGAGAAGACGCAGGATGGCGTCCTTATCAACCGGGCGCACATCAAGACAGACGCTCCATTCTGGATGGATCAGGGGCACGACGGCCCGCTGGCATTCGAGCGGGTGACCGAGACGGATCTGATGGAGGGTGCCACCCGCTTCCGCGTCCGCATGCGCTGGGACCCTACGGGAAACTTCGGCGCAGACAACGCAGATTATGATGTCATACTCGAAGAGTTCTACTCGCTGGGCTCGTCCGGGGAGGGAGCGGTAGCGGACTCGCCCGATGGACATTGGCATTGGAGTGTCGGGTTGCCGATCTATGTCCAAGAGGACGACGATCCACCGCCGCCGAAGAAGAAAAAGAAGAAGAAGCCGGGAGGCGGCGGCACCGGCGGCCCGAAAGGCGACCCGCCACCGCCAGAAGGCGACCCGCTACCGCCGGGGCAACTCATCGGCCCGTGGCCCATGCGCCCTGAAGACTGGGATTGGAACAAGGAACACCCGGGGCAAGAGATCCCGAAGTACCCGGCGGGAGAGGGTTGGCTCGGCCCGTGGCCGGAGCCCACGAACATCATTGACGGCGTCCTCTTCGATCCCGCACCGAATAGACAGCACAAGCACCATCAGCACGCTACCGTCGGGAGCCCGCACGAGTGGCACGTTCCAGGCGTCGCGTTCCGACCTACACCCGTAGCCGGCGGCGACCGGCACGCGCTGGACACCCGCTATAATTACAACCTCACGCCGGGCCAGGTGAAGGAGTTCACGCAGCGCCCGGTGACGGCACGGCTGGAAGCGTTCGGGCACGAGGACGGCACCGGCCGCTACTCCGAGACCTGCAACAATTACGCGCTCGCGCGGTATCAAGACGCAGAGTCTGTCTCGGGTGGCATTGTCCTTACCCCGCCCGAGATCGGGATCGAGCACGTCGCCGGGGTTCTCGACGACGCCGGATTGTGGAAGTCGCATACCTATTTCGTCGCGCTCGCGGGCGACAGCGCAACCGATACGGATGTCTGGTTCGCCACGGGTACGCCCGACGTTCTAACGGGCGGCGTCAATACCGGGTTTCGGTGGGGCGGCTACTCTGATGGGGTCCTCGCGTTCGAATCGTTGAGCTCCACCGGGACGGGCTCGGAGCTGCTGCGGATGAGCTCCACGACGATGACGATGGCGACGGGGAAGATATTTGACGGCTCTTCGGCGAGGGTGCAGATAAGCCAGGGCGCGGACACTGGCCGCTCGGAGACGCCGATGGCGGGGGAGCTCTACGCGTCCAACGATAAAAACCTGCTTCGGCTCACCACGGAGACCTGATAGATGGCGACGACGACAAAGATCATCCCGGCGCTACCAGAGGCAACCATCGCCACGGGCGACATCATCTATTACGATACGGACCAATTCCAGAAGGTAAGCGTTTCGACGGCCGGGCATGTGCTCACCACGGTACTGGGGAAGCCGGCCTGGGTGGACAAGACCACCGTCCAGTATTTAGACACAACCTACTCGTGCAAGCTCCGGAAGGCCGCCGGGTTCCCCGTCGCGACCGCGACAACTACCCTGCTGACGTTCACCGGGGCCGAGGAAGTATGGGATGACGGCGGTTACCATTCGCCGACGACGAACACCGCGCGCATCACGATCCCGTCCGGAGCAGATGGTATATACCGCGTAGAGTTCTCGGGCTGGTGGCCGGCAAACGCTACCGGGATACGCGGCATGTTCCTACACGCGAAAACAAGCGCGGGCGTGGTGATCGAAACAGCCGGCTCGGGTCCGGTGGGTGGTTCGTCGGCAATGGCCAGTTACCATCACGCGGGGCTGCTCGTCGACCTGGACGCGGCCGAGTATGTCGAGGTCGAGCTGTACCAGTCGAGCGGGATCGAACTGGACCTACAGGCGAAGGCGTCGCTTCATGTCGTCCGCGTCGCCGAGGCGCAGTAATGAGGATGAAGCTATGAGCCTGGACGCGATACACTATGCCCTCGCTGGTGTCGTCGTGACGCTCAGTGGCACTGTCGTGGCGCTCGCGAAACATTCATGGGGTGCGATACAGAAAGCGAACGACGAGCGATTGCGAGACCAGAAAGCTTGTGCGAAAAAAAACGAGGGGACATTGGAAAAAATCTTGCCTCTCGCGGAAGCTTTGAGCAGCGTGGCGGCAGATATGATGCGGCACATGGAAGACGTCGGAGGTAACGAGTAATGGACATTTCGGCTGGTGAGGCTCGGTTGGCGAAGTGCATCCAATTGGCAAACAGAGCAAAGACGCGCGCAAGGTCTCTGACGCAGGTTCTGCCTGCAATGACCACCGCGCAAGCCAAGGCGGCGCTTGAGGTCGAACGTGGAACTCCAGTGACGGAGGAACAGGTTGACGCGGCAATCGAGCGCGCGATGAGCAAAATGAGAATGAGACGGAGGAAAAAGGCATGAGCGGATGGAAAACATACGCGGGCGCAGCACTGGTGGCAGTCTCTGCCGGTCTGGAAGCGTTCGGAAAGCCGGAGTGGGCGCAAATCGTGGCCACGCTCGGCGCGAGCCTGGGGTTCATCGGTGTGCGCCACGCGATCAAAAAACAGGATGGGTGAGGCAATCGTACTGGTCTCGTCGATCTCCGCCCTCATGTGCATCGCGTACACGCTCGGCGAGATCGAGCGCCGGCGGGGCGACCGAGGATGATATGGGCGATCGTCGGCATTCTCACGCTGCTCACCGTGGCGGGTGGCGCGGTGTTCGTCATGGGTCGCCGGTTGAGCTCGGCGGAGGCCCGCGCGGATCGAGCGGAGGATGATAGGGATGTCACCGAGGCACAAGACAAGGCCCTCCGCGAGTGGATCGCCAGGAACGACGAGATCACGGAAGAGGCGGCGGCGGATAGTCGCCGCTCTGGTTCTGGCCGGATCGCTGCTGCTTTCGACTGGATGCGAAAGAACGATAGTGCGGGGGACGACACTCCCCCGGCCGGGTTGGGTTGACCCGCCAGCGTTCTCCGTCGAGCGGTTCCCAGCGATCGACGAGCGTGGCGACGCGCTCCTGATCTACCCGGCCGACGCGTTCCTCCAGGCGCAGCTTCTTATCAAAGCGCACATCAAACGTCTCCACGCCGCTCCGTGGTGGGAGGGCGAGGCGCCGCCGTTCGCGCGGTGACCAGATCCAGCAGGCATTGATCTGATAGGAGCTTCCTCGCGAAGTCGACATGCTCGCTAACGGAGCGGAGCAACCTCGCCGCCTGGATGTACTCTCCGCGCCGGATAGCGCCGAGGGCCTCGTCCTGTGCGACGAGCGAATAGCCTACCTGTGCGACGAGGCACGCGCGCAGTTCGAAGTCATCCATGGTCTCTGTTCCTCCTACATCTATAGGGGAAACGAACCCGGCCACCTGGCGGGACTTTCTCGGAAATATTTGTTTTGTCTTGAGGACAGAATGTTTTGTCTTGAGGACAGAATGTAAATACCGGAAGAGCGGTATTTACCCGCCTAAATGCCCAAGAAAAGGCATTTTACCACCGCCAGAATCGGCACGGTATTATCTAAGGCCTGACCCCCTTTTGCGACACAATGTAACGAACCGAAACGAAGTGTAAAGTTGTCGGAAGTGTAGGCATGGGGTAGGCTTGCGCCGTTACGTCCCAAAAATGCGCGTCATCTCTCGCGTGCCATACGCTGTTGGTGTTTTACGCCAACGCATTCAAGCGTAGGCGGCGGCTACCCTTACGCCTATTCTTTCTCTTTGTAACGATTTGGCACAATAGCTGCTCTATGTATGAGCGTTCAGAGGGTGCATGGGACGCAACCAACCCCCGTCGCGAAAGCGACAGAAAGGAGGCCGCAATGGCCAACGCTTCTTCTTCTTCTAAGGCCGGGATCGTCGAAGGGCTGAGGGCCCACTGGGGCAAGGATGCCGTTCGCAAGGACCTCGTCGGGGGCGTCGCCTACCGATGGAAGGCGCTTGGCGGCACCTACGCCGACGGGTTCACGGTCCGATGGGCCGACGGCTCCCGCGAGTCGCATCCCTTCGCGATCGATTGGTCGAAGGATTACCCCTTCTAACCACAACCAACCAGCCGCCGGCGACAGGGCCGGCGGCACCAGCAACGCCGAGAGAAGGAGAGACTACGATGGAAAGCACGACGACGAAGACGAACGCGAACGACACAGAAGTCGCCGACAACATGATCTGCGCCCTCGAGGGCGCTCACATGGTCCGGTTCTCCTTGGACCGGAAGTTCTGCTGCGTCTGGCGCGGGCAGGCGTCAACATGCTGTTGGTTTGGGAGGGAAATCAACGTCTATCGTGTCAGCGACTGGCTTTGCGTTGAGGTTCTACGCGATAGCCGCTCGTGGGAGTCAGATCCGGTGCGCATCACGCAGGCCATGTGGGACCACATGAGGGCAACCCGCGAAGGCTAACAACCAACCCGCCGCCGGCAACAGGGCCGGCGGCACGCACAACCAGAACGGGGAGACAGAACGATGACGAGGGATGAACGATTAGAACTGGAACTCGCGCATAACGTGTACGACGTCATGCAGCGGGCGGCGCGGGGAGAGCTCGCCGTGGCGTTCCTCGCGGCGCGGGGCGAGCTCGCCGAGGCGCCCGACGACTACCAGATAGCCGCCGCCGCGGTGGTCGAGATGTGCCGCCAAGCGTTCACCGGAGCAGAAGAGCACGAGGCTCCATGTTGCGAGTGCGGCGACACCGTCACGTGGGATGACGAGGCGGAGAGAACCGGCGCGGGTCCGTGGGACGACGGCAACGCGATCTGGTGCCAAGCGTGCTGGGAGCGCGTGGGGATGAATCAACCCGAGAAGGAGGCGAAATGACATGGGAAGGATCAAACGACACGCGCACGGGGAAACCACCGTTCACCGCAACGGCGACGTCTCCTATTACAACCCATCCGCTCGTCGTTGGGATCGTGAGCCCGCCGCCAACGTCCCCAACAACGTCATCGCAACGCTTGAGGAGACCGAGCGCGCCACGATCATGCGCGCCGCACGCAAGCAGGGACGCGAATACGATTGGGAATGCGCCGGGTGACACCCGACGCCACCGAGACAGGAACAGCAATCAGAACAAAGCGACGATCGGAGATAGAATGACATGGGTACACAACCCGAAGGACTCCGAGAGCTCTCTCTCTTTAGCGGCGCGGGAGGCTGCCTGCTCGCAACCCAGCACCTGCTCGGATGGCGAGCCGTCTGCTACGTCGAGCGAGATCCCTACTGCGTCAAAGTGCTCAAACAACGCATGGCAGACGGACTGCTCCACGACGCGCCGATCTGGGACGATTGCCGGACATTCGACGGCAAGCCGTGGCGGGGACTCGTCGACGTCATCTCCGCCGGCTTTCCATGTCAACCGTTCAGCGTCGCCGGGGCAAGCAAGGCCGACGCCGACGATCGCAACGGATGGCCGTGGGTCGCTCGGATCGTTCGCGAGGTGGAACCGCGCTACGTCTTCCTGGAGAACGTACCAGGGCTCCTTGCTTCCAGCCATGGGTACTTCGGAACCGTTCTTGGGGACTTGGCCGAAAGCGGGTATGACGTGCGCTGGACGTGCCTATCGGCTTCCGCCTGCGGGGCGCCTCATAAGCGAAGCCGACTCTGGATTGTCGGAGTCTCGAATACCTACACCGACAGCGGGAGACGCGAAGGGCGCGGGGAGCAGGAACCTCCCAGGATCAAAGGCGAAAGCCGGGGTCTCTTTGACCGATTACGTTCGGACGGGGAACTCTCACACGCCCCGGCGGGCGCGTGGTGGCGCATTGAACCCGATGTGGGTCGCGTGGCTCATGGGGTGGCCGCTCGGGTGGACCGACTTAAAGCCCTTGGAAATGGACAGGTTCCGGCGGTGGCTGCGGCTGCATGGCGCCGACTGAATCAACCCGAGAAGGAGACAAAACAATGATGCGAGGACGCAAAGCAAAGCGAGCGGACGATGGGACGGTCTCAATACGCGCGTTCCGATGCCAGCAGGAGACCGCAATCGTACTCAAGATGATCGCGGTGCGGCGGGGGTGCAGAACCGGCGAGGTGGTCGCCAGCATACTTGATGAGTACGTGGCGGGCTTGTCCCTAACGAAAGGCGCAGAAACGATCTGAAGTTTTCTTCTGTTTTTTGTCAGACCCGTCGTGTAGATTCCTGCATATGGAAATGACAGAAACGTACGCGGAGACGCGCCCTATCGTCGCGCATAACGTGCGACGGTATAGGCGCTTCCGCAAAATGACACAGGCGCAGCTCGCGGAGAGCGCGGGCGTATCCACGAGAACGGTTCACGTGGTGGAAGACGCGGACGGCGATGGGTTCTCTCTGGGCACACTTTGCGCCCTATCCCATGCGCTAAACGTGGCGCCGGGGACCCTGTTTCGGAAATGAGGAGGATAGACAGATGGATTTAGAATTCGGTGGCGGCGGCGGAAGTTTCGGCGATGACTATAGTTGGGAGGCACCATTCACGCAGGGATGGCAAAAGGCCGACATCCTTGTTTGTAAGGAGCACACCACCAAGGCCGGCAAGCCGTGCCTGCGGTTGTTCCTGGGGCTCCCCGCTGTTGACGGGGAAGACCTCGCGCGGAAGGTCAGCTATATCGTGATGCCGAATGACGCCGGGAACAGGTTGACTAACCTGCTCGAGGCGGTTGGGTTGCTTCAGAGAGCACAGACGGAGGGAAAAATTGAGCCAAGTGAGATCAAAGGGAAAGTGCTCGCACGCATCGGAGATGACCCGACATGGGGGTGCCAGGTTGAGTGGTTGCAATCGGATGACCACGTGGCGGGGGCCGAAGCGGTCACCGCGCCGACCGTGCCGACTGCGGACGAAATCCCGTTCTGACGGGAACGGGTTAGCCTGGACAGCGTTCTACATTCGATAGCAACAGGAGCCTATGATGGAAGTGCAGACAAAGAAGAAGGCGACAGCGGCGCAGCGGCGCAAGGCGGCTCTCCGGGAGGAGGTCGCCGAAGACCTCGCCGAGGCCGCTGCGCTCGCGGAGCGGGTCATCAACCCGCTGAGAGAGATCGAGACGCGCGCGCTGGAAGATCCGGACTGGAGCGACGAGCTCCACGAGGCCGACGCGATCCGGCACGCCGCCAGTTCGTACGGGTCGACGTTGGAGCCATTCGAGATCGCGAGAATGTGCCGGGAGATCAAAGACATGGAGGACCATGTCGAGCGCGTGGCCGAAGAATGCCGTCAACTGGTGCTACGCGCAAAGTCGAAGCTACGCCGCGCGGAATACCTGTTTCTGCCCGTCATCCGGAGTTGGGGCGACGGTGAGCAGCGCACAAGCAAGATGAGCCTGCGGCTACCGCATACGACGATGCGGCTCCAATGGCGTCGTTCGAAGGGGCGCGCCAAGGTACAGAACGAGGAGCGCACATTCGCCTGGTTGCGCGAGCAGTTCAAAGACGACGAGGCCGCGGAGGTGGCGGGCGTGCTCAAGGTGGAGCGGCGCCTGAGCGAGACCGGATTGCGTGACATCATAGAGGGAGAGAGCCGGGAAGAGATCGACATCGGCACGGGCGAGGTACTGACCGTGCCGCTCCACGTTCCGGGCGTGGAGTACACCGCCGGCGGCGAGAAGATGAGCATCATCAGAGGGAGGGCCAAGAAATGAGCACGACGACAACGAACAAACTGGATTCGGCGCTGCTTGCGGCGCAGGCGGATGCGCCTGTTTTGCCGCAAGACGCGCGGAATAGCCACGCCGGCTATTCGTACTGCTCCGCGAAGAAGCTCATCGCGATCGGTGGCGCGCTGCTGCGGCGTCACGGGCTGGTTTTGATCCCGCTGGTGAGCGAACCGACCGAATGCGGGTCGCTGCATACGGGTTACCTTCTGCGTCACGCGGCGAGTGGCCAGTCCCAGCATTACACGCGGACCGTTGCGATCCACGCGCACCGCGGGAAAGAAATCGACAAGGCGACCGCCGCGGCAGACACTTCCGCATTCGCCTACATGATTCGACGCATCCTCTGCTTGCCAGATGTGGAATGCGAGCTGAACGATCCGGCGCCGTGCGCGGTGGAGGCGGAAGCGGCGCCAGCGCCGCCGCCAGTGCGCCCGAAGACGCCGCCTGTACCCGTCCGGGTAGCGCCGCGGCCGCCAATGGCGGCGCCGCGTATGTCGCCCGCGGGCGCGGCGATGGCCAAACAATTCGCGGAGCAGACCGTCGAGCGTACCGCGACGGACAAGCCGGCGCACAAAGAGGCTACAGCGCACGCGGGGACGAACGCGCTCCTGCACGAGCGCCTGCGCGAGTTGTCCATCTCGTTCCGTGACCACGGCGAGCGGCGCGGGCTCAAGAGCCGAGCTCGTGCCGCTCTGCTGGAAGAGTGGGCCGGGTGCAACCTCACCGGGCCGCACCGATCCGATCCGACGTCGAAGATGCTCCTTCCCGATCTCGTGACGGAGCCGGTCCTCGAGAAGATCGAGCGCGGTTTCGCCGCGTGGAAGCAAGAAACGGCCGGGGCCGGGGCGACTGCGTAAACGAAAAAAGGCGGAGCTCGGTTGACTTGTTTAGACGTCCGCGCGATACGAAAAAACGCCGACGGTGAGTTGGTCTCACCGGTCTATACAGGTGTCAAGACAACCGGGCTTCGCCGCTTACACGGGGCTATGAGGGATGGAGGGGGAGACCATGGCGCATTTAGTGCTAAACGGGGAGTCGGTCGGCAAGCCGTGCCGGGTGTGCGGGTTGCGAATCGGAGATGAGGAATGCTACTGGTCATTTATAGACCACAAGGGCGACCTGACGCTGCGGGTTCATACGCGGTGCGAGCCGCTATACATCGGGATCATAGACAGGGTTGAGAGTGTTCAGACGGGAGGGCGATGATGAATCGCGAGCCGAGAGAGGGGCGAATCTTTCACTACTACGACGACGGAGCAATGCATACCTCCGTTGAGTGGTCGAATGACCTGAAGCACGGAGAATGGAAGGAGTGGTGGCCTGACGGCCAGATCGCTGAAGAGGGGCGGTGTGAGAACGGCAAACAGATCGGCGTCTGGCGACTCTGGGACCGCGACGGTACGCGCATGCCTGATAACGAGTACCGCGACGGTACGAGGTGGACGGGTGTCTGGTTTCGGATGCGGTCGGCCGACCGAGGGCATCTCGTGAGACTTGCAGAGGCCGACCGCATCCGCGAGATGAACGGGGAGGAGAGGTTCGTATGCGACTATGACGCGCCGTTTGAACGGGAAGAGTGGCTAAACGGGAAGAAGCACGGCGAATGGGCATCGTGGACTTTCGACGGGGCGAAGTACAAATCCATCATCTACATCGACGGGAAACAGGTTGAAGAAGCGCGGCGGTGACCACCTCGAAAATTGTCTTCGGGCCTGGTTGGAGGCCAGGCGCTACACGATACACCGCGCGGAAGCGTCACGTTACACCACCTATCGCGGCGGGCGGCGGGTCTACCGCACCCGCTCGCATGACCTGTGGGGGTTCGTGGACCTCGCCGGGTGGCATCCAGCTGAGGGGTGGCTACTGGCGCAGGTGACAACCCCGGCCGGCGTGGCGACGCGTAGGCGCAAGTGCGAGCTCCACAGGAAGAGCCTACCCATGTTGGGCACGTTCACGAATGTATGGGTCGTGAGCGACGACAGGCGGAAGGGCTCGCCGACGAAGCAGATGCGGGTCTGGTCCATGACTCGTATGGGGTGGATCGAAGAGCAGGAGATCGAGGCGTGAAGACCACATGCGGAGCCTGTGGTCCGGGACTGTTCGGGCCGCAGCCGACTACCTACTCGTGGAGCCAGTTTGACGATGGGACGTGGCACATCAGGATCGTTTGTGGTTGCGGCGTCTGGCTGGGCTGGGCACCGCAGACCGACGAGAACATCGAGAGAGCAGGAGACAAGACCCGGGCGCGTGGCACCCAAACGGACGTCACCTGAGGCGGTGTGTTCTGTTAGTCGCGCGTCCGGGTCTCTTTTAGTAGAGGGAGAGACCAATGAGCGAGACGACGAATGACCCAGTCAGACTGGTAAAAGCCGGATGGGCTGCGAGATACCTGTGTATTAGTGAGCGCCATCTCTGGTGGCTCGTATCAGAGGGCGAGTTGTCAAAAATAAAACTAGGCAAGCGATGCACCCGATTCGACCGAAACGACCTCGATGGGCTCATCTCCAGGAACAAAAACGGGTCAGGAGATTAGGAGCAAGAATGGCTATAGGACAATGCGCCGCGCTCTGCGGTGAGATCTATTCTGTCTCATGCGACCAATGCGGGGAGGTGCTCCAGCGGCGGGATAGGCCGGGGCACCCGGAGGTGTTCGGCGACGCTGAAGCCGCGCGGGTTCACGCTTCGCGCAGCGGGTGGTTTGTCGATGGGTTCGCGGCGCATTGTCCGCGGTGCGTTGGCTGAGTCTGGGCCAGAGCCAGCGCGGCCGACGTTTAACCGCCTGGCGGCGATAGACGATGACCGCGTGATCTACGGCAAATTGCCGACGTGTGACCATTGCGGAACTCCGCAGATCTTCGGTAATGCGTTCGTATTGCGGATCTCGTGGTGCTCGTGGGAGTTGTGCGATGAATGTGTACTGGGGCTCGTGATGGATATGAAAGAGACCGTGATGGGAGGTGACGAGGATGCTGGCGACGATTAATCCAAGACCGTACCAGGTCGAGATGGGGCGGGCGTTCGTCTCGCTGCTGGACAAGAATCCCGCGGCGCGGGCTATATGCTCGCTGCCGACGGGGTGCGGTAAAACCATTGCCGGGCTGATGCTGCATGAGGCGACCAAGAGCCGCACTCTATGGTTGGCTCACCGGGACGAGCTCATCACGCAACCGGCCGCGGCGGCGCGGGCGCTTATGCCGGACGGGCACGAGATCGGCGTGGTGCAGGCCGGGACGAATGAGATCGACGCGCGGGATCTCGTTATAGCGTCCGTGCCGACGGTGTCGCGCACTAACCGACTGGCGCAGATCGCGGCGCAGCGGTTTGATCTCATCGTCGTGGACGAGGCTCACCATACCGCCGCGGATTCCTATAAACGGGTGCTGGCGACGTTCCCCGACACTCCGGTGCTCGGGCTCACCGCGACGCCGTCTCGCGACGACAAAAAGAGCCTGCTTGATGTGTACCCCGAGGGCATAGCGTACAAGTACAGCATCCGCCGCGCCGTGGAGGAGGGTTACCTGGTCCGGCCCGTGCCGCATCGGATCGTGCTCCCGGAGTTCGATCCAAACACGCTGGCGACCAGCCGGGTATCGGGGGACTTCGCGCAGGACGCGCTCGCAAAAGAGATGGTCACCGAGGCCGCGGTGCTCGCCACATTGAAGGGCATCCAATACGCATATAGCCAAGGGCGTAAAATCCTCGTGTTCTGTGTCTCTGTGGGCCAGGCGAAGCTCGTCGCAGATCGCTGTAACAAAGAGGGAATGTCTGCAAGGTCTGTGTCATGCGACATGGGGCTAAACGCTCGCAGGCAGGCGGTTGCAGACCACAAGGGCGACAAGTTCCAGATTTTGACGAATTTCGGAATTCTGACCGAAGGGTACGACGATACATCGATCGATGCCGTAGTTATGGCGAGACCGACGCAATGCCAGGAACTGTACGTGCAATGCGTGGGCCGTGGTCTCCGCGTACATTGCGACTGCGGCGCGACGCGGCAAGACCCGCCATGCTCATGCGCGAAACCGGACTGTCTCATCGTTGACATGGTCGGAGCGCACGAGGCGCACGGGCTGGTCACCGCGGATACGCTGCTGGAGTACGGGCCGGGCGAGCTTCATCCATACGCAATGGAAGACGACGAGACGCAGGAACGGATAGAAAAGGCACGCCTTGCCGCGCTTGAAGAATTAGACATGGAGGATAGCCGCCTGCGGTCATTCCTTCGCGCCGTCGCGGGCAAGAGCGATCTATCACGCCAGTACGGGGAAGAGAACGGGCAGGAAACAAGCATACGATGGGCGTGCGTCGCGCAGAACAAGTGCTACACGCTACCCGCGGGTGACGGAAGCGTACACGTGGAATCCAATGGCTACGGCGAATGGCGCGCGGTGTTCGAGCCTCGATCCAGAACGGAACCGCCTTCTCTGGTATGCGACTGGGGGCAAAAGGACATCGCGCTCACGGTCGCCGAGAAGCGCGTATTACAAAACGGTGGGCGGTGGGCGTGCAACGCCGATGCGCCGTGGCGGCAACAGCCGGCGTCACCCGCGCAGATGCGGGCGCTGGAGAAGTGGCGGGTACACGTGCCGCGCGGTAAGGCGTTGACGAAGGGCGAGGCGGGGCGACTGTTGGACATATCCGGAGCCCGCGCGCGGTGGCGCGATCGGCAACGGGGGAAGCGCGATGTTGTGGACCAGCAACCCGTAAACTGGTTGGCGATATGAGGTGGAGCATCACTACCGGCGACGCGCTCGACGTGCTCGCCGCTATGGAGCCGCGAAGCGTTCAGACGTGCGTCACGTCGCCTCCGTACTGGGGTTTGAGGGACTATGGCGTCGATGGCCAGCTCGGGCTTGAGAGTACCCCGGAGGCGTTCGTCGCGCGCATGGTCGAGGTGTTCCGCGAGGTGCGCCGCGTGCTCCGGGACGACGGCACGCTCTGGCTCAACCTGGGCGATAGCTACTGCGCTTCTGCACCCGGGAAGTGCAGCGCCGATGCAATGGGTAAGAGTGGCTTGAACGGATGCGGCGACAACAAATATGGCGATGACGCACGTGCAAAGCGTGAGGCTATGCGAAACCGCCCACCCCGTAACTTTAGCGGCCTCAAGCCGAAGGACCTTTGCGGCATCCCGTGGCGCGTCGCGTTCGCGCTCCAGGCCGACGGGTGGTTCCTGCGCTCAGACATCATCTGGCACAAGCCGAACCCGATGCCGGAGAGCGTGACAGACCGCCCGACGAAGTCGCACGAGTACATCTTCCTGATGAGCAAGTCGGCGCGGTATCACTACGATGCCGACGCGATTAGGGAGGCGCATACTTCATGGAACGGGGTCACGCGCGACGATTACCGTGGTGGCAAGGGGGATGAGCGGTTCGGCTTTGACTTGGCACCCACTGGCGGAGTGCTCCCGTCTGGGAGAAAGGAAGCGCACGCGACGGGCACCCGGAGCGGGGCTAATCTCTCAAGCGCCTATTCGGGAGGCCCGCCAGGCAACCCCAAAGGCCGCAACAAGCGCAGCGTCTGGACCGTCACCACCCGCCCGTACAAGGGCGCGCACTTCGCCACGTTTCCACCGAAGCTCATCGAGCCGTGCATCCTCGCGGGCGCTCCACGGGGTGCCGTCGTGCTGGACCCGTTCGCCGGCGCCGGGACTACCGGGCTCGTCTCCGTCCGTTTGGGCCGGAGCTTCTGCGGGGTGGAGCTCAACCCCGTCTACGCAGAGATGGCGCGCAAGCGGATCATCGACGACGCGCCGCTGTTCAACCGTCGGGCGATGGTGGATCAGCAACCCGTGAACTGGTTGGCGATATAGGACACATCTTGCGGGGGGGGGTTATATTGTTATCTACATTGTCGAAGAAGAAAGCGAAGAGAACGAAGAGAACGAAGCGCCCGAAGCGGTACAGGCTACCGCGCGGGATGACGTACTACACGTACGATCGCTTCTGCGGGCCGGTCATGCGCCCGGGCGTCTCGGGTCTGAAGGCGATGAAACTACATATGGCCGAAGTGCTGTGGCTACAGCGGACGGTTGGCCAGGGTGCCGTGTCCATCGAGGACTGGCATTTTATCCTGCACCCGCACTCGACAACGAATTCCGCGGATCGCGGGTGGGAGCGGTTCAAGGCGAATCTTATACGGTGGCAAGTGCCGCACGACAGGAACCGCGTACACTTCGCGCGGATTAACCTACCGGGTGACGCCAGCCGGGTCGATATAGTTCTACAGATTGGCGGAGTAGATGAATGGTTCCGCGATCGGTGGGGGTATGACTTCGAGGGCGACGAGGAGGAGGAAGATTTGACCGAGGCCGAATATCACCTGATCACCGCGATGGATCTACTCCGGCGCTTCCGGGCGTCGCATCTGCGGTGGGGGATGAAATGCGATTGCGACGTCTGCAAACAGACGGCGGAGCTCATACAGAAGGTTGGGGTTCTATAAAAGCAGCGGGCCGCCTTACCGGGGAGGTAGGGCGACCCGCTTAGAGCCTATGATGGAATCAACATAATACACGATCGGTCCGACACGTCAAAGGGTTTTAACCACGTGTCTGTCGGAGAACGTATACTGAGGCCCATGATGGATTGTGAAAAAGCATCGAGCTGGGACATGACCGACGCGGAGAGATCCGCGTTCTTCCTGGCTTTGCACGCCGCCGGGGCGCAAGTCGTGCCTATCGGCGTAGGCGATAAAAAACCGCTCGTGAAGTGGGGGCGCTACCAGCAGGACCGCATCCCGCAAGAGGTGGCCGAATCGTGGTGGGGTTCTCGCGGGAAACACCGCGGGAGCAACGCCGCGATCCTATTGGGGCGCGGGTTGGGCCGGATCGTAGTGGACGCGGACAGCGTCGACTCGGTCGCTTACCTGGACGAGCTCCTACCCGCCGCGGGGATCACCGTGCAGACGGGGCGAGGCGAGCACCGCTACTATCAATACCCTACAGACGCGGACATTCAGACCTTTGGCGGGCGCGTGCGTGGCGGGGTCGCGTGGTTCTCCGCGCGGACGAGAGGGCATACACCCGCCGGCGACAGCGTCACGATGCGTGACTATGACATCAAGGGCGACGGTGGCTACGTCCTGGCGCCGGGCTCCATACATAAGACCGGCAAGGTCTACCAGGCGAAGGGCGCGACGCCCGCGGACTACCTGGCCTACATAGCCGCGGAGCATGGCGGGCTTTTACCGCTATCCGTCTTTGATGAGGATTGCTTCTGCGGGACGGCTCATACGAGCAAATGCAGAAACGATACAGGATTGCGCCGGGCGGTCTCTCTACCATCCACAGATCAGCGTGTCTCACCGGGCCGCTCCCCCTCTGCGCCCGGATCGCTGGCGGTGGCCGTTCGGCGCGATTCTGTTCCTGGCTACGTTTCACCCGCGATGGCTGAGTTCCGAGCGAGTCGATACCTCGATAGGGTCGACGGCGCCGTCGAAGGTGCGGGCGGCGACATACATACATACAAGACCGCTTGCGTGGTGGTCCGTGGGTTCGATCTCTCTGACGACTCTGCGTTCCACGTGCTAACCTCGTGGAACGAGAGATGCGCGCCGCCGTGGACTGACGCGGAGCTCCGCACCAAGATCAGATCGGCGCGGGAGACGGGGAGTGGATCGTTCGGCTACCTGCTCGACGCGCCGCGAGACGTCCCGGCGTCAATAGCCAGTAGCGTAAAGGCGGGCGAAGGAGACGGAGGCGGAGAAGACGGAGAAGGAGACGGAGAAGAAACGCCAGCGCGTGCCGTTCCGTCGTTCAACCAGGCTGATCGGGTCAATATCCGGTGGCTGATCAACCACTACGTGGGTACGGATTCTGTCTCCACTATCCGAAAAATGACCAGATTATCCTACTGCGGTATAGCCGCGGCGCTTACGTCGTGCTCTCTTAACGAAGCACACACGGACATGTCCATCGGTAAAGTGGTCTGCGAGGACACCAAGAGGTGCCCGTACTGCGCTGGTCAACATGCGCGAGTGCAGGCCGCGTTCATAGCGCGAGAGTGGGCCATGACCTCCGGAGAGGTCGCGGTTCTTCGCGTGCCTATGTCCGCTTCAGGTATGCGAGACGAGCCTGCGAGGACCGTACGCGCGTCACGTCACAAGGTACGGCGGGCAATGTCCCAAGCGCGGAAGAAGGCCGCACGCG
>Ga0233415_10000134_pt1 | contig 35615 bp, 61 predicted proteins | sample Na_anoxic_12_MG_FD_188631 | JGI IMG/M metagenome (GOLD analysis project Ga0233415, IMG submission 188631) | Seawater microbial communities from Saanich Inlet, British Columbia, Canada - Na_anoxic_12_MG | ecosystem: Environmental > Aquatic > Marine > Inlet | place: Canada: British Columbia...
AACTATATGCAGGTCCTAGCAATCACATCGAAGACTTGGAAGATCGTATTAAAAGCGAATTTTGGGATCACTTGTTCTACACTACCACTGGCAAGTACGAATGGATACGTGAAGACATCAACACTGATCAAATAATACAATGGTTAGAATGGGAAGTTGACAACACTTACGGAAATGTTATAAATGAAGTTGATGTTACAACCAATACATAGCAACTAGCATCGGTATTATAATTGCAAATTGAGGGAGAAAGTTCAGTATAAGAGCTTTCTCCTTCCATCTATATCCAACATAGATCCATCCTGTGGCACCTACCATCTGTAATAAACTGTTCCAAGGCGTGATGCCTGCTACATGCAACACCATAGCACACAATATAGTTACGGCGCTAGCATACTTTACAAAAACTATATGATTCATAGTGCACCCCTGTGTGAGCTAGCTAGTTTAATAAGATCATCTAACTCGGTGTGTTCTACATAATGCATATACTTGCGATTTTGATCTTGTTTTAGTATTTCGTTAATTTTTTCAATGTTATTATTAATTGGCAAATTTAAGCTCTTTTCGACGCTGTTTATGTATTTTACGCCATAAAGATACATTAACTCCTGGCTAACAAAAATATGCGATTTATCCATAAAAAAATCTAATTGTTCTAAGAACTTAGGAGTGGTATGTTTGCCTCGAACCCTATTTTGTTGATATTCTAAGATGTTTCTGTCTCTTCCAATGATCATATAATTTACGCAATCAAACTTCTGTATTGCATATTTGTGAAACTCTGCAAACTGAGGGATCTTTGTCTCTCCGTCAAACACATACGGCGCACCCATGCTGGTGTAATAATAGTTGTACGTACTAGTATCAAAGTCCAACAATAACTCAGGGGTTTCCCAACAATCTGCAAAGGGCTCCATATCATGCCCTTCCCAGTATTTTGTTTGCAAGCTTTCCCAGGCATACACATTCGGATTGCTTCCAAATATTTTAGCATATAAGTGGTTGCCGCTACCCTGTGGCCCAACTGCTATTGTTAGTTGTTTCATACCTCTATTTGAAGATCATAGTGCGAGAACAGCATGTGCATTTCTGTTGTTGCTACACCTGTTACTAGCAAGGTACAACGTGGACTTCTGCCTGCGTTTGCTGTACAATGTGGCGAATTAAACCAATCAAAACTGTAAATCTCACCTGCACGATACCCTGTGTGAACTTGGTTGCCGTACTGTAAGAAGTGACCAGGTTCCCAATCGTTTAACATAACCATAAAACGATAAACACTCTTAGGATCTGCTTTATTCCATTTTTCTAATTTATCAACATGCAAGTTCCACACTTGTCCGGGCATCTGCACATGGACTCGTCGCTGCACATCTCTATCATCGCCTGGTAGTAAGTGTAGCGCATCAGTCATACGCTGGAAAACAGGTTCAATTGCATAGTCTAGTTTGGTTAAAACCAAGTCAGCAGGCGCACCAGTATTGATCAAATCTAGTTCTTCTGCTTCGATGTCTTCACTGCCGTTTGGATTATCAATTGGATTGCGTGTGCGCCAAGTAATGTCGTTACTTTTTTCAACTGTTCTATCCAGTGCTTCTTTCCAATCACCTGTGAACTTGCCCACATAGCGCATACTGTCATAAGCAGGGTCATGCTTAAATGCATCATAGTGATAGTTATTACGTGGTGCTGTTTTTTCCCAATTGCTTTCCATTACTGTTTATTATTCCTTTTAAAAATACGTGTGGAAGAGCCAAATACCCTTCCACACATTAGTTATCTACTTAATAGCTTTACGGAAATAGATTTTCTTTGAGTATTGAGTTAAGTCCCAATGCTTCTTTGTTGAATTTCACCAAGTTGCGTAGTGCATCTTCTGTGATAAATGTCATTAGTGTGTCACGCATTTGGTCGCCACGCTCACCAATAAACCATTCGTACTTGCCGTTTTTAGCTTCAATAACTGCCATTGACTCTGGGTCGTTTGTCATTTTGTTCATTGCTGCTACCAAGCGATCACGCAATTCTGGATTACCTTTGTTGACCCAAATTGCTTTTTGTAGACCATCACGGAATGATTTAACTAATACATACGCATCGTAAAACTCGCCGCTTGCTTCTACGCCCCAACGCTGTTTGAATTGGATTTCAAACTGGTAACCTGGGAAGTTTGGATCGTCTACGTGCTTGCCTGTAGCTGGATCAAGCAAACCATGGTGGAACCAAAGTTCTGCGTTTTCGTCTGGTGCAATGTGGATTTGGTATGTAGCCGGATTTTCACGTGAACCTGTTAAGTCGCCACGTTTAAATGCAAGACGGCGTTCTCCGCCACTCATACCTTTAACCCATTTAAAGTTTTCACCAAAGCAAGTAATATACTCATCAACGGATTTATCTGGGCCACATGTCATCATTGCCATAGCAAATGCTTCTGGGACAGCACCACTTGTGCCAGCAAAGATTGCTTTATCCATGTCTGCGCCTTTAACTTTGCCCATGATAATGTTCAAGTTCATAAGACCAATTGAATCATAGTCAGCATAATTGTAGTCAACTTCTTCTTGTAAGAAGCTTACACCGTTGCCGCCATGTGTAACAACAATTGTGTTTTCGTCAAAACGTAGATCGTTATGCCAAGCATTGATACCCGGAATGTCTCGTGCGCCCGGGATGTTGCGAAGAACAATACGCTCACCTAGATGCTTTGAAAGCTCTTTCATGATGATTTCAGTCCAAACAGTTGTGCCACCGCCTGGTTTTTGTGGGTTTACCACTGTAATATCAGCTGTTGCTGTAGTTGCTGCAAGTGCAAATACTGCGCCTGCTAGTAGTGTTTTAATTGACATGTTTTTCTCCTATACGAAATCAATTTTTGCTTTGTTAAAAAATATTCCCCATATTGCAGCCGCTATTGCTAGTGCAATAAATGCTGCTGGGAAGGGTTCAAGTAACAAATCTTCCCATCCGTAACCGAATGTGTTGAATTGTACCCAACTTGCTTCAAGTCTATGTGATAAGATAAATCCAATTAGGAAACTTATACGACTGAATTTAAAATACTTCATACCTAGTCCAGCCACGCAACACATAGCAAACATAAGATAATCATCAATGAATCCTGTGTACTGTGATGTAGTCCATACTAGACTTGCCATAATAGGCCAGAAGTAATATTTGAATGGAATATTGGTAATGTAAACTGCATAACGAATGAATCCGTAACTAATTGGCAGAATAATTATCAAGCTCCACAGATAACTGCTCAGTAGGTGGTCAAAGAACACGCCGTCTGCTAGCACTGCTGGGCTACCTAATTCAAGCCCAACATACATAAGCAAGCCCATTACAATAACTTCAAACGGTGCACCCGGAATACCAAACAAAATAGTAGGAACATAACTGGTAGCCTTTTGTGCATTGTTGGCACCTTCGCATCCAATTACACCTTGTACATTACCTTGTCCTACTGGGTACCCTTCGCCATTGTAATCGTCAACCTCACCTTTTGTTTTTTTGCGTGACAGTGCAACTGTTTGACTATATGCAAACCAATCTGCAATGTTGCCGCCGATGCCAGGCACTAGTCCTACAAAACCGCCGATGAACCCGCCACGCAGTCCGTCCCAACGATATTTCCAAGTGTCCTTGATACCTTGCCACAACTGATTGAGAATATCACCTTTAGTTAAACTAACCTTTGTGGCTTTCATTCTGTATGCACTTACTAGTTCTGGAAATGCTAGTACACCTGCCATCACCGGAATCATTTGAATGCCATTTTCGATGTAGTCCCAGTCAGTAAAGTAAACACGCCATGTGTCAAAGTCAAAGTTTGGTATTACTGTAATCCAACGCTGTGCTGCGGTGTCTGGGTCCATGCCCACTAGTCCCAACACAACTCCCGCTACAAGCGAAAAGATGCCACGGATCCAGTATTTGCTGCTGATAAAAATAACACATGTCATTGCAAACAACAAGAATGCAAACATTTCAGTAGTGCCAAAATACAGTACAATTTTGGTATAGTATGGTAGAAACAAAAATACCAGCAATCCCCAAATCAAACCGTTTACCCAACTTGTACTAATTGCTGCACTAAGTGCTCGTGCCGCTTGTCCCCGTCTACTCATTGGAAATCCATCCACCATAGTAGCCGCTGCGCCACCTGCTCCCGGAACGTTCATTACAACACCGCAAAATGTATCACCGATGCTGCTAGTAACAACTACTGCGGTTGTAAACACTACTAGCATGTAAGGATCATGGAAATACGTAACAAAACTGTACACAGCAATCAGTCCTGTGGTTGCACCAGCAACTGGTATTAATCCTACAAAAAATCCATAGAATACTCCTAACAATAATACTATAATATATAAGTCAAGAAAATACATAGTGCAGCCTTCATAGAAAAAATCCAGCTAATCTCATTGAGACCAGTCGGAGACAGACGATTACTCGCCTGAGTCAAAAAATTATTGGGGATAGAAAAAGCTGAACTTCTTTACATTCGAGCGTTAGCTTTTCTTGTTAAATTTATTTAGTACGCCAGACAAAGTACAGTCGATTTTTATGAGTGTCAGTTCTTAAATCAAGAATATCAACGTTTAACTGATTTGCACAGTTAACCACAAAGTTACTATCCCATGGATAAAATGATATCCAATTTGATTCATCCTTATGGTGTGGCAAGCCAGGGTTTGCTCTAAAGAACATAATCGCACCCGGGTTGCACAAATTTACTGCATGTTCTAATTCTGCAAAAACTTTATCTGTGCTGCCAAAATTGATTGATCCTAATGCTAACACTGCATCATACTTTTCTTGCGGGTGATGATCCAGCAATTTAACAGTCAAATCAGCAGCATCATTGTAAGGATCAATACCTACAATATTATCAATCTTGTGTTTGAACTCGTGATAGCCACATCCAATGTCTAGTACTTTGCGTGGTTTTAGTTTGTTAACTTCGTTAATTAATGCTGGACCGCTGTACTTGTATTTTGACATTTCACCTTGCCAATGATTTCTAAAGTATTCATCCAGCACCTTGTCGTCGATTCGATCAACCAGCTCACCAATATTATTATAATCCACATTGTCAAGTGAAACATTGAATGTACCCTGGATAGCCTGTCGCAGTGTGTTTTTATTGCGCAACAACTGCGGACTAGTATGCAGCATTTGCTCTAGTTTATTTAAAATCTTATGGTTCATTGAGTACCTTTTAGCGTGGCCATGAGGATGTCGCTGTGTTTTTTATGTTGTGCCCATTGTAACTTATGTTGGCGGGCAAAGTCAAGTATTAATTTGTTCTGTTGATGAATCTGAACAGCCATAGTTGATTCATTTTGGTACCACTCATAGTTTGGGTATGTGATATCAAAACCGCCAGCTTGTAACCACCATTGCATGCTAGCAGGCCCTGGCCGATACACAAGTGTTATCCAAGCATCCGGGTAGCGTTCAATGATATCGTCGAAATAATAAGGCCATTCGTGGCTCATTAATAACTTAATGCCGCCGGCTTTTGAAAATGGTGCATCCAAGTTATACTCATCTAAGTCGGTATTGAATTCCATGCCTGTGCCAAAGTATGCATCCTTGTGTCCAGAAAAGTCACCATGTGTGTACACACGATGTGGTGCCCTGTCTGATGTGTTGTATTCTGGATTTAGTTTGATTTCTTGTGCTATTCCACTCCAGCGACTGCCGGGCACACCTGTGAAAAACTCATACTTGGGTAAAGATGTTGTCATACATTTAATTATCTGTAAAATATACTCAAGAAAAATAAACTTTTTGGCATTTAGAGGTTGACCTTTTCTTTAGTTTCGGTTATAGTATAACTACAAAGAGAATAAAAAACAGGAGCAAACAATGTTAGCAGAAGCAATCATAAGTTTAACAGTAGCCTTTAGTAGCCCAGCAGAGCACGAGTGTCTTGCCAAAAATATTTACTTTGAAGCACGTAACCAAAGCGTGGCAGGAAAAGTAGCAGTATCACATGTAGTGTTTAATCGTGTCAACAGCAAGCGTTTTCCAGATACAATTTGCGGCGTGGTGTACCAAGGTGTAAAAAATAATGACGGATCAATGAAACGCCATATGTGCCAGTTTAGTTGGTATTGCGATGGACTTAGTGATGCTCCTAAAGATCAAGAAGCATGGGAAGCTGCACAAGTGTTGGCATCAGAAGCATTGGTATTACACCAGCAAGGATACGATGGCACAGATGGGTCCATGTGGTATCATGCCAAGAATGTTAAACCAAACTGGCGCTCTGACTTTAACTTTGTTGGACAGATTGATGACCACTTGTTTTACAGAGAGAAAAAACGCAAATGAAATCACATTTAACAGCCGTTGCACTGGCGTTTGGTACACCAAGTACTGCGGCTGACACTTCGCAGTACTTTGTTGAACTATACGATTATAAGTATACCGAGCCAGGATTAATGTCCAAGGTTTCGCCATACGCATTTGCTGGCATCGGATATCAAGATTACAAGTCCGAATATCAAAATGGCTTTGTTGGCAATGCAAGGTATTTTGTTGGCACAACAGACTATGCGTCAAGTAGTACCGGCAATACCAAGAATGACCTCACAACAGGTTTGTCAGGAGAAGTATCATACAAGTATAACTCGTTTTATATCGGGCTAGGCTTTCGGCAGCTAAATGATCGTTGGGGCGGCAAACAATCATCTACCGGACACTTCACATACAACAGAAGGTCGCAGTATCTATACGCACCGCTTGGCAATATAATATACAACAACCGTGGTGGGTATTTCAAATATCAAGTTAACTATCTAATCAGTGGTAACCAAACTAGTTACATAACCCAAGCAGGCTATTCTCAAACAACTAATACCCAAGACAGTGGCTATGGAGTTGAATTAGAATGGTTGCCCAACCACAATTATGGTGTGTTTGCTAGACATTGGAACATTGCCGATTCATCTGTTAACAACGGATTGTATGAGCCGCAAAACACTACCACCGAGTTTGGTTTTAAATTATTGTTCTAATCGAAATCATCAAAACGGACAATGTTGAGTTTGACAACTTGGTCGTTTGATGCTACACTGTTTGCATGTTGTTAGAAAACTAACAGCGAAATCACAATTGGAGACAAATTAATATGACAACCACAACTACTACAACAAAGCAAGATAAAGTACTTAATGCACTTATGGCTGGTGAGCAACTCACAGGCAAGCAAATTTCAGCACGTTTCGGCGTAGGTAATGCTCGTGCAACTGTATCAGCATTGCGCATGAAAGGCTTTGCTATCTATGCTAACGAGTCAACAGACACTAAGGGTCGTGTGAAAATCAAGTATCGCTTGGGTCGCCCATCTCGTGCTGTTGTTGCTGCTGGTTACAAAGCACTTGCGGCTGCATCACGTACCGCAGCCTAAACTTTAACAGTTTAAATTTACAACTAAAAAAGCTGCCCTAGGGTGGCTTTTTTTTACGATTAATGCAAAATAAAGGTTGACCTTTTTATTGTTTTAGGCTATACTGTATGTAACAGCTAGGAGAAAAACATGCTTATCGTAAATGACATCCAAGACACAATCACAATGAAAAACAAACTGTCTGGTCTGCTTCGTCGCTCCAACACATTTAATATGTCCAAGTCAGACATCCAAGTTGAACTTGATATGATCATTGAAGATCTTATTAAAAATGAAGCCCGCATTGAAAGCACCATGCAGGAGACAGTGTAATGCAAACATTTACTTTTGAAGCGTATGGTAAAACTTTTAAAGTACAAGGAAAGAAAGCTGGTATTCCAGTCTATGAGGCGAAATGAAAACTCCCAGAAAAGTAAACGATTTTCCGCAAAAAGGAAATCACATTGGAGATTTGATTCTCCTACCATCTGGTCAAGTTTATCGGTGGTGTGAATTTAAGCGTTGGCAACGTTGGCTCATCGCCGAACAAAATTCTGCTGGATTGAAGGAAACTTTTTTGATTAATTGATACGATTTAGGTTGACCTTTTTATCAAGATCGGCTATACTGTATATACTAGAACGGCAATCCACTGCCTTATCATCGGAGAAACAGAATGACTAAAGATGAACTTAAAGTAATCCTAGATAACCATAGGCTGTGGCTCGGTGGTAAAGAGGGCGGAGTTCGTGCTGACTTGAGTGGTGCTAACTTAGAGAATGCTAACTTAGAGGGTGCTAACTTGAAGGATGCTAACTTGAGTGGTGCTTGCTTAGAGAGTGCTAACTTGAGATATGCTAACTTGTGTGATGCTAATTTGAGTTTTGCTAACTTAGAGGATGCTAACTTAGAGGATGCTATCTTGATGGGTGCCAACTTGAATCTTGCTGACTTAGAGGGTGCTAACTTGAAGGATGCTTACTTAGAGAATGCTACCTGGATGGGTGCTAACTTGTGGGGTGCTTACTTGAAGGGTACTAACTTGAGTAAGGAGAAACAGAATGACTAAACTTGAAGAACTGAAGGCTGCTGCTGAGGCTGAGCTGGATGCTGCTTGTGATGCTGTTAGGGCTGCTTATGATGCTGCTATTGATGCTGCTATTGATGCTCGTGATGCTGCTATTGATGCTGCTTGGGATGCTTATTACGCCGAGCTAGATAAGATAAAAGAGGAGAACTCTGATGACTAAGCTTGAACTTAAAATAATCCTAGATAACCATAGGCTGTGGCTCAAGGGTATTAACGAAGTCGGAGTTCGTGCGGACTTGCGGGGTGCTGACTTGAGGGGTGCTAACTTAGAACGTGCTCACTTAGGGGAGGCTTACTTGAGTGTTGCTAACTTAGAGACTTCTAACTTGAGGGGTGCTTACTTGAGAGGTGCGGACTTGAGGGGTGCTAACTTGAGTGGTGCTAACTTGAGTGGTGCTTACTTGAGTGGTGCTGACTTGAGGGATGCTAACTTATGGCGTGCTAACTTAGAGAATGCTTACTTGATTGGTGCTAACTTGAGGGATGCTAACTTGAGTGATGCTAACTTGAGATACGCTACCTTGAGGGAGGTTCGTTACGAGGATATTAACTGGTGAATAAGATGGAGCAGAATGTGTTTAGCGAAGGAGAAAAACTATGAAAATGTATATCGCAGTATTGGATGAGTTTTTAGACTATATGACGCCAACTTTAGTGGCACATGCTGTTCTGGGAGCTCATTTGGAATTTACAAAAGCACATACTGATTTTGATCGTATTGTCGACAATGGTCCTTACAAGCATCCCCACTACATTGACTGGCTTAAAAACAGTTTTAAAAAGTGCGTAGTCCGTGTTAATCAAAAAGAGTTTAATAAGATTGCAGCACTTGACAATGTGTATCTTGGGCATGAAAACAATACTCTTGATGGGCGCAAAAGTTGCGCGGTAGTATGTCCCATGCCGAATGAAGAATTGCCAAACGTATTGAAGTTTGCTAAACTATGGAAGCCAAAAGAATGACCGTTTTTCGAACCATTTTCCTACCGTGCGGATCAACTGCTCACTTTGATGAAAGCAGTGGCATCAGTTATCGTTGTAATAGTTGTTTTGCTGTGGTAGGCAGCATAGGACAACCAGATCGCTGTAAAGCACTTGGCGACAAGGGTTGGGATTATGAAACAGGGGAGAAACTAAATGACTAAAGATGAACTTAAAGTAATGCTAGAAAAACATAAGCTGTGGCTCCAGGGTAATAAAGAAGGAGCTCGTGCTAGCTTGAGGGGTGTTAACTTGAGGGGTGCTGACTTAGAGAATGCTAACTTGAGGAGTGCTAACTTGAGGAATGCTAACTTGAGTGGTGCTTGCTTAGAGAGTGCTAACTTGAGACATGCTATCTTGTGGGGTGCTGACTTGAGGAATGCTAACTTGAAGGGTGCTGACTTGAGGGATGCTAACTTAGAGAATGCTAACTTAGAAGATGCTAACTTGAGGGCGGCTTACTTAAATGATGCTGACTTGATGGGTGCTGATCTTACTGGTGCTGATCTTGATGGTGCAATAATGCAGGATTCTGTTTGGGGGAAGAATATGTTTAGCGAAGGAGAAACATAATGCACGATACAACAGATAACACTATTGGTCTTGCAATGATCACAATCATAAGCATAGTACTGGGATACTATGCTGTGCAAACAATACAACACGATACTATGTTTGGTTCAACTGGGCCGGCGGCACACACTGTAACACAACAAGTTAATGAGCTGACAAAAGCAAAAATATACATTGCTACGTTAGGACTAAATTAATTCTCAAATATGCAAAATAAAGGTTGACCTTTTATTACATTTCGGTTATACTGTATGTAACAGTTAGGAGAAATACCATGCAAATTCTTGTACAACACGCAAAAACAGATCGTAACACAGGTAATGTAGAAGGCTTCCGTGATGTAGCAATAGTTGGTGTTCCGGAAGAAATTTCGGCATTTGGTACTACAACTGATTGCCTTGAGTATGCTTATCGTTGGACAAACAATGTATTGGGCTCCTGGAGTATTAAACAAAAAACTTTCGAAGACGGTCTGGAAAACGGTGACTACAACGAAGACGTTACTGTGCTTTACACACTCCCAGATGGAATGGGTCAACGTTCAAGCATGATGGGTGACCGCTTTGTTGTAGACGGTGTTGTTTACAAATGTGCAGTGTTTGGTTTTAAAAAAGTGGAACTTGAAAATGCCTAAAACAGATCCAGTGGCGTATTCAGCAGCTGACATATGGGGCGCCGCAGTGTATGCAACCAATGTTAACGGCGGCTATATTAAAATGCCACAATATGCATTTGATGAAAATGATGTGCATATTGTGGTTAAAATACCCAACCGCGATGTTGCAAAACAAGCTCTCGCTGATGGTGTTGTTACTGAGCAAGATCGCCGTATAGGCAAAGAAGCTCAACAATACTTGTCCAGTCGCCTAGCAATGAAAGCGTTGTCTGGTCGATTGTCAGACTTTGAAAGTGTACTAGCTGGTACAATAGCGTTGGAAGAGTTTATTGTACCGCAGGACAAAAGTAAAATTGGTGTTGTTAACAGCCAAATTGCAAGTTATCAACGCCAAGTTCAAGAAGAATCACTAACACAACATTCTGTGTGGGGATATGTTGGCGAAGTTGGTATGCGTGTTGACACACAAGTTACAGTAGCATCCTGTTACTATATCCACCAAACAATCTGCCCAGTGTTTCGGTACGTTTCTATTACAAAAGAAGGGTACAAGATCAGCTTTTATAACAGCAAAGAATACACACCAGGTACTACAGTGGAAATCCGCGGCACTGTTAAAAAACATGCGGAAAACGTAACTATTTTAAACAGAGTAAAAATCAAGGAAACAATGTAATGGAAAAAACATTCACAGTTGCTGGCACAGCAACACAACACGGTATTACTAAAGTTCGCTTTGCTAATGATTTTGTAAGCCGATATAAAATTCTTCTGAAAAACGGCTGTGATCCGATTAATTTAATTGAGTTGCCAGAGCCAATGACCAAACTCGAAGCATTAAAACATCTAGAAAGCCTTGACTGGCCAGGTGATGATGGCTATGCTATTACCAGCAAGCTTTATGAAATTATGAAGGAAGCCAAGAAAGGTGAATTCAAAAAAGAGTTTTCACTGAGTGAAATTCGTTCACGTAAAGTAGATGTATCCCCTATTGAGATTTTGCAACAAACTGGATTCATGGACGTTGATGTTTCGGAGCTTGAATTGGAATGACAACACTGTCTGAACTCGACAAAAGAATGTTTGAGTATATCAATCATCTACACTTTGAAGATATAGATCCTGCAAACTTACCGTGGGAAGAATATATCCAACGACCGGTGTACACACCTTGGGAATTTCCTCAAGAACTAGAATTGATGTTCAAAACTATTTTTGTTGATAACAAGGACATTATTAATAATAAAAAAGTCCTAGACATTGGCTGCGAATACGGCACTAAAATACCTTGGTTTGCTAAACTGCAACCAAGCGAGTTGATATGTATAGATCCAGACAAATCACACTTTACTATTGCAAATTATGTTAGTGACCTAATTGGCAGAACAACAACAACCAAAACTCATTGTGCAACCTCTAGAGCAGAAGATTTTGATCTAACTGCTGAAACAATATTTTTGTTAAGTGTGAATCATTATGTGGACGATCAATTTGAAATATACAAAAATCTTAACTGTACTCACTTGGTGATAGACACACACACCGACCATGAGATCTCACTGGCAGATATTAACAATTTCTTAGGAAAAGAATATACCATCGAAAGTGAAGTATATATCAGAACAAACAGAGCTGTAGTAAGGTACAAAAAAAATGAATAACTTTTTACTAGGACAATCTGTGGCTAAATATCACTGTAATGTTTAAAAGCTACGATAAACTTGAAGAGATATTTGGCAAAGATGACGCAGTTGCTGGAATAGTACTGTCGTTGTGTGCAGCAATGTTTGACAACGGTGTGAAACTAGTACACATTGGTGGGCTCATGAGAATGTTGGGAGTACCCAATGATGTGGCTTGCGAACATGACGAAGAAGCAATAGAGTTACCAGATAACTTTTACGAACAATTAGAAGAAATGGAAACAGAGTTAGAAAGCTTTGTGCCTGCTTCAGCTACTGTACATTAATTAGGAGATAAAATTTATGTCAGCCCATGATACACTTGTTGAACAATTTGAAACATACTTGTTAGAACATGCTAAATTTGAAGAAAAGGGTGTAAAAGCCTCTGCAACACGAGCTCGTGCTGCGCTACAAGCAATTGGTGGAGCAGTCAAAGAGCGCCGCAAAGAAATCATTGAAAAGAAAAATTCACTTTAATATGCCAACTGTTGAACTTTCTGTTATCGCCGACCCCAACAACCCAGATGAGTTGTTACTGCAATTGCCTGATTCACTGCTCGAATCACAAGATTGGAAGGTCGGCGATACACTACAATGGAACGAAACAGTCAACGGTGCTTGGACACTAACAAAAAATGATGAATCAAATAGGGATTGACGGTAGACTTTCAGTGTCTAAGACAGTGATTGACGGTAAACTTTCACTAACCGGCGATCATGCAGACCTCGAAATTAATGGTGTTAGCCTCAGCGACACACTCGCTGCTATCAACGAAAAACTAGCTATACTTGTGCCCAATCCAGCATTGGAACAAGAAAGTGCGGAATTGGCTGCTATTCGTCAAGAGTATGTAACACTCGAAAAGAAATTACTAGAAAAAAAACTAGCCTGGGAACTACTAAACAAATGACATATGTTGTACAAGAAGAATGTATAAAATGCAAACACCAAGATTGTGTAGCAGTGTGCCCTGTGGATTGTTTTTACGAAGGTGAAAACATGTTGGTAATCAATCCTGACGAGTGCATTGATTGTGCAGTGTGCGTACCTGAGTGCCCAGTTGATGCGATTGTAGCCGACGACGAAAGCACACCATTCTGGATCAATTTAAATGCCGAACTTGCGGAAGCATGGAAAGACAATCAGATTACCGAAGTTGGAGAAGCGCCAGCAGACGCTGCTGAATGGAAAGGCGTTCCAAATAAGATTGAGCTACTAATACGATGATACGCTGGTATGATTATGCTATAGCATTTGCGTTTGCAGACTTGATATGGACTGTGCTGTTTCTGCCTTATGTTGGATTCATAGTTGCATATGCTGCATACGAATATGGATGGAGTGCGTATTGTAACTATAGATTAAACCAAGAATATAGAGTATAAAGTTGAAAATGCAAGAACGTTATCATGAATATATGTTACGAAGAATTAAGGAATATAGAATGACAAACCCATTCAAAGACATTGATGAATTTGGTACAGCGTGTGATCAAGAACCTAGTGAAGCAAACTACAAAATGTATCTTAGTCTCATTGACGAAGAATATGATGAGCTGTTAGATGCTGTAGTAGCACAAGACAAAGTAGAACAACTCGATGCACTAGTAGACATTCTGGTTGTTACTATGGGTGCTATTCGTGCCGCAGGCTGGGATGGCGAAGCGGCTTGGAAAGAAGTAATGGACACAAACTTTGCTAAGATTGATCCAGCCACAGGCAAAGTACGCAAACGTGAAGACGGCAAAGTATTAAAACCAGAAGGATGGAAGGCTCCAGAACTTGCACAGTTTGTAAAATAATATAAAAAATACTTGACATTCATTGAAACTCCTGCTATACTTGTTTTAAGTTAACCAAGCAGGAGTTTTTTAATGACTATGCAACTTGTTGGTCCTTATATGACCACAACAAACTACAAGAAGCGTAAAGCTAAAAAGAAAACACAAAAGTTGCTTCAAGCAGAAGCTGAGCACGAAAAGTTTATGCGTAAGATGGGGGTAAGCCAAGAACAACTCGAAGGCAAGCTGTATGACAAGTATGGCAAACGCAAGAGTGTTAATGAGCGGCCAGACTACGATACCGGCCCACGTATGACAAGTGATAAAATTGCAGGGCATGGCGTGCGCAAAGAAAGTCACACATACAGCGGCGAGCGCCAACTGTTAGGTATTGCAACTATGCACAAAAGTAATATGGTACCTATTTTTGCTGATAAAAAAGAAGATGCTAAAGATATTGCAAGTATGAGGAGATAAAATATGACCAAGTATTTAGAACAAACTGCACAAGACAACGTAAAAGCTCAACTAGTTGATGGAATTGTAGAAATCAACTTTCTTAAATCAGATGGCACAACTCGCAAGATGAATGCAACATTAAATGAAAACGTTGTTCCTAAAGCAAACAAAGAAGATCCACTTAGTACCAAGGCAGTGCGCAAAGTCAATCCAGAAGTTTGCGTAATATGGGATGTTGACGCTGCGGGCTGGAGAAGCTTTCGATGGGACCGGCTGCAAGAGATATCAACAACCACATGAATACCACAACCAACATGTATATCGTGCATACATATAACAAAATTAAACAAGGTTGCAATCGGTTTCACGGCGTGTACAGTAGTAAAGAACTTGCCGACATAGCAGGTAAAGAATACTGCAAAACATGGGGAGAAGAAACTTTACACCACATAGTTACTATTGCTGCACTAGATGATATTATTAATAGTGTGCAGAAACAATCAGAGTAAATACTGCTATGCAACAAATTACAAACATGAAAAAAATAGTAGGATTCGGCGATAGCTTTGTGTATGGTTCTGAATTACAGCGTGAAGGTCATAGCTGGGTTTCACAATGTGCAGAAAAACTCGAAGTAGGTTACGAAACAACCAGTGTACCTGGCTGCGGCAACGAAAACATTTCGATGCAAATATTAACATATTTTGCAAATAACCCAAAAAAGAACACTCTAGCAGTTATTAACTGGACGTGGGGAGCTCGATGGGATTTTTATGTTCCAGGCAAAGAACAATGGACCACATTAGGTTTATCGTGTGTGCCTAGTAAACTAGCACCGTTAGTAGGACTCGAAGAAGCAACAAAGATACTCGAGTTTTACAACAAGTATCCAGGACACAGCACACTATGGGACAAGTTTAGATCACTGCAAACTATTCATTCAACTCAACAATTTCTAAAATTACACAACATACCTAGTGTGCAAACGTACATGGACTCTGAAATTTGGGATACAAAATGGCATGCACCGGACTATATTCGTACACTGCAAGACCTTACCAAAGAACCATTGCAAACATTTGAAGGTGAAAGTTTCTTAGATTGGAGTTATACCAATAAATTTGAAGTTACCCAACCATGGTTACATCCTCTTGAAGATGCTCATAATGCTGCATGCGAATTATGGATTGATGTTTATAGACAAGCTCTAGCAAGTATGCCGTCGTGATACAATATCAATAAATACATGCATGCAACAAGAAATTAGAAAATACATACAACTAACTGAAGCTAAAGAAGAAGAAAAATTAGCAGCTGATGCACTGCCGTATGACAGTGGTGCATTATCTCCAGTACTTTCTAAAGAAAATGTCGACTACCATTACAATGTGTTGACCAAAGGGTATGTAAATCGTTACAACAACAACGAAGGCGATCCTAAATTTAATTACGGTGGAGCAAAACTTCACAACTTGTTTTGGCAACAGTTACAAGCACCCAAAGGCGCAAACAGACCTACTGGGACAATTAAAGAATTTATCGACACACACCACGAAGACTACGACAATTTTAAAAAAGAAATGTTGCGTGTTGCAATGACACTTCAAGGCAGCGGCTGGGTGTACCTTGCTAAGAATGGCAAGATTAAAACTACGCCTAACCAATCATACAAAACAGATATACTATTGCCAATCGACATGTGGGAACATTCGTTTATGGATTATGTGCCTGCCAAAGACGCTAAGAAAAAGTATATAAACAATATGATGAAGATCATCAATTGGAATGCAATCAACGGGAGATTATAATGATTAGACGATGGATTAAAAGTAGAGTAGATGAGCGTACTTCTTGGGATGGTGCTGTACTAATCGGAGTCGGCTTGGTCATTTTGATTGCAGGGCCATTTGCTAAATTAGCTGCATATGCTGCTATTGCATACGGTGCTTGGACTATTTGGCGGAAAGAAGACTAATATGAAAAAAGTATTAATAGCAGCAACTATTAGTTTACTATTAAGCGGGTGTTTGAGTGCTAAACCTAAATGGACAGATCCAGTTACTACAATTAACAGCAAAGTGCCCCCGGGTGAACTATTACCTTTACAAGATACTGTAACAATGCTTGAAACAAAAACAAGCGACGGCAATAGATTACATGTTATAAAAGGCACACGCAAAGCAGGAACAAGAGTTGGTATCCATGTACACAAGTATGGCGGTCATACTTGTGTTCTTAGCGGAATCATGACTGATTTTGTAGAAGGTAGTGAACCATCGCATTACCCAGCAGGTACTTGTTATTATATGCCAGCAGATACACCAATGGCAGCGGCAAACTTAGGCGAAGAAGATGCTGTATTAATCGATACATTCATCCTGCCATACGGGGAAGATGAAATTACTATTTTAGAACCAAATTGGGAGTTTAAATAACAACATGGTGATAACTCTTACTGAATCCGCTAAACAATACATGAAAAAAGTTGGCAAACCAAATGTATCGCTGTCTGTGAAAGGTGGTGGGTGCAGTGGCTTTCAATACGAATGGGGTGTAACTAACAAGGAAGCAACAGTGGATCATCTATGGCTAGACCCAATGGCAGAAATGTTTGTGTTTGGTTGTACAGTAGATTATGTTGAAGAACTAGGTGGTAGTTATTTAAAAGTATCTAATCCAAATGCAACAGCCAGTTGCGGCTGCGGGGAAAGCTTTGCTGCTTGATCCATAAATACACTAGTATTAAAGGATCGTTAGATGGCACAACAAATAATCAACTTAGGAACTTCAGCAAACGCAGGCGACGGTGATAATCTGCGTTCGGCAATGGATAAAACCAACGACAACTTCACAGAAGTTTACACTGCTGGTCCTGTTGGTTCAAACATCACTATTTCAAACAACTCTATCACAAGCACAAATACAAATGGCAACATATCGCTGGCTACAGACGGTACTGGTGTTATACAATTTACTAATAATTTTATTCCTGATACTAACGATCTACGTTACATCGGCAGTGCAAACAATCGACCCAGGGGCATTTATGTAGGCACTGCTGGGCTTATTGCTGACGGTCCAGTTAACATGCCAACCTTTGCTAATGCTACTGTACGTGATTCGACAATTACAGCACCAGCAACTGGTATGATTGTGGTTACCGGTAATGTGTATCAAGGATATATTGGCAGTGCATGGACTGCACTAGCAGGTAGTAATGGTATTAGTGCAGTTGCAGACGATACATCGCCACAACTAGGCGGCGACTTAGATTTAAACAGTAAAAATATTACAGGAACAGGCAATATTCCGGCTGCAAATTTAACAGGCACACTCCCAGCATTAGATGGGTCAGCATTAACAAACTTAACTATTCCAGCACAAACATTTGCTAGTTTAACAAGCAAGCCAACTACAATAGCAGGTTATGGAATTACTGATGCATTAGCATTGGGTACAAGTAGTACAACTGCTCTTGCAGGTGATACAGCATTGTTTGATGGAGCATTTGCTTCACTTACAGGAACACCAACTACAATAGCAGGTTATGGAATTACTGATGCATTAGCATTGGGTACAAGTAGTACAACTGCTCTTGCAGGTGATACAGCATTGTTTAGTGGTGACTATGATGACTTATCAAACAAGCCTACAATTCCTACAGCATATACTGATAGTGATGTTGACACACATCTAAACACAGGCTCAGCAGGTAGCAATGAAGTATTAAGTTGGGACGGAGCAGACTATGCTTGGGTAGCACAAGGCGGTAGCGGCTCAGGATTACAAAGCAGAGGCGGTGTAACAGGCACAACTTCAAGTTTAGCAGATGCCGCACAAGCAGACTTAGACATCACAGGATTCAAATCATACGCACTACTGACTATCACAACAGACAGAGCGGCAAGAGTAAGACTATATGTTAGTGCCGCAACAAGAACAGCAGACGCAAGTAGAGCAGAAGGAGTTGATCCTACATCTGACGCAGGGCTAATAGCAGAAGTTATCACAACAGGTGCAGAAACAGTTATTATAAGCCCAGGTGCTTATGGATTCAACTTAGAAAGTTCTCCAACAACAAATATACCGTGTAGGGTTACAAACAAAAGTGGTAGCACAAGCACAGTGCAGGTATCTCTAAACATACTACAACTGGAGGCGTAATATGGAACTGTTCCAAGTCACACTAAAACGTGGTGAAGACAATAACGCATTCTATGAGGATATGGAAACACCAGGTGGTGCTATAACTATTCCAGATAGAAAAGTAGAGTGCGGAGAACGCAGACCAACTTCAAGAACCACAGGCTATATGCTTACCTTAGAAGAAGCACAAGAAGTAAGTTATGACGACAGAGTAGAAGTGGTTGTTCCACAAAGTGTATTGGACAGACAGACTGTAGTTAACAATGCAACATACACAGGTAGATTTACCAAAAGCACAAGTCCAACTGGATCATTGATTACAAACGCTGACGGTGCTTCCAGAGTTACATACACCAATAATGATCACCACGCTTGGGGAATACTAAGACACATTGAAAGCACCAACAGATCAGGTTGGGGCAACGATGCTGGAAGTTCGTCTGGCAGGCGTGTTGATGATACTGTGACATATACAGCAAGTGGTAAGAATGTAGATATCATCATTGTAGAGAACTACACTTGTAGTGATCACGCAGAATATTCAAGCAGATTAGTAGATTATAATTGGGGACAACACTACAACACAATAACAGGTGGCACAAACTACACCTACAGCAACGCAGATGCTCGTGACAACTTTAGTGCAGAAAATAACCATCCAACGGCAAGTGCATCCTATGCGGCAGGTGAAAGATTTGGACTTGCTAAAGACGCCAATGTATATATGTTTGATGCGACCTACGAGCAAAGCAAATCAGGTGGTGGTAGCACTAACAGAACCTTTGCCTACATTAGAGAATTTCACGCAAACAAATCAATCAACCCAGCAACAGGTAGAAAGAATCCTACCATTGTAAATGCAAGTTTGGGATCAATCAACATCTATTCAGGTGCCAGTATAGCACACTTCCAAGGTGTGACATTAGACAAGGGCGACGGCAGTACATTCCTCAGTGATGCTGAACTGTTGGCTCGTGGGGTGTACAAGAATACTGGTAAATCGTGGACTAATTTTACCAGCAGCACCAACTTTCAAGTAAACAGTTCTGCACCTAACAGTGATTTGGTAGATGCCATAGCAGAAGGCATTATTGTGGTCTCTGCGGCTGGCAACGATAACGCTTACACTGATGTATCAGGTGGTGACAACTGGGACAACTATATGGTTGATGGCGCCGCATATGCGAATAGGAACTACTTCTTCAATGGCTACTATCCATTCAGAGATTATTATCATCGTGGCGACAACTTCTCATTCAACGGAGCAATAAACGTAGGTGCATTGAGCAACCGCATAGATGAAGGCAAATCAGACTTCAGCAACTGGGGTCCGGGCATAGATGTATATGCCGCTGGAGAGAATGTAATGGGTGCTATGATGAAAGATGAAATTGCCTACGGTAATCCCTATTACGGACAGGAAAGCAATACACCAAAATGGGATACAATGGGCTCGCAAAACGGCACAAGTTACGCCTCACCTTTTATAGCAGGTTTGCTGGCTTGTTTAGCAGAAGTATATCCTACACTAACAAATGACCAAGCAAGAACATATTTACAAAACAATGCTGTTACAGGATTGATGGCGGATACAGCAGACGCAATAGATGTAGATGTAAGCACAAGAGTAAGCACGGACGGTGCTAACATTGATAGAATAGCATTGTGGAAGAATCACAGAGCAACGTCAGGTAATATGGCGTTTAACACATACAATAAAGACGTAAATGATCGTCCCACAACAGGCACGATATACCCTAGGACCAGAATCAGACGCAGAGGATAGGATAAATACTTATAACAGCAAGTTAGAGGATCCCAATGGCAAGACAAGTAATCAATGTAGGCGCAACAGCCAATGATGGAACAGGCGATGGTCTTAGAAACGCCTATATCAAGTGTAATGATAACTTTCAAGAACTGTACAACACTACAACCACACCTACTGAAATTATCAACGGCACATCAAATATAGCTGTTGCTGAAAATGCTAATGTTACAATTAGTATTGCCGGCAGTGCTAATGTTGTCAACTTTTCAGGATCTTTAACTGAGTTTACTGGGAACGCCAATATCTCAGGCGATTTAGCAGTTGGTAACAGTTTCACAATTACGCAAGATGTAACAGTTGGTGACCAGCTTGTTATCAACGGAACACTAGGTAGTAATCTTATCCCAGACGGCAACAGCACTAGAGACTTAGGGTCGAGCAGTGCAAGATGGAAAGACATATATCTAAGTGGTAGCAGTATTGTACTCGGCGACATTGTATTAAAAGCAAGTGCCGGCAATGTGCTCAGTGTGTTTGGCGCAGATGGTACTACACCCGGCAGTATTAATCCTACTATTAGCAATGGAACATCGTCGATTGCCATCCCATCAACTGACGGTGATGTGCAAATAACTGCAAATGCAATAAACACACTCACAGTAAGCGATGCTGGTGCTAATATCACAGGATACATTGATGCAACCGGTAATATTACAGCAACCGGCAATATACAAGGTGGTAACCTAACAATTGGCGGATTATCAGCAAGTTCTGATGTTACTGCTACTGGAAACATTACTGGAGCGTATTTTATTGGCGATGGCGGGTTTCTTTCAAACGTAACGGCTGCGTCCAACGTTGCTGTTACACAGATTGCAAATGGAACAAGTGTTGTTGGTATTAGTAGTTCTGGCGGTAATGTTGAACTAACATCTGGCGGTGTACTTGTATTTGAAACAAATGGCACAACTATAGATTTCCAAGTTCCACTTCTTGGCGATGGTAGTCAGCTAACAGGCATTGATGCTACACAGATTCAAAGCGGCACTAGCAGTATTGAAGTTACTACAAGCGGTGGCAACATCGAAGGCAATGTAGGTGGTGCTACAATCTTTAATGTTGCAAGTACGGGGCTAGAATTATCTGCTAACATTGCAATGGGCAGCAACTACATTACGGGCCTTGCTGATCCTTCGGCTGCGCAAGACGCTGCTACTAAAACCTACGTTGACACAATTGCAGCCGCAGGGCTTCACTACCACGACCCAGTTAGAGTTGAACAAGAAGGCAACTTAAATGCTACATACAACAATGGCGCAAGTGGTGTAGGTGCTACACTAACCAATGCTGGTACACAGGCAGCTCTTGTTATTGATGGCGTTACAATGGTTGTTGCTGACAGAGTATTAGTATATGAACAAACAGATGCCAGTGAAAACGGTGTGTACACTGTTACCGATATTGGTAGTGGTAGTACAAACTGGGTATTAACTCGCGCCGCAGATGCTGATTCATATGCGCCAAGTGATCCTGATTCGCTAGGACAAGGTGATGCTTTCTTTGTACAAGAAGGGACCGCAGGTGCTGGTGAAACATATGTAATGAACACTGTAGGTACAATTACATTCGGTACTACCGATATAACTTTTGTACAAATTTCAAGTGCACAGATTTATAGTGCAGGCAACGGTATTGACTTAACCGGTGTTACCTTCTCATTAGACAGCACATATGACGCAACATTTAACTCAATAGCTGGTTCAGGTACAAGCCTGACTGCATTAAATGCAACTCAATTAACCACAGGGACAGTACCAAGTGCTAGACTAAGCGGGACATACTCGATCACTGCGGCTAACATCACAAGTCAATCAAACAGTGCAACTATTACCGCAGCAAGCACAAACACTGCTAATCAGATAGTACTACGTGACGGTAGTGGTGCATTTAGTGCCGGGGCAATTACAGCCACAGGCGCTGGAATCACTAACCTAAACGCAAGCAACTTAGCAAGCGGCACAGTACCAAGTGCTAGACTAAGTGGAACATATTCAATTACCGCTGCTAATATTACAAGCCAGTCAAACAGTGCAACTATTGCAGCAGCAAGCGCAAATACTTTTAACACAATCGTATTACGTGATAGTAGCGGCAACTTTAGTGCAAGCACAATAACAGCAGAAGCCACGTCAGCACAGTATGCCGACTTGGCAGAAATATATTCAAGTAATGATGATTATACACCGGGTACAGTTTTAATGTTTGGCGGTGATGCTGAAGTAACAGTAAGCAATGAAGATGCTAGTCCTCGAGTAGCAGGTGTAGTTAGTACCAACCCTGCACATTTAATGAACAGTGATGCAATAGGTGTTGCTGTTGCATTAACAGGCAGAGTACCAACTCATGTTGTTGGGCCAGTTCGCAAAGGAGACATGATGGTTTCCACTGCAACTGGTAAAGCAAGAGCCGAAGCTAACCCAGCAATGGGCACAGTGATCGGCAAAGCGTTAGAAGATTTTGACGGAACTCACGGAACAATCGAAGTAGTAGTAGGAAGGCTCTAAATGGCACAACCAGTCTGGGTAACACCTGCAGGCAATCTCGGAACCATAGCCGAAAGTCTATTTTTCCACCAGCCAATTGTGGCAACTGATTCCGATGGCGGTGCTGTAACTTACTCGCTAATTGCTGGACAACTACCTGCGGGTGTACAAGTAACAACAAATGGAATTGTCGAAGGTGTACCAACAGCACAAGCAATGGTTAAAGGTGTGCCAAGTGAAGTTGCCGAAAATGTAACATCAACTTTTGCAATTCGTGCAACAAGCACTGATGGGCAGATTAATGATCGAACATTTTCATTAACTGTTACAGGCCAAGATATTCCACAGTTTACTACACCATCTGGTTCATTGGGCACATTCTTTGATGGAGATACAGTTAACATTACCATTGGTTTTAATGATCAAGATCCAGGCGATGTTGCGACTATTAGTGTTGACATTGGAACTCTTCCGCCAGGCTTGAGTTTAAATCCACTCACAGGTGCCATCACTGGATACATTTTGCCAATTAGTAACTTGCCAAATGATGCCGAAGTTGGTTACGATGCTAGTGAATTTGATTTGTACCCATTTGCGTTTAGTACTCGCAGTATTAACCAAACATACGAATTTACAGTAAAAATTACTGATGGAAAAGATCAAAACCTAAGAACATTCTCGATGTATGTTGTTAGCCGAGATAGTTTAACAGCAGACACAACAGACTTTACAGCTGATTCTGATGTACTTACAGCAGATCTTTCGCCATTCCGTACTCCTCTTATTATTAACTATCCAGATAACGGCATTATAGGAACGTTTAGGCACGACAATTTCTTTGCATATCAAATCGAAGGATTGGATCTCGACGGTGATTTATTTGAGTTTGAAATTGAACAAGGCGACAGTAGTGATATTCCTCCGGGCATAACGTTTGATCGATTCACAGGATGGTTAACTGGATTCTTCCCAGATCAAGGTGCAACAGAACTTCAATACACATTTGCTATTACTATTTACAAGAAAGACAACAACAGCATTGTAAGTGAACCTTACGAATACACAATGACTGTCATCGGTAACATCGAAAGTAGTGTCACATGGTTAACTGGTACATTGATTCCAGGCAGAGATGTTAACGATCCTATATACAGTTTAGGCGAAATCAGCAACGGTGCAATCAGTATGTTTTCCATTTTGGCAAGCAACCCAAGTGACAGGTCGTTGCAATTTAAGTTAAAACAAGGTACATATCCTTCAACGCCTGGACAGTACAACTTGCTACCGCAAGGATTAAGTTTACTCGAAAGTGGGCATATTGCAGGTCGTGTTAGCTTTAATACATTTACGTTTGACGGCGGTACAACTACGTTTGACAAAGAAGCAAGCACTAGATTAACAACAACCGAAACTACATGGGATAAGAATTTTGATTTCACAGTAGTAGCATACAGCTCAGATGGATTGATTAGTGTTAGTAGGACTTTTCGGATCACTGTTGACAGAGAATACAACAGCCCATACCAAGGATTGTATATCAAAGCAATGCCTGACCATGCAGACAGGAATCTTGTAGACAGTTTGTTACAAGATACCGATATCATTCCGCCTAGTAGAGTGTATAGAGCCGATGACCCATATTTTGGTATTGCAAAAAATGTAACCTACACACATGCATATAGCCTGGATACTGCTACACTTGACGAATATTTGGTTGCACTGAGCAAAAATCACTTTCGAAAGAAGTTAATACTTGGCAACATAAAAACAGCACAAGCATTAAACAGTGACGGAACAGTTGCATACGAAGTTGTGTACAGTGACGTAATTGACACTGGCGTAAACAAACTCGGAGAATCGCCGCCGCAAAGTATTAATCTGCCGTATCCTGTTACAGTGCCGAATCAAGCAGCCACCGAAGCTCGAGAATTAGTTGATGAAAACTTTAGCAATGGCAGCATTGGAGACCCGAATGTAACTGCACTTAATCAAGTAAGCGAAGCATATTTAGAAGAAGCAAGAGATCTAAACCTTCTAACCAATGTCATGAGTCAACTAGCTAGAGATTGGGTTGGGCAAGGACAACCAGGAGATCCTGCAGAACGTTGGGATGGTAACAAATATATTCCAAATCCTAAAGCAAACGATACTTTTACTCCAGCACCAAGTAACCAATGTCCGGTAAACATCAACGAACCGTTACGATATGAGAAATTTAGGTCAGCACTCGAAGCACTCACAGCAGATGATATTATATGGTGTGACTATACAGTAACCATCAACAAGGATCCCAATGGTCAAAAACTAGATCCGCCTAAGGTAGTTCGCAGTGTTGCACCGTTTGGCTTTTTAATAGAAGTAGGTGATACTGCATACATCACAATGCGTGGCACACAAACTTCATATGATTTTACGTTAGACTTTATGAGTGGAAAAGTTATAAATCCAATTGCCGGCTTTGGTAAAGGTAAAACACAAAATGGATTTACTATGGCATACAAAGGTCTTGGTCCTGACCCTCTTGAAGTTCGAGCAGCAGATGTTCCAGGTAAGAGTTTGTACACTGTGTTAAACGACACCACTAAAACAAAAATCAAAATTGGCGGACACAGTCTTGGAAGTTCGATCAGTACATTGATTGCCAACTATGCTCAAAGTTTGAACAAATTTAACCGCGTCGAAGGTTATGTAAGCGCATCACCAACGGTGGGTAACCAAATATACGCCGATTACTTCAATGCTCTTAAAGACAAAGACGGTAACACGCTGGGCAATAACTTCTACAGGCTTACAAATAAAAATGATCTTATACCAACACTTCCTGGGCCATTATTGAACTTTGTTCCAGTTGCTCAAGAAGTTTTGTTTGATACATTGTACACAGACTCTAATGGTAAAAAAGACATACCAAAGAATCATTCAATCTGTTGTTGTTACTCGTATGCACTTAGACATCCCCAGAATCCATATAATAATAAAAACGAAGATGGTGTAGAGAATCAGTGTGAGTTTCCTGTCGGGCCAACTAATTATTATGCGCCAATTGATCAACACTATGACAACTTGATATTGTATTACAGTTCTTTTGTATACGACCCAACCACAGGCGAAGTTGATCAAACCATTAGCACTGTGTATCCAAACAGTTTGGTTAACATGCGAAATCAAGTTGTTGATGTGGTTGGACAAGAAAACACAGTGTTGCCATTGTGGATGACCACAAAACAAACAGATGGTAGAGTATTAGGCTTTACTAAAGCGTGGGTGATTTGTTATACCAATCCAGGTGAAAGTGATAGAATTAGTTACAACATACGCACACAGTTTGGTGAAATACTAAATCGTGTGGACTTTATTAGTGATAGGTACATATTAGACAATCAACTTACTGAAAACTGGGTACCAAACGAAGATTCAACAGACGGCGGTAACTGGAACCCAAGTCCACCACTTAGTACTACATTCGATGCTAATACAACTACATTTGATGGCAACAGTTTGAGGTTCACTGCACCCGTAGATATGTACGGTAAGACGGACAAATACGATAAATATCTTGTATTTCCGAAGACAACTATTTTAGGATAAGAAGAGAAAAATGACAAGCAATATCAATCCCAACAATATAGATACCACCTACCCTATTGCTGGGCAGGATAACGACAGTCAGGGCTTTCGTGATAACTTTACAAACATCAAAACAAACTTTGAATATGCAGAGACTGAAATTGATGATTTACAAGCAAAAGGTATCTTCAAAAGTGCACTAACAGGCACTACACTAGACAACGACATGGCCGGTGCGCTAGTAGAAAATATGAAGACACAAGCATTCCGTGGCACTCGTATTGCATTACCTGCAACAACTGGAACAGCAACTATTGATTATAGTGCCGGGCAATGGTACACTGTTACAACCAGTGGAAACATTTCGTTGGCATTTACTAATATTCCAGCAAGTGGCAACGCAAGTTGGTTTAATGTGCGCATCAATATTGCCAACGTAGCTCACACTGTGACACTGCCAGTTGCAGTTGGTTCAGCTGGTTCAGCACAAAGCGTAGCAGGCATCCAGGGAATTAGCTCGAATGTTATTACATTTGCTGAAACTGGCACATATGAGTTCGAGTTCCACACAGATGATGGTGGTACAACAATTTACCTAAGTGAACTAACACGCCCACGCAACAGACTTATGAACCCGTTAATTTTAGCAGGTAACGAAGACGTAGCAGATTCGGCAGCAATTAGTTTGGCAGTAACTGCAAGTTATTTCTCAACAAGTGGTGCAGAAACAGCAACTCTTGCAGCTGGTGTCGAAGGCCAAATTAAAACACTTATGATGGTAGCCGACAGCGGCGATATGGTAGTAACTGTTACTAACTGCGGTTGGAAAGCAAGCGGCGACGGCACAATTACATTTGGTGATGTTGGTGACGCATGTACCTTGCAATATGTAAACGACAAATGGTTTGCAGTTGGAATCAATGGCGTAACATTTGCCTAATAGGCAAACAATTAATTGACATATCAACTCCTCTGCGCTATAATTAAGTGTAGAGGAGTTTTCAATGGAACATCCATTAATTGGTAATATCGATCATTTAACTGAAGCAGAATTGATTGAAAAAATTACCGAACTAAACAAAAAATATTATGCTAGTTCAAGCATGGGAAATTTCCAATTAACCAACCAAATTGGCATGGCGATTGAAACCTATCGAAACAAACTAATACAAAAACAAACAAAACAGAACCCTGACAATAATTTTGAGGATAAAATAGATATATCATGAGTTACTCACGTTTAAGCCTTAGTCCGCAATTTTATGCAGGCATACACACACCACACGGAATTGTAATGAATCGGTACTATGTGGATATACAGATGATGACAATGACTAACAGTTCTTTTGACCATAATATTGCAGTAGAACGAATTAGGTATATAGCAAATGACGAATTCGACAGTAGCATACTAATCAACGAAAAAGAAGCAGAAGCAAAAGAATTATTAGAAGCAGCAGGTTTTAAGTGCATTACGTTTCCAACCAATCCAATTGATCAAGTGGTCGGGCTTTCACTATTCCATAAATTAACTAACGTGGTTGATCCTGTTGTACAAATACTCGATGTTAATATACACAGCGATGTTGGCGGCGTTAATTATTTGCACAATGAAGAAGAAGATTCACCACTAATTGAGTATGAAGGTTGGTGGCATAATGATGATCCTAGCTGCCACTCATTGGGAGTTAACAACAAAGTTGTCACCCTCAAGGTACCCACATGGAAGAAACTTGGTCTGGAGTGGGAAGACGAAGAAGAAGATTATGAAGACGACGACGAGTTCGAAATTGAATTCGAAGGCGAAGTACTAGAAGTAACACACCTTGCACCTTCAAACGAAAATGTTGTAGAATTTAAACCCAATGATAAAAAATAAATTTGGTGAACTGGTATATAACATCGATGATGTAGTAGATCTTGTTATGAGTGAACAAAACATCTCAGGTATTACTGTGGACCACACTGTGGATCATCCTGATGATGTTGAGTTTGTAAATGCAACTGACAACTCTATTACCGTTGAAGAATACGATCGTGCAAATCAACAAAAATGGCTAATGCCAGATGAATACCATAACTTAGACATTGCAAAACATGTTATTGAGTGTTGCAAAACACCCGAAGAGTTACAAAGAGTTGGACATGAATTGTTGTTGTACCAAGAGCGTGATTTGTTTAACTTGTTAAAATATCTCAAATATCTAGTTGATACATTAAAAAACAATAATATTATCTGGGGTGTAGGACGTGGGTCTAGTGTTGCTAGTTACGTTCTATATCTATTAGGTGTGCATAGAGTCAACAGCATGTACTATGATTTATCTCCTGAAGAATTTCTAAGATAAATATATACGTAGTTAATAGGAGCCACCAATGGCAGGAAAACGTACATATAGGTCATCGCAAGGCAAGGCAGTAGATTTAGGTGCTTTGTTATTGCAAAACGAAAACACCAGAGCAGTTGGTAACATGGGTGTAAATGCTCGTGGAGATCGAATCGATAATCGCGGTGGAGTTGTTGATAGTAAAGTAAAACAAACCAATAGGCAATATAATAAACAAATTGGCCCTGTTGATGATTTACCGGTTGCAAGTCGTCGAGCGGCTGCTGACTTGGTTCCTGATCCAGTGGTTAATGAAGAAGTGCCTGTGACAGCAAAGACAGCAAAACCACGTAAAAGCAGTACTGAAAAAGCGGCTACAAAAGCAGCCAAAGCAAGTACCAAGAAAAAACCAGCAGCTAAAAAACCAGCAACTAAAAAAGCCGAACCAATAATCAGGGAAGTATCGCCAACAGTGCTTGACATAGAAGTTAAGGAAACTGTTGATACGCCAGAACCAGCAGCAGAAGCTGAGCCTGCACCGGTTGCACCTCGAGGACTTGCAGATGCTATTGCACGGGCAAGATCTATTAAACAAGAACAAGCAAAAACCCCACGTCAACTTGCACAAGAAAAAGCCGGAGTAAGGAAAATATAATGGCCACTCAAAATATTAACGCAATCAAGGTCACCCAAAAAATTAAAGCACTACACGACGATGTCCTAGTAGAAGAAATGGAATTTGGAGAACGTAGTCTAAGCGGTGGGCTGATCTTAATCAACGATGATGGCAAAGGTTACGGCATCCGCCCACGTTGGGGGAAAATTTACGCAGTTGGCCCAAAGCAACTTGATGTTGAAGAAGGACAATGGATCATGGTAGACCACGGGCGCTGGAGTCGTGGGTATCTAATTGAGGACGCTAACGGAGAACAAACTACAATCCGTAAAGTTGACCCCAAAGATATGCTACTAGTTAGCAACGAAAAACCAAAAGATGATACCCAAAGTATGGCTACTAGCATTGCCGAAAATGCAATGCCCGAATCAAGTAAATTCTACAAAGGCTAATTAACTTCTTTACAAATCAAATATAGTCGTGTATACTATAGATATGTATTGGGCATGGTATCGCAAACTAAGAAAGCAAGGACACCCTTGGTGGAACAGTTTGGCGTGGGCCTATTATAACAACAATCATTACGACATAGATGGAAATTATAAATGAAGCAACTATGGACTGAAAAGTACCGGCCAGCAGATGTTGACGGCTATGTGTTCCGAGACAACGACCAAAAAGCACAAGTGAAAAGTTGGATCAAAGATGGAGCTATTCCGCATTTGCTGTTTTCAGGTGCGCCAGGTGTTGGCAAAACTACATTAGCAAAGATCTTAATTGCCCAACTAGATGTTAACGAGTATGATGTTCTAGAAATCAACGCTAGTCGCGAAAACAGTATTGATACCATCCGAGACAAGATCACTGGATTTGTGCAGACTATGCCGTTTGGTGACTTTAAAGTAGTGTTGTTAGATGAAGCTGATTATATTTCGCCAAATGGCCAAGCAGCACTGCGTGGCGTAATGGAAACATATCATGCAAGCGCAAGGTTCATCTTAACTTGTAACTATCCCAACAGAGTTATTCCGGCACTACATAGTCGTTGCCAAGGATTTCACATTGAAAAAGTAGATTTAACTGAATTTACTGCCCGTGTTGCAACTGTATTAGTAACAGAGGACGTTGAATTTGATCTTGACACGCTGGACACTTATGTGAGAAGCACATATCCAGATTTGCGCAAGTGCTTAAACGTTTGCCAAATGAACAGCTCGGATGGTAAACTTACAAGTCCCAATGGCGATGAAGGCACAACTAAGGAGTGGCGTATTAATGCTGTGGAATTGTTTAAAGCAGGTAAGATACACGAAGCACGAAAGCTGATGTGCAGCACAGTACGAGCAGAAGAAATGGAAGATGTATTCCGTTGGATGTACGACAATTTAGAACTGTTTAGCGACAGTGTAGAAGGGCAAGATAGTGCTATTGTGATTATCAAGAATGGCTTGGTTAACCATAGTTTTGTCGCAGATCCTGAAATTAATTTGAGTGCAACAATGGTAGAACTAGCGCAGATTTCATAGTTTTCTTTGATAAGTAATCAATGGAAGACTTAGATGATATTCACCAGTGGCAAACCACATGGATCGACGACCCTTGCGACGATTGTACCCATTGGATAGGTATAATATAACGGTTGACTTATTTTATTTCCTGTGCTATATTAAAGCATAATAATAATATAGGAGCATATTAGTTGACCAACCATGAAAAAATTATTGTAACAGACTGCGATGGCGTTTTGTTGAATTGGGAGTACGCATTTTGTGCCTGGATGACACAACATGGCTACACTGAAATTGAAAATGGCAATAAAGAATACAACATCGGTAAACGGTTTGGTGTTACATTAGAAGAAGCTGTCAAGCAAGTTGTGATATTCAATGAAAGTGCAGCAATGGCGTTCTTGCCAGCACTGCGTGATGCACGTTATTATGTCAAACGTTTACACGAAGAACATGGTTATGTGTTCCATTGTGTTACTAGCATGAGTCTTGATCCTAATGCCAAGAAGCTGCGCCAAATGAACTTGGACAAGTTGTTTGGTCCAACAGCATTTCCAGTACTAGAGTGTCTAGATACAGGTGCAGACAAAGAACAAGCACTCGAGAAATACCGCGATACCGGTTACTACTGGATTGAAGACAAATTTTCAAATGCAGTTGCAGGACAGAAAGTAGGTATGCGTCCAATCTTAATCGAACACGGTTGGAACATGAACGAAGTTGTGCCAGATGGTATGAAGAAAGTAGTCAACTGGAAAGAAATATACAAACATATTGTGGGTGAATATATTGGTGGATAAAGATACAATTTATGAATTTGGTCCAGAAGTAAAGCTGGAATTAAATGTTAAGGTTACTCCAACCAATCCAGTGTATCGTGAACGCAGTTATCCAGAAGGGACTCGGTAATGTCAGACTTATATAAGGCAGCAAAATATGAACAGGCTCTTAGAGCCTTACAGCAACTTCCATTAGATCAATGTATTAGGGTATTGGCGCAACGAGTTGCCGACGGCAACAAACCAGCGTATCAAGTGTGGACTGAAAATGCCTCTAAGGAGGACTTCTAATGTCTACCAAAGTATTTCTAGTTGAAGACGACCACTGGCTCTACTGTGATGATGTGACACTGGAAGATGGTGTTTATCACGGTCGTGTGATCAATGGTGCATGGAATGCTTGGATCGACCCCGCAAACAACACAGTGAAAAGCAATCAACACTCTCAAGAAGCAAAGCTCATCTGGGCCTGTGATCCACACCAAAATCTATTTGACTATAACGCTGTAATTTCAGACGCTCGTGTACGATACGAATCAGGAGAATCTGCCGACTATGAACTCAAGCCCGAACCTGTATACGAAGATAACGACGATGGGATACCATTCTAATGATTGAAACTAATGATGGCGTGTGTCATGTTGGATAGAGTAAAAACCATGCTCGACGGTCAAATTGGTCCAGAAGGTAGACGTGATATTATCAACGGAGCAAACACTTAAACACATGATGGGGCATGGATACTACGGTACAAAACTAGCCGATCAAGAAAAACATGAAGAAAAGTTTGCTTGGCTTCCAGTGTACAGCACATTTAGCAAGAAACGTGTATGGCTAAAAAAGTATCACATTGTGCACATACTATACGATGACACCGGGAAGCCTCCTATCAAAGGGTCAAGTTGGCCGCTAACTTATACCAAACAAGAATACTTAATAATGTTGTTGAAATGGTCGTAACAAAATGAAACCTAATAAAAACTTTGAACTCACTATAAGAGACGTTGAAATTATCGAATCGGCACTAAGAGCAAAAGCCGGTCGTAGAGGTCTAGCCATTGCCGAAGGCACTGTATCAACACAACTCCACGAGGAGATGAGAGAGATACAAGAACTTCTAGGACGCATACATGAACAAAAAGTTTGGTATCGTCCCAAGGGGTTTGTGCCCGGTGGATAATCAACAAAGGAACTGAATATGAAATATGTAATCGACATTGACGGTACTATCTGCCAAGAAGTAATCATACCCAACAGCGGCGGGAAGAAAGACTATGCCAACCATATCCCACTGCCAGCTCGCATTGCGAAAGTAAATGCATTATACAATGCAGGGCACACAATTAAATACATGACAGCACGTGGGTGTGTTAGCGGCGTGGATTATTATGACCTTACCAAAAATCAATTAGACTTTTGGGGATGCAAGTATCACGAACTAAGTGTTGGTGAAAAAGAAAACTACGACATTTGGATTGACGACAAAGCATTTTGGAGTGAAAACTTCTTTAGAGAAACAGGAGAAAGTTATGAGTAAGTTGAATAAAGATTTTAAATATTTGTCAGTTGCATTTATTCTTATTACAATTGGCATGGTGGGTATTCCTATCTTAGGAGCAGCTATTGCTTGGCCAGATAATTGTGCTCAATCTATTATTATTCCTTGCATAGGCTTAGACTAATGAGTAAAGTACAAAAGTTCAAGAGTAAAATTGACAACTTTTTTGGTTGGGTCAAGATTACTGAATTGGTCGAGCTTGACAATATTGATGTAAGCGAAGATCCTGTGCGTCCCGAACTTGATGTAGAATGGCGCACAAGTTACGGGCGCAAAATCTACGGATTAAAATACGAAGACGACATCGAAGGCATTATCTGTATTGCTTACACTAACGATGTTCCGTCAAGTTTAAAAGAACTAGACTTGATGAGCCAAAATGCACACTTACAAAAAAATGCAGATACCGCAGTGGCATACACAGTGTGGAGCCGCAAGCGTGGCGCAGGCAAGGAAATCATTGGCAAGGTAGGTGATATGATGAAAAACTCTATCAACATTAAAACACTGGTAACACTATCGCCATTGACTCCAATGGCTACACACTTTCACATACGAAACGGCGCTAAACAAATTGCTATTAACAGCACAACACAAAACTTTAAATACGATTTAAGCGAGTAAAAAAATGAGTGAATTTATTGTAGAACAATGGAACTTGATTATGGATCACAATAGAAATCCGTTGCGTAACATTCCGTCACTGCCAGTACGTCATATGATTATGCAAGTTCTTGCCTGGATGTGGGTAATTGTATTCACTATTGCAAGTGGCACATGGGCATATGCAGGACTTAATGCAATTGTACACACAGCCTTGATTACCGGAATTGTAGTAACTGTTGCAGTATTTGAAACAGCAAAACGTAAGCCAAATTTGTTTAACAAATACAACGGACGTGGCGCAGGCGGCGAACATGAGTAAGGAAGTAATAAGATGAAACAACACTTTAATTTTGAAGGAACCGCAACACGCTCTGAATATTGGGCAATGGTTGTTATTGGTGGCCTTGGATATATTGTTGGAACATCAACATTAGAAACAGCACCAGTATTTTCACTGGTAGTAATGGTAGCAGTGGCTTGGTATGTATTGGCAACCACCGCACGTCGAATTCGCGATTCTGGATACAGTCTTTGGTGGGCGTTAGCATTACTTGTGCCAGTAATTAGTACATTCGTAACTGTAGTATTGGAAGGCAGATGATGAGTAAAGTAACAATGTGTGATCCGCCCAATGGTTGGAAGTATGGATTTCCTAAACCTGTTCATGAAGAATACCATACGCTAGGCAGTGATTTTGATGTGATATCCTGGCTTAAAGCCGAAGGTTACCCACAGTCAGAGATTGATGCTTGCGGTGACCATTTCTATTGTAGGTATTGGGAGACAGACGATGAGTGATTATAGATTTATTGCAGCAATGGATCACAGTGGTGGTTCAACCGGAGGTGTACTAGATCGCTACAAGGCACCTTGGAACGAACACAACAAAATGGAAACAGTGCATGCTATGCGTCTTAGAATGGTCAACAGTCCTGACTTCAACGACAAAAACATCTGGGGAGCAATCCTCTATCAAGACACAGTCACACGTGGCATGGTTAACATCTTGGATGAAAAAGGTATTGACACGTTCCTAAAGATTGACAGTGGCTGTGATGCTGATGGGACACTCAAACAGTTTCCGGTAAAGCAGATGTTAGAGTTTGCTACAAATGGTATTGGTCCTCGAATCTACGGCACCAAGATGCGTAGTATTGTGTATGGTACAGGAATGATACATCCTGTGCTCAAGCAACAGTTTACACTTGCTCGTACTATTTGGGATTACGGGCTTGTACCAATCATTGAGCCCGAAGTGCCTATTGACCATCCTATCAAAGCTGAAGTTGAAGATGCTCTCATGTATCATTTACAAGAGTTTTTAGATGAATATCCAGGCAAGTGTATTCTCAAACTAACGCCTCCAGAAGTCCCCAACTTGTATCACAATCTTACAGTGTTTCCTAATGTAGAACGTGTAGTGTTTTTAAGCGGTGGTTATAGTACAGCAGAAGCATGTAACAAGCTTGGACTCAATGACGATGTAACTGCTAGTTTTAGTAGAGCATTGTCAGAAGGGTTGTACGCACATCAAACCACTGAAGAATTTAACACCCAGATAAGTAACAACATCAGGATGATAAAGGAAGCATGCCAATGAA